>ENA-OQIJ01000301-OQIJ01000301.1-human-gut-metagenome-genome-assembly--contig:-NODE-301-length-12487-cov-3.384223_pt1 | contig 12487 bp, 12 predicted proteins | sample MGYA00242582_ERZ504747 | MGnify/ENA primary metagenome ERZ504747 (study PRJEB26092, sample SAMD00036435) | human gut metagenome | host: Homo sapiens | study: EMG produced TPA metagenomics assembly of...
GTTTCGTCCGAGAGTTCTTGGAGAAGGACACCATACTGAAACACAAAAGAGAACGCGAATGCCACAGAAGCACCAATAATTGGCGCTAGATTGATGGGTATGATTTCGTTGCCACCTGTCGATACGTATCCAGAATCAAGCCCGCCATGCTGAATTAATCCTACCTGACCAGATACGAAAACATCGACGATGGCATATATGATTAGCAGACCGGCAATTAACCGTAATCTACTTCACTTGACTTCATGACAAAGGGAGATTGCCCTTTAACGGCATCGGTAAATATCCCTATGAATACAACAAAGATGAGCGCAATCGCAAATCCATGCGCAAAGTACAGCACAATCCTAATTACGCTCACATCATCGGAAACACTTTCAGCGCCTGGCAAAATTAAGGAATATATCATCATGCCAATAGTCGAAAGCCAACAAACACAGAAGATCGCGAAAATGACTTTCACAACGATTCCGATCAGACGGCACACCTTATGAACCCTTGTCAGCGAGTTCTCCGCTTCGACTATGTCCTCACCTGACATACTTCCTCCTCATGCTCCTCTTAAATTAAGAATGATAGCATTAAGAGTTCCGCTTGGGCCCGTAATGAAAAAAGGATCTCCTTTGATGGAAGACCCTTTTGAACAGGTATCTATATTCTAGAAACCAGGAGCAATGCAAATCCCGCCGAAGCCGAGCACGGGACAATTCGCGCGCGGTTCCGCTTCGCTATAAAACAGCATAAAGTTCACCTCCTTTGGTTGATTGAGGCTGACATGGCGGCGCCCAGGACGTCGTAGAATTCCTGGGTCATGCGACAGTAGGAGTCCTTGGACTTCAGGCTGCCGGATTCGAACAGCGAGCGGGCTCTGCAGCCACCCCGCAGATTCGCAGGTAACGGCATGTTCCGCAATCTTCGAAATCAGCGGCGTCGAAGGACTGGAACATGCGGGATACGTCAGTGCTCAGCGCGTCGCGCACCGAGTCGGTGAAGGCGTTGCCCATGGCGAGCTCGGGGCGATGCAGCATATGGCAGGGATAGATGGTGCCGTCGGCGTCGATGCTGAGGGACTTGAAGCCGGCGCCGCACGCGCGCTTCACCGTGAGGTTCACGCCTACCGGCGCGTCCATGGCAGGCAGCGGCTTGCCGTTGTCGAGCGTGAGCAGCGCGCGGCCGAGCGTGCGCAGCTCCTCGTCGCCGGGCAGCAGACCGCCGAGCGCTTCGTCGTTCGGCTCGCAGGTGAGCAGGCTGAAGTTGAGCGAGGCGCCCAGATCGCGCGAAAGCTGCACGTAGGACGCGAGGTCGTGCACGTTCTTGGCATGCACGGTGGGAATGATGTGCGCCGGGATGCCCGCGCGCTGCACCATCTTCACAGCTTCCACGAGCTCGTCGAAACGCTGCTCGCTTCTGATATAGGCGGGCGCGGAGGCCGAGCAGCCATCGAACGACACCGACACGCAATCGACGTGCGGGGCGAGGCGCTCGAGCGCGGCTTCGGTCATGCGCGTACCGTTCGACAGCACGGTGACCGACCCGATGCCGCACACGCGCTTGGCGTGCTCGACGATGTCGGGGAGGTCGTCGCGCAGAAACGGCTCGCCGCCCGAGATGATGAGCTGCATCACGCCAGCTTCGGCAAGCGACTCAAGCGCATGCTCGACAGCGGCGAGCGGCGCATCGGCCAGGTGATTGCGATGCTCGTCCAGGGAGTAGCAACCCGCACAATCCAGGTTGCAGCGCTGCGTAACGTGCAGGTAGGACGACAGCACGCGCGGCTCGGACACGACGCGCTCGAAGAACCCGCCCTTGCCGAGGTGCTCCAAGAGCGCCGGATCGACAGCGGCAACGTCCTCTTCGGGAACGTCTTCCTCAAGCAGGCGGGCGCACACCGCGGCCCCCGGAGCCGTCAAACCGATGGCATACCCCGTGTCGAGGCAACCGACCATCGGGATTCCCGCGAAGTCGAACAGAACTACCCCATCGGTGAATCTCATACCAGCTCCTCGTCATGTGATGAACATACCCCTTGAAAAGTATGGGATGGAGGCCCTTCCCCACGCTCAACAACGGATATTCTCGTTCAACTAAGCGTTGTTTTCACAAGGTTTGACCTATGGTAACGCACCATGCGGTGCAATTCCACTGTTACGTTTTGAATTTTCGCGAGCTATCTGGGCATTCGCGGGGTGTAAAACGCCGAAGCCGCACCCACAGATTTAACGTTTTATGATAAATTGTTTGACAAGGAGATTACCGAGAGCGTCCCTTACCGAAAGAGTCAACGTCGTGAATATCAGTCAATTGGAGTATTTCGTGACCACCGTGCAGTACGGTAGCTTCACCATGGCCGCGAAAGAGCTGTTCGTTACTCCGCAGGCTGTGTCGAAATCGGTGGGCGATCTTGAGCGCGAATTGCATGTGCAGCTGTGCGAGAAGTCGGGGCGTTGCGTCAAGCCGACCGAGTTCGGGCGCATGTTCGCGGCGCGGGCATCGGAGGCGCTCTCATGCCTCGTGGATTTGGAGACGCTCGCGAAGCATCAGGAGCGCTTCGAGTCGGACGAAGGTCGCATCTCGTTGGCGGTGGCGTGCTCGCCGTGCCGCGGCAACGTCATTCACGCGAGCGACTTCGACGGGTTCGCGAAATCGAACCCGCGCATCACCCTCACCACGACGTACACCTCGAGCGGCGCGTGCTTGGGAGCGGTGGAGGAAGGCGTGGTGGACGCCGCCGTCATGGTGGGTCGCACGAGCAAGCCGGGCATCTCCTCGGTCAAGCTGCTGGCGTACCCGCTGCACGTGGCGATGGCTGCAAGCCATCCGCTGGCGAGCAACGCCACCATCCGGGTCACCGACCTCGAAGGCGTACCGCTTGCCGCGCCCGAAGACCTGCGCTATTGCCGCAGCGTCATCACCGATCACCTGCGCGCCCGCAACGTGGAGCCGCACTACGTGTCGCTCGAACCGTTCGTCGATCGGCATCGGGCGTTTCTCCATGGCGAACGCGGCGTGGTGTTCATGGTGCCCGACCCCGCTATCGACGTGCTGTATCCGTCGGTGGTGTTGCGCCCCGTGCATCAGGACGACTTCATGAGCATCCCGCTGTGCCTGGCCTATGCGGACGACGTCGAAAACCCCGTGCTGCCGCACGTCGAACGATACCTCCTTGCAACCGCGGCGCGCATACGTCGTGAGCTGCGATAAAACCACCTCGAACCGGAAGGACAACCAGACGAACCCGCACCGACGAGTGCAAACGATAACCATGAGCGAACCAACGGACTTGAAAGGGATGACGTTTATGACCACTCCCGCTGATCGTGAATTGAACAAGCGCCTGATCGAAATCTCGAAGGCGCTCAGCTCCCTCGTATGCGGAGCATCGACCGCCGACGATGTCGTCTACATCAGGGACGAGGCGCTTCGCTCCGTTGCCGAGCAATCGGAAATCGCACGCCTGAGATTGTCCCGCACCGCATCGGGAACGAAATAGCGCGAAGAAGGCCGGCACCCGTACGCGGATGCCGGCCTTCTTCTTGGATAGGGCACGCGGCGATGCGCTACGCGTTCGCCACCGCCGAGGCGCCGGCGATGCGCCCGTAGACGATGAGGTCGGTGAACGAGTTGCCGCCCAGACGGTTGCCGCCCTGCACGCCGCCCGTCACCTCGCCTGCGGCGAACAGGCCCGGGATGGGCTCGCCCGCTTCGGTGCACACCTGCGCGTCGGTTGAAATGCACAGGCCGCCCATGGTGTAGTGGATGGTGGGAATGCGCTTCGAGGCGTAGTAGGCGGGGTCGGACAGCTCGGTGCCGAGCAGTTCCTTACCGGGCGCGATCTGCGTGTCAGCGCCGGCACGCACGCAGGCGTTGTAGCCGTCGACGGTTTCGGCGAGGGCGTCGGCCGGCACGCCGATCTGGTTCGCGAGGTCTTTGATGTCGTCGGCCTTGAAGCTGTGACCCTGCTCCACGAGTTCGGCGATCTGGTCGGCGCGATCGGACGCGATGTCGGTGGAGTCCACGAGCAGCCACATCTCGTCGTTGGGCTGTTCGAGGATGGCATCGGCGATGGTGTCGCGGCGCTCGTCCTCGCGGATGAAGCGCTTGCCCTCGTCGTTCACCATCACGTAGTTCTCGACGCCCAGCCAGTTGCCCACGAACGTGGCCACGCCGCCGTTCTGCGGATCGCCGAGCGGGTGGATTTGCACGAGCTCCATGTTGCGCAGGCCCGCGCCGACGCCTTCGCCGAGGCCGAGGCCGTCGCCCGTGGACGAGCACACGTTCGACGAGGGCATTTCCTTCGTCACGCGCTTGTCGTACTCCATGGCCAGCTCGGCGTTGCGAGAGTAGCCGCCCGTGGCCAACACGACCGACTTCGCCTTCACGGCCACGGAGGCGCCGCTCGACGGACGCGTGCCCGTGACGCCTACCACCTTGCCACCCTCCTGCGTGAGGCTCTCAACCTTCGCGTCGGTGTAGAGCGTCACCTTGCCGGACTTGTCGGCGCATTCCTTCAGGCACGACACGTAGTAGCTGCCGCCCTGGTCGCCCTTCTTCTCCACCTCGACGGCGTGACCGCGCTGCCACAGGCCGCCGATGGCCGTGAACGGCTCCTGCTCGTAGACGAGGCCGTGGTCTTCCATCCAGTGCACGGCGTCGAGCGCGTTGTCGGCGAGGATGCGCACGAGCTCGGGGTCGCCCTGCTCGTCTCCGCCCTCGTACGTCTGCTGGTAGTAGAGGTCGGTCGAATCCTCGATGCCGAGGGGCTCCTGACGCTCGGGGTCGGGCGCGTTGAGCGTGCCCTCGCCGGCGTTCGTGTTGCCGCCGTAGATGTCCATCTTCTCGAGCATGACCACCGTCTTGCCCGCCTCGGCCGCAGTGACGGCCGCCGCGAACGCCGCGCCGCCGGAGCCCACGACGCAGATGTCGCACTCCTCCTCGATGGCGGGCGCGGGCTCCATGCCCGTGTCGGCCTTCTTGAGGGCCTTCACGTCGCCGCCGGCCTGGTCGACGCAGTCGGCGACGGCCGTGGCGAAGGCCATGGACGACAGCGAGGCGCCGGTGACGGTGTCGAAGTTGAGGCTTTGCGACTGGAGGTATTTGTCCTTGAGGATGGAGATGGCGGCATCGCCGATGTTGCGGCTTTCCTCGTGCTCGACCTCAATGGCGTCGATGGCGTTCTCGGAGAAGGTGACCTTCACGTTGATGGCGGCGTTGCGGCCCTCGGCGCTGGCCTCGTACGTGCCCGCCTTATAGGACTGAGCGCCCGCGGCGGCGTTCGCGTCGGCCTTCGGCGCGCAGCCGGCCAGGCCGAGCATGGCGAGCGCCATGGTGGCGGCGCTGCCGCAGATGAACTGGCGACGGTTGAGCTGGAAGCGCGTGCGCACATTCGACTCGATGCGGCTCATGGCTTCTTCCATGCGCTGACGGGCGGCGATTTCGTTCGGATTCTGAATCATGGCTCCTCCTTGGTTCGGCTCTTCTTCCCTCTCGCAATCGGCTGAGCGGGAGATCAGGGAGGGGGAGCTCACGCCGATTGCGATGGGTCCATGATGCGTTCGCTTCGGCGTGGGGCATAGTACACGGACGGGGTGTTTTCGCAGGTTGCGCCATGACACGAACCGGGTGATATACTGTGCGGCATGGAAAATCAACACGCATACGACCCCATTCCGCTCGAGGACGTGCACGAAACGCACGGCCCCAACGAAGCGGGCATGGTGACGCATCAGTTCTACGCGTTCAACACCGTCATCACCCTGCAGGCCTACGCGCCCCTCGACCGCTGCCTGCCGGCGTTCGACGCCGCGCGCGCGGCGAGCCGCACGTTCGAGCGCCGGCTGTCGCGAACCCTGCCGCACTCCGACATCTCGCGGCTGAATGCGGCCGAGGGCGCGCGCGTGAGCATCGCCGACGATACGGCCGAGCTGCTGCGCGCGGCCATCGGGTACTGCGCGGATAGCGAGGGGCTGTTCGACATCACGGTGGGCTCGGTGGTGCGGCTGTGGAACTTCCACGAGAGCGTCGTGCCCGAGCGCGCGGCGGTGGAGCGGGCGCTGGCGCACGTGGATTGGCGGACGCTCCATGTTGGCGAGGCTGGCGAAGGGGTTGGCGCGTGGGCGCAGCTGGCCGATCCGCAGGCGGCCGTCGACGTGGGCGGAATTGCGAAGGGGTGGATTGCCGACAGGCTATCGGCGCTGCTGGTGCAGCACGGGCTGGAATCGTTCGTGGTGAACCTCGGCGGCAACGTGATGGCGCACGGGGCGAAGCCGGACGGCAGCCCGTGGCGCGTCGGACTGCAGGACCCGCGCACGAAAGGCGACGTGGTGGGCGCCGTAGCCGTGCGCAACGCCTCGGCCGTGACGAGCGGCGTGTACGAGCGCTGCTTCGAGCTCGACGGGAAGTTCTACCACCACATCCTCGACCCGAAGACGGGCTTCCCCGCCGAAACGGACGCCGCGGGCGCAACGGTGATCGCCGAGCGATCGATCGACGCTGAGGGCTTTTCGACGACGCTGCTGGCAATGGGAATCGAACGCGGAACCGCGTTCGCGAAGGAGCACCCGGCGATTTTGGGAGCGTATTTTGTGGATCGGGATGGAGTGGTATCGGGGGGATAGGGATCTGTTTTTTGGCGCGCGGGAGCACTTGCTTGTCGGGAGACATGCGCGCCGATGGTGCGACTTGCGGGTTGGCCCATCGGCGCGCAGCGCCGCAAGGGACTAGGAAGATACCGGGCGCGCCATGGGAAAGAGGGGCGCTATCCCCGTGCTATTAGGTCCAGGATTTCTTGCTTCGAATGTACGTCCAGCTTTGCGTAGAGGTGCTTCGAGTGGGACCTCACCGTGTTTTCGCTGATGAAGAGGCTTTCGGCTATGTAGCTTTTCGAGCGGCCCTTGCAGAGCAGTTGGAGCACTTCCACCTCGCGGGCCGTCAGGCCGAACTCGTTGCCAAGGGCCATGCAGCCTTCGTCGATGCGGGCGAACATGGATTGCTCGGGCGTGGGGCCTTCGAGGTCGGCGAAGATGCGGCGCTGCGAGAAGTTCCCCTCGTTGAGCGCGAACACGGCGGCAATGGTGAGCAGGTACGCCAGGATGAGCAGCACGGTGGAGCCTGCGCCGTGGAGCCCTTCGAGCTTGCCGCACACCTCTCCCAACGCGAACGGCAGCGAGTAGGCGATCCAACCCGAGCCGAAGATGACGTAGGGCGACGTGCGCGAATGGTGCGCTACGTCGGCGAGCATCGTCCAAAACAGCATGACCACGAGCGTCTGCGCGATGGAGATGAGCACGAGCGCCCACCCGGCCCACGCCGCGCCGATGACCGGCAGGAAGAACAGCCCCGTGGCCGTGAACAGCAGGATCGCCCGCCACAGGCTGGAAAAGCGCAGCAGGCCCCCCTTCGCGAACACCCACCACAGCACGCCGAGCGCCACGATCACCTCGGCGCCGTGATGGACTGACGTCAGCATCCAGAACGGCGTGGGATCGGCCTCGATGGGCATACCCTGGATGACGCCGATGATGAGGCTGTACGCCGCCACGCCGAACAGGATTTTCCACGGGATGGACGTGGGGTTCTGATCGTAGAACAGGCGCGGCTCGCGTTCCACCGGCGGCTGCTTGCGCTGCGCGCGGCGCGCAAGCACAGCCGAGACGAACGGCAGCGCCATGAGCACGACGACCGCGGGGATGGGCGGCAGCAGGTCGATGGGCACCTTGAGGGCCGAGCCCACCGCCATGGCGCAGAAGATGCACGCGATGGAGTCGCGGATGTCGAGTTTCGCGTAGAACGGCGCCCACTGCAGGTACAGCCACGCCACGCCGATGCCGGCAGCTCCCGCCGCAACGACGGCGCTCGCCGCTCCCGTGAAGGGCAGCGGCACGACCAGCAGCACGGTGGCCGCCGCTTGCAGCGCCGCAAGCGGCCAATCGAGCTTGGGAGCGACGCGCTGTGCCTTCCCCTTCCACGCCAACAGCATTACCACCAGCATGAACGCCGACAGCGCAATGTACAGGGGGATGCCGGCGATCACGCCGCCGAAGTCGAGGCCCGCGCGGTGCGCCACGCAGTAGATCCACACATGCGGAGCGCAAATGCCCAGGTACGCCACGTCGAAGTGACGCAGCACGTACGGCAGGCGCACGCCTTCCTTCGCCTCGTTCTCCGCCATGCTCCCCTCCTCCACGTTCGTTGCGAGTTTGCTCCCGGTTTCCGCCATGCACATTCTATACGCTGACCTCCCCGCATTGCACTGAAAACCGCGCCCGAAAACAAAAACGGGTGCCGCCTGCGCGACACCCGTCATCGTGTTGAGTGAAAGGCCTGCTACGACAGGACCTTCTCCTCTTCCTGCTCGTCCATACTGTCCTGCGCGACCATGCTCTCGGCAGGCTCGGGCACGAACGGCTCGAACAGCGGCTCGCCGTTCTGGGACAGCTCCACCATGCCGGTCAGCACGTCGACGTACTGGTACGACTGGCGGGACGTGCGGCCGCGCTTGCGATCCACCTCGAGGATGAACAGCTGCGGGTGCACCTGCATGAGAACGCCTTCGCTCTCGACGATTTTCGAACGACCCATGTTGGCACGCACTTTAAGGCGTTGACCGACGAAGTCATGTAACGTATCATGAATGGAGTCGACGATTTTGGCTTGTTTCGCTAAATCCATGCTCACTCTTTCTCGCGTATGCCGTGTGCAGAAATGACAGCCTAAAATTATACCACCTAAGTCAATACTCTACAGAATCTGCACGGATTGTCCCCAAATACATAACAGTTCGTGCATATGTCACACGTGCGCTGCTCGGTGCGTCAACCCCTAAAACAGCCGTTGAACCAGGACATACTCGTCCTTCGCGGGCCGCGCGCCGCCTATACTTTCCCCATCGCATTCGACGCTGCAAAGGGGATATCCATGGCCGCAACGGAAGAGAAGAAGCAGCGCGAGCCGCTCTCTTCGTACAGCATTCTGTTCATCATCATCTTCGCGGTGGGCATCATCACCGTCATCTGCTCGTTCGTCACACCCGAGATTTCCGCCGCTTCGCTCCCCGACATTCTGGACTCGTCGGTCGAGGGCCTCATCGATGCGGCCGAAATCTCGTTCTTCCTGCTCATCCTTGGCGGATGCCTGGGCATCGTCACGAAAATCGGCGCGCTCAACGCGGGCATCACCGCGCTCGTGCGCACCATGAAGGGGCACGAGCTGCTGCTCATTCCCATCATCATGGCCATCTTCGCCGTGCTGGGCAGCTCGTACGGATTCTGCGAGGAAGCGGTGCCGTTCTACGCGCTGCTGTCCATGACCATGGTGGCTGCGGGGTTCGACACAATGGTGGCGTCGGCGACGGTGCTGCTGGGCTCGGGCGTCGGCTGTCTCGGCGCCACCGTCAACCCCTTCGCGAACGGCGTGGCCATCGACATGCTGCGCCAATCGGGCGTGGACGTGAACACCGGCACCACCATCATCCTGGGCCTCGTGCTGCTGGCGGCATCCTACGCCATCGCCGTGTTTTTCGTCATGCGCTACGCCAAGAAGGTGAAGCACGACAAGGGGTCCACCATCCTGTCGCTTCAGGAGCAGAGGGCCATGGATGAGGCGTTCGGCCCCGCGGCGCACACCGCCAAGAAGCTGGAGAAGGCCGAAGACGAGGGCGAGGAGCTCGATCCGAACGCACCCATGACCGGCGTGCAGAAGGTGACGATCGTCCTGTTCGGACTCGCGTTTCTGGTGATGATCGTCGGGTTCATCCCCTGGCAGAACTTCGGCGTTGACCTGTTCGCGCTCGGCGGCGTGTTCGACCCCGTGAGCGAAACGTGGACGACCCTGCCGTGGTCGGCGTGGATCACAGGCGCGCCGCTGGGCGAATGGTACTTCAAGGACGCGTCGGTGTGGTTTTTGCTCATGTCCGTGATCATCGGCGTGGTGGCGCATATGTCCGAGAGCAAGCTCGTGAACACCTGGATCGACGGCGCGGCCGACATGGTGGGCGTGGCGCTGGTGGTGGGCCTCGCGCGCGCCATCGCCATCCTCATGGAATCCACCCACCTCGACGTGGTCATCCTGGACAACGCCTCGCAGCTGCTGCAGGGCTCGAGCGCCGTGGTGTTCGCGCCCGTGGCGTACCTCATCTTCCTGGGACTGTCGTTCATCATCACCTCCTCCTCGGCGCTGGCTACCATCTCCATGCCGCTCATGGGATCGCTGGCCACCTCGCTGTCGTTCTCGCCCGACGTGGTGGTCATGCTGTTCGTGGCCGCCAACGGCCTGGCGAACCTGTTCAGCCCTACGGCAGCGTTCCTGCCGGGCCTGATGATGGCGAAGGTGGAATACTCCACGTGGCTCAAGTGGGCCGTCGTGCCCATCGCCGTCATCGGCGTGGTGAGCGTGGTCATCCTGACAGGCGCGATGATGCTGTTGTGACGCCGGGCGCCGCCCGACGCGCGTGCTAGAATAGCCGCACGACGCCGGACGGACGAAAGGGTGCGGGTGAGCTCGGACAAGCACAAGCTCAAACACAAGGAGAAGCAGCAGAAGAAGGCGAAGAAGCGCGCGAAGGCAGCGGCGGCGGCCGTGCTCGGCGAGCGCACGTGCCCCTGCTGCAAGAAGCACTGTCCCCTCGTGAAGCCGAAGTGCAGCAAGGGCAAAGCCGTGCGCGCGAAGGTGCTCGGGGACGCGGGCGAGGGCAAGGACAAAGACGCCGGCGCCGGCAAGCGCTAGGCGTCGAAGTGCGGCTCGATGCAGGAGCGGATGAACGCGATGCGGTCGGGAACGCACGGTTTGAACAGCGACGCGATGGCCACCACGAGGTTCTTGCGCCGGTTGCAATAGACGACGTTGCCGCCGTCGCCCATCGCCGCGAAGATTCCCTCGTCGGCATCGACGACCCACCACAGGTAGCCGTAGCTCAGGTTCCGCTCCTCCCAACGCGCGTGCTCGCGCAGGCACGTGTCGAGCCACGCCTTCGACACGATGCGCTCGCCCTCCCACACGCCTTCCCCCACACACAGCTGCCCGATCTTCGCCATGTCGCGCGCCGTGAGCGTAAGGCCCCAGCCAGCGGTGTTCACGCCCTGCGGGTCGGCCACCCACCCGCTGCGGCCGATGGTTTTGTTGAACGCGAGCTGCTCGTCCTTGCTCTTGAACGTGATGCGGCCCGCCACGGAAATGCCGAGCGGCTCGAACAGGTGCGCGCGGGCGAAGTCGAGCGCCGAGCGCCCCGTTGCCTGCGCAAGGATGCCCGTGAGCACGTCCGGGCCGACGAGCGGCGCGTAGCGGAACTCCCCCACCTGCCCCTTGCCGCCCATGAGGTCGAGCGCGGCGTACACCCAGTTCTCGCTTGAGAAGTACTTCGTGTAGGGGGCCGACCGGTACTTGTAGGGCACCGTCATGGTGAGCAGGTCTTCGATGGTGATGCGCGGCAGGGTTTTCTCGCCGCGTTTGACCGGGTAGGCGTGGAAGAACTCGAGCACGCGCTGATCGACGCTTTCGAGGCAGCCCTTGTCGAAGGCGATGCCGAACAGCAGCGCCACCACGCTCTTCGTCACCGAAAACACGTGGACGGCGGTGCGCGCGTCGCACCCGTTGCCGTACGATTCATGGACGATCGTTCCGTCTTTGAGCACCACCATTCCGGCAATGTTGTCGCTGTCGCGCATGGGAACCCCTTTCGTTCCCACCACCCTAAGGCCATTAAAAATGGAATGCAACACCTGTTCTTAAAAGCCCGATGTTTCACGTGAAACATCGGGCTGCGAAAGCGGGGTTCGGTGCGGGCTAGGCGGGGGTTCGGTGCGGGCTAGGCGAGGTCTTGGTAGGCCTTGCCGAGGCGGACGAAGGCGGGGACGTCGAGGGTTTCGCCGCGGAGCTTGGGATCGACGCCCGCGCGCTCGAACAGCTGCGGGAGCGCCGCGATGATGCGCGCGCCGGCCGCGCCGCGACCGGCGAAGTAGGTTTTGCAGGAGTTCGACAGCGTCTTGCGACGCGTGGCGAAGGCAGCTTCGGCCATGGTGCACGCGGCGGCGATGGCGGCCGCGTCGAGCGGGACGCCGGCGTCGTCGCAGACGGAACGGCGGTTGAGGCGCAGCACGGCGCTGTCGACGCGCGGCGGCGGGAAGAAGTTGCCGGGGCCGACGGCGAAGCGCCCGGCCGGCTCGGCGTACAGGCGCAGTTTCACCGTGTAGGCGCCGTAGTTCTTCGACCCGGGATGGGCGGCCATGCGGTCGGCCACTTCCTTCTGCACCATGATGGTGGCGCTTTCGAGCGACGGGAACAGCTCGAAGTAGTCGAGCACGACGGTGGCCGCCACCGCATAGGGCAGGTTCGCCACGAACTTGTTGGGAAGCGCGCCCGACGCTTCGGCGCGGGCCGCCTGCACGTCCTCCGTTGTCAGATCCGAGGGCGTCTTTGCTGATGAGGGTGAAGCGGTCGGCCCAGGGCGCCAGCGTTTCGATGACGCACGGCGGGCAGGTCGGGATCGCGCTCCACC
>ENA-OQIJ01000302-OQIJ01000302.1-human-gut-metagenome-genome-assembly--contig:-NODE-302-length-12475-cov-4.108115_pt1 | contig 12475 bp, 12 predicted proteins | sample MGYA00242582_ERZ504747 | MGnify/ENA primary metagenome ERZ504747 (study PRJEB26092, sample SAMD00036435) | human gut metagenome | host: Homo sapiens | study: EMG produced TPA metagenomics assembly of...
ATCTCAATATTTTGCGTGATTGGCAGCGCCAACTGTTGATAAAGCGCCGCCTTTCTGCTATACTCTTTCTATTGTGTTTGTTTCATGGATAGTTACAGATTACAACAAAAAAAATGAGATAGGCAAACCCTTTCGGGGTAAGTGTCTATCTCATTTTTTTTGTTAAGGCTGTTTTGTCAACAGCCCCCTACCAGCGCTGCTGTTCACCCCTCGCGGGGGTTCGGGGGAACGTCCCGAATTTTAAAACGGTAGGAAGGCCCACAGGCGTTAAGCGCGAACAGTAATACTGCGTTCGCGTAGCCTGTGGGCCTTCCGACTTCCTTATTGGGGGTCTTGGGGGCGTGCAGCCCCCAAGTCGCGGGTCCCGCTTGGCGGCGCACAACGAGCGCCGCCAGTTTGCTGCGCAAACCCGCTCTTGCGGTTGATTGCCCCGCGGGGGCAATCATTGTGCGCTCCCCAGTTTCGCTGCGCTCAACTGTGGCCCCACGCGCACAACCCCGCACTGCGTCGAAACAGCGGCAGTTTTCTTTGGTTCTTTCTTTTGCTGCCAAAAGAAGAACCAGTTCCCGGGAGGCTGCCGCTAATCCTTTAGCCGATAACCTCTCCGTGCCGCACAACCTTCAAAATATCCAGCTTATCATCGACCAGCACGACGTTGCCGTAGCGGCCTGCGTCGAGACTGCCGTAATCGGCATCGATGCCGATGCTGCGGGCGGGGTTCAGGGTCGCGGCGCGGACGGCACTCTCAAGGGGCACGCCCATGTCGAGGACCGCACGCTTCATGCAGTCAAACAGACAGGTCGCGCTGCCCGCAATCGTGCCGGGCTGCTCGGTCAGCGTCGCGCGGGGTCCGCGCACCGTGACGGCCTGGCCGCCCAAGCTGTACTGGCCGTCAGGCAGACCGCAGGCCATCATGCTGTCCGCAATCAAAATCACACGATCCGCCCCGAAGGTGTTGAAGGTGAAGCGCACCATCGCCGGGTGAATGTGGATGTTGTCGGTGATCAGCTCGACCTCGGCACCATCCTCCAGCGCGGCAATGATCGGCCCCGGCTCACGGTGGGTGATGCCCGGCATCGCGTTGTACAGGTGGGTCATGTAGGATGCACCTGCGGCAAACGCGGCCTTGGCCGCTTCGTAATCGGTGCAGGTGTGGGCAATCGAAATGCGCACCTCGTCGCGGCATTCCTTGATGAAATCCAGATTGCCCGGCTCCTCGGGGGCGACGTCAACCAGTTTGATCAGCCCGCCGCTGCGCGCCTGCAGGCGGCGGAACATGCCCGCGTCGGCGGCCATGACGTACTTCGGGTTCTGCGCGCCAACCTTCTTGGGGCTGATGTACGGCCCCTCCATGTTGATGCCGACCAGATCCGCGCCGCGCTCGTTCTTGTGGGCCGCGGCCACGTCCATGATGCCGTTCAGGATTTCCTCGCTGAACGTCATGGTTGCGGGGCAGATGGCCAGCACGCCCTTGCTCGCCTCAAAATCAGCGATGGCCTGCAGGCCGGCCTCGTCGGCGTCGCAGAAATCGTGACCGACTGCGCCGTGGAAATGGATGTCCACCAGACCCGGCAGCGCATAGGCACCGCCCGCATCAATGACTTCCTCGCCCTCCTGCGGGGCCGCGCCAAAGACGATGCGGCCATCGCGGATGATGAGGTTCTTTTCCACAAAGCGGCAGCCGTCGCTGTAGACTTTTGCATTTTTGATAATCATTGCAGTGTTCCTCCGCAAATCAGATTTCGCTCAGGGCTTCCTCGTCGCCGACCAGAATGAAGTCGGGGTGCATCTGCAGGATGCTGGCGGGGACCTCCGGCGTGACGGGGCCGAAGAACGCCTTTTTGACGATGTCGGCCTTGCCCTTGCCGTTGGCGACCATCAGGACCTTACGGGCCTGCATGATCGTCTTGATGCCCATGGTGTAGGCCTGCTTGGGGACCAGGTCGGCGTTGCCGTCGAAGAAGCGCTTGTTGGCCTCGATGGTCTCCTCCTTCAGGTCAACGCAGTGGGTGCCCAGCTCGAATGCCTCGTTCGGCTCATTGAAGCCGATGTGGCCGTCGTTGCCGATGCCCAGCAGCTGCAGGTCAACGCCGCCCACATTGTGAATGACCGCGTCATAGCGGGCGCACTCGGCGTCGGCGTCCATGTTGGTGCCGTCCGGCAGGTTGATGGCCTCGGGACGGATGTTGACATGGTCAAACAGGTTGCGGTGCATGAAGCTCCAGTAGCTCTCGGGGTGCTCCTTGGGCAGGCCGCGGTACTCGTCCAGGTTGACCGTCGTGACCTCGGAGAAGTCAATGTCGCCCTTGTTGTACCACTCGACCAGCTGCTTGTAGGTGCCCACGGGCGTACCGCCGGTGGCCAGGCCCAGCACGCAGTTGGGCTTCATGATGACCTGGGCCGAGATGATGTTGGCGGCCTTGCGGGACATGTCGTAGTAATCTTTTGCACGGATGATCTTCATAAGAAAATACCTCCTGATCTTTTCGGGGTGCGTTGCCCCGGTTTTCCTATTCTTCATTATACCACGCCATAGGGCGGGATACTATGACCGGTTTATGTGATTTGTACCAAGATTTTGTACCGTTTTTGCAGCAAATCACAGAAAAAGCCGCGGACGGGCTGATCGCCCGCCCGCGGCGGAGTTGATAAAGGGAACCAGACCTTTATCCGATGATGCCTGTTTTTACAGCATCTTCTTCAGCTCATCGTAGACGAACTGGACCTTGGGTCCGATGACGACCTGGCAGGCGGTCTTGCTGGGGCGGATGACACCGGCAGCACCGGCAGCCTTGACGGCCTTCTCGTTGACAGCAGTGCTGTCCTTGACCTCAAAGCGCAGACGAGTGGCGCAGTAGTCAACGTTGGCAACGTTGCCCTTGCCGCCGACAGCAGCCAGAACGCCGGAGGCGATGGCGGTGAAGTCGTTGTTGGCGAGGGTGATGTTGGCCTCAGCAGCCTCGGCATCCTCGTCCTCACGGCCGGGGGTCTTCAGGTCGAACTTGACGATAGCGAACTTGAACACCAGGTAGAAGACAACGAAAGCGGCGATGCCCAGAGGGATGATCATCCAGGTATTGTTAGCAGCGGGCAGGCTGGCGGAGAAGATCAGGTCGGTAGCACCGGCGGAGAAGCAGAAGCCTGCGCGGAAGCCGGTGTAGTAGGTGATGATGGTGAAGATGCCGTACAGAGCAGCATAGACAACATACAGGGGGAAGCAGAGGAACATGAAGCCGAACTCGAACGGCTCGGTAACGCCGCAGACGAAGGCGCAGATAGCAGCGGAAACAACCAGGCCGATAGCAGTCTTCTTGTTCTTGGCAGTCTGGACCATGGCCAGAGCAGCACCGGCAATGCCGAACATCATGCAGGGGAAGAAGCCGGACATGTACATGCCGAGGTCCCAGGTGACACCGTTCTGGCCGGTGACGTCGCCAGCCCAGTAGTGGCTCAGGTCGCCCAGACCGATGGTGTCGAACCAGAACACGTTGTTCAGGGCGTGATGCAGGCCGTGGGATCAGCAGACGGTTCAGGAAAGCGTAGATGCCGGCGCCGATGCCGCCCATCTTGGCAATGCCGTTGCCGAGGGCAACCAGAACGCCGAAGATGATGGGCCAGACGAACAGCAGGACAACGGAAACCACGATGGAAACAACGGCGGTCACGATAGCGACGCTGCGCTTGCCGCTGAAGAATGCCAGCCAGTCAGGCAGCTGGGTATTCTTGAACTTGTTGTAGCAGGCAGCACCGATGATGGCGGCCAGGATGCCGATGAAGGAGTTGCCGGCGATCTTGCTGAAAGCAATGTAATCGACGGAGCCCTCCTCCAGCGTGCGGACAGCGCCGACAACGCCGGGGCTGAGCAGCTGCTGCATCATCAGGAAGCTGACCAGACCGGCCAGACCTGCGGTACCGTCATGGTCATCAGACAGACCGACGGCAGCGCCGATGGCGAACAGCCAAGCCATGTTGTCGATCAAAGCACCGCCGGCCTTGATCAGCAGGAAACCGAGAGTGTAAGCGAAACCGGAAGTTGCGCCCTCAGCACCCATAACAGCGGGAGCGAAAGCGTAACCGATGCCCATCAGGATACCACAGACGGGCAGAGCAGCTACGGGAAGCATTAAGGCTTTACCGAGCTTCTGCAGATACTTCATCATAAAAGCATTCCTCCAAAAATTGTGAGTGGGTCTCTCCCAACTCGGCGCCGGGCCGTCTGGTTCCGCAGCCGCGACACTTTGTTAATCTCATATTAACATATTCTTCACAAAAAAGAAAGTGATTTTAGCAAAATTGTCGAAAAGCCGAAAAACCGACGGTTTCTTTGTGCAATACTCAAACACACCATTGATTTTTGCCCAAATTTCTTTGAAAATTTAACTTTTTTGGAAAGTTATTTTCATAACGGGATGAATCTACACCTCGGCTACGTCCTTCGTCGCCACCACATCCACGCCGGTCCCGGCTGCATCGGGCAGCAGGACCTGACCGATGTGTACGGGGGCGGGCACCACGACGCTTTTCAGCGCGCGGACAACGTCAAAAATTTTTTCCTTCGGGATGTCACTGCGGGTCTTGCAGCTCACGGCGGGCAGGGTGCCGCCGGTCACGCGCACCGTTGTGGTCACAATGCGCGTCGGGGCGGTGACCTCCCTGCGGGCGTAGGCGTCGCCGCGCGGGCAGGTGTTGCCCTGCACGGTGACCACCGCGCCGCCGTCCAGCGTCACAGTCAGCGGGCAGCCCATCGGGCAGCCGATGCAGATCAGTTCACGTTTTTCCATCGTCAGCCCTCCTCCAACGTTACCGTCACGGCGTCGCCCGGGCCGCGCAAAAGCTCGGCCTTCAGCCGCACAGTCTCCATCTCGCCGGGGGCCAGCACGGGCCGCTTGCGGCTGTAGATGCAGTCTGTACCGCGGTACACCGCGATTTTTTTTATTTTGTACACGCCGCCCACGCGGAACCGCAGCGTCACGGTATCCCCCGCGCAGTCGGGGCGGATGGTGGTCGGCACGGTGTAACGCACGCCGTTTTCGCACCGCACGGGCAGGGTGCGGCCCGCCGCGGCCCCGCCGCCCGCAATGTATGCCGCCGCGTGCTCACCTGCCGCCGCGGCCTCCTCTGACACATAATCCACCAGGTCATGCACATGCAGCACGTTGCCCGCGGCAAAGACGCCGGGCAGGTTCGTTTCCAGGCTCTCATTGACCGCCGGGCCGCCGGTGACAGGGTTCAGCGCCACGCCCGCGGCGCGGCTCAGCTCGTTTTCGGGCAGCAGTCCGCAGGAAAGCAGCAGCGTGTCGCAGTCGTAGTGCTCCTCGGTGCCGGGGACGGGTTTTCCGTTTTCGACCCGCGCCAGCGTGATGCCGGTCACGCGCTCCTTGCCCTGAATGTCCACTACCGTGTGGCTCAATTTCAGCGGAATGCCAAAATCATCGAGGCACTGTACAATATTGCGCTTTAAGCCGCCGGAGTACGGCATCAGCTCCGCCACGCAGAGCACCTTTGCCCCCTCCAGCGTCATGCGGCGTGCCATGATAAGGCCGATGTCGCCGCTGCCCAGAATCACGACCCGCCGCCCGGGCAGGCAGCCCTCCATGTTGACGAGCCGCTGCGCCGTGCCCGCGGTGAAGATGCCCGCGGGCCGGTAGCCCGGAATGTTCAGCGCGCCGCGCGGGCGCTCACGGCAGCCCATGGCCAGAACGACCGCCTTGGGGTGCAGCTGAAGCAGTCCGTCGGTCTTGTTCATGGCGGTGACGGTCTTGTCCGCCGCCAGATCCAGCACCATCGTGTTGAGCTTGTATTCAATTCCCAATTCGCGCACCTGCGTCACAAACCGTGCCGCGTACTCGGGGCCGGTCAGCTCCTCTTTAAAGGTATGCAGGCCGAAGCCATTGTGGATGCACTGGTTCAGGATGCCGCCCAGCTCACTGTCGCGCTCCAGGATCAGGATGTCCTGCACGCCGCTTTTGCGTGCGGCCACCGCCGCGGCCAGCCCCGCCGGGCCGCCGCCGATAATGACCAAATCAACGTTTTTCATGGCAGACGCCCCCTTTCACAGGCTATCCTTGTTCGTGCCGACGATGATTTTGGACGCACCGCCAGACTTGGTGATCTCGCTCTGCGGCACGCCCAGCTCCCGCGCCAGAATCTCCATGACGCGCGGGCTGCAGAAGCCCGCCTGGCAGCGGCCCATGCCCGCGCGGGTGCGCCGCTTGACGCCGTCCAGACTGCGTGCGCCGGGCGTGCGGCGGATGGCGTCGATGATCTCGCCCTCGGTCACGCTCTCACACCGGCATATAATCTGCCCGTAGGCCGGGTTTTGTCGGATAAGCTCCGCCCGCGCTGCAAGATCCAGCGCTTTGGGGTCCAGAACGCCCCTGCGCGTCGGGTCAAAATCGGGCTTATTGTGTAAGTGCAGACTGCCGCGCACGATGTCCGCGACCATCGCACCGATGGCCGGGGCACTGGACAGGCCGGGCGACTCGATGGCCGCGCAGTCCACAAAGCCGGGCGCGATCTCGCCGATGAAGAAGTCGTGCCGCGCCTCGTGGGCGCGCAGACCCGCGAAGCTCGTGATGGTCTGGCGCAGCGGAATGTCCTTGACCGCGAGGCCGGATTTCTCCCGCACCTCGTCCAGGCCCGCCGCCGTCGTGGCCGTGGCCTCCTTGTCGTCCACGTCGATGGCCGTCGGCCCGACCAGCAGATTGCCGTGCACCGTGGGCGTTACCAGCACGCCCTTGCCGTATTTGCCCGGCAGCTGGAATACCGTGTGCCGCACATGCTGCCCCGCCGTGTGGTCAAGCAGGAAGTAATCTCCCCGCGGGCCGTGATGGTCATGGGGTGCGCCGCGTCGGCCATATTGTGCAGCGTATCGGCGTATACACCCGCCGCATTGACGATGCAGCGCGTTTCCAGCGTGCCATGGACGGTCTCGACGGCCCACCCGGTTCCGCCGCCGTCCAGCGGGTGCAGGCCCGTAACTTTGGTGTCAAACCGAAACTGCACACCGTTTTTGGCGGCGTTCTCCGCCAACGCAAACGTCAGGCCGAACGGGCAGACGATGCCGCCCGTGGGCGCCCACAGTGCGGCGACGGCGGCGTCCGAGATGTTCGGCTCCATTTCCACCAGCTCGTCCCGTTCTATGATGCGCAGCCCCTCCACGCCGTTGGCGATGCCGTTTTCATAGAGCTTTTGCAGCGCGGGGCAGTCCTCGTCGCTCAGGCAGACGACAAGGCTGCCGCACCGGTCGTAGGCAAAATCCAGCTCCTTCGCAAGGGCCGGCATCCGGCGGCTGCCCTCGACGTTGAGCTTGGCCATCAGGCTGCCGTGGGCCGCGTCGTACCCGGCGTGGACAATGGCACTGTTGGCCTTGGACGTGCCGCAGCAGACGTCCTCCTCCTTCTCTACCACAAGAATTTTCGCGTCATACCGCGAAAGCTCCCGCGCACAGGCGCACCCGGACACGCCCGCGCCGATAATGATGATGTCGTACATATTGATACCTCGTGTTGTTTGTTTGCAGAGCATGTGCGGTGCCGGAAGCCCTCCGGGCCGATGCGGGCATCGACCCCTACAACGTAGGGGCGGATTCCATATCCGCCCGGGGCCTTGCCGCTGCCGCCGGTTGGCAAGGCAGAGCGGCCTTTCCGCAGGGGAAGGCTTTTGGGGGTCAATCCTCCTTCGCCCAGCCGTAGCTGCACCGCACCGCCTTATTCCAGCCCTTCAGCCGTCTGGTGCGCTCTTCGTCGGGGATGCCCGGCATAAACTCACGGTCCACCGACCAGTTTTGCAGCACGTCCTCGGTGCTGCTCCAATAGCCGACGGCCAGCCCGGCCAGATACGCCGCGCCCAGCGCCGTCGTTTCCACGCAGCAGGGACGCTTGACCGGCAGGTTGCTGATGTCCGCCATCGTCTGCAGTAAGTAATTGTTCGCGCACGCGCCGCCGTCCACCTTGAGCGCCGTCAGGTCAATGCCGGAATCCGCCTGCATGGCGGCCAGCACATCGTTGATCTGGTAGCACAGGCTGTCCAGCGTCGCGCGGATGATGTGGTTCTTGTTCACGCCGCGGGTCAGGCCCACGATGGTGCCGCGGGCGTACTGGTCCCAGTGCGGCGCACCCAGACCGGTGAACGCAGGCACGACGTAGCAGCCGTTCGTGTCCCTGACCTTCTGCGCCATGTACTCGCTGTCGCGGGCGTCCTCCAGCAGATGCAGCTCGTCCCGCAGCCACTGGATGGCTGCGCCCGCCACAAAAATCGAGCCTTCCAGCGCGTAATTTACTCTTCCGTCCAGCCCCCACGCCACGGTAGTGACCAGCCCGTTTTGGGAGAATACCGGCTTCTCGCCGGTGTTCATCAGCAGAAAGCCGCCCGTGCCGAAGGTGCTCTTGGCCTCGCCCCTGGTAAAGCAGGTCTGGCCGAACAGCGCGGCCTGCTGGTCGCCCGCCGCCCCCGCGATCTTGATCTCGCCGCCGAAGTGCATCGGGTCGGCGTACTCGTAGAACTCGCTGTTGGGCACGGGGCGCGGCAGCATACAGCGCGGTATATCGAGAATTTTCAGTATCTCGTCGTCCCAGTCCAGCGTGTGGATGTTGAACATCATCGTCCGGCTGGCGTTGGAGTAGTCTGTCACGTGGATCTTGCCGCAGGTCAGCTTCCAGATGAGCCACGTCTCCACCGTGCCGAACATCAGGTCGCCGCGCTCGGCACGCGCACGCACGCCGGGCACGTTGTCCAGGATCCACTTGAGCTTTGTGGCCGAGAAGTAGGCGTCGATGACCAGCCCGGTCTTTTGCCGGATCAGGTCGGTCAGGCCGCGGGCCTTCAGCTCGTCGCAGTACTCGCTTGTGCGGCGGCACTGCCAGACAATGGCGTGGTAGACCGGCTCGCCGGTGTCACGGTCCCAGACGATGGTCGTCTCGCGCTGGTTCGTGATGCCGATGGCGGCGATGTCCTCCGCCGACGCGCCGACCTCGTTCATGGCCGACAGCGCCACGCCGAGCTGGGTCGTCCAGATCTCGTTGGCGTCATGCTCGACCCAGCCGGGCTTGGGGAAATACTGGGTAAACTCCTTTTGCGCGACGCTGCACATCTCGCCCCTGGCGTTAAAAAGGATGCAGCGGTTGGACGTGGTGCCCGCGTCCAGCGCCATGATATATTTTTGCTTTGTCATCGCGGTTTCTCCTTTTTACAGCAGAAAATCGATCCGTGTCTTTATTATACAGGATGTTCAGATTTTATGCGCGTGGCAAAACCGCCAAATTTTTCACCCTATTTTTGGCAGGGCGGGCGTTGGGCGGGCGGGCACGGCATACCGGATGGTGCGGAGATGCCCCCGTATAAGCTCGTATAGGCTATAAAAATCCGAAGCGGTACGCCCATGATTTCCGGGCACGCCGCTTCGGCTTTTTACGGTTTTGTCTCAGGGGGCTTTTTCCGGCTCTTGGGCAGCTCCTCCGCCGCGGCAATCGCCACAGCGGTCACCTCCACCGCACCGGCCTGCAAAAGTGCCAGCGCACACGCCGACGCCGTCGCACCGGTTGTGATAATGTCATCGACCAGCAGTACCCGCCTGCCGGTCAGGTCTGTGCCGGGGCGGCAGCCAAACGCGCCCCTGGCGTTTTGCAGGCGCTGCTCGCGGGTAAGCTCCTTCTGCGGGCGGCCCCGGTGCTTGATGTACAGCGGTGTCTCCACCGGGACCCCCAGCACCGCGCCCAACCGGCGCGCCAGCAGCAGCGGCAGTCCCGGCATACCGGGCAGCGGCTGGCGGGGCGGCACCGGCACAATGCAGCTGTACAGCGGCATCGCGGTCACACCCGCATACTGCGGCATTTTTCCGGGCTGTTTGGCCGGCAGTGAGCCGAACACCAGCACGGCCACACGGTCCGCCAGCTCCCGGGCATACCAAAAGCAGCCGCCCCGCTTGCAGCGCAAAACGGCTGTACGTACAATATCCTCATAATAATACGCCGCGGCAGCCTCCCGCACGGCGTAAAAATCGTGTTCGCCCTCCGGCAGACGCGCCGGAATGTGCTGTAAGCGCATTTCCTCGGGCACGCAGGCCGGGCAAACCGTGCCCTGCAGTGCGTCCGGCCCCAGCAATGACCCGCAAAACGGACAGCGCCGCGGGAAAAGCAGGTCCGGCAGACGGCGCAGCTGCGCAAAATCCGTGCGCACTTAATAGAAGCCGCAGCCGTGCTTGCCGTTCTGCTTGACACGGTACAGCGCCTCGTCAGCATCCTTGAAGATGCTCTCGCCGGGGTTTGCGCGATCCGTAAAGGCCACGCCCACGCTCAGCGAGATGGCCGGCAGGTCGTCCGTCGGACAGTACAGCTGATTGTTGATCACCGTGATTTTCTCACTTATGGTATAACTCAATTCCTGATTCACATCCACCATGATAACGGCGAACTCGTCACCGCCGATGCGGCAGACATAGTCGATGCTGCGGAAGGTCGTTTGCAAGAGGTTTGCGACCTTTTTCAGGATCGCGTCGCCCACCGCATGGCCGTAAGTGTCGTTGACATGTTTAAAAATGTCAACGTCACAGATAATCATTGCAAACGGCTTCACGCCGTTCTCGTAGATATTCAGGATCTTTTCAAACGAACCGCGGTTCAGTGCGCCGGTCAGCGCGTCGTGCTCGGCCTCGTGGCGGATGATCTTCTGCGTCTCCTGGTTTTCGCGGTAGACTTCGTTGTAGGTCAGTGCCAGGTCCTGCAATTCTGCCGCGCCCACCACTGGGAAAATCTCCCCGCGCCGGATGCTCTGACCGTAGTCCATCAGCGGTTTTACCACCAAATGGCGCGTTATCATGCAGATTTCCAGCATGAGCAGTACCAGCAGCGCCGCGCACAGCTCAATTTTACGGTACACGCCGGTGAAAACGGTCTCCGCTCCGTTCTGGCGGCTGCGTGTCAGCGCAATCAGGCTGTCCATGCTCTCGGTGATTTTTTCGTTCACATCATCGCGCATATTTTGATATTGGTCGTTACAAACCAACTGCTGTGCCTTGCGCATCTTCTCGCTGTCTGTCATCGTTATGTCACTGTCGTGCAGCGAGACAGACCGGATTTCCGTCGGCCAGCTCGACTCGTCCGCCAGCGTGGCCTGCGCCACAAGCCGCATGGCATACCGATCCGTATAGCTCAGATTTTGCGACGTTGTCATGGCGGATTTCAGCAGCGTGAAAGCATCGCTGTCGCCGTAATGCTCTGCAAAATACTCTAAAGCGTTCTCGCGGCGGCGGGTCGTGTTCAGTTCTTCAAAGTAGTTGTCCATGTACTCCCGCTGCCCGGTGGCGGTGTACATCCGCACCTGCTCGATCAGGTAGTCCGACCCGCTTTGCAGCTGCCGGGCCAGTGTCTCGCACTGGATGTAATCGTCCGTGGCGGTCTGCATTTGAGCCAACTCCCCCGTGCCCTGCACCGCGAACGCGACGAGCACCACCGCCAACACCAGCGTGGCGACAATATCAAAGATGCTCACCCGCTGTATCCTAATCTTTTTCAACACCCGGCCCGCTTTCCAACCAGAATTTTTATAATATTTCCGATTATTTTGTATAGTATATATAGATATAGTATACAAAAAGTCAAATCTGATTGCAACTTTATTCGTTTGGCACAATCGACAAATTTGGGGCAGGATTTTTGGCAGCACCCCTTACCGCCGCCGTCGTCTGCGTTTTTCAAATCGAATTATAATATCACATTATTCACAAATAATGTCAGTGTGTCAGAGAATCACATTCCTGACCTATTGAATGTGTAGGGGCGACCATTGGTCGCCCGCCAGCTTGACGCAGCAATGCGTTGTCCCGGAAGGTTTTTTCACAGACAAACGGGCACGGGCGAGCAATGCTCGCCCCTACAAGAGTTTTTCGACAGTCTTACATTATTCACAAATAATGTATAAATTATTTGGCATTCCCCACAATTGACGCAGCATCGTTATGTGAATATACTTTATTTGTACGGTTTTATACTGATGCGGGAGACGTGCGCTATGGCCCGGTTCTGTGATTCCAACCAAAAAAGAGGGCTTACCCTCGTTGAACTGATCGTTGTCCTGGTCATTCTGGCCGTATTGGCAGCGCTTTTGGTCCCGTCCCTGACCGGCTATATCGACAAAGCCGTTGAAAAGCGCATCATGCTCCAGGCTCGCTCCCTCTTGACCGCCGCCCAGGCGACAATTGATGAGGCGTATGCGAAAGGCGAATTGCACATCGACAACTATGGCGGGTTTGAACCGCCCAATAAGGATACGGCCCATAAACTTGCCAAACAAATCATAGAGTTATCTGAACTGGAAGGCGAACAGTATACCTGGAAGTTTCAACTGGTCGACCCCAGCAACACCGAATTTCCCACTGCCAAAATCGCCATTCTGGAGTTTACCAATGGCAAGCACCGAATTACGTATCGCATCCGGACGAAATCAAAAAAAATTTCTCCAGGCTGGGGAAATATTAAAA
>ENA-OQIJ01000303-OQIJ01000303.1-human-gut-metagenome-genome-assembly--contig:-NODE-303-length-12473-cov-3.604406_pt1 | contig 12473 bp, 14 predicted proteins | sample MGYA00242582_ERZ504747 | MGnify/ENA primary metagenome ERZ504747 (study PRJEB26092, sample SAMD00036435) | human gut metagenome | host: Homo sapiens | study: EMG produced TPA metagenomics assembly of...
ACACCAATCTGGCATCAAGCCGCGGCACCTGCCTTCGCGATGGGCTTTTTGGCGGGCAAGAAAAAAACAGTGGTGTATTCTGTGATATCCCAGGTTTCGGGCGAGAAACTTCGGGTCCGCTTCTCCAACCACTATGGAAAGAAACCCTACACCATTGGGGGACTGACCGTGTGGGCACAGGGAGAGATGCATACCGTCACACGGGACGGCAGCTGTGTTTTCACGGTTCCCGCGGGGGAAAGCTGCTATTCGGATGCGTTGACGCTCCCGGTGACGATGGGGGAAGAGCTGGAAATCAGACTCTACTATGCATCCAAGGTCATGGACAGCAATATGATCGAGGAAAATGCGGTAAGCTACAAGGGAAATCATACGGCGGACAGGGAGCTGCCCCCACCCCGGCGGGAAAAGTATATGGAACAGTACGGCCTTTATGAGGCGATTCCCGGGATGGATCAGATCGAGGTGTTTACCGGGCAGCCTTCCAAAATCATCGTGGCGTTCGGAGACAGTATAACGGCTTTGAACCGCTGGGTAAAACCGTTGCAAAGGCGTCTGTTCGATGCGTATGGCGGTGACTATGCACTGATGAACGCCGGAATCAGCGGGAATTGTCTGCTTTATGATATCCCGGGCCTGATGGGAGCTTCCTACGGGGAAAAAGGGGTGTCCCGCTTTGAGCGTGATGTACTCCGTTTTTCAGGACTCTGCGGCGTGATTTTGGCGTTGGGGGTCAATGATGTGGCCTACTATTCCCAAAAGACAGGGGCGGTCATCTCGCTGGAACAATATGGTTCGGCTGTAACCGATATTGTGGATCGGCTTCATAAGGCCGGTGTCCGGGTGATTGCCCAGACGCTTCCGCCCCGCAGCGGCTTTGTGAAAAAAGGGTATACCCCGGAGATGGAGGCGCTGAGAGTCAGCATCAATGAATGGATCCGGGATAGCGCGCTGTTCGATTATATGGTTGATGCGGATGCACTGCTGCGCGATCCGAAGAATCCTTCGTTCACCGACGAGCGTTATCACCAGGGGGATCACCTGCACCCGAATCAGGCCGGAGGAATGCTGCTGGCGCAGGCGTATGATTTGCAAAAGCTGACTGGGGAGGCATAAGCATGGGAAAAAAGTATTTCACGCTCAGCTTTGATGATGGACTGGAACAGGACAAACGGGTGATCCGCCTCATGAGGCAATACGGGCTCAAAGGAACCTTCAACCTCAATGCCGGTCTGTTTGGCACCCGCGGCGAGGTGAAGGGACTTGGAACCTTCTCTTTTCAGGATTGCCCCGAAGGCGTAAAGCACAAGTGGCCATTTTCCTATGTGCAGCACAACCGAATCCCACAGGACGAGGTGTGCCAGGTCTATGAGGGAATGGAGATTGCCACCCATGGTTTCCGGCATGAACCGCTGGGGGCTGTCAGCGAGGATGAAATGCGCGCATCGGTGGATGCGGACAAGGCCGCGCTGGAAAAAATCTTCGGCACTACGGTCGTGGGGCACGCCTATGCGCAGGGTTCAACCTCGCCGGCTGCCCAGGCGTATCTGAAGGCGCAGGGGTATCAATATGCCAGAGGGGTCTTTCCCTCCGGCGGCTTTGCGTTCCCGGAGGATCCGATGAACTTTCGGCCTTCCTCCTCGCTGATTCTGAAAAATGCCGTGAAACTGGTGGAGCGTTTCAAATGTGAGGAACCCGGAGAAAAGGATCTGCTGTTGTTCCTGTGGGCACACAGTTATGAAATGGACTACGACAAGGGAAACGCCAGTTGGTATGCTTTGGAGCGGCTTTTTGAATCGATTGCAGGCCGAAACGATATCGTATATTGCACAAACAGCGAAGCGTTCGCGCATATTTAAGGAGAGCAGGAAAGTGGAAAAGAAAGATTTTAACCGGGGTTGGCTATTTGGCACTGTGGGAAAGGAACCGTCTATGCAGCCGGTCACGCTTCCCCACGATGCCATGCTGTACGAGAAACGCTCGAAGGATGCGGCAACAGCGGGAGCATGCGGATACTTTCCCGGCGGGGCCTATGTCTACGTCAAACGGTTTCTTGTGCCTGAAACGTGGCGGACACAGTCCGCTGTGCTGGAATTTGAGGCAGTTTATCAAAACGCGCAGGTGTTCGTGAACGATGCGCTTGTGGCTGAACAGCGGTACGGGTATACCAACTTCTTTGTGGTGCTGGACCCACAACTGAAGTATGGCGAAGAAAATGAAATCAAAGTGATCGCGGACAACTCGTCGGTACCCAATTCCCGTTGGTATTCCGGCAGCGGAATTTATCGTCAACGTTAAACCTCTTCCTGGGTGATAAGAGTCATATCCGCCCGGATGGACTGCTCGTCTCCACCTCCGGAAACAATGCGGCCCATGTGAAGGTTTCTGTCACCGGCGGTGATACGGTCAGAGTCTCTGTTCTCGATGGTGAAAAGGTGGTAGCGCAGGCCGAAGCTGCGGTCAAGGATGGCACTGCATCGGCGGACATTCCCGTTTCCCAGCCGCGGCTTTGGGACGCGGAACATCCCGAACTATACCGATGCAGAGCGGAACTGCTGAAAAATGGTGAGATGGTGGATGAGGCGGACGCCTGGTTTGGATTCCGTACCCTTAGCTGGAGCACCAGAGGATTTTTTGTAAACGGCAAGAAAACGCTGTTCCGTGGCGCCTGCGTCCACCACGACAATGGTATTCTGGGTGCCTGCTCTTTTGAGGATGCCGAGTTCCGCCGTGTCCGTCTGCTCAAGGAGGCTGGTTTCAACGCGATACGTTCCGCCCACAACCCTGCCTCCAAGGCGCTGTTGGATGCCTGTGACCGGCTGGGTCTGTATGTCATGGATGAATTCTGCGACAACTGGCTGGTACATAAAAACCCCTACGACTATGCGGACCAGGATTTCCGCGCATGGTGGCAGCAGGATCTCACAGCTATGGTCATCAAAAACTACAATCATCCCAGTGTAGTCATGAACTCTATCGGAAATGAAATCTCCGAACTGGCTATACCCGAAGGACAGGAGTACTGTAAAAAATTGGCAGTCCTGGCACGAAAGCTGGACCCGGACAAAGCAGTGACGATGGGGGTCAACCTGATGCTGTGCAGTATGTCGGCCAAGGGCGGCGGCATATACGGCAACAAAAAGAATGGAAAAGAGAATCAAAACGGCAGTCAGACGATGGACAACGTTCCCACCAGCGCCTTCTTCAATATGCTGATGAATCTGGCCGGGGGCATGATTGAAAAAATGGCCGCCAAACCTGCCGCGGACGATGCCACAAAGGTGAGTTTCTCTTATCTGGATATTGGCGGTTACAACTACGCCGCGTCCCGATACGAGAAGGACGGTACGCTCCATCCCGACCGCGTCATTGTCGGGTCCGAGACCCTGCCCAAGAACCTGTATCATAACTGGCAGCTGGTGAAAAAACTCCCCTATGTCATCGGCGACTTTATGTGGACGGGCTGGGATTATCTGGGGGAGGCGGGCATCGGTACCGTCCGTTACAAAAGCTTCAAAAATCCCGGTCAGGACGCGCCCATCATCTCCGCCGGCTGCGGCGTGATCGACCTTTGCGGAAAGCTTCGCCCCGAGGTACAGTGGAACCGGCTGGTCTGGGGGCTGGACCATACCCCTGGCATCGGCGTAGAACCGTATACCCACGCAGGGGAGACCGGCTCTGTATCCATGTGGCGTGACACAGACGCAGTGGCAAGCTGGTCCTGGGCCGGCTGTGAAGGCAAAAAAACCAAGGTCACGGTCTACGCTGACGGCGAAACGGCGGAACTCATTGTCAACGGACATTCCTATGGCAGAAAAAAGACGAAGGAATACAAGGCTGTCTTTAAACGCGTTGTCTATGAGCCCGGTACCATCACCGCAATCAGCTACGATAGCGAGGGAAAAGAACAGAGCCGGACTTCCATGAAGACAGCTGCAGGACCTGCCGAACTGCGTGTGGTGGCCGACCGGAGCACCTTGCAGGCAAAAACGCAGGATTTGGCCTACATCAGCATTGACCTGACGGGGCGGATGGCATCACAAAATCTTCTGAGGATACTGCGGTCACGGTGGAGGTTGACGGTGCCGGGACGCTGCTGGCCCTTGGTTCTGCACGTCCTAACATGGGGGAAAACTTTTTCTCCGATACCCACACGACCTACTACGGCAAGGCATTGGCCGTGGTCCGCGGCGGCGATGCCCCCGGAAAGATTACGGTCACGGTGAAAGCAAAAGGCCTGCTGGCCAAAACGCTTGAATTGGAGGTGATCTGAGGAAAAGGCATACGTTAATACTACAAAAAGGTGCTGCTGCACAAGGTTGAATCCTGTGCGGCAGCACCTTTTGTACTTGTATTGTGTGTCAGTTCTGCATGGCAATCTGCTCGCCCTGCACCAGCGGATAGCGGGCCAGCTTGCCGCCGTCCAGATTTTCCCGGTGCATATCCACGGCGGTAATCTGGTGGTTGCCGTAGGTGGTGTAGTAGTAAATGCCCTTGTCGGCGTTGCAGCAGCTGGTGTAAAGGGTGATTTCGTACTTGCCGCCGTCCAGCTCACAGAAGCCGCGCTGTTGCTCGACCGAATGCAGAATGTGGAAAAATTGCCCGACGCTCTCGGCCTCACCGTCACCGGATTTGGCGTTCATCCGCACAAAGGCGACGCGGACAAAGCGGGACTGGCTGGACAAATCGCCCGGCAGACCCAGTGCGCCAAGCCCGCGGCTGTAGACCGGCAGCTCCAGCCCCTCGGCAAAGGTGCTGGCAGGCGTGTGGGGCGAAAGTGCGCGGTAATTGTTCAACGCAAAAAGCTGCTGCGGGAACGGCGGATTGTTCGTCAGCACGCCCACCGGGTTGTTATAAATGTGCAGGCCGTCGGCGGTGGACTCCACCACAATGCTGCCGGTCTTGTCGGCAATAAGCCAGTGCAGCTGGGCAAGGGGAAGCTGTTCACTGAACGGAATGTTGACGATGTTGGCCTTTTCCAGCAGGGTGCGGGCCTCGGCCAGCGTGGCGCAGCTGCCAAGCAGCCAGGGGATAAGCTCAAACTGGGTGATGTTGTTTTTGCCTTCGGCCGCCGGATGGTAGACGGCGTTCCCGACAAAGTTCAGCCCGGCAATGCCGAGGCCCTTCTCGTTGACGGCATCATAGTAGAGGGGATACTCCCCGGCCATATAGGCCATACCAATCATCGCATACTTTGTGCGGAAATCGCCCATGCAGCGCAGGCGGAACGGATACGCCCGCGGCGTGACGGTGACCTCATCGCCGTAGGAAAACTCATAATCCAACAGACTGTGACAAAAAAGATGTCACAGTCTTTTTTCTTTGCTGTAACGCCAAAAAATGGCGATTTCGACGTCCTGTTTTCAAGGTCGTATTTTATAAGGTTGTCCAACCGTTTCACTGCGGTTGGGCTTTTTTGTTGCCGTTTTTCCACAGCGGTGCGCCCGCATTGTGGAAAAAATGAGCGCATTTGTAGATAAATCTCAAAAAGATTCGGTTGTTTTCAAAAAGTTTTCAATCCCGGCTGTCGGTTTTCCACACCGATAGCCGGGATTTTTGCGTTTTTTGAAGAAAAAAGCGAAAGTTTACAATTTGTTAATAATTGGGAGCGGATTGATGGCTGGGAAAAGCCCCATCTCCCCTGTTTGAGGGCAAATTCTCTGGCAGTTTTCAGTTTGTTTTCAAGTTTTCCATTTTATACCTATTGTAATAAGGAGGATTTTCACTATGAGCATCATTATCGGCATCGACCACGGCTACTACGCTATCAAAACAGCCCACTGCTCGTTCCCGGCTGGTCTGACAAGCTACGGAGAACACGAACCCTACACCCGCCAAGGACTCTTAGAGTTTGGCGGGTGCTTTTTTGTTTGTGGCTCCGGGCGGCAGCCTATCCAGCGGGATAAGACCGTGAATGACAACTACTACCTGCTGACGCTGGCGGCTATCGCCAAGGAAATCAAGCAGCGTGGTCTGCCGCCCGAATGTTCGGTGCGCATTGCGGCGGGTCTGCCGCTGACCAGCTTTGGGCGCGACAAACCCAAGTTCAAAGAGTATCTGCTGCGGAGCAACCAGCCCGTGAACTACAAGTTCGAGGGCGTGGAGTACAGCATCACCGTCGAAGAAGTTGCCATCTTCCCCCAAGGCTACGCCGCCCTTATGACCGAAACCGGGCTGTTGCAGGACGAGCCATCAATGCTCCTCATGGATTTGGGCGGCTGGACAGTGGACCTTATGCGCATCGACAACGCCATCCCTGCGGCTGACACTGCGCACAGCTTGGAGCTCGGCATGATCCGCTGCGTGGATGATATTCGGGAACAGGTGCGGCGCGAAACAGGGTTGTCCCTCACGGATGCCCAAATCGAAAATATGCTGGCGGGTCAGCCCTGCACGGTCAGCGATACGGTGCGCGACATTGTGAACCGGCAGGGGCGCAAGTACACAGAGCATCTTCTGTCAGCCACGATGGAAGCGGGCTTTGATTTGCACGCCATCCCCGCCGTGTTGTTGGGCGGCGGCGCATCGGTGGTGAGTCGCCACCTCAGCCCCAAAGACGGGCTTTGTAAGACAATCTTTCTCTTGGACGATAAGGTGAACGCTGTCGGGTTCGAACGCGCGTTGACCGCCGTGTCGCGCCGTAAAAGCGAGGCATGAAACGACCACAATATGTTTTCCGCCCGAACCTTAACGAACCGCAACACCGCCGCGCGTGGGCGTTGTTGCAGCAGGTGCCGCCTGCCAAACGCAAAGAGTTTCTGGTGCAGAGTATCCTTGCGGCAGAACAGACGGATAGGCTAGAGAAAAGCATCCGCAAGGTGGTGCAGGAGGAGTTGCAGGCAGTCAACATAACCGGCGCTGTTCCAAGCCCACTGTCAGAGAATGCTATACCAGATTCTGCGCTCGATTTCCTGAATTCACTGTAGGGGGTGATTCCAATGTTTTAATAATAGGTAGAAAAGCAGAAGGAAAAAGGAGGTTTATACATTATGAACGGTAAAAAAATCTTGTTTGGTCTAGCCTATGACGGGCTGCTTTTGTTTTTGATGAGGGGCGCCTATTAAGTACGCCCAGAATAGCACCCAAGTCCATAAGGAGCCGGGTGCTTGATTAAATTCATCGATATGTTCTCCGGCATCGGTGGTTTCCGCGAGGGGCTGACCCGTGCCGGGGGCTTTAAGTGCGTAGGACACTGCGAAATCGATAAATACGCCAACCGCAGTTACAATGCCCTGTTTGACACGAAGGGAGAGTGGTTCGTAGAAGATGCAAGAAAAGCAGACCCAGAAACAATGCCAGAATTCCGGCTGCTCTGCGGCGGATTTCCTTGCCAGACTTTCAGCATTGCAGGCTCCCGAAAAGGATTCGGAGATCCGCGCGGCACTCTCTTCTTTGAACTGGCCCGCTTGGCTGAAGCCCGGAAGCCTCCGTATCTGCTGTTTGAAAACGTACCCGGACTGCTTAACCATGACGGCGGGCGGACATTTGCGACCATCCTCAATACGCTGGACAGACTGGGGTATGCTGTCGAATGGCAATGTCTTAACAGCAAAGATTTTGGCGTCCCGCAGTCAAGAAAGCGTGTGTACATTATCGGATATCTTGATGAGCGATGTAGAGGAAAAGTATTTCCTTTCACCGAAACAACAGGAGGTTCTCTTATTCAAACCCACGGTGGGCACCAAGGAGAGCGAGTCTACTCCCCCGAAGGACTGAGTTGTACGCTGGCTGCCAATCTAGGCGGGTTCAGCGGAAAAACCGGGTTGTATGAGGTGAGCGTACCAATCAAGTGCGCCACAAAAACCGGCTACCAGATGGCACAGGTTGGTGACAGCATCGACCTGAGCTACGCCACAGTCAACAGTCGGCGCGGGCGTGTGGGCAAGCAAATTGCCCACACCCTCACAACCGGCTGCCAACAAGGTACTGTTGACGTTTGCCCGGTCAAAAATCCCGTCAAATCAGACCCAGCGCGAAATGCGGCCCGGACAGGCAAGCCTGGAGCACCCATGCACACCCTGACAACCAAGGACCGGCACGGCGTTCTGTGTGTGGGGCGCATCCGCCGCCTGACACCGCGCGAATGTCTGCGCCTGCAGGGCTGGACTGACGACCGCATTGACACGGTGCTTGCCATCCAGAGCGATAATCAGGCATACAAGCAGGCAGGCAACGGCGTGACGGTCAATGTAATCGAAGCCATTGGCCGCCGCATTGCCGCCATGGACGCAGAACTGCGGGGTGAGCCGGATTCCCCTTGATTTCAAAGACCAGTATTTCGGCTGTGAAATTGAACTGACAGGAATAACCCGCGCCACGGCAGCCCATGCGCTGGCCAATCTGTTTGGAACCCGCGCCGAGCATTCCGGCGGCGGCTACGATGCCTACCGTGTCAAAGATTTGGACGGTAAAGAGTGGAAAATCGTTCGGGACGCAAGCATTCACCCGGAAGGATATGTGCGCGCCTCTACTTCGGGCGAGTATAAAGTTGAGTTGAACTCCCCCAAGCTGGAATACGCTGAAATGGAAAAGCTGCAGGAGGTTGTCCGCGCACTGCGCCGTGCAGGCGGAAAGGTCAATTCATCCTGCGGTATGCACGTTCATGTGGATGCAAGCAAACACACGCCGCAAAGCCTCAAAAATGTACTGTCCATCATGTATTCCAAAGAAACTTCTGATGAGGAGGATGCCGATGAAAGTTCTGATCGTTGAACCCGGAAAGTATCCCCGCGAAGCCGACATTGAGCACACCCTTGAAGCCGAGCAGGCAGTTGTCGGCGGCACCATCGAGGCAGTGTACCCTTGGCGGGATAGTGCCTGTATCGTTTGCAATGACAACGGCATTGCAGAAAACCTGCCGCTGAACCGTATGCTGGGCGACTATGACATCATCCATGGCACGTTTTTCGTCTGCGGGCTGACCAGCAACGATTTTACTGACCTTACCCCGCAGCAGATGAAGCGCTACGAGGAACTGTACCACGATCCGCAGCTGTTTTTCCTGCTGGGTAAGACCCTGTGTGTGGAACACACCACGCCGGAAGAATATACCCGCGTTATGGCTCCGCCGTCCAAAACAAAAGAATCCCCGGAGCGCTGATATGAATACGATACTCTTCGCCCGCAGCCCGCCTGCGGGCTTTTTTCTATGTCCGAAATCATCCAACAAGCAAGGAGAAGAACTAATGAACGACATTTTTGAAAACACCGAAACCATGAAAGAAAACGAGCATCCCCGCTTTTACACCGCAGAATCCGTCATGCGCGGGCATCCCGACAAGCTGTGCGACCTCATTGCCGACAGCGTGCTGGACGCCTGTCTGCAGCATGATCCCGCCAGCCGCGTGGCCTGTGAGGTAATGGCAACCCACGGTCACATCATTGTGGCGGGTGAAATCACGACCAGCGCTAAGCCGGATGTGTTCAACATCGTCCGCGACACCCTGCGGGATGTCGGCTATGACCCAAAGGCGTACCAAATCGACTGCTACATCCACGACCAAAGCCCCGACATTGCGGGCGCTGTCGAGCCGGAATTGGCTGAGGGAGAGGACGAGGACACCCTCGGTGCGGGCGATCAGGGCGTTATGGTCGGCTACGCCTGCAACGAAACGCCCGAATACCTGCCGATGCCGGTGGTTGCCGCCCAGCGCCTTGTAACGCTGTTGGAAATCTCCCGCATGACCGGCGTTATCCCCGACATCGGTCCGGACGGCAAGGTGCAGGTCACAATGGAATACAACGGTGATACCCCCGTGCGCATCACCACAGTGGTCGTTTCTGTCCAGCATAAGGAGGACACCGACATCAATAAGCTGGCGGATTTGCTGGACGAATATGTGTTCCCGCTAGCCTTTGATGGTATGCCCGCCGATGACGCGGAAATCATCCTGAACCCCAGCGGCAAGTTTGTGCAGGGCGGTCCGGATGTCGGACGCCTACTTCCGCCGCAGCACCGAACGGCTGAAAACTGTCCTTGAATCCGAAGTGAATCAGAACTGATTCACTCTGGGGTAGTAAAACCGAAAAAGTGAATCAAATCTGATTCACTCCCCAAATGAGAAAGGATTGAACCGATATGAAACGACCCTGGGCTTTTATCTGCGCCAGTGAGGGCGCGACCTCTAAACATCTCCGCAGTTATTGCCGTGAAGTCTACCTGCTGGGCTACCTGCCGGTATGCCCCAAATTGCAGGACAGCCAGTATTTGGTGCTGGAAGATGCCGTGGAACGCAGCGAGTACACCGCCATTGTGCGGGATAAGCTGCTGCGCTGCCCGATGCTGGTGGTCTGCAGCCGCAATCAGGATGCAACCACCAACGCGCAGATCGGTTTGGCACAGAAATACAACCGTATTGTCACAACCTTGGACGGTTTGAAGAAAGCCGTTTCGGAGGGCGACGACCTTGTGTCATGAGCCGTTTTGCGGGGTGTCGTGTTTTGCAAGCATAGCGTTTGGATATCCAAACGCACTTTTGGGGTGATCCCCAAGCCCCCGCTATGCGCAGACGCGGTCATGTTATCCCGTTGCGGCTGAACGAGCGCGAGTACCGCCATCTTTGTGAACAGGTCAAAATAAGTGGATTTTCGCGCGAGGAATACCTGCGCTCCCTAATCTTGGGCAAAGAAATCCATCCGCGCCCCTGCACACATCATGGGGAACTTGTGCGGCAAATTTCCGGTTTGTGCAACAACGCAAACCAGCTTGCGCACCGCGCCAACAGCACGGGCGTGGCGGGGCAGCAAAGCGTGGACGAGATGACGCGCATCGCCAAGGAAGTCTGGCGCGAGATAAAAGAAAACTACTAGGAGGCCCTATGAAATATGGCTTACACATCCGTGATCCCTGTCCGCCGCCTTGACCAGGCGGTGAAGTATGTGATGAACAAAGAAAAGACCACGGCGGTATCCTTGCAGGACGCCATCGACTATGCCGCCAACCGTGACAAAACGGAGCAATCCTGCTTTGAAAGCTCGTATGCCTGCACGCTGGAAACCGCCTTTGCCGATATGCGGCAAACCAAGGAGCGCTGGCATAAGCTGGGCGGTGTGCAGGGATACCACCTTATACAAAGTTTTGCTGCAGGCGAGGTCGCACCGGAACTTGCGCACCGGATTGCAAAAGAACTTGCAGACCGTGTACTGGGCGGACGGTATGAATATGTCATCGGCACACACCTGAACACTGGGCATATCCATTCGCACATCGTCTGGAACTCGCTCAGCTGTGTGGATGGCAAAAAGTATCGCAGCAACTATAAAAGCTATGTGACGGAAATCCGCGCGGTATCAGATGAACTTTGCCGGAAATATAAGCTGTCGATCATCGACACCGAAAACTCTAATCATGCGGCAAAGCCCTACGCCGAATGGTTGCGGAGAAAAATGGTCAGCCAACATGGCGCACGGCTATTCGGCAGGATGTGGACGAAGCGATTCAGCAAAGCCTTACATGGCGGCAGTTTCTTAGTGCAATGGAACGCAAAGGGTATGAGGTGCGCATGGGGCGCAAGTATCCCGTCCTGCGTCCGCCCGGAAAAGAGCGCTTTGTTCGATTCAAAACGCTGGGCAAGCGGTATACGCCAGAAGCAATCCAGACACGCATCCTGTATCCACGAAGCTACCGCCCTTATGTTGAAAATCCACCAACAATCAAACATGGCCGTCTGCGCAGCGGGAAGAAGCCTTGCCGCAAGCTGACCGGGCTGCGGGCGTTGTATTATCGCTATCTATACGAATTGGGTGCGCTCCCTCGCAAGCCGCGCCGCCCCAGCTATGTCGTGCGGCAGGATGCCTACAAGTTAGACCAGCGCATCCGACAGATGGAGTTCCTGTCCAGAAACAATATTGATACGCTGACACAGCTGGAAACTCACCGACAAGCCCTGCAAACAGAAATTGGGCAGTTGCTGACAAAGCGTAAGCAACTGCCCAAAAACGATGATGTACAATCGCAATGTGAATCGGTCAACACCGCCCTAAAACAGCTTCGCCAAGAGGAACGGCTCTGCCGCAAAATCGCAGAACACTCCCTAGAAGTGCAGCAACACCTCACCGAAGCCCGCCGTGACCGCGCCGCGCAGCAACAGCGCGAACAGGAACGCGCGCGTGACCGCCGCCCCGATATTACAACACGTTAATCTGTAAGACCCAGCAGCCAATCCCGCGCATTGATGCGGCGAATGCCGTCATACTGTTCCTCCGGATCATCGTCCATCGTAAGAATATATTTGGGGTAGTGGTCGCGGATGGACAGTAAGGGTCGCAGCTCCCGCTGCAGGGTGTCCGCATCACGAACGGAAAGTGCCACTTGGTAATAGAAGGTACTGTTTCCGTTCATTGCCACAAAATCGACCTCAAAAGAATCGACCTTTCCGACATACACATCATAGCCGCGCCGCAGCAGTTCCAGATAAATCACATTTTCCAGAATATGACCTGCGTCTGTATTGCGTTTGCCAAGCAGCATAAAT
>ENA-OQIJ01000304-OQIJ01000304.1-human-gut-metagenome-genome-assembly--contig:-NODE-304-length-12442-cov-2.052700_pt1 | contig 12442 bp, 13 predicted proteins | sample MGYA00242582_ERZ504747 | MGnify/ENA primary metagenome ERZ504747 (study PRJEB26092, sample SAMD00036435) | human gut metagenome | host: Homo sapiens | study: EMG produced TPA metagenomics assembly of...
AGACGCATCATGAACAGAGTTCATCAACGCAGGTTACGAGCAGGCACGCGAGATCATCGCGGGCATCCTGCTGTTTGAAATATCGGATCCGCGCTTGGAGCTGGTCACCGTCACGGGCTGCGAAGTGAGCTACGACCGCAGCGTGTGCAACGTGTTCTACACCACCGAGCCCGATCGCTACGAGGACGTGGCCGCGGCCTTCCAGAAGGCTTCGGGCCGCATCCGCTCGCTCATGGCGAAGCAGCTGTCGTGGCGAATCGCCCCTGAGCTGCGCTTCTTGCTGGACAAGAGCGTGGACGAAGCCGAACGCATCGCGTCGGCGCTCGAGCGCGATGCCGCACGCAACAAGGTGGTCGCACCCACGGACAGCGACGTGCCGGCGGATGCCGACATCATGGCCGACCGCGAGGCGGAAGCCGAGCTGGCGGCGCATCACGACGAGTAGGGAGACTCCATGGCGGTCACGCCCCAGACCAACACCGACCTCGCATCCATTGCCGAGGCCCTGCAAGCGCACGACGACTTCATCATCTGCGGGCATGTGAGCCCCGACGGCGACTGCCTGGGCTCGCAGCTTGGCCTGGCCGCGGCGCTCAAAGCGCTCGGCAAGCGCGTGACCTGCCTTTTGGCGAAAGACGAGCCCATCGACGAGCGGCTCGTCTTTCTGCCGGGCGCCGCGGACCTCGTTCCGGCGGCGTCCTTCGACGGCGTCGCCCGCACGTTCGTGGCGGTGGACGTTCCCACCAGCGAGCGCATCGGGGAGGCGGCCGCCGCGCTGCGCGACGCCTGCGAGCTCTCGGTGACCGTCGACCACCACGCGGTGGATACCGCCATGACCGACCTCGTGTACGTCGACCCTGCCGCCGCATCCACGACGATGCTCGTGTGGGAGCTCGCCGGCCTGCTCGGCGTCGACCGGGCGGGCGACGTGGCGCTGAGCTGCTACACGGGCCTCGTCACCGACACGGGCCGCTTCCAGTACCAGAACACCGACGCGGCCGCCATGCGCGCCGCATCCGAGATGGTGAAAGCGGGGGCCGATCCGGCCACCGTATCGCGCGACATCTTCCAGAATCGCTCGCTGCCGTCCGTGCGCCTCGAGGGCATCGCCGTCGAGCGCATGGCGTTCGGTTGCGAGGGTGCCTTCGCCATGAGCTGGCTCACCCGCGAGGACTTCGAGGCTACCGGCGCGGTGAAGGCTGACGCCGAGCCCATCATCGACGCGCTGCGCTCGGTGTCGGGCGTGCGCGTGGCCTGCATGCTGCGCGAACAGGGCGATGCCGTGCGCGGCAGCCTGCGCGCCAAGGACGCCACCGACGTGGCGGCCATCGCGCGCTCCTTCGGCGGGGGCGGCCACGTGGCCGCGGCCGGCTTCACGCTGCACTGCTCCATCGACGAGGCGCGGGACCTGGTTCATCGCACGCTTGCCGCGACGTTTGCCGCGAGCGGGGAGGCGTGCGGCGCGTGAAACGGGGACTCTCGGGGTTGTCGCTGGTCGTCGGGGTGAACAAGCCGGCCGGCATGAGCTCTCATGACGTGGTGAACCGCTGTCGCTTCATCTTCGGCGAGCGGCGCGTGGGGCATACCGGCACGCTCGACCCCATGGCCACGGGCGTGCTGCCCATCTGCATCGGCCCGGCCACGCGGCTGGGGAACTACCTGACGGGGCACGACAAGCGCTATCGCGTGTCCATCGCGTTCGGCGCCGGCACCGATACCGACGACGCGGCCGGCCAGGTGGTGCGCACGGGCGAGGTGCCCGCGCGGGTGCTCGACCCCGAATTCGCCGCCGCGTTCGTGGCGAGCCTCGTGGGCAAGCGCAAGCAGATGCCGCCGGCGTACTCGGCCATCAAGGTGAACGGGAAGAAATCCTACGAAGCCGCGCGCGCCGGCAACATCATCGATCTTGCGCCGCGCGACATCGAGGTGTACGATGCCCGGTTGTTGGGTGTGCACGAGGGCGACGGGGCGACGCTGCCCGCCTGGGACGTGTCGTTCGAGGTGTCGAAGGGCACCTACATCCGCGCGCTCGCGCGCGACGCGGGCGTGGCGCTGGGATGCCCGGCGCACGTGGCTGCGCTCGAGCGGACCGAGCTGGGGCTGCTCACGCTCGAGGAGTGCGTGAGCCTCGAGACGCTGGCCGAGCTCAAAGATCGCGCGGCGCTCGACCCGGTGCGCCTGCTGGGCGTGCGCTTCGCCTACGTGCAGGACGACCTGGCCGCGAAGGTGGCGAACGGGGCGCAGCTGGGCGTCGAGGCGTTGCCGCTGTTCGAGCGGCGGCGGTCGACGGCGGCGCTCGAGCTGTGCGCCTGCACGGCGGGCGTGCGCGAGAGCTGCGAGCCGCCGCGCGACGGCGAGCTGGTGGCCGTGCTCGCCGACAACAAGCTGGTTGCGTTGTATGCGTTCAACGAGAAGCGCGCTCGCTACGAGACGCGCTGTGTGTTTCAAACGGGGGTGTCTCGTGGCAGAGATCTATAGAGTTGACGAGTCGTTCGACCATGCGTTCTTCAAGGGCACGTCGTGCGCCTTCGGCGTGTTCGACGGCGTGCATCGGGGGCATCGCTTCCTGCTGGACTGCGCGCGCACGACGGCGCGGGAAACCGGCGGCAGAAGCGTGGCGCTCACGTTCGACATCGATCCCGACGAGGTGTTCCATCCGGCGCGGCTCAAGAAGCTCATGACGAACGAGGAGCGCGTCGCCATGCTGGCGGAAAGCGGCGTCGACGCCGTGGTGGTGCTGCCGTTCACCCGCGACTTCGCGGCGTCATCGCCCGAGGAGTTCCTGCTGCAGACCTTCGACGGCACCGTGCCGTCCTGCCTGCACGTGGGCTACGACTTCAAGTTCGGCGCGCGCGCGTCGGGCACCGTGCGCGACCTCGACTCCTGGGCCATGACGGGCGGCACGAACGTGCAGGCCCACGACCTGAAGAGCGACGACGGCGCGCCCATCACGGCCACGCGCATCCGCCTGCTCCTGGCCGACGGCGACATCCACGAGGCGAACCACCTGCTGGGACGCCCGTACTTCATGACCGGCACGGTTGAGCCTGGCCGTGGCGAAGGCGCCGACCTGGGCTTCCGCACCGCGAACCTCGTGGTGCCCGACCAGATGCGCCCTCTCGGCGACGGCGTGTACGCCGCCTGGGCCACGGTGGACGGCGCGCGCTACAAAGCCGCCGTCAACGTGGGCGTGGCCGCCACCTTCGCCGACCGCGCCACCGCCACCTGCGAAGTCCATCTCCTCAATTTCGAAGGCGACCTCTACGGCAAGCGCATCAAGGTGGAGTTCCTCCACTGGCTCAGGGCCATGCGCAAGTTCGACAGCGTAGACGAGCTCATCGAAACCGTGAAGAGCAACATAGCCTGGGTAAGGGAGCAGTCTGTAACCCCGCAGCCTCTCGCTTCTTATGGCGCGACGAGTGCCCTCCGGTCCGCGCCCGACCCCTCGCGCCGATCGCACGCCGCACCCGGGTGCGCTCGGCGCGGGTCAACCCCCAGCCCGCAATTCCCACCCCGCGCCAAAAAAAGAAGGGGCGCGCGCTCATCCCGCGCCAAAAGAAGAAGGGGCGCAATCTCACCAGCGCCAAAAGAAGAAGGGGCGCACGCTCACCCCTCGCCAAGGTGCTGTCCCAATCCTTGCGAAAACTCAACAATCGCCCCCACCGCTTCCTGTCCCTTTTCCGGTAGGATGGGCGTGTGCGGGTTCGAGGGTTGGGGGCGGTATGGGGAAGCGGTTGCGGCTTGATCGGCTTGCGGTGCGGTTCGCGCTCTTGCTGTCTGCGACGTTGCTGGTCACGGTGGGGGTGTATTCGGCGTGGAGCAACGTCGAACAACAGCGGCGGGGGAACAGAAAGTTTTGGAGGAGGCGCGTCTGCTGAGCAAGCAGATGGCGTCGTCGTGGGAGTACGTCGACGCCATTCAGGACGGCATCAACTACAATTCCGACGGGCGCTACGACTTCAAGGGCGTGTACTGCTCGGTGGCCGGGAAGAGCATCGCGCTTCGATTCACGCAGCGAACCGACTGCATCATCCGCTATACCCGGGAAAACCCGCGCACGGGAAGCGACGCGCCCGACGCGTTCGAAACCCAGGCGCTCGCGGCGTTCGCCAACGGCGAGCACGAGCACTACGGCGTGGAAGAATACGAGGGCGAGCAGGTGTTTCGCTACGCGTCCGCGCTTGAAGTGGAGTACGGCTGCCTGTCGTGCCACGGCGACCCGGCGGGCGAGCTCGACGAGACAGGGTACCCGAAGGAAGGCATGCGCCAGGGCGACGTGGCGGGGGCGGTCAGCCTCATCATCCCCATGGCGCAGTATCAGGACGAGGCGGTGTCGCGAACGGCATCGAACGTTCTGCTGTTCGTGGTGCTCGCCATCGTCATCGTGGGCGTTGCGAGCATGGCGCTGCACCGTTGGGTCACGCGACCGTTGAGCACGCTCGCGGATGCGGCGCGCACGGTGGGGGACGGGCGGTTCGATGCCTGCGCGGGAGACGTGCAAGCCTCGTGCGAAATCGCCGACCTTGTCGAGGAATTCTCCACGATGGAGGCGCGTCTCGGCGATTTCTACGGCCAGCTCGAAGCGGAGGTGCGCATGCGCACGACCGAGCTCGTCGAAGCGAATGCGCTGCTCACGCAGAAAAGAGTTCCAATCGACGTTCTTGTCCACCATGAGCCATGAGCTGCGCACGCCTATCGCGTCGGTGATAGCCTACGTCGACGTGTGGCTGCGCTCGTCGGACGGGGCGAGCGAGGACGACCGCGCCCTCATGAAGGAGATCAGACGGAACAGCGCGCTGCTGCTCGATACCGTCAACAACACGCTCGATGCCGCTAGCATCGAGGCGCGGCGCTTTGCGGTGGACGTCGTCCCCGTCGATCTGCTCGACGTGGCGAACGCCGCCGAGGCCGTCGTGCGCCCGCTGGCCGACGAGCGCTCCCTGTCGTTGGAGATGCGCCTCGACCCTGCGCTTCCCCTCGTGGAAACCGACCCGAACATCATGCACAAGATCCTGGTGAACCTGTTGGGCAACGCGGTGAAGTTCACCGATCCGGGAGGGGCGGTCACGCTCGACGTCGACCTTGACGAAGGGGCGCGCACCATGGTGCTGACGGTGTCGGATACCGGTATCGGCATCCCGGCCGACGATCTCAAGCTCGTGTTCGAGCGGTTCCGGCAAGCCGATTCGTCCATATCGCGCACGTACGGAGGGAGCGGCTTGGGGCTCTCGCTCGTGCAGGAGATGGCCGAGCTGCTCGGCGGCTCGGTGAGCGTCGTCAGCGAGGAGCGCCGCGGCAGCGTATTCACGGTACGTGTGCCTTATCGGCCGATCCCTGAAGCATAGGAGGACGATATGAAGGTCATGGTCGTTGACGACGAGGCGAGCATTCGCCTGCTGGTGAAGACGGTTGTCGAGAGCGACGGCTACGCCTGCTGCTGCGTGCAGGGCGGCCCCGACGCGCTCGCGCGGTTCGAGCGCGAGCGGCCGGACATCGTGGTGCTCGACGTGATGATGCCCGAAGTGGACGGATTCGAAGTCTGCCGCCGCATCCGCGCGCTCGATGCCGACGTGCCCGTGCTGTTCCTCTCGGCGAAGGGCGACATCGTCGACAAGAAAGCCGGGTTCGCCACCGGCGGCGACGATTACCTGGTGAAGCCGTTCAACGAGGAGGAGCTGCTCATGCGCATCGAGGCGCTTCTGCGCCGCGCGAAACGCTCCGCGGGGTCCGGCGAGCGCGCTCCCGAGCGGTTTTCCGCCGGCGCGTTCTCCTTCGACGCGCTCCGACACGAGGTGCGCAAGGGGCAGGACCTCGTCGTGCTCACGCCGAAGGAGTTCCAGCTTCTGTACGTGCTCGCCTCGCACGAGGGCAAGGTGATGGGCAAAGACGAGCTGGTGGAAACCGTGTGGGGCAAGGAGTACGTCGACGACGCCATCAGCATCGCGGTGTACGTGCGCAAGCTCCGCGAGAAGATCGAGGAAGACCCCGCCAAACCGCGTCATCTGAAGACGGTGTGGGGCGTGGGATATGCGTTCGAGTCGTAAAACCGACGAAGGAGATAGGGTATAGAGCTTTCGCAACACTTTCGCAAAGACGTGTATATGGTTTCGATCCTGCGTATTTCGTAGAGTTCGTGGGGTAGTGATCGAAGGGGCGGGGAGCCGCCCGCATGTCAAGGGGGTTCGAGATGAACATGAGAACGAAAACCGTCGCAGCAGCCATCGTCTGCGCGTCGGTGGCTGCGGTGGCGCTCGCAACAGGATGCGCCGCCCAGTCGCCAGGAGGAGCCGAGCCCGCGTACGACGAGCTCATCGTGCAATACGCGAACGAATACGAGTCGTCCCAGGTGCACAAAGCGGACGAAGAGGGCGAGGACAACAGCCATGCGAACCTGCGCGCCCAGCTGGAGACGCCCGCGGTGCGCGCGGGCGGCGTGGCCATCGTCCGGGAGGTGGACGCGGACGACCCCGACAAGGCGGACATCCCGAAGTTCTGCCTCAGCTGCAAGACCTCGCTGTTCAACGATATGTACGAAGAGGAGGCATGGGCTTTTCGGATCGGGGAACGTCATGACGGATGAGGACTTCGCGGCGTTGGACGGTCGCTACTTCGACTGCTACAGCTGCCACTCCTGGGAGGCGGGGGCCTGGTGCCTCGAACCTCACATGATATACGCGCAAGCTGAAACGTTCCCCCTGCCGCGGAATTCCTGGGCAGCGTGAGCGCGAAAGAGGCCGTGTGCGGGCAGTGCCACAACTACGCGCTCGGTCGCGACACCGCCAAGGGCTACACGGAGGATGAGGCGCAGAATTGCGATCCGTGGCGCTACGGTACCGACCCTGAGGGCATGTACCGCTACCTCGTGGAAATAGGCGGCTTCAGCACCGATGAGGCGACGGGCATCAAGATGGTGCAGGCGAACCATCCTCAGCTCGAAATGTTCCAGGGGAGCATTCATCAATCGATGGGCCTTGCCTGCTCCGATTGCCATATGAACCCCGCAACGGACGAATCCGGTGCAACCTACGTGAGCCACGACGCTTCCAGTTCGGTGGCGGAGGACGACGAGGCCATGGCATCTTGCCTTGCATGCCACGAGACGCAGGACGGCATCGAAACCGTGGAAGACATGCGCTCCTTCCTGAGCACGCGCCAAGCGCAGCAGGCCGCGTGCCAAGCGGAGGTGGAAGCGTCGCTCGAGGGCTTCTACCAAGCTATCGCGAATGCAGTGCAGGACGGTACCGTAGACGACGCGACCCTGCAGCAGGCCAAGGACGACTATTCGTTCGCGCGCTTCCTGGTGAAGGGCCAGCAGCAGAACTTGAACGATCCCGTCGACGGCGCGCAGATCGCCCACAACCCCGACCAGATGCGCAGCATGCTGGAACGGGCAAACGCCCTGGTGGAAGAAGGGATGGAGAAGGTAGGATAGAGCTCTTCCCGTCCCACCCCATATGGCGCGACGAGCGCCTACCGGTCCGCGCCCGACCCCTCGCGCCGATCGCACGCCGCACCCAGGTGCGCTCGGCGCGGACGCGGTCCCCAGCCCGCAATTCCCACCCCGCGCCAAAAGAAGAAGGGGCACATTCCCACCCCGCGCCAAAAAAGCGCCCCTTACCTCACGCTCCATACCGAATCTCGGTTGAACAGGTTGTCGTACTGCACGTCGGCGTAGGCGCGCAGGGCTTCCCAGACGTCCGATTCCTCCTCGTCGGCGAAGCCGTGCCAGACGCCGTCGTTCGTGAGGTAGCCGTTGAGGTTGATGGCGGGGACGGCTTCGCGCACGGCCAGCAGGAAGCGCTGGTAGCTCGTGGTGGGCAGCCCTGCGGCGTCCACGAGCTTCGCTCCCAGGTAGTTGAGGCTCGTGCGCTCGTGGTCGTTGGCTTGCGCATGCTCGCCATCGCCTGCGCCCTGCGCCCGGGCCGTGTCGTTCGCCCAGATCATGTACGGCACGGTGTAGCGCTCCTGCACGGCATCGAGGCCCAGGTCGTCGGCGTTCGCGCCGTCGTGGGTGACCTCGAACAGCCAATCGCTGAAGCCGGGCTGATGATCGCCGAAGAAGCACAGCACCACGGGCCGGTCGAGCGCGTTCAGCTGCTCCACGAGGTAGGCGAGGTCGCGGTCGGCCTGGCGGATGACGCTTGCGTACTCGTCGAGCTCCGAGGACGTGGTACCGTCGCCCAGCGGCACGGTGACGGTCATGTCGTCGTCGAGGCCGCCCACGTCGTAGCCGCCGTGGTTCTGCAGCGTGACGTCGAACACGAACTGCGGGTTCTCGTCGGCGGCCAGCAGGTCGAGCACGTAGTCGTACGTCGCGCGGTCGGTGGTGAGGCCGCGCAGCGTGTCGGCGTCGGCGAAGGCGCTCTGGTCGGTGAACGCGTCGAACCCGAGCTGGTCGTACACGCGGTCGCGCCGCCAGTTCGTGCTCTCGGCGGGGTGGATGGCGTGCGTGGCGTAGCCGAGCGCGTCGAAGTACGACACGAGGCTCTCGGTGCCGTCGAGGTCGTACAGCACGTAGGGGTACACGCCGCCGCCGAGGTGCCCCATGCTCGATCCGGTGAGGAACTCGAACTCGCTGTTGCACGTGCCGCCGCCGAGCGCCGAGACGTACGCGTCGCCCGACTCGAGCGCCGAGGCGGCGATGTCGTAGTAGTACGCGGGGCGCGCGTCGGTGTCGGCCAGGCCGGGGTAGCGCGAGAGGTCGGAGAACGTTTCGTTCATGATGGCGATCGACGGTGGGCGCCTCGGTCTCGGCCGCCGTTTCGACGGCGCCGTCGTCGAGCCCGCCGAGCAGCGCCGCAACGGCGTCGGCGTCGTAGCCGTCGGGTTGGGCGGGGCTCAGATCCTGCACGCGCTTGAGGAAGCACAGCGTCGATCCCTGCTCGGCGTACGACTCCTTCACGCCCCAGACGTCCACGGTGACGGCGTAGGCCTTCTCCATGTCGTACGACCCGATCCACCAGCCGAAGCAGCCGGCCAGCGCCAGCGCGCACACGCTGTTCGCCACGAGGCGCCGCGGCGTGGCCGCCACCTTCGGCACGTAGGCGACAGCGGTGGAGGCGGCGGCGAACACGACGATGGTCTCGAGGAGCCGCGCGTCGAGCGAAAACGTGTAGCCCGCGCCCACCGAGGCCGCCGTGGACAGGGCGAACAGGTCGGCCGGAACGACGGGCTGCCCCTTGAACAGGATGACGAAGTGGTTCGCCACGCCCGCCACGAGGCAGGCCAGCAGGAAGGCTATGACGGCACCGCGCGTACGCTGTCCGGCCGCGTACACGATGGCGAACAGCACGCCGAGCACGCACAGGTTCGCCAGCACGTAGTACGGCTCCATGAGCAGCAGCTGGTCGTTCCAGGGGACGCTCGAGCAGGTAGAATCCAACCGGGATGGCAAGCAGCACGACCACCGGCCGGGCGAGCGCCCATCGGCGTAGGGCGGTTTCCGTGCGCTTCGCGCGCACGAGGAAGGCCGCGCCGCAGGCGACGAGCAGCACGGCGGCGCCCGTCACGACGAACCAGGGCGCGTCGGAGAAGCCGCAGGCGGCGTAGACGATGATGGACAGGGCGGCAAGCGCGCAAAGACACGCTCCCACCAGGTCGCCGCGGGAGGGCGTCAGGTGGGTGCGCAGGTCGGAACAGGACGCGACGGCCGCGGAGAGCGCTGCGTCGCAGCGCTGACGTACGGTCATATGAAAACTCCTACTATAGTAAACAGATGTGTGAACACCGATAAGTATAAGGGGTGCATGATAGCGGTTGGGTTGCGACTGCGCAGGGGGCGTTTCCGGACGTTTCGGCGTTTCATAGCGCTGACCGGGCTTTTCAGCCTAACTGGCAAAAAAACTGTGATTCCGGCTTCACATTATCTGCAAATATCCTACAATAAGGCAGTTGCGTGCGACTTTCCCGCTGAGAATGCCCGGCGAAAAGGTCGCATAGTTGTATTGGAAGAGGACAAGGAGGATTCAAGTGACGGTTCAAGTCGCATGGATGGCTCCCATCTGTGCCTTAATTGGCATCTGCATGGCGGGCTACCTCGGATCGTGGGTGCTCAAGCAGGACCCGGGTCCGGACAAGATGAACAACATTTCGCTGAAGATTCAGCAGGGCGCGAAGGCGTTCCTCATGAGCGAGTACAAGCTGCTCGTCATCTTCATGGTCGTGGTGGCCGTGGTGATGGCGGTGGCGCTGTCCCCGATCACGGCCATCGCGTTCGTGACCGGCGGCATCCTGTCGGCGCTCGCCGGCTACATCGGCATGCACGTGGCCACGCGCGCCAACACGCGCACCGCCTACGCCGCCGAGAAGTCCGTGGCCGCCGCGCTGAACGTCAGCTTCAAGTCGGGCCTCACCATGGGCCTGTCCGTCGCTTCGTTCGCGCTGCTGGGCCTGAGCCTCTGGCTCATCCTGCTCGTGTTCGGCGTCGACTCGTTCGACCTCATGCACGAGCATGTGGGCATGGTCGAGGGCTTCGCCACCGGCGCATCGGCTGTCGCGCTGTTCGCCCGTGTGGGCGGCGGCATCTACACGAAGGCGGCCGACGTGGGCGCCGACCTCGTGGGCAAGGTCGAAGCGGGCATTCCGGAGGACGATCCGCGCAACCCGGCCACCATCGCCGACAACGTGGGCGACAACGTGGGCGACGTCGCGGGCATGGGCGCCGACCTGTTCGAGTCCTACACCGGCGCCATCCTGGCGCCCACCATTCTGGCCACGACGTTCGCCGCGCTCGGCTACTTCGGCGCGTTCGGCAGCATCGACGCCACGTGGGCCATCGTCGTCCCGGTGCTCATCGCCGGCTGCGGCATCATCACCTCGATCATCGGCCTGCTGGCCGTGCGCACGAAGGAAGGCGCCGAGCTGCACAAGGCCCTCAACCGCGGCACGTACCTCGCCGCCATCATCGAGGTCGTCGCCATCCTCGTGATCTTCATCATGTGGAACAACCAGACCGTCGACGCGCAGCCCATCTGGCTGTTCGGCTCGGTGCTGTGCGGTCTCGTGGCGGGGCTCCTCATCGGCAAGACCACCGAGTACTTCTGCTCCGACTCCTACAAGCCGGTGCATCAGATCGCCGAGGCGTCCGAGACGGGCCCCGGCACGAACGTCATCCAGGGTCTGTCGACGGGCATGCTGTCCACCATCATCCCCATCCTGCTCGTGGCGTTCGCCATCATCGGCGCGTACACGTTCGGCAACATGGCGTTCCCGAACGTTGACGACATGGGCGGCATCGCCGTCGGCCTGTTCGGCGTGGCGCTTGCCGCGACGGGCATGCTGTCGAACACGGCCATCACCATCGGCGTCGACGCGTACGGCCCCGTGGCCGACAACGCCGGCGGCATCGCCGAGATGACGCGGCCTGGGCCGAGGAGGTGCGCAACCGCACCGACGCCCCTGGACTCCCTGGGCAACACCACCGCCGCCACCGGCAAGGGCTTTGCCATCGGCTCCGCCGCCCTCACCGCCCTGGCCCTGCTGGTCAGCTATGTGGACGTGGTGAAGGTCAAGGTGGACACGCTGGATCTCTCCATCACTAACCCCGCCGTTCTGGTGGGCCTGTTCGTGGGCGCCATGCTCACCTTCCTCTTCGCCGCCCTGACCATGAGCGGCGTGCAGCGGGCCGCCCAGTCCATCGTGGTGGAGGTGCGCCGCCAGTTTAAGGAGATCGCCGGCATCATGGAGGGCAAGGCCGACCCCGACTACGCCTCCTGTGTGGATCTCTGCACCAAGGGCGCTCTGCATGAGATGGTGGTCCCCTCCCTGCTGGCCATTGTAGTGCCCGTGGTCACCGGCCTGATTCTGGGCGCAGAGGCCGTGGTGGGCCTGCTGGGCGGCGTCACCGTCACCGGCTTCGTGGTGGCCGTGTTCATGTCCAACGCCGGCGGCGCCTGGGACAACGCCAAGAAGTACATCGAGAGCGGCACCCATGGTGGCAAGGGCTCCGACTGCCACAAGGCCGCCGTCATCGGCGACACTGTGGGCGACCCTTTCAAGGATACCTCCGGTCCCTCCCTCAACATCCTGATCAAGCTGTGCTCCACCGTTTCCATTGTGTTCTCCGGCCTGATCACCAGCATCCATCTGCTGGGCTGAAAATCCTGACCTCAGCGCGCGGCATGCCAAAACATGCCGCGCGTTTTTTTACATTGTGACGATTTTGGAAAATTATACTTGACAAACTTTATCCAAAATGATATGTTGTAGCCAGACCAATCAGAAAGGAGTGGAGCGGCTGTGATTACCCGCGAAACCGATTATGCCCTGCGCCTGCTGCGCACCCTGCGGGATGGGGAGCGCCGTACAGCGGCGGAGGCGGCGGAGCGGGAGCTGGTCCCCCAGTCCTTTGCACACAAGATTCTCAAAAAGCTTGCCAGGGCCGGATTTGTGGAAGTAGCCCGCGGCGCCGAAGGTGGCTGTCGCCTGTCGGCAGAGCTCAACC
>ENA-OQIJ01000306-OQIJ01000306.1-human-gut-metagenome-genome-assembly--contig:-NODE-306-length-12397-cov-3.737327_pt1 | contig 12397 bp, 10 predicted proteins | sample MGYA00242582_ERZ504747 | MGnify/ENA primary metagenome ERZ504747 (study PRJEB26092, sample SAMD00036435) | human gut metagenome | host: Homo sapiens | study: EMG produced TPA metagenomics assembly of...
AAGGCCAAGCGGCAGAGCCCCTCAGGCCTCGTAAACTCGGCCAGGCTCCCCCACGTTCGTGGGGGCGCCGTTTCTCGCGGGGCAGTGCCCCGGAAGGGCTCTGCCCGTTCGCTTATAGCTCGCACGTTTCCTATTTAAAACATACTCGTCTGGCCGGAATCCTCGTCGTCAAAGCGCTTCGGCACGGCCATGTGCAGGTGCTCATAGGCCAGGCGGGTCACGCAGCGGCCACGGGGCGTGCGGGTCAGCATGCCCATCTGCATCAGGTACGGCTCGCAGATGTCCTCCAGGGTGACGCTCTCCTCGCCCAGGGCTGCGGCCAGCGTCTCCAGACCGACGGGGCCGCCGCCGTACATCTCAATGATGGCGCGCAGGACACTGCGGTCCAGCTCGTCCAGACCCAGCTCGTCAATGTCCATCCACTTGCGGGCGGCGATGGCGGTCTCCTCGTCAATTGTGCCGTCGCCCTGCACGGTGGCAAAGTCGCGCACGCGCTTGAGCATACGGTTGGCGATACGCGGCGTGCCGCGGGCACAGCGGGCCAGCTCCAGCGCGCCCTCCTCGGTGATGGGCACGCCCAGAATGCCCGCACTGCGCGTGATGATGCGGCCCAGCTCCCGGGGGCTGTAGGGCTCTAATTTGAGCAGGATGCCGAAGCGGTCACGCAGCGGCCCGGTCAGCTGGCCCGCGCGGGTCGTGGCGCCCACCAACGTGAACCGCGGCAGATTGATGCGGATGCTCTGGGCACTCGGCCCCTTGCCGATCATGATGTCCAGCGCGAAATCCTCGAGAGCCGGGTACAGGACTTCTTCGACCTGACGCGACAGGCGGTGGATCTCGTCGATAAAGAGGATGTCGCCCTCCTGCAGGTTCGTCAGCAGGGCGGCCAGGTCGCCGGGCTTCTCGATGGCGGGGCCGGACGTGATGCGAATTTGTACGCCCATCTCCTGTGCCACGATGCCGGCCAGCGTGGTTTTGCCCAGGCCCGGCGGGCCGTAGAGCAGGATGTGGTCCATCGGCTCGCCGCGCTGCTGCGCCGCCCGCAGATAGACCTTTAAGTTGCCCTTGGCCTTCTCCTGACCGACGTAATCGTCCAGGGTTTTCGGGCGCAGGCTGACTTCCTCCGTGTCGGCGGGGGTCATATCGGGGCTGACGAGACGGCTGGGGTCCACGGTGTATTCCTGGTTCAATTCGGCACTCCCCTTCTGTTACACGCGCGACAGACTGCGCAGCGCGATGGTGATGATCTCCTGCACGGAGAGGGTCTCGTCGACGCGGGCCACGGCGGCGGCAGCGTCCGACGGCGCATAGCCCAGGCTGACGAGTGCGGCGACAGCCTGCGCGGGCGCAGAGCTGGGGGCCGGGGCGGCAACATTGCCGGAGAAGCCCGTGCCCGCGGCCAGCCCTTTGCCGACCTTGTCCTTCAATTCCAGCGTGATGCGCTGGGCCAGCTTCGGCCCGACGCCCGCGGCCTTGGTGAACGCTTTGTGGTCGCCGCTGGACGCGGCCAGCGCGATTTTTTCCGGCGTCATGATGGACAGGATGGACAGCGCGGCCTTGGGGCCGACGCCGGTGACGCCGGTCAGCATCTTAAAGCAGTCGCGCTGCTCCTCGGCAGCAAAGCCGTAGAGCGAGACGTCGTTCTCGGTGACGTTCATAATCGTATAAACGGTCCCCTCCTGCCCGGCGGGGGGCAGGGGCCTCGCCGGTGGTGGCGGGGATCTGGACAAAATAGCCGACCCCGCCGCAGCTGATGACGACGGAATCCAGCGTTTTCTTGATGATTTTTCCGGTAAGGCAGTAGATCATGGTGTATCCTTCTTTTGTATGGTGGAAAGCCTTCCCACTTGGGGGAAGGCAAGGGATTATCTCACCGGTGTCCCCATCAACCGGCTGCGGCTGCAATGGCAGTGGGCAATCGCCATGCCGAGGGCGTCGGCGGTATCGTCGGGCTTGGGGACGGACTCGAGGTGCAGCATTATGCGGGTCATCTCCTGAATCTGCTTCTTCACGGCCTTGCCGTAGCCGGTGATGGCCTGCTTGACCTGCATGGGTGTGTATTCGTAGATCGGCACGCCGCACTGCGCCGCGGCCAGCAGAATGACGCCGCGGGCCTCGGCCACGCCGATGACGGTGGTCTGGTTGTGCTGGTAGTACAGCTTTTCGATGGAGAGGGCCTCGGGCTGGTAGCGCTTGCAGATGTCGAATACGCTCTCATAAATTTCAACGAGGCGCTGTTCAAAGGGCATGTCCTTCTCGGTGATGACCGCCCCGTAGCCGATGGGTGCAAAGCGGTTGCTGATGTATTCCACAACGCCCCAGCCCACAATGGCATACCCCGGGTCGATGCCCAAAACGCGCATAGTCCTATACCTCCCCACTTTAACCGATATAGTATACCATAAAATTGCAGTTACGTCCATAGGTTGTAAATAAAAAAGCCTCCCTTTCGTGTGAAAGAGAGACTTTTGGGAACGAGCGGCTTCCCCCTCGGGGGAAGCTGTCAGCGGCCCCGCCCGCTGACTGATGAGGGCAAGGCCTGCGGTAGTTGCCTGTCAAGGGTCTGCAATGGCAAACCGGTCCCTCATCCGGCCCTGCGGGGCCACCTTCCCCTCGGGGGAAGGCTTTGACAGATCAGTACCCAATCCCAATCTGCCGTTTTGCCGCCTTTAGCGCCTTGCGGCGGACAGCGCCAGGGACAAAATCAGTGCAGAAAGCTTTTTCATGTGGAAATTCCCGTTCTATGTTCAAATAAAACTCCCGCGCAGGGAAAACTGCGCGGGAGTTATTATACCTGGGTACCTGGGAAAATGCAAGTGAGAGTGGCCGCGTTGCAGGGGGCGGCGTCCCCGACGCCCCGCCGTGGCCTTCCGCAGCAGCCCATGGATGGGGAAGCCACGCAGACAGCGGCGGCATGAGGGCATGCCGCCCTACATGCGCTTACCCCTCCAGCTGCTCCTTATGATATTGCAGCGTGTACAGCTGGTAATATCTGCCGTGCTTCGCCAGAAGTTCCTGATGGTTCCCCTGCTCGAGGATCTTGCCGTGGGACAGCACAATAATGTTGTCCGCGTGCTGGATGGTGGACAGCCGGTGCGCGACGATCAGCATCGTGCCGACGGACCGCATCTTTTCCAGCGAATCCTGAATCAAAAGCTCGGTCTCGGTGTCAATATTCGCCGTGGCTTCGTCCAGAATCATAACGCTTGGCTTGTGGATGATCGTCCGCGCAAAGCTCAGCAGCTGGCGCTGCCCGGCGGAGAAGTTGTTCCCGCGCTCGCGGACCTCCTCGTCCAGACCGTGGTCCAGCTTGTCAATGAACTTGTCGGCGTTGACATAGCGGCAGACCTGTAGGATCTCCTCGTCGGAGATGCCCTCCTCCCGCAGGACGATGTTGCTGCGGATCGTGCCCGAGAAAAGGAACACGTCCTGCAGCATCTGCCCAAAGTGACGGCGCAGCGACGAAATTTTGATTTTGCGGATGTCGATGCCGTCAATCAGGATCTCGCCCTTCTGGAACTCGTAGTTGCGGCAGATCAGCGAGAGAATCGTGCTCTTGCCCGAGCCCGTCGAGCCGACAAACGCCACGGTCTGGTGCGGGTCAATGTGGAAGGACACGCCCTGCAGCACCCACTCGCCCGGAAGATAGCTGAACCAGACGTTGCGGAACTCGATTTCGCCCTTTACCTCGTCAAGCTCGATAGCGTCGGGGGCGTCCACCATTTTGGGCGCAATGTCCATGATGGAGAACACCTTCTCCGACGAGGCCAGCGCCGATTGCAGCCAGTTGAACTGCTCGGCCAGATTCTGGATGGGCGTGAAGAATTTGGAAATGTACATGTAGAACGTGACGATGGTGCCGCCCGTGATGGTCTGGCCCAGAAACGTCACGCCGTTCAGATGCCCCATGCCGCCGAGATAAAAAAGACACAGGATCGAGCAGATATACAGCATGTAGACCAGAGGACGAAACACGCCGAACACAAAGATCTGCTCCCGGTTCGCGCGGGCGAGGCGCTGGCTTTTCTCGCGGAACTCCGCCATCTTCTCGTCCTCGCGGCCAAAGATCTGGGTGACCTTGATGCCGGAAAGATTCTCCGACAGGTAGGTGTTGATGTCGGTGGTCGCATCCTTGACCTTGCGGTAGGCCCGGCGGGAGAACTTGCGGAAGATGACCGTAAAAATCACGATGAACGGCACAAAACAGAGCACCATCAGCGTCAGCTCATAGTTGAGCGCCAGCATGGCGACCAGGATGCCGAGGATGACAAAGATGTTCTTGGTCAGCGTGACCAGCAGGTTCGTGAACATCATCGAGATAGCGTTCGTATCGTTCGTCACGCGGGTGACGAGCTTGCCGACGGGAATCTCGTTCAGCTGCTCGTGGGACAGCGACTCAATGTGGGTGAATAGGTCCTCGCGCAGGTCGGAGATGATGCGCTGGCCGACGCGCTGCAGAATGACGGCCTGGAAGTAGGTGCTGGCCATCGAGAAAACGAGCACGCCCGCATAGACGGCGACGCCCGCGAACAGCCGCGGCAGCTCGAACTCGCCTGAGACCAGCTCCTCCAGTGCGCCGACGATCAGCGGCGAGATGATGTCATAGGCAATCGAGAACAGCATTAAAAACAGCACAACGACGAATTTCGCCAGGTACGGCTTGGCGTACCCCGCCAGGCGGCGCAGAATCTCGCCGTCGTTCATCGTGCGCTCAAAGTCCATCGTCTCCTTTTTGTCCTTGACGAGGGCGTAGGCCAGCACCAGCAGCGCCGTGACGACACCGATGACTGCGCCTACCAGCAACAGCGGATTTACGTTAGTCATGGCTGCCGCCTCCTTCCTCGTCCTCGAGCTTCTGCAGATCGACCATGCGGCGGTATTCGGCGCAGCTGCGATACAATTCATCGTGCGGGCCAACGGCCTCTACCCTGCCGTCCTCGATAAAGACGATCTTGTCCAGCTGCTCCACCGTCGAAATGCGGTGGGCAATCAGCAGCGTCGTCTTGCCCGCGCGGCTGGTCTTGAGGTTGTCGAGGATGATTTTCTCGGTGCGGGTATCGACAGCCGAGACAGAGTCGTCCAGAATCAGGATCGGCGCGTTTTTCAGCAGGGCACGCGCAATCGAGATGCGCTGCTTCTGTCCGCCGGAGACGGTCACGCCGCGCTCACCGAGTACGGTCTCGTAGCCGTCCTTGAAGTCCACGATGTTTTCCCGCACATCGGCCAGCGCGGCGGCGCGGTCAATGTCGGCCTGGCTGGCGTCGTCCACGCCGAAGCCGATGTTGTGGGCAATCGTGTCCGAGAACAGGAAGTTGCCTGCGGCACGTAGGCGCAGGCGTCGCGCACCGAATGGATGGACACGGCGTTCACGTCCTGCCCGTCCACAAACAGCGTGCCGTCGGGCACATTGTAGGTACGCAGCAAAAGGTCCACCAGCGCGGTCTTGCCTGCGCCGGTCTTACCGACGATGCCGACGCTTTCGCCGGGCTTGATGGTGAACGATACGTCCTTCAGCACGTCGTACTCGCCGTCTGGGTAGCGGAACGTCAGATGGCGGAACTCAATGCCGCCGTGCGGGTCGCGCAGGTCGGCGACGCCGTCGCGGTCCGCCACGTCGATGGGCGCATCCAGAAGTTCGGTAATGCGGTTCAGCGATGCCTTGCCGCGGGAGGTCTTTTCGATCAGCATCGAGATGGCCATGATGGGCCAGACGATGGCCTCAAAGTAGCCGATGTACTCCACAAGCTGACCTGCATTGAACTGCCCGCGCCAGACGAGCCAGCCGCCGTAGCCCAAAATCACGCAGATGACCGACTCAACGAACAGCGTGACCAGCACCTCGAGCAGTGTTGCAATCTTGGTGTAGGCGACGTTGACCTCCTCGTTCTCCTTGTTGAGGCGGCGGAAGGCAATCAGCTCCTTGAGCTCCTTCACAAACGCCTTGATGACCGCAATGCCGGAAAAGTTCTCCTGCGCAAAGTCGGACAGGTCGGAGAACGCCTGCTGGCGCTCCTCCCACCGTCTGGTCATGACTTGGCTCATGACGGTGCCGAGTACGAACATGACCGCCGCCGGGATCAGCGCCAGAAGTGTTAATTTACAGTCCATCCGCCACATCTTGACCAGCGCCATAATGCCCAGCACGGCGGCGTCAAAGAACATCAAAATGCCGTCGCCGAAGCACTCCTGAATGGTGTCGAGGTCGTTGGTGTAGAGGCTCATCAGGTTGCCGACCTTGTTGACCTGATAGTACTGTTGGGACAGGCGGCGGCTGTGGTCAAACATCCGCTCCCGCAAATCGGCGGCCACGCTGACCGCTGACCCGAAGAAACAGACGCGCCACAGGAACCGCCCGATGACCATGAGCACGACGATCCAGATCATTGGCAGGCAGATGTGCTGAAACAGCACCTCCCTGGTAAAGGGCAGCGTCTGGCCGTCCACGACCACCTGCCCCAGATTTACGCCGTTGATGACCAGCCGGTACAGCTCCGGGATGAGCAGCTGAATGTAGTCCACCGTCAGCAGCGACAGAATGCCCAGCAGCAGCACCGGCGCGTGCTTGAGATAGTATCGGTTGATCGCTTTGCCGAAAATCATGGCGATCCTCCCTCCTTTTTTCTGCTTTGCACAAAGTACGACAAAATGCCGTAAAATATAAGTATATCGTACCAGCGCAGGTTCGTCAATGGGGACACAAAAAGTGCATTGCAGGGGCGGGGCACAGCACGCCCGGCCTTGCGGCAGTCGTTCAGCTCCCGGGTCGATGACGAGCATCGACCCCTACATGCAGAAGCGGATGCTTGCATCCGCGGAAACAAAAGAAAAGCCCCTTGCCGAACGTATCGGCAAGGGGCTTTCTCTGGTGCGCGGTACAGGACTCGAACCTGTGACCTCCTGCACGTCAAGCAGATGCTCTACCAGCTGAGCTAACCGCGCATATACGTCGCTGTGTTTCAGCGACGTGTGTTATTATAGCATACTACTTTGCGGAATGCAAGCCCTTTTTGCAAAAAAATCAGTCCAGAATCCGCCCGTCGGTGGAGATCGTTACGACCTGCCACGGAATGAACTTGCCGGACGCCTGCAAGGCGCGCTTGGCGGCATTTTCCAGCCCGCCGCAGCAGGGCACCTCCATGCGCACAACGGTGACCTCTTGAATGTCGTTGCTGCGGATGATGGCGGTCAGCTTCTCACTGTAATCGACGTCGTCCAGCTTGGGGCAGCCCACCAGCGTGATGTGCCCGCGGATGAACCGCTCGTGGAACGCGGCGTAGGCGTAGGCCGTGCAGTCGGCAGCAATCAGCAGCCGCGCACCGTCAAAGTAGGGTGCGTTCACAGGCACCAGCTTGATCTGCACGGGCCACTGGCGCAGCTGGCTTGGGGCCGTCGTCGGGGCGCTCTCCCCTGCCTCGGCGGGGTGCAGGGCTTTGGCCATGCTGCCCGGGCAGACGTGCATCGCTTTGGGCGCACTGCCGGGGCAGCCGGGCGTGTGGGCGGCCTTGTGCTGTCTGGCGGCCTGTACGGCGGCCTCGTTGTAGGGCGCGGCCTCGCGCTGCTCAAACGTAATGGCCCCCGTGGGGCAGTGCGGCAGGCAGTCGCCCATGCCGTCGCAGTAGTCGTCGCGCATCAGCGTGGCCTTGCCGCCGATCATGGCGATCGCGCCCTCGTGGCAGGCGGCGGCGCAGGCCCCGCAGCCGTTGCATTTCTCCTGGTCGATGTGAATGATTTGTCGTTTCATGGTCAGCCTCCTTGACTTTGTGCTGTCATTTTACTACAATGGCAGCAAGAGTTCTGTTGTAGCAACAACATGTGAGGTGCATAATTATGGAATTGGCGGATGTACCACTGTTCCGCGGACTGACCGCCGACGAGGCCGAGGCAGCCGTAACCGCGCTTCGGATGCGCCGCAGGGCATTTGCCAAGGGGGAGATCCTGCTGGAGGCCGGGCAGAGAGCCCCGGCGCTGGGCGTGGTGCTGGCCGGGCGGGTGCACATGGAGCATCTGGACGTCTGGGGCAGCAAGACGCTGCTGGGCCAGGCCGGCCGGGGGACCTGTTTGCCGAGACCTACGCCTGTCTGCCGGACGAGCCGCTGCGGGTCAGTGTTGTGGCCGCAGAAAACGGCGAGGCACTGTTTTTGGAGACCGGGCAGCTTTTGCAGTGCGGCTGCGAGCCATGGCGCTGGAAGCTGACGCAAAATCTTTTGAGCATTGCAGCGCGTAAAAATCTGGGGCTGGCGCAGCGCAGCCTGTACACCGCCCCCAAGACGATCCGCGGGCGGATCACGGCGTACTTTTCGGTGCTGGCGCGGCAAAACGGCAGCCTGCGGTTTACGCTCCCCTTTGACCGCCAGCAGCTGGCCGACCACCTTGGTGTGGATCGCAGCGCCTTGAGCAATGCGCTGAGCCAGATGCAGAAGGAAGGACTGCTGGTGATCGATAAGCGGGAGGTAGAGCTGAAACAGGTGGAGGAGATGTGAGGGAAGCTGTCAGCGGCCCGACCGCTGACGGATGAGGGGCAACCTTGCGGAGATTGCCTGTAAACGGGTTATTTCCGTGAACTTACCCCTCATCCGGCCCTGCGGGGCCACCTTCCCCCAAGGGGAAGGCTTGATGCCTGTATAAAAAGGCCGCTGACAATTATGCCAGCGGCCTTTTTTATAAATTTATCGTACCACCGTCTCCACCTGCGGTGCGCCGCCTGCCAGCTGTTCCGCGGTGACAGGCTGTATCTCGCCGGGCTGGTCCAGCTTCTCGCGGGCTACGGCCAGCATCAGTTTGATGCGGTTTTCCTGGTTGACGCGGGTCGCGCTGGGGTCGTAATCCACGGGGGTGATGTTCGCGTCCGGGTGCAGGGCGCGGATCTTATTGATCATGCCCTTGCCCACGATGTGGTTCGGCAGACAGCCGAACGGCTGGGCGCAGACAATGTTGCCGTAGCCGCCCTCGACCAGCTCGATCATCTCGGCGGTCAGCAGCCAGCCCTCGCCCATCTTGGCACCCAGAGAGATGATGCCCTCGGGCTTTTTCATCAGCTCGCGGAACGAGCCGGGCGCGTAGAAGCCGTACTTGCGCATGGCGTCATAGCTGGCGCAGCCGATGCCGTCCAGCCAGCTCAAGAATGCGTCCGCGCCGCCCGCCACCAGCTTGTTGCCGCCGTACAGGTCGATGTCCAGCTTGTAGTTGGCCACGCAGTACTCCACAAAGCCCATCAGGCCGGGCAGGTTGACCTCGCAGTCCTGACTTTCCAGAAATTTTTCCAGATCATTGTTGCCCAGCGGCGAGTATTTGACATAAATCTCGCCGACGACGCCGACCTTGACCTTCGGCACGCGGGTGATGGGAATGGTCGCGTAGTCCGCGGCAATGTCGTAGAACCGGCGCTTCATGTCATGGGCGGAGTAGTTCTTGTCGTCGCGGATCCAGCCCTGTATCGTAGAAATCCACTTCTCGGTCATGGCGTCGGCGTCGCCCCTGTGGTTCTCGTAGGCGTGGGTCTGGCTGCGCAGGGCGACCAGCATATCGCCGTAAAAGATCGACGCAATGACCTTGCGCAGCAGCGGTACGGTCAGCGGCAGACCACTGCCCTTTTCCAGGCCGGAGAAGTTCAGCGATGCTACGGGAATATTGCCGTAGCCCGCCTTGACGAGCGCCTTGCGCAGCAGCTTGATGTAGTTGGACGCACGGCAGCCGCCGCCGGTCTGGGTGATGAGCAGCGCGGTGTGGTCCAAATCGTATTTGCCGCTGTTCAGCGCGTCGAGAAACTGCCCGATGACGAGCAGCGCCGGGTAGCAGGTGTCGTTGTGGACGTATTTCAGGCCCAGCTGCGCGACCTCGCTGCCGCAGTTGCCGAGCACCTCGGTCTGGTAGCCCTCGCTGGCCAGTGCCGCCTGCATGAGCCGAAACTGAGTCACGGCCATGTTCGGAATGAGAATTTTATGGGTCTTTACCATGTCCTTGGTAAAGTTGGGGGTCATGTATTCCATAGGTTGCCTCAATGTAACAGTGAGGAGTGAGGAGTTAGGAGTGAGGAGTTGAGGCCGTGCTGTGTGTGCACTCCTCACTCCTCACTTATCACTCCTCACTCAATGCTTGTCCTCTTTGCGTTCTTCCAGCGCCGCAAACAAACTGCGCAGTCTTATATTCACCGCGCCCAGATTTGTGATCTCGTCGATCTTCAGCTGGGTGTACAGCTTGCTGCCCGCCTGCAGAATCTCGCGGGTCTCGTCGGTGGTGACGGCGTCCAGGCCGCAGCCGAAGGAGACGAGCTGCACAAGGTCCATGTCGGGGTTCTCGGTGCAGTATTTCGCGGCGGCGTACAGGCGGCTGTGGTAGGTCCACTGGTTCAGGACGGAGGTCTGGAACTTCTGCTCGTGCCAGCTGACGGAGTCCTCGCTGATGACGGCAGCGCCCTGCCGGATGATGAGCTGGTCAATACCGTGGTTGACCTCAGGGTCAACGTGGTAGGGGCGGCCCGCCAGCACAATGATGCGGCGGCCTTCCCTGCGGGCCTGCGCAATGATCTCGGTGCCCTTGTCGCGCAGCTGCTGCATGTGGCGGGCGTACTCGTCGTAGGCCGCATCAATGGCTTCGTGCACGGCCTTCCGGTCCAGCCCCGGGAAATAATGGTCCAGCGTCTGCTGGAATTTTTTGTAGAAATCCTTGCGGCGCTCGAGGTTGAAGTAATCGTAGATGAACTTCGTCGCCTTCAGCTCGGGGCAGTTGCCCTCGAGCACCTCGGGATAGTAGGCCACGACGGGGCAGTTATAATGGTTGTCGCCCAGGTGCTCGTCCAAGTTGTAGCTCATGCAGGGGTAGAAGATCGCGTCCACGCCCTGCTCACACAGCCAGTGAATGTGGCCGTGGCTCAGCTTGGCCGGGAAGCAGGCCGTGTCGCTGGGGATCGTCGCCTGACCGCTCTGGTACAGCTTGCGGTTGGAGAAGGGGCTGACGACAACCTCAAAGCCGAGACGGCTGAACAGCGTGTGCCAGAACGGCAAAAGCTCGTACATATTCAGGCAGAGTGGGATGCCGATCTTGCCGCGGCTGTTCGCGGGGGCTGCTGCCTTGCGGTAGCCGTCCAGCAGCTTGAGCTTGTAGGCATAGAGGTCCAGGTCCTCGTTGTTGGCCTTGCCGGTCACGGGCTTGTCGCACCGGTTGCCGGAGATAAAGCGCTTGCCATCGGCAAAAACGTTGACGGTCAGCTGGCAGTGGTTGCCGCACCCCTGACACTGCACGGTGTTGACCTTCTGGCTGAAATGCTCCAGCTCCAGCTGGGTCAGCACGGTGCTGCGGGCGTGCGCGCCTGCCTTGGCCTTGCCGTACAGGGCCGCGCCGTAAGCGCCCATCAGGCCCGCAATGTCGGGACGGATGACGTTGACGCCCATCTCCTTCTCAAAGGCGCGGAGCACAGCCTCATTGTAGAAGGTGCCGCCCTGTACCACGATGTTGCGGCCCAGCTCCTCGGGGCTGGACGCGCGGATGACCTTGTACAGCGCGTTCTTGACGACGGAGATGGACAGACCGGCGCTGATATTTTCAATCGAGGCACCGTCCTTCTGCGCCTGCTTGACAGACGAGTTCATGAACACGGTGCAGCGGCTGCCAAGGTCAACGGGCTTGTCGGCAAACAGGCCCAGCGCGGCAAACTCCTTGACGTCGTAGCCCAGCGCCTGGGCGAACGTCTGCAAAAAGCTGCCGCAGCCGGAGGAGCAGGCTTCGTTCAGGAAGATGTTGCTGATCGCACCGTCCTCAATTTTGAAGCACTTCATGTCCTGACCGCCGATGTCGATGATGAAATCCACGTCGGGCAAAAAGTGCTTGGCGGCGGTAAAGTGCGCGACAGTCTCGACAAGACCGCGGTCACAGTGAAACGCATTTTTGACGAGCTCCTCGCCGTAGCCGGTGGTGGTCACGCTGGCGATCTGCAGGCCCGGGTGATCCCTGTAGAGACCAAGCAGCGTCTCCCTGACGAGCGGAATCGGGTTGCCGAGGTTCGGACGATAGCGCTCGAACAGAATGTTTGCGTCGTTGTCGATGACGACGAGTTTGATGGTGGTGGAGCCGGAGTCGATGCCGATATGTACCGGCCCGCAGTCTGCGCCAAAGGGCAGGCAGGGCACGGTGGCCTTTAAGTGGCGGGCGTGGAAGTCCTCGTACTCCTGTTTGTTTGCGAACAGCGGCGGCAGGCTGACGTAGGTCGCTGTGACGCTGTAGTCGTCGAGACGCTTGGCAACCTCGCGCAGGTCGGATTCCTCGTCGGCATAGAACGCCGCGCCCATCGCGACGAAGAGCAGGCTGTTCTCCGGCAGGGTGCCGGTGACACCCAGAGTCTTGTCAAAGCTCCGGCGCAGCGTCCCGGAGAAGGTCAGCGGGCCGCCGAGATACAGAATATTGC
>ENA-OQIJ01000307-OQIJ01000307.1-human-gut-metagenome-genome-assembly--contig:-NODE-307-length-12394-cov-3.281161_pt1 | contig 12394 bp, 10 predicted proteins | sample MGYA00242582_ERZ504747 | MGnify/ENA primary metagenome ERZ504747 (study PRJEB26092, sample SAMD00036435) | human gut metagenome | host: Homo sapiens | study: EMG produced TPA metagenomics assembly of...
GGTTGTCGTGCGTCCGAGGGCGCGCGCATTCGGGAATGCAAACTTGTTCGAGGAGGTCAAGCCGTGGGAAAACGTGCTGCGCGTGTTCGTGCGCGACAGTCCTGAGGCTGTTCAAGGCGCCCGCCGCGTTGGTGGTTGCCATCGTCCTCGTGATCCTTCCTTCGCTGTACACGTGGTTCAACGTCGTGGGGTTCTGGAACCCCTACGACGACACGGGCAACCTGCGCGTGTGCGTGGTGAACGAGGACGCGGGCGCGGACAACGCCCTCATGGGGCGGCTTCAGCTGGGCGACGAGGTGGTGGACCAGCTGCATGCGAACGACCAGCTGGGATGGACGTTCACCGACCGCGAGACCGCGCTCGAGGAGGTGCGCTCGGGGAAATCCTACGCCGCGTTCATCATCCCCGAGCAGTTCAGCGAAGACTTCACCACGCTGCTCACGGGCGAGTTCCACCAGCCGCAGCTCGAATACTACGTGAACGAGAAGGCCGGCGCCGTCTCGCCGAAGATCACCGACACGGGCGCCACCACGCTCGACCAGACCATCAACAGCTCGTTCGTGTCCACGGTGAGCTCCGTCGTGGCCGACACGGTGGACGGCAAGCTGGCCGAGGCGAAGGACGAGCTCGAGACGTCGCAGGCCGGTGTGGCGACCCAGTTCGAGAAGGCGAAGACCACCATCGCCGACGGGCGCGCGTCCATCGCGGGCCTCGCCGAGGCGAACCAGGGGGCCGTCGGCCGCGCGCAGGATGCGAAGGCCTCGCTCGGCAGCGCGAAGGACGACATCGCGCTGTTGAGCGACCAGCTCGTGCAGGTGTCCGCGCTCACCGCGGCCACGCAGAGCGACCTCGGGCTGTTCTCGACGAGCATGCTGTCGGTGATGGACCAGAGCTCGCTTCTGGCCTCGCAGGCCGCCGCCAAGGCGAACGCGTCGGTGGGCACCGCCGCGAGCGCCGTGGTGAAAGCGCAGGGCGAAGTGGGCGGCGCGGTGGAAAGCGGGCAGGCTGCGGCCGACCAGAACGCCGCCGTCATCGAGCAGCTCAAGGCCATGCAGCAGGCGCTGCCCGACGACGACCCCGCCAAGGAGCTGCTGGGCCAGACGGTGGACAGCCTCGAGACGCGCAACGCCGACCTGAAGCAGGCGCTGTCCGACGCGGGCGCGGTGGCGGACGCCATGGGCGGCGCGGCCCAGACGATATCCGGCGCGTCGGACGCGGTGAACGCCGCGGTGCAGGGCACGCTGGGCAGCGCGGACGACTACCGCTCCACGCTGACGTCCACCACGCTGCCCGCGGTGAACAGCGCGCTCTCGCAGATCGGCGGCACGGCGGGCAGCCTCGCCGCGGCGGTGTCGAACCAGACGCTGCTCGTCGACCAGGCGTCGCTCGTCCTCGACCAGCTCGTCTCCACGCTGGGCACCACGCGCACGGCGCTCGACCAGACCGATGCGCTGCTGGCCGGCCTTGAGACCAGCCTCGACACCGTGCAGACCGACCTCGTGGCCCTCGGCACGTCGGGCACGCTTTCCAGCCTGTTCGACAACGGCACGCTCGACGCGGGAAAGATCGCCGACTTCATGCAGTCGCCCACCGAGCTCACCACCGAGAAGCTGTACCCGCTCAACGCCTACGGCTCGGCCATGGCGCCGCTGTTCACGAACCTCACGCTGTGGATCGGCGCGTTCATGCTCATGGTCATCCTCAAGCAGGAGGTGGACGACGAGGGCATCAAGAACCTCACCCTGTCGCAGCGCTACCTGGGCCGGTGGCTGTTCCTCGCCGTGCTCGCGACGCTGCAGGCCGTCGTGTGCTGCGCGGGCGACCTCGTCATCGGCGTGCAGACGGTGAACGCGCCCCTGTTCTTCCTCACGGCCGTCGCGGCGTCGCTCACCTACCTCAGCATCCAGTACGCGCTGTCGGTGACGCTGCAGCACATCGGCAAGGGCCTCTGCGTCATCCTCGTGTTCGCGCAGATCCCGGGCGCGACGGGGCTGTACCCCATCGAGATGACGCCCGACTTCTTCCAGGCCGTCTACCCGTTCTTCCCGTTCACGTACGGCATCAACGCCATGCGCGAGACCATCGCGGGCTTCTACGACGGGCAGTGGGGCGCGCTCATGGGCATGCTGCTGGTGTTCCTGGCCGTCTCGTTCGTCATCGGGCTGGGCCTGCGCCCGTACCTTACGAACCTCAACAGGATGTTCGCCCAGCAGATCAAGGAGAGCGACATCCTGAACGGCGAGGACGTGCAGGTGCCCATGCGCCGCTACCGCGTGGCGCAGCTCACACGCGCGCTGGCCGACCGCGAGGAGTACCGGGTGCGCCTGCGCCAGCACGCGCAGCGCTTCATCACCTGGTACCCGCGTCTCAAGCACGGGGCGTGGTTCTTCGGCATCGCGGTGCCCACCGTGGCAACGGTGGTGTTCTCGGTGACGGGCAGCACGCGCGTGGTGGTGCTCACGGCGTGGCTCGTCTGGCTCGTGATCGTCATGCTGTTCCTCGTGGTGCTCGAGCACGTTCGCGACAGCCTCGAGCGGCAGGTGACGCTGGGCGCCCTGAGCGACGACGAGCTGCGCGCGCTGTTCTCGGCGCGCACGAGCCTGGACGAGGCGCCGCTGCCGGCGCCGGACGGTGCGGGGAAGGGGGCCGGCCGTGCGTAACATCTGGCATCTCTTCCGCAACGATGTGCGGCGCCTCACCACGAACGTGGTGACGGGCATCATCGTGCTCGGCCTCGTGCTCATCCCGTCCATCTTCAGCTGGTACAACATCATCGCCTGCTGGGACGTGTTCGACAACACGGGCAACCTCACCGTGGCCGTGGCGAACACCGACGAGGGCTACCAGAGCGATCTGGTGCCCCTCAAAGTGAACGTCGGCGAGCAGGTGGTGTCCGCGTTGCGGGCGAACGACCAGCTGAACTGGACGTTCGTCAGCGAGGAGGAGGCCGTCGACGGCGCACGGTCGGGGAAGTACTACGCGGCCGTGGTCATCCCGCCCAGCTTCAGCAAGGACATGATGACGTTCTACTCCGACGACGTGGAGCACGCGCACATCGTGTACTACACGAACGAGAAGAAGAGCGCAGTGGCGCCGAAGGTGACCGACCAGGGTGCCGACCAGGTGTCCTACGAGGTGAACAAGGTGTTCGCCGAGACGCTGTCCGAAGTGGCCCTGGCCGTGTCGTCGTCGCTGTCCGACTACGCCGACAGCTCCGACGCCGACGGCCGCATCGGCGACGTGGCCGCCCACGTGAACGCCATGGGCGCGCAGATGGCGCAGGCCGCCGCGGTGCTCACCACCTACTCGTCCATCATGGAGTCGTCGCAGGCGCTCGTGAGCGGCTCTTCGGCGCTGCTGTCGCAGGCCAAAAGCGCCGCCGGGCAGGTGGGGGAGACGGCGGGCGGCTCCAAGCAGGCCGTCTCTTCCATCGCCGACGCGCTCGCGGCCTCGTCGGACGATCTGGCGAACGCGCTGCAGAGCAGCAGCGATGGGTACGCCGGCGTGGCCGACGCCATCGACGCGGCGTTCGGCTCGGCCGACGCGCTCGCGGTCGATTCCGCCGCGCGGCTGCGCAGCCAGGCGAGCGCCGTCGACGGGCAGATTTCCCAGTACGAGGCCATCGCGGCGCAGCTCGAGGAGCTGAAAGGCAGCGTGCCTCCCGACTACCGGCCCACGGTGGAGCTGCTCATCTCCCAGGTGCGGGCGTCCATCGCGCAGCAGGAGCGCCTGCGCGACGGCCTGACGGGCGCCGCCTCCGACATCGAGGCGGGCAACGCCGACGCGCAGGGCACGCACGACGAGGTGAAGCAGCTCGCCGCCGAGGCGCAGCAGAGCGTGAGCGGGCTGTCGACGAACTTCGACACCGACATCCGCCCGGGCATGGAGCGGCTGCAGGCCGAGGTGCGGCCGCGGTCGCCTCGCTCGGCGACAGCGCGGCGAAGCTCGACGGGGCGCCGCGAGCTTGGAGGGGTCGGCGCAGTCGGTGTCCGACCAGCTGGGCGGCGCGAAGCAGAAGCTCGACGCGCGGCGAACGGATCTCGCGGCCTCGTCGGAGAAGCTCACCGGGCCTCGGCGCGCCATCGTGGCCGCGCTGTCGAGCGGCAGCACCGACGAGCTGCGCGCCATGCTGGGGGTCCACCCCGGCGCGCTGGCCGCGGCGCTTGTCCGCGTCAAGGATTCCGGCATCACGGTCCTGACCGCCGGTACGATCCCGCCGAACCCCGCCGAGCTGCTCTCCGCCCCCATGACCGAGAAGATCTTTGCCTCCCTGCAGAAGGCATTCGACTATGTTATCGTGGATACCCCGCCCGTCAGCCTCGTCACCGACGCTGCGGTCCTCTGCCGCATGGCGGACGGCGTGCTGCTGGTCGTGCGCCCCGGTGTCACCACCATCCAGAGTGCCCAGCTCAGCAAAAAGAACCTGGAGGCCGTCAACGCCCACATCCTGGGTGTTGTCATGAACGGCTACAATGTCAAGCAGAGCGGCCGCCGCGACGGCTACTCCTACGCTTACTCCTACAGCTATTACGACGAAGATAAAAAGGGAAATGATGCATGAGTAATGCCCTTGTAGAGCTGCACTGTCACATCCTGCCCGGCAGTTGATGACGGTGCCAAAGATTTGGATATGTCAATGTCGCTCATTCGCAAGGAATTACAGGATGGTGCGGCGGGCATTGTGTTCACGCCGCACTTCCAGTTATGAGCGCATTTCCGTGGAGCAGTTTACCGCGCGGCGCAAGGCAGCGTTCCTGCAGGTGTCCGCAGCCTGCAGGGCCGAGGGCCTGCGGCTGGCCGGTAAGATGGGCGCCGAGGTGTTTTACTCCACCGCGCTGCCCAGCCTTGACCTGCGCCAACTGGCCTTTGCGGGGAGCAACTATATTTTGATCGAGTTCCCCACCACGATGCACCCGCCGGGCATCGACGAGACGCTCTACGCCATCCGTGCGCAGGGGTACACGCCGATTCTGGCCCACGTGGAGCGCTATCCCTTTGTGACCGAGGACCCGACGCTGCTCTACAACTGGGTCTGCGACGGGTGTTTGGCGCAGATCAACGCCACCGGCCTGATCCGGAACGGACACACCGCCAAGTGGCTGCACAAGCTGATCGAGTGGAACCTTGTGCACATTCTGTGCAGCGACTGCCACCACCCGGTCAAGCGCCCGCCCAACCTAGCTGAGGGCTTTGCCCATCTGCCTGACAAGGTCGCCCGCCGCATGCAGCGCAACGCCATCAACATCTATCTTGGCGACGACCTGCGTCCCCCCGAGCCGACGAAGCCGGTCTACCGCTTCGGGCATTGGGTGTAAAACAGAATATACGTAGGGGAGGGTTAAAAACCCTCCCCTACGCTATTTTTATTGCCCGTTTTCCACCGTCTGCCCGGCCCCTACCGCGTACTATTCGCCGCGTCACGCCTCTGCCACCGCCACCAGATACTTGTAGATCTGCGGCTTGTATTCCTCATACAGGCCCAGATGCTCATACAGCTCCTTATAATATGCAAACAGAGTCGCGCGGGTCGCCACGATGTTCACCGGGTTCAGCGCCGTGTGCACCGCGCTGCCGGGCGTGTTGAAATAGTTGTAGATCGGCGTCGACAGCGCGTAGAACTTCTCCGCATAGCGGATATAGCTCAAATTGAAATACAGGTCCTCCGACCAGTCCATGTCCTCGGCGCATATAATGTCATCGTGCGCGCGGACAATGTCGGCGCGGTAGAGCTTATTCCACATCACACCGTAGTAAAAGCTGGCCGGTTCCTGCATCAGGCCCGCGGCGAATTCCTCCTTCGTCATCGGGCCCTCCATCAGGAAGCCGTAGGTCTGCACCTTGGTGGGCCGCTCGGGGCGGGGGTCATCCTCGGCACGGGGGCGGGGCGGCGTAATGCGGTTGTAGTGCGCAATGACCAAATCTGCGCCGCTCTCCTCGGCCCGCTGCACCAGCAGCTCCGTGGCGTAGGGCTGGATCGTGTCGTCGGCATCGACGAACTGCAGATACTTGCCCCTGGCCTCCCGCAGGCCCATGTTGCGGGTCGCGGCCACGCCGCTGTTGGCCTTGTCGATGAGCACGATGCGCGGATCGACGTTGGCATACATCTTGCAGACCTCCAGGCTGACGTCCTGGCTGCCGTCGTTCAGCAGCAGAATTTCAAGGTTACGGTAGGTCTGGCGGCGGATACTCTCCACACAGCGGGCGATATGATCCTGGGCGTTATAAATCGGCACGATAATACTGACAAGCGGCTGCTCCGGCATGGCGGGCGACCTCCTTTTTGTAGTAGTATATTCACAATACCACACTTTTGCCCGGTTGGCAATGGAAAAAGTGCGCGAGGTGTGGTATGATGCTTATAAGGGCTTCCCCATCGGGGGAAGCTGTCCGCAAAGCGGACTGATGAGGGCCAGCCTTCCGCCGCAGCCTGTCCATGGGCTGCCCCCGCAGACCTGCCCCTCATCCGGCCTTCGGCCACCTTCCCCCCAGGGGGGAAGGCATCACTATGAAACGAGGTCACCACCATGAAGCCTTCCATCATCCGCCTGCGTGCGCTGGAAAAGCAGCTGTACGCCTACCTGTATGCCATGACCGTCATCGACTTTGACGCCGAGACCGTCGCGCCCGAGGGCAGCGCCGATGGCCGCGCCGAGGCCACCGAGGTTTTGAGCCGCGCCAGCTTTGACCTGCTGGTCAACGACGGCACCGCGCCCTTTGAAGGAGGCCGCTGCCGACGCCGAGACCGAGCAGGAGCGCGCCGAGGTCCGCAATTTACAGCGCCAGTACGACGAGATTGCCCGGATCCCCGCCGACGAGTACGCCGCCTTCACCAAGCTGTGCAGCCAGAGCGTGCCCGCCTGGACCAAGGCCAAGCGCACGAACGATTTCAGCCTGTTCGCGCCGTATCTGGAAAAGCTCATCTCCGCCCGCCGCGCCCAGGCCCGGTATTTTGCGCCGGACCGCGACCCCTATGAGGTCCTGCTGGACCGCTACGAGAAGGGCCTGACCATTGCCCAGTGCGATGAATTTTTCGCGACGCTGCGCGAAACCATCGTCCCGCTGCTGGCGGACATCCAGACCCGCGGCAAGGCCGTGCGCACCGACTTCCTCGACCAGGAGTGGCCCATCGACGCCCAGCGCCGGGTCAGCAAAAAGATCATGGAGCTGTGGGGCCTTGACCCGGCCCACTGCTATCTGGCCGAGAGCGAGCACCCCTTCACCACCGAGTTCTGGCGCGGCGATGTGCGCATCACGACCCACTACATGCCCCGGGACATCTTCTCGAACCTCTACAGCGTCGCCCACGAGGGCGGCCACGCGCTGTATGAGCTGAACATCAACCCCGACTACGACTACACCGTCGTCACCCACGGCGCGACGATGGGCATTCACGAGAGCCAGTCCCGCCTGTTTGAGAACCTGGTGGGCCGTTCCCGCGCCTTTGTCCACTACCTGTACCCGACGCTGAAGGAGCTGTTCCCCGCGCAGTTGGCCGACGTCTCCGCCGATGAGATCTGGCGCGCCGTCAACCGCGCCGAACCGGGCCTGATCCGCACCGAGGCCGACGAGCTGACCTACTCCCTGCATATCATGGTGCGCTATGAGCTGGAAAAGGCCCTGATGCAGGGCACACTGGCCGTGGCCGACCTGCCCGCCGCCTGGAACGCCAAGTATAAAGAGTACCTCGGCGTCGATGTGCCCGACGATGCCCACGGCTGTTTGCAGGACATCCACTGGTCCATGGGCGACATCGGCTATTTCCCGAGCTATGCCCTCGGCAGTGCCTACGGCGCACAGGCCCTCGACGACCTGCGCAAAACAAACGACTTTGACGCCCAGTGGGCCAACGGCGACGTGGAGCCGCTGAAGGCCGCCTTAAAGGAGCGCGTCTGGCAGTGGGGCAGCATGAAGGAACCCGCCTGGCTCGTCGAGAGCCTCTGCGGCGGCAAGTTCGACCCGCACCACTTCACCGACTATTTAAAGAAGAAATACACCGAGCTGTACGAGCTGTAAGGCAGGAGCCTTGCGGGCTATGCGTAGGGCGGGGTGCCCCCACCCCGCCTCCGTTCTCCGCTATACCGCACAAAAAATCCCGTCGGATGCCCTTTTCCGACGGGATCTTTTCAGCATAATACGCTGTCCGGGAAATTCAGGCAGGTGTACAGGTACCGCAGTGCCTCGTCCATCGTGTCAAACTCGCCGCCGTCTACCTCGCTGGGGCTGGCGGCGATGGTCGACTTGTCAAACGGGATGCCGTTCTCCCTGCGCCATTCGTCCAGCTGCAGTGCTATGTCATTGGCATAGCCCGAGCGGTCCTGCCTGCTGCCGTCGGCGTCAATGTAAACGCAGGCGCCGTACTTTTTCCGGTCCGGCAGGCGCACCAGCTCTGCCAGCGTGTAGTAGTCGCGGTCAAAGTAAAAGAGCATCTGCCCGCGGTAGGCGGCGATCTCCGCCGCGCTTTCCTCGCGGTTCGTGATCTGGGGCACGGTGTCCACCAGCCGGTGCAGCTCGGCCAGCAGTGCGTCGCCGTCCTCGGGGTAGGCATCCGTGCCCTTGGCAGCAGCGATTTCCCCAAAGCAGTAGGCCTGCCAGTGGGGCGGGCATTTGCCCTGCTTGGCACGCTCAATGTAGTAGAGCAGGTCAGCGCGGTAGGAGGCAGCGAGTGCGTTCAGACTTTGTTTTTTCATAGCTTGTAGGCCTTTCGTTTTGTATCATTTATGGTGTCCGTTTCTCGGAACACCCTCATCTTACCATAACCGTTTGTCGAATCCTGCCGCATTATAAGACCGAACGCCGTTTTATTTTAGGGACAGCTGTTTTCCGCTGTCGAAAAAACAGCAGGCACGCAAAAACCGCGTACCTGCTGTCTTTTTTGTTATCATTTTACGGGCTGCCCCTGTGCGCCCAGCACTGCGTCCAGCGCCGTCAGCTTATCCGGCACACCGCCCAGCTCCATACCGGGGAAATCCGTCTCCACGCCTGCGGACGCCAGCTCATCGGCCCGGGCCGCTGGGTCGGCACAAATCGCCTGTGCTTCGGCCAGAATGCCCGGCCAGTTCAGCGCCAGCCGCTCCTGCGCGTCGCCGCTCAGCCCGGCCCGCCAGGTATCCGCTGTACCATCCTCAAACTCCGACGCGCTCAGGTACTCCACCAGCACCGCCGCGGCCCGGGCCGTTTTCAGGCTGCCGCCTGCCGTGTCCGCGCCGAAATCCACCAGCCCATCCAGCACGGCAAGCTGCTCGGTCCGGCTGCCTGCGTGCCCGGTGCCCGCTTCGGACGATACCGCCTGCACCGCGGACGCCGCCTCCGGCACTGCCGGGGCCGCGCACCCGGCCAGCAGGGCGGCCCCCGCCAAGAGGATCGCTAACCTACGCATACCAAACGCCCCCAATCCTACCTTATACTATTCACAGCAGGTGTGGCGTGTTTCCTGCTTGCAGCAGTCGCCGCAGCTCTGGCGGCGGATATAGTTTTGAATGTCGTCAAAAATCGGCATCAGCGCCTCGCCGTTTTCGGTCAGGCGGTACTCGACCCGGGGCGGGACCTCGTTGTAGTCGATGCGCTGCACCAGCCCGTCCGCGGCCAGCTCCTTCAACTGGTTCGACAGCATCTTGTGGGTCACGCCGTCCAGCAGCTTGCGCAGCTCACCGTAGCGCAGCGTACCGTGTGCGCCCACCATGAATAAAATGCGCATCTTCCACTTGCCGCTGATCTGGTCCATGACCTGCTCCATCCTGTCACAACCCACATCCGCATAGCGGCAGTTGCAGTGTTCGTTCGGGTGCATTGCTCACACTCTCCTTTTGGGTAGCGGTTTCTAAAAAGTGCGTACTTGTCAAAAGTGCCTATTTGAATATACTAAGTATAGGGTATTTTCCCCGCGTTTGCAACTTGTTTCCTGGGAATGTTTGCGGTAATATAGTTGTGTATGATTATAAGGTAGGGCAGCCTGACCTCTGGCCGCCGCGGCGGGGTGGGGTCACCCCGCCCTACAATATTCACCGCCAAATGTGCGGGAAATCACCCAAGAGGAGAAAACAACCTATGTACGATGATTTAGTAGAGTTTCTGCAGGAGTCCGTCACCCCGTTCCACGCTGCTGCCACCGCCGAAAGCTGGCTGCACGCCGCCGGCTTCACCCGGCTGGAGGAGGCCGACTACTGGAACCTTGAGCCGGGCAAGGGCTACTACACGACCCGCAACGGCTCGTCCGTTGTGGCGTGGCGCGTGCCGCAGCACGCCATCGGCGGCTGGCGCATCGTGGCCAGCCACAGCGACTCCCCGTCGTGGAAAATCAAGGCCGACACCGTTGAAAACGACGGCTGCCGCCGCCTGAGCGTCGAGGGCTACGGCGGGATGATCATGTCCACCTGGCTGGACCGCCCGCTGACCGTCGGCGGGCGCGCCCTCGTCAAGACCGAGGACGGCATCGAGAGCCGCCTTGTGTACCTTGACCGTGACCTGCTCGTCATCCCGTCGCTGGCCATCCACTTTCAGCGGGACATCAACAAGGGCCACACCTTCAACCCGCAGGTCGATATGCAGCCGCTGTGGGGCCCCGCGGGCAGCCGCACCCTGACCGACCTCGTCGCCGAGTCCCTCGGCGTGGATGCCGCCGACATTTTGGACAGCGATCTGCAGCTCGTCACCCGCCAGGCCCCGACCCAGATCGGCCCCGACGGTGAATTTTTCATGGCCCCGCGCATTGACGATCTGGAATGCGCCGCCACGACGCTGCTGGGCTTTCTGGATGCGTCCGGGGAGACCGACAGCGCCTGCGCCCCGGTCTGGGCGATGTTCGACAACGAGGAGGTCGGTTCCTCGAGCCGGATGGGTGCCGCGAGCAGCTACCTGCGCGACGTGCTGGACCGCATCCTTGAGGCCGTGCCCCACAGCGCACAGGCCAGCCACCGCGCCATGGCCAACAGCTTTATGCTGAGCGCCGACAACGCCCACGCGACCCACCCGAACTTCCCGCAGAAGTCCGACCCCTGCGCGCCCGTGCGGCTGGGCGGCGGCGTGGTGCTCAAGTACAACGCCAGCCAGAAGTACACGACGAACGCCGTCAGCGGCGCGATCTTCCGCGCCATCTGCCGGAAGGCCGGCGTGCCGGTGCAGGTGTTCACGAACCGCGCCGACGAGGCCGGCGGCAGCACGCTGGGCAATTTGCAGAGCCACACGCTGCCCATCCCGATGGCAGACATCGGCTGCGCCCAGTTCGCGATGCACAGTGCCGTCGAGACGGCCAGCGTTGCCGACGCCGAGGCCATGACAAAGGCCGTGGCCGCCTTCTACCGTGTCCATCTGCGTGCTCTTGGCGACGGCACCTACACGCTGGAATGAGCACAGGACGCTACGCGCCCAGCCCCAGCGGGCGGATGCACCTGGGCAACCTGATGTGCTGCCTGCTGGCCTGGCTGAGCGCCAAAAGCAAGGGCGGGCAGGTGCTGCTGCGCATTGAGGATCTGGACACCCAGCGCTGCCCCCGCAGTTATGCGGACGCCATTGTGGACGATTTGGCGTGGCTCGGCCTTGCCGCCGACGGCCCGACGCCGCCGGTCTACCAGAGTGACCGCAGCGAAATTTATCAGCGGTACTTCGACGAATTGTCCCGCCGTGGGCTGGTCTACCCCTGCTTTTGCAGCCGCAGTCAGCTGCACGCGGCCAGTGCGCCCCACCGCAGCGACGGGCAGGTCATCTACGCCGGGACCTGCCGCGGCCTGACGCCCGCTGAAATTGCCGAGCGCTCCAAGACCCGCGCCCCCGCCTGGCGCGTGCAGGTGCCCGACGAGGTCATCGCCTTTGAGGACGGCCACATGGGGCACTATGAAGAAAACCTTGCCCGCGACTGCGGGGATTTTTTCCTGCGGCGGGCCGACGGTGTGTTTGCCTACCAGCTGGCCGTCGTTGTGGACGACGCGCTGATGGGCGTCGATGAGGTCGTGCGCGGCAGCGACCTCTTGTCCAGCACACCGCGCCAGCTCTGGCTTTACCGGGAGCTGGGCCTGACCCCGCCGAAATTTTACCATCTGCCGCTGCTTTTGGCCTCCGATGGCCGCCGCCTCTCAAAGCGCGACGGCGACCAGAGTCTCGAGAACCTGCGGGAGAAATACACCCCCGAGGAGATCATCGGCAAGCTGGCCTTTGCCTGCGGCCTGCAAGCCTCCCCGCCCCTACAACACCCCAGGCCCTGGCCCGCACCTTCGATTGGTCCCAGGTCCCGAAAAGCGACATCGTTCTGCCGGAAAATCTGTTTTAATAAATAAGAAATAAAAAATATAAATAATAAATATGGAGCGCCGCCCGCGGCGGCGCATTTAAAAAGCAGATTTTCCCAATCAATGCCGCGTAGGGGGCGGCGTCCTCGACGCTCCGTTTGTTTGCGCCTTGCAGG
>ENA-OQIJ01000308-OQIJ01000308.1-human-gut-metagenome-genome-assembly--contig:-NODE-308-length-12361-cov-2.844450_pt1 | contig 12361 bp, 10 predicted proteins | sample MGYA00242582_ERZ504747 | MGnify/ENA primary metagenome ERZ504747 (study PRJEB26092, sample SAMD00036435) | human gut metagenome | host: Homo sapiens | study: EMG produced TPA metagenomics assembly of...
AGGCCGATGATGAGGTTGATCACGCCGCCGACGATGGTGCCGATGCCGAATGCGAGCGCCGCCGTCGACATGTTCATGGCGCCGTCGCCCATGTCGATGGTTTCGGAGGACACGCCGGGCACCGCCGAGCCGGCCGCCATGAAGGCTCCCAGCAAGATGACCACGATGGCCCACACGATCATGATGATGGAGATGATTTTGAGTGCTTTTTGGGAACCGGACACGGTTGACCCCTTTCTCGCTCGACGAAGAAACCCCTGATGCACGGCGACAACCATATTCCGCACACGATCAAGTGTAGCGCAGCGCCCCGCCCCCACCCGCCCCTGACCTGCGGTTCAATAAAAGTTTGAGGAGGTTTGGGTAGAGGGGTCGCATTGCACGCAACAGGCCTTGACTCCGAACACCCGTTTGCGTACTATATACGAACAAACATTCCCGCGAACATTTGATCTGACGAACGGACGTGTGTATGGACCTCGTTGCGAAGCTGGAAATCCTCGCCGATGCCGCGAAGTACGACGTGGCCTGCACCTCGTCGGGCATCGATCGCGATGCGCAGAAAGGCAAGCTGGGCAACACCCTGGCCGCCGGATGCTGCCACAGCTTCGCGGCGGACGGCCGCTGCATCACGCTGCTCAAGGTGCTCATGACCAACGTCTGCGTGTACGATTGCGCCTACTGCGTGAACCGCGTGTCGAACGAGGTGCCGCGGGCGGCGTTCAAGCCGCGCGAGCTGGCCGACCTCACCATCGCGTTCTACCGGCGCAACTACATCGAGGGCCTGTTCCTCAGCTCGGGCGTCATCCGCAACCCCGACTACACCACCGAGCTCATGATCCAAACGCTGCAGATCCTGCGCGAAGAGCACGGCTTCCGCGGCTACATCCACGCGAAAGCGGTGCCCGGCACCTCCCCCGAACTCGTCGATCAGCTGGGGCACCTCGCCGACCGCATGAGCGTGAACATGGAGCTGCCCTCGCAGAAGAGCCTGCAGCTGCTCGCTCCCGAGAAGAACAAGCAGCACATCATCGCGCCCATGCGCCAGATACGCGACAACATCGCCGTCGATAAGGACACGCGCGCCCTCGTGCGCAAGCAGACCACGTACATGAAGCAGATCCGCCCCAAGAAGAAGGAGCGCGCCTTCGTGCCGGCCGGCCAGTCCACGCAGATGATCGTCGGCGCCACGCCCGAGAGCGACTTCCAGATCCTCAACCTGTCGGCAGCCCTCTATCGCACGCTGTCGCTCAAGCGCGTGTTCTTCAGCGCCTACACGCCCGTGAACGACGACAAGCGCCTTCCCGGCACCGACGCCATCCAGCTCAACCGCGAGCATCGGCTGTACCAGGCCGATTGGCTGCTGCGCTTCTACCGCTTCGACGTCAGCGAGATCATCGACGAGGACAACCCCTTCCTCGACCCCGACCTCGACCCGAAGGCGAACTGGGCCATCAACCACCTGGACTTCTTCCCCGTGGAAGTGAACACGGCGCCGCTCGAAGCGCTGCTGCGCGTGCCGGGCATCGGCGTGCGCGGGGCGCAGCTCATCATGCGCGCCCGCCGCACCGCATGTCTGCGCGAGCCCGAGCTGCGCAAACTGGGCATCGCCTACAAGCGCGCCCGCTTCTTCATCACGTGCTCGGGCGGCTACGCGGGCCAGGGCGTCGACTTCTCGCGCGAGGGGCTGCGCGCACAGTTGGCCGCGCCCATCAAGGGCGGCAATCACGGCCGCCGTGCGAACAAGACCACACCGGGGCAGATGAGCCTGTTCGAAAGCGTCGAGACGCCCGAGAAGGCCCGCATCGCCGGCGGCACCGGCGCGACGAAAGCGCTCGAGGCGGGCAGCGCGGGTGCGACGCACGCGAACGTGGCCGACGGCCTGTTCGGATGGCAGTGCGCCCTCGACACCGCGCACGCAGTATGCGCCTAGAGGACGGCGAGGGAATCGAGCGGGCCGCAGCGCTTCCCGAAGAGCCGCTCCTCAACGTGGCGTACTGCCACGACGGCACGCTCGAAGGGCTGCTGTCGGCGGTGTTCGAAGCGTACGCGCGCCGCGAGGACCCGCAGGACGTGGCATCGGCCCACGTGCTGCAACCGCGCCTCGGGCAGACGGTGCGCACCATCGAGACGAACGTCGAACACGCCGTGCGCGTGCAGAAGGGCATCCGCCGCGCCTGCGGGCAAGGGTCGTTCGAAACGGTCATGCACGTTTCGCTTTCCGACGACCCCCATGCGGGCACCGTCGCCTACCGGTTCATCCGCTACGCCATGGCTCAGAACCGTCCGCACAGCTGCGGGCGCTGCCCGAAGCGCCGCGGATGCGCCGGCCCCTCGGCGTGCACCGCCCGCGGGCGGCGGGGCGACAGCGTGCTCAACGACCTCGCCCACCCCGCCGTCGGGCCGCTGCTCAAGCTCGACCGCTCCGTCATGAACGAGCGCCACCGCATGCTGCAGTTCCTCCGTTTCGAACACCTGGAAAACGGCGTGTGGTTCGCCCGCTGCAACCCGAGCGCCGCCGTGATCCCCCTGCTCATGGACTGGTTCACCGGCCGCTTCAACACGCAGCCGTTCATCATCTTCGACGAGGCGCACGGCATGGCCGGCGTGTACGAGGGCCGCGACTGGTACCTCGTCGAGTCGAAGACCGTCGATCTGCCCGAGCGCGCCGCCGAAGAGCGCCTCATGCAGCAGGCCTGGAAGCGCTTCTACGACACGGTGGCCGTCGAAGCCCGGTACAACCCCGAGCTCCGCCGCCAGTTCATGCCCAAGCGCTTCTGGAAGAACCTCACCGAGATGCAAGAAGACCTCCCCGGCACCGAAATCTCCCCGCGGTAGACCCGCACCCCGCTTGCAAAGCCGCCCGCTTTTTCTTACAATAACAGGCGAGCCGCAGGGAGCGCTAACTCCCCACGGCTCTCGGACTCGCTTCGGCGGTTCGGATGTTATTGTTGTCCCGGTTCGTCCCTCTGGGACGACCGGGGTGTATCTTTCGACCGCGCTTGGAGCACGAGCGAGGCCGCCCCGACCGCCAGGCTGCCGAAGGCAACCATCAGGCCGAGAACCTGCAAGATCATCCCGGTAAGAGCAAAGACAATACCATCCATAGAGGACACCCCCTTCCGGTTCTAGAATTCGGAAATGGATGTAAAGAGGGTGCTATCCTCCCCGCCTGGCGGGTTCGTATCTCCCAGTATACACAGCTGATCCAGCGCTTCGATGACGTGCATCCAGCGCAGAACCTTCTCGATCCGACGGCATTCCAGCGAGCCGTCAACCGCAAGCCCACGCGCCTTGCGCACCGTTCCCGCGCCAATCCAGCGCCCCGCACCCGTGCATCCAGCGCGATTCAAGCGCGCCAAACGGGAAGCCGGAGCATACGCTCTCCCCGCCCCTCTTCACACTCCGGTCAGATCGAACGGGGGGATGAAGCTCTCTTCGGCCGCTCCGCCCTCCTGCCAGAAGTAGTCCTCGACGCCCAGGCTGTCGGCGTAGTCGAGCAGGCGCTCGTAGTCGGTGTCGGGCACGCGGCGGCCCAGCTCGGGGCAGCGGCGCAGGGTCGCCGCCGCGCGCTCGTCGCCTGCGGCGGCCGCGTCGGCAAGCACGGGCGTGTACTGGTTCATGAGCGACAGCAGCACGCTCGAGCCGAAGCGCTCGTGCACGAGGCGCACCACGCGCTGCGAGTCCTCGAGCGCGTCGGGCAACATGAGATGGCGCACCACCACGCCGCCCGTGAGGCGCGGCGCGCCGTCGACCTCGTCGAACGTCGGCTCCCCCGCCTCCTCCACCATGGCCTCGAGCGCGCGCAGGGCAACCGCGGGATAGTCGGGCGCATGGGAATAGCGGCGCGCCAGCGCGCCGTCGGCGTACTTGAAATCGGTGAGGTACGCGTCCACCGTGCCCGCGTTCGCCCGCACGGCTTCCACCGTCTCGTACCCGGACGTATTCCACACGACGGGCAGCGTCAGCCCGTGCGCGCGAGCCCGCGCCACCGCGGCGCGGGCCTCGACGGCGTAATGGGTCGGCGTGACGAAGTTGATGTTGAGCGCGCCCTGTTCCTGCAGCTCCACGCACATCGCGGCAAGCCGCTCGACGCTCACCGGCGCGCCCGCATCGCCCGCGGCGATGACGGCGTTCTGACAGTAGACGCACCGCAGCGGGCAGTGCGCGAAGAACACCGTGCCGCTGCCGCGCTCGCCGCTGATGGGAGGCTCCTCCCAGAAGTGCAGCGCCGCACGCGCCACCACCAGGCGGTCGTCGGCCCCGCATGCGCCGCGCTCCCCCGCCGCACGGTCGACGCCGCACGCACGGGGGCAGAGATCGCAGGCCATCCCTAGTTCGCGGAATAGGCGCCGTAGCCGGGATAGTCGGGGTAGGAGCCGTGATCGTGGTTGTGATCGTGGTCGTGGCCGCAGCCGTCGTCGTACCCCTCGAACTCGTCGAAGTCGTCGTGCGCATCCCCGTAGGCCTGCTCGGCACGCGTCCAATCGAGGCCCTGCTCTGCGCACGTCTTCTCCTCGCCGTACACGAGCGCGAGCGCGGCGGGCGCCTTGTCGGCGCCGCCGATGACGGCCAGCAGCTCCAGCAGATGCAGGCACGCCTCGGCCTGCGGCAAGATGAGGTCCACATCGTCGGCCGCCGTGAGCGCGGCGGACAGCTCGGCCATGAACATCTCCACCGTGTACGTGCCGTCGAAGAAGCCCGTGTTCACCGCGGCAAGCACCTGCTCGGCCACCGGCGTCGCCGCGCCCACGCGCTCGACCGCCTGATCGAGCGACGCCGACGAGCGGCGCACGGCGCGGTACAGCGCGTCGGCCTCCACAGCGGAAATCACCTGGGCCGTCGTCTGCAGCGTGTACGCGGCGCGCGCGAGCTGCGCCGAGCCCGCCCCGCCCGTATCCTGCACCGAACCGGCGAGCACTTCGAGCACTTCGCGCGCCTCGTCGACCGCTTCCTCGTCGCCGCCCACGAAGCACACGAGGTTGTCCTTGTCGCCGAACGCGTCGGCGCGCGCCATGTCGATGACCACGATCGGCGCTTCCACGGACATGAGGTCGCTCACCACGGCCACGGCGTTCAGCTCGCGGGCGAAACTCGGCGTCGAAGCCGACAGGTCGATGAGCAGCGCGCCCTTGCCCGCCGCCTGCACGAGCCCCTCCTCGTCGAAGTACGCGTCCTCGAGCGCCGTCTGAGACGTGCAGTACGTGATGATGATCTCCGCATGCGGCAGATCATCGGTACGCGTGCACCCAGCCGCCTCGAGGCGCGCCGTCACCATCGCGCCCACCGTCTCGTTGCCGGAATATGCAAACGACTTTTCCATCCAAAGCACCTTTCTTGATGTGCGTCACGTGTTCGTGCAATGCGGGGGCCTATTCGCCGCCCTTGACCTTCTTCGCGATGCGGTCGGCCACCGACAGCTCCTCGCGCTTATCATTGCCCCAGAACACGACCGCAATCATGTCGGGACCCACATGGCTGCCGATAACGGGGCCGATGCTGCTCTCCAAAAACAGGATGCTGTCGTCGGTCTTCGCGAGCGCCTCCTGCAAGCGCGCCGCGTCCTTCGAGCAGTCGGCGTTGCCGATGACCACGCAGCGCCCGGGCCGCGAATCGGCCTTGCGCTTGTGGTAGTACTCGGCCAGCTGCTTGATGCCCTTCTTGCGCCCGCGCGCCACGCCCGCCAGCGACAGCTTGCCGTCGGTGGTGATGGTGAGCAGGGGCTTCACGTCCAGCTTGGAGCCCGCGTACGCCACCGAGCTCGGGATGCGCCCGCCGCGACGCAGCGACTCGAGGTCGTCCACCATGAACTCGGCGTCCACGAAAAAGCGCGCCTCCTCGGCCCATCGCACCAGTTCGAGCGCCGTCATGCCGTTGTCGCGCTGACGCAGCGCCTCGTACACGAGCAGCGCCTCGGCCACCGAGGCGAGGCACGTGTCCACGAGGTACAGCTCCGCGTCGGGGTGCTCGGCCATCAGCTGGCCGTGCACGAGCATGGCCGCATCGAAGCTGCCGGACAGCCCGCTCGAGAAGCTCAGGTACACCGTGGGCACACCGCTCGCGATGGCGCGCTCGAACGCGTCGCGGAACACCGGGACGGGCACCTGCGCCGTCGTCGGCTCTTCCCCGCCGCGCATGGCCTGGTAGAAATCGTGCGCCGACGATGCCTGGTACAGGTCGTCGGCATGCTCGCCGTCGCTCATGACGTACGGGAACTTGATGAGCTCGACGCCCTCGCGATCAACGACCTCGTACGGCAGGTCGCAGCACGAGTCGATGATGAGGTTGCACTGATGCTGCATGGAGTCTCTCGTTTCCTTAGCGGTTTGCATGCGTGATGACGGATGGATGCGGAAGGAGCGCGGGCGCTACGATGCGGTGGCGCGCGCCTACGACGAAGCGCGCCTGCGCAGGTCGGTGGTGCGCGACGCCGTTCTCGACCGTGCGAACACCGGCGACAACACGCCCGCGTTCTGCGACATCCATCCGGTGGACGAGCCGGGCGCGGCACGGCTGCACATCATGCTGAAGGGCGGCGGCTCGGACAACGCGAGCCGCGTGGTCATGCTCGTGCCGGGCGCCGGCAAGCAGGGAATCGTCGACGAGCTCGTGCGCTGCGTGCGCGAGAAGGCCGCGAACGCGTGCCCGCCGCTCGTGGTGGGCGTCGGCATCGGCGGCACGTTCGACAAGGTGGCCGGCCTCGCGAAGCGGGCGCTCATGCGCCCGGTGGACGAGCCCGCGGCCGACCCGCAGGTGCGCGCGCTCGAGGAAGAGCTGCTCGAAGCTGTGAACGCCACGGGCGTGGGCCCCGGCGGCCTCGGCGGTCGCACCACGGCCCTCGCCGTGCGCGTGGCGACGGCCCCCTGCCATATCGCGGCGCTTCCGCTGGCCATCAACATGGGCTGCTCCGCCATGCGAAGGGTCACGGTTGAGCTGGGAGCAGAGGAGTCCCTTCTCTTGGCGCGGGGCGAAGCGTGCGACCAGGAGGTCGAGGGTTGCGCCCATGAAGGCGAGGCGCAGGTTGACGGCCTTGAGGAGCCCGGCGGGTCCCCCTTGGTGGCGCGGGATGAAGCGGGCGACCAGGGCGTCGAGGGCCGCGCCTGCGGAGAAGGGGCTCGTCATGTCTAATTCCATCAGCCTTTCCCTTCCGCTCGACCGGGCGCGGCTTGCAGCGCTCGAAGCGGGCGACGCCTGCCTGCTCACCGGGCCGCTCTTCACGCTGCGCGATGCGGGGCATGTGCGGCTCATGGCCGAGCTCGAGGCGACGGGGGGCGCATTGCCCTACGGTCTCGACGGGCAGGCCATCTTCTACGCGGGCCCGACGCCCGAGGCGGCCGGCCGGCCGTTCGGCGCCGTCGGCCCCACCACGGCGAGCCGCATGGACTTCGCCGCGCCGGCGCTCCATCGCGCGGGCGTCGCGGCCACGGTGGGCAAGGGGCGTCGCTCCCTCGAGGTGCGCGCGGCGTGCCGGGAGACGGGTTCCGTTTATTTCGTGGCATGCGGCGGGGCCGCGGCCTATCTGGCGAAGTGCGTGGCATCATCGGAGACGGTGGCGTACGACGATTTGGGAACCGAGGCGCTCCGCCGCATCCAGGTGGTGGACTTCCCCGTGTTCGTCGGCGTCGACGTGCGAGGCAACGACGTGTACGACCTCGTATAGCCCTTGATCGCACAGGAGAAGGATCGAATCATACCCGTGACACAGGAACTTTCACACACAACCGATGCCCCTCGCGGCATCTTCATCACATTCGAGGGCGGCGAAGGCGCCGGCAAGACGACGCACATCCGCTTCCTCTCGGAGGCCCTGCGCGCGCACGGCCGCGAAGTGCTGTGCCTGCGCGAGCCCGGCGGAACCGACATCGGCGAGCAGCTGCGCGCCGTCGTGCTCGACCCGAAGAACGAGGGCCTTGCCGACGAGGCCGAGCTGCTCATCTACGAAGCCGCGCGCGCCCAGCTCGTGGCGCGCGTCATCGCGCCGGCGCTCGAGCGGGGCGCCGTGGTGCTATGCGACCGCTTCACCGACTCGACGGTGGCCTACCAGGCCTACGGGCGCGGGCTGCCGCGCATGTTCGTCGACCGCGTGAACGAGTTCGCCTGCCAGGGCGTGCATCCCGACCGTACCATCCTCATGACCACGGGCGGCACGGCCGCAACCGGGCTCGTGCGCGCCACGCATCGCGGAGGGGCCGACCGCCTCGAGCAGGCGGGCGAGGAGTTCCACGGCCGCGTGAACGAGTCGTTCCTGGAGATCGCGCGACGCGACCCCGAGCGCATGCGCGTGGTGGTGTCGGGCGGGCGCAAATCGGCGACGGCCGCCGCGGTGTTCGCCGAGCTGACCGACCTGTTCCCCTGGATGGCGGACCTCGTCGAGCGCGACCCCGGCTTCTTCGATCGTCTTGACGTCAAACGTTCGCAGGTGGAGGCGTAGCCGTGGCCGATGCGTTCGAGAACATCCTCGGCCAGTCGCAGGTGCGCGAGTTTCTGCGTGCCACGGTGGCGCAGGACAAGGTGAGCCACGCCTACCTGTTCACGGGCCCCGCCGGGTCGAACAAGACCATGGCCGCCTACGCGTTCGCGCAGGCCGTGCTGTGCCCGAAGGGCGCTTCGGGCCCGCGCGGCGGCAACTGCGGCGCGTGCGACGCCTGTCGGCGCATCATGCGCAAGAAGCATCCCGACGTGCGCTACTTCGCCCCCGAGGGCGCGGGCGGCTACCTCGTCGAGCAGATTCGCGACATCGTGTCGGACACGTCGCTCGCGCCCATCCAGGCGCATAAGAAGGTGTACATCCTCGACCGCGTGGACCTGCTCGGCGTGCAGGCGGCCAACGCGTTCCTCAAAACGCTCGAGGAACCGCCGTCCGACGTGGTGCTCATCCTGCTCGCGCGCACGCGCGAGAGCGTGCTGCCCACCATCCTGTCGCGCTGCCAGGTGGTGCCGTTCCGCACCATCCCGGCAAGCGAGGCCGCGGGCATCATCGTGCAGAACACGGGCGCGTCGCGCGAGCAGGCGCGCATGGCGGTGGAGGCCTGCGACGGCTCCATCACGCGCGCGGTGGAGTTCCTCAAGTCCAACGAGCGCCTGGCGTTTCGCACCCGGGTGCTGGAAGTGATGGGCTGTTTGCGCAAGGCCGACGACTGGGACGTCGTCGGGTTCGCCGCCGATCTCGTGGTGCTCGTGAAGGCGCCGCTCGACGTGACGCGCGCCGAGCAAGAGCAGGAGCTTGCCGAGAACGCCGACTTCCTGGCGAAGTCGGCCATCCGCCAGATCGAAGCGCGCAACAAGCGCCAGCTGACGGCGAAGACCTTCGAATCGCTGCGGCAGTGCACGGCCATCGCGCGCTCGTGGCTGCGCGACGTCATGGCCGTGTGCGCCGAGACGCCGGAGCTCGTCATCAACGTGGACGCCCGCGCGTCCATCGACGAGGCGGCCGCCGCCACCGACGAGGCGTGCGCTGCGGCCGCGCTTGCCGCCGTTCGCCGCTGCGACGCGGCGATCTCGTATAATGTATCACCGGAAACGTGCATCGACGCGATGCTGTTCGAGATAAGAGAGGTGCTCTATGGTTCGCATAGCGCCGATTAACCTGTACTACAACCCCAAGACGCTCTGGTTCGACGCCGGAGACCTCGACGTGCGCGCCGGCGACGGCGTGATCGTGTCCACCGCCCGCGGCACCGAATTCGGCCGTGCGGCAAAAGACGTGTTCGAGGCCGACGAGGCCCAGGTCAAGAAGCTCAAGACCCCGCTCAAGCCCGTCATGCGCATCGCGTCCGAAGAGGACGTGGCCCGCGCCGACGAGCTGGAGGCCAAGTCGCGCGAGGCGCTGCCCGTCTTCAAGGAGATGGCGGCCGAAGCGAGCGGCGACATGCATCCCGTGTCGGTGGAGTACCTGTTCGAGGGCGACAAGGCCATCTTCTACTTCGAGGCCGAGGAGCGCGTGGACTTCCGCGAGCTCGTGCGCAAGCTGGCTGCGCACTTCCACGTGCGCATCGACATGCGCCAGATCGGCGTGCGCGACGAGGCCCGCATGGTGGGCGGCCTGGGCCATTGCGGCCAGGAGCTGTGCTGCAAGCGCCTGGGCGGCGAGTTCTGCCCCGTGTCCATCCGCATGGCGAAGGAGCAGGACCTCTCGCTCAACCCGCAGAAGATTTCGGGCGTGTGCGGCCGCCTCATGTGCTGCCTGCGCTACGAGTTCGACGCGTACAAGGACTTCAAGAGCCGCGCTCCCAAGCAGAACGCCACGGTGGAGACACCGGACGGCCCCGCGAAGGTGATCGACCTCGACGTGCCGCGCGAGATCGTGTCCCTCAAGATCATGGGCGAGAAGCCCGTCAAGGTGCCGCTGGCCGACTTCGAACCGCCCGAGGAGGGCTCGAACCGCCCGAACCGCGTGGGCGAGGACGCATGGATCGACGCCACCACGCAGGACCCATCGGGATTGCGAACGAGTCGGCCCTATTCAGCACCGTGCAGCTGACCGGTCAGGACAAGCTGGCCGATCCGGGGTCGGTGCGGCGCACGGGTCGCGGCGCGCAGAAGTCGTCGCGCGGCGGATCGAACGGCAACGGCGGCAACGGCGGCGGCAGCGGCAACGGTCGCAACGGCGGCGCGAAGAACGGCGGCGGCAAGCAGGCCGACGCGCAAGGGCAGAGCTCCCGCAAGCCGCGCCGCAGGCGTTCGACGAAGGTGGGCGGCGAAGGCGCGGCCCCCGAGGCGAGCGAGCAGCCGCAGAAGCGCAAGCAGAAGCCGCAGAACGGCGGCGCGCCGAAGAACGGCAACGGCCAGGGGCAGCAGCAGAAGCGCAAGCAGGGCAACGGCCAGGGCCAGGGGCAAGGCCAAAGCCAGGGCCAGAACGGCAAGAAGCAGGGCGCGAAGGGCATGCAGCCGTCGAAGAAGCAGGGGCCGCGTCCCGGCCAGAAGTCCTCGGGCCTGCGTCAGGGCTCGCAGGGCCAGGGCGGCCAGCAGGCCCCGCAGGGATCGAAGCCGCAGTCGCGTCAGGATCGCGCTCCGCGTTCCGAGCGTGCCGGAGCGGCGGGCGGCGAGGCCAATCGCGCCGCCGACGGCGGGCATCGCCGCGCACGGCGCCGCAGCCACAAGGCCGGCGGGCAGGACGGTGCGGGCGCGCCCCCGGCGAACGGCGGCGCGACGCCGAGCGGCGAGTAACTGAAACGACGGAGGAGGCTCATCGGTCATGAGGATCGACTATGCGTTGTTGACGGACCTGTACCAGCTCACCATGGCGCAGGGCTATTGGGAGAGCGGACAGGGCGACACGCAGGCCTGCTTCCACATGTACTTCCGCGACTACCCGTTCAAGGGCGGTTACGCCATCGCGTGCGGCATGGCGCAGCTGGCCGACCTCGTGGACGAGTTCTCGTTCTCCGACGAGGACATCGCCTACCTCGGCTCGCTCGACGCGCCCGGCGGCGGCAAGCTGTTCAAGCAGGCGTTCCTCGACTACCTGCGCACGTTTGAGCTGCGCGTGGACATCGACGCGGTGCTCGAGGGCACCGTGGTGTTCCCGCATGAGCCCCTCGTGCGCGTGACCGGTCCCATCATGGACTGCCAGCTCATCGAGACGGCGTTGCTGAACTGCGTGAACTTCGAGACGCTCATCGCCACGAAGGCGGCGCGCGTGTGCTTGGCGGCGCAGGCCCCCGTGGCGGAGTTCGGCTTGCGGCGCGCGCAGGGCGCGGGCGGCGGCCTGTGGGCCAGCCGCGCGGCGGTCGTGGGCGGGTGCGCTTCCACGTCGAACGTGCTGGCGGGCAAGCTGTTCGACATCCCCGTGTCGGGCACGCACGCCCACTCGTGGGTCATGTCGTTCCCCGACGAGCTCACGGCGTTTCGCGCCTACGCCGCGGCCTTCCCGAAGAACTGCGTGCTGCTCGTGGACACCTACGACGTGGAGCAGGGCATCAAAAACGCCATCACCGTGGGGCTCGAGATGCGCGAGCGGGGCGAGCGTCTGGCCGGCATCCGCATCGACTCGGGCGACCTCTCGTGGCTCGCGAAGATGGCGCGAGAGATGCTGGACGAGGCGGGGCTCGCCGACTGCGGCATCGTGCTGTCGAACGACTTGGACGAATTCACCATCCAGTCCATCCGCGACGAGGGCGCGCAGGTGACCTCGTGGGGCTGGGGACGAAGCTGGCGTGCGCCTACGATCAGCCCACCTTGGGCGCGTGTACAAGCTGTCGGCCACGCGCGCGCCCGGCGAGACTGCCTGGACCGACCGTCTCAAGATATCCGAGTCGGCCGCGAAGCTGACCACGCCCGGCGTGCTGGACGTGCGGCGCTACTTCTACTGCGGAAGCGGGCGGCTCGCCGGCGACATGGTGTTCGACGTGAACGCTCCGGG
>ENA-OQIJ01000309-OQIJ01000309.1-human-gut-metagenome-genome-assembly--contig:-NODE-309-length-12356-cov-3.337313_pt1 | contig 12356 bp, 10 predicted proteins | sample MGYA00242582_ERZ504747 | MGnify/ENA primary metagenome ERZ504747 (study PRJEB26092, sample SAMD00036435) | human gut metagenome | host: Homo sapiens | study: EMG produced TPA metagenomics assembly of...
TGATGATGGTCTGCCTGGTGGCGGCGCTGCGCCAGAAGGTGACGGTGGATGCCGTTGCCCTGTCGCTGCTGCTGCTGAGCTGGCTGGCGGACCTGCTCAATACGGTGTGGCTGTGGTGGCCGGACGGTGTGGCCGCCAAGGTGTGCATGGCGCTGGTTCTGCTGGTGGAGATGCTGGTGGGCATGCAGGGCGTTTTCAAAAATTATGAGGCGGCCAGCCGGGCCATGGAGATGGAACGGGAGCTGCAAAGCAGCCGGATGCGCATTACGCTCAGCCAGATTCAGCCGCATTTCCTGTACAACTCACTGACAGTGATTCAGTCCCTCTGCGGCATCGACCCGGCGGCAGCGGAAAACGCCGTGAACGAATTTGCGGAATATCTGCGGGGCAACATGAACTCGCTGACACAGGAAAAGCCCATCTCTTTTTCCAGAGAGCTGGACCACACCAGACACTATCTGGCGCTGGAGCAGCTGCGCTTTGGCGACCAGCTGCAGGTGGAATACGACCTTGGTCCCACGGGTTCCAGCTGCCTGCGCTCAGCCTGCAGCCTCTGGTGGAAAACGCCATCCGCCACGGCGTGCGCGCCAAGACCGATGACGCGGGCACCGTGCGCATCGTCACACGGGAAACGCCGGTATTTTACGAGGCGGTGGTCATTGACGACGGCCCCGGCTTTGACCCGTCCGCCGTGCCGCAGGATGGCACCCATGTGGGCATCGCCAACGTGCGCCACCGGATGCAGATGATGTGCGGCGGCGAGCTGGTGATCGAATCCGCCCCCGGCGCGGGCACGCAGGCCACGCTGCGCATCCCGAAACAGGTCGCTGTGCCGGAAAAATCTGCTGTTTGAGAAATTTTTTGAAAAATTCTGTAACACATCCCCCTTCTGCTGCATATATCTTTACAGAGAGACTTGAGGAAAAAGGTGATGATATGATGACAGAACGGGACGTGGAACGAATGCTGGAAACCGCTGCGGAAAGCAGCGGGATGCCGGGCTGGAATGACCGGCTGCAATGGCTGGTGGATGCCACGCTGGCGGCCACTTCTAAGGGCGTGGAGCTTCTGGAGGAGGAACTGGGCTGCGTGGCGGCAGGCAAGGGGACTCCCGCCCCGGACGAGGAGAAACCCAAAAACCAGACAAATCCCTTTCTATAAGGTAGGACATGAGGACGGTCGTCTCGCGGAGATGACCGTCCTTTTGACAGCAGCCGGGTGAGTATGACCCAACAGGAGGACGCGAAGGAGGGGCACTGAGTTAAAAATATAGATTGACAATTTTGGATTTGGGGTGTATAATCAATCTAAAATTTTGAATTTGAGGTGGGCGCGTGGCGACGGTGTACGAGGAACGGGCCAAAGTGTTCAAGGCTTTATGCGATGCACGGCGGCAGCGGATTCTGGAGCTGCTGCACGGTGGCGAAAAGTGCGCTTGCGTACTGATGGGGGAATTGGGCATGCCCCAGTCCTCGCTTTCCTACCACATGAAAATTCTGTGCGAATCCGGCATCGTCACCAGCCGGGAGGAAGGCAAGTGGACCCACTACCAAATCAGCAGACAGGGCAGTGAAAAGGCCGTTGCGCTGCTGAAAACCATCACGGCGGTGGAGGAAACCGATGCGGAGGAAAGCCGCTGCTGCCCATAAAAAGCCATCCCGATGAGGAGATGGCTTTTTACAGGCAGATAAAATCGAAAATTTTTGATTTGGGAGAACGATGATGCAGGCAATCACGACCGGATGGGACTTTTTCCAGAATGAAATTCTTGGTATGCAATGGCTGAACCGCCTGATCGGCAGCGCGCTGGAGGCATGCGGGCTGGACCCGGCGGGCCGGGTGGGCGGCAGCGTGCAGTTCTTTTTCTATGACACCATCAAAATCATGGTGCTGCTGGGCGTTTTGATTCTGGTCATCTCTTACATCCAAAGCTACTTCCCGCCGGAGCGTACCAAAAAAATTCTTGCCCGCTTTCACGGTCTGCCCGCCAACTGCGCTGCGGCGCTGCTGGGCACCGTCACGCCGTTCTGCTCCTGCTCGTCCATTCCGCTGTTCATCGGCTTTACCAGCGCCGGGCTGCCGCTGGGCGTGACCTTTTCCTTTCTGATTTCCTCGCCCATGGTGGATTTGGGCAGCCTTGTGCTGCTCATGAGCATTTTTGGCTGGAAGGTCGCGGTGGTGTATGTGGTGCTGGGGCTGGTCATCGCGGTGGCCGGGGGAACGCTGATTGAAAAGCTGCATCTGGAACAGCAGGTGGAGGACTTTATCCGCCGCGGCCGTGCCATGGAGGTGCCGCAGGAGGAACTGCATTTCCGGGACCGGCTGCGGTATGCATGGGAACAGGTGGTTTCCACCGCCAGAAAGGTCGCGCCCTATGTGCTGGTGGGCGTGGGCATCGGCGCGGTCATCCACAACTGGATTCCTGAGGAATGGGTGGTGCAGCTGCTCGGCACCGGCAACCCCTTTGGTGTCATCATCGCCACCATCGCGGGCGTGCCCATGTATGCGGACATCTTCGGCACCATCCCCATTGCGGAGGCACTGCTGGCCAAGGGCGCGCAGCTTGGTGTGGTGCTGTCCTTCATGATGGGCGTCACCACGCTGTCGCTGCCGTCCATGGTGATGCTCCGCAAGGCGGTGAAACCCAAGCTACTGGGCGCTTTTGTCGCCATCTGCACCGTCGGAATCGTGATCGTTGGCTATTTTTTCAATGCCATTCAATTTTTACTTGTCTGAGGAGGAAATGATATGTTCGGTTTTGGAAAGAAGAAAGAGGAACAACAGACCCCCGCCTGCTGCTGCGGCGGTTCCAGAGAGGCTGCGGTGGAAGCCCCGGCCTGCTGCTGCGGAGAAGCGGCGGACGGAATCTGCTGTGTCAAGGTGCTGGGCGCGGGCTGCAAATCCTGCCATGAGCAGTATGAAAACGCAAAAGCCGCCGTCAAGGCCATGGGCCTGCCGGTGGAGGTGGAGTACATCACCGACATGGAACAGGTCATGACCTACGGAGCCATGTCCATGCCGGCTATTGTGGTCAATGAAAAGGTCGTTTCCATGGGCAGGGTGCTCAAGGCTGCCGAGGTGGAAAAGCTGCTCCGCAAGCTGGGAGAGCCTGTGGGGAAAATCTGATTATTTTCTGGTACGATACAGAGCAAAAAGAACCCCCTGCCGTGCATCTTTGCACGGCAGGGGGCGATTTTGTAAGGAGAAGTTATTTGCGGCGGCGCTTGCGGATCACGAGGAGGACAAGGCCCGCCAGAGAAATGCCCAGCAGCGCCACCCACAACAGCAGGGGGCTGTCATCGCTGGTGCGGGGGATGGCACCGGTCGCCTTGGCTGTGGGGGTGTCGTCCACGCCCCAGGTGCCGTTGCGGATGGCCTCCCCGATTTCGGGATGCTCGCTCTGGGGTGCGGCGCTCCAGCCTGCCGCGAAGGGGGACAGGCTGCTCACCGTCACCTGCACCTCTCGCTCGGAAATCACCGTCACGGCGGGGAACTCGATGCTGCCCGCATCGCCCTCCATGCTGTCGATGGTGCGCATGTGGGCGACCACGATGGTCTGCTGCCGGGCGTTCACGCCCTCAGGCAGGGTCAGCGTCACCGTCACAGGCTCGGCCAGTTCGCCGTCCACGGGCTGCCATTGGCCGTTGTTCTGCCGCATTTGCAGCTGGACGCTGTACAGGGCGCTGCCCTCCAGCGCCAGCCGGCCAGCCAGCGCGTCGTGCAGAGCGGTCTGTGCCTGCTGGACGGTCATGCCCTCCGGCAAATCGTCGTCGCGCAGGCCGGACTGGGCCTGTACGCGGGAATCGCTGGCCTGGGCGGCGGTGGCGTCCTCAAACACAGCGGTGAGAGTGCGGGAGGCGGTGAGGGTCAGCGTCAGCGGGGTGTCGGCGCTCACGATCGCGCCGTTTTCCTGCCAGCCCACAAACCGCTTGCCTGCGGCGGGCGTGACCGAGAGGGTCAGCGCTGCGTCGTCCGGGGCGGTGTAAACCGTGCCGTCGCTGATGGTCTGCGTGTCGGAGACACCCTCCACCTGCACGGTGCCCTGTGCAGGGTCAGCGTTGAGGGTGAGCAGATGGCTGCCCGCGTCCTCAAACACCGCCGTGAAGGTGCGGTGGTCCTCCGCGCAGTCGGTGCACTGGACATGAAGGGGATTGTCGGTGGAAACGATGGCGCCGCTCTCGTCCTGCCAGCCCGCAAAGCGGAAGCCGCCAGCGGCGGTGGCGGTCAGGTCGGTGGAGGCTCCCTGAATCAGACCCTTGTCTCCGGCGGTGGTGCCGGTGAGGGGACGGGCCACCTCGGTGCCGATGTGCTGGAAGCCGGGTCCTTGTCCGGGTTTTCCAGCATCAGGGTGCCATGGGGCCGTTACGCTGTCGGTGCCGCCATCCTTATCGATGGTGAGGTACAGCAGCAGATAGCGGTGGTCTTTCATGGCCTCGGACACATCCAGCGTGGTCGTGTAGCTGTGCTCGCGCCATTGATTGTTCTCAAGTTCTCTTTGCAGTCTGTCAGCTGCCTGTCGCTGCCCAGTGCGTAGAAGTCCAGCAAGAGCTGAGCCGTCTCGCTGGGATCCGGTTCACCGTCCCCGTCATAGGCGATCTGCATCAGCTTGAGATCAGCGAAATTCACCGGTACTGTGGATTCATTGGTGATGGTCAGATCCACCAGCTTGCGGTCTCCGTAGGAGACCAGGTCTCCCGACAGGGTCAGCATCGGCTGATCCATTTTTACCTGAGCGCTGACCGTGGGGACGGTTCTGCTATTCAGAGCCGCCGGGAATGTGCCGTCGCAGGACGCCTGCACGCGGATGCTGTGCGCCCCGATTGTCCAGCAATTCAAAGCGGTGAAGGTGGTCAGCGTGAGCCACTGGCTTTCACCGGGAGCCAGCGCCGGGGACAGGCCATAGGCCACCGTGCCGTCTTGTCCGGATTCGTTGTTCAGATGGATGAGGTCTCCGTGTTCGTCCCAAGCCTTCAGCCATACCTGATCTTCGGTCTGGCCGCCGTTGTTGGTGATGAGAACCTGCAGCTCCACGCCTGTCTGACCGCGCTTGACCACAGCCATCGGCAGGTATACCTCCTCGGCGGTCAGATCACGGTCAAGCTCCTTGTGCCACCGGCGCACATCACACTGGCTCACTGTGCCGGCGGCGTTCGTCGTCACATCGGCGTTGTACACAAGGCTCAGCCCGCTCAGGCTGTTCAGATTGCTGCCCGGATGGGTCAGCACCGCGAACCCGCCCACCGTGCTGGAATCAGGCAGCTGGTATTCCTGCGCGGTGTGGATGGTGAAGGGCAGATTTTCCGTATCATAGAAAAACTGGTTTTTCACTACATTGGCGGCGTTGCCCTGTTCATCCACGCGATGCACCAGCGTGATGAGATTGCCGCAGTGATTGCTGCTTTCCGGCAGCACCGACAGGGCATAGCTGCCCTGCCCGGAGCCAATGTGCAGCTCGGTGCCGTCGGTATTTTTGGCGGATTCAGCGGTCAAAGTGCCGTCCGTGTTCCATACCAGCCGCACCAGCCGCCCGGCGCTGACCAGATACAGGCAGTTGCCGGAAACATACACATGCTCCAGCAGGTTCTGGCTTTCCGTTTCGCTGAGGGTGCCGGTGTCGATGGGCAGCATGCACTCCATGCCCTGTACGCCCCTGCCGTTGCTGTCATAGGCGCGCAGGCGCAGGCCGGTACCGCTCCAACTCACCCGCAGCAGACAGGGCTGGCCTTCGCCCACAAGTCCGGTGCTGAGCATGGAATTTTTGATGGTGCCGATGCGCGTGATACCGGCCTTGTCGCCGTTCCAGCGGCGCAGGGTGCCGGTGTTGGCCTTGAAGGTGAAGGTTTTGCTTTCAATCCACATGGGGTTGCAGAGATTGCCCGCACCCGCCGTCTGCGGGCTGTGGCAGTAGGTGCCGTCCGGCTCCCGCACCTGCTGGTCAAACAGGACGTCGCCGGTTTTCAGGTTCAGCGTGATGCCCCGCACGCCGGTGGTAGCGGCGCGCTGCTCCGGCGTGTCGCCCTTGTCAAAATCGCCGGTGATGAGGGTGATGTACACATTGTCCTGGCTGGTAGCATCAGTATTCTGGGTGGCGTTGGCGGTCACGGCGTAGCTGAACACATCCGGGGTGTCCAGCACGTTAACCTCGCTCTCCAAAGAGCCGTCTGCCGTGTTCATGCTCTGCCACACAAGGCGGGGCTTGCCGCCCACCGAGGCAAGGCGGAACACTGCCGCCTTGTTCGCGGTGCGCACGATCTGCAGCTGGTTGTCTGCCAGCACATCATCGGCTGCGGTGGAGGCACCGTTTGCATTGGCGCTCAGCAGCACCGGGCCGGCATCGGCGGTGTAGCTGCTGGTGCCCGGCGAAGCCTCCGAGAGGGCATCAAGGTCAAGACTGACCATGCAGTCTTCGTTCTGAGGCAGGGCGGCCAGCGCAAAGGCGGCGCGGGACCGGCTCCAGCTGTCGTACAGCGTGGTGTCCTTGGCAAGGTACCAGGTCTTGGATGCCGTAAAGAGCAGAGCCACGGCCCGCACCGTTCCCGAAAGCGTGGCGCCCAGCCGCAGATGGGGATAGCTGTGGGTGGGGTCCTCGTCTGCAGCGTACAGGGTGTTTGTCAGGTTCAGCGAGCCGTACAATTCACCCTGCAGCGCGGCCACGCCCTTGATGCCGATGCCGGCGTAAAGGGACAGGGCCAGACCCACCGACAACGCCAAATCGCCGATGTAGCCACGCTCCGGCGAGAACAGGATGGACATCTGATTGAACAGTTTTGCAAATTCTTCGGTCTGCTCGTATCCGGCGGGAACCTTGGTGGCAACGCCGAAGGAACCGTTCACCCGCGCTGGCACCCAGCTCAAAACCGGCGTACACCGGCATCAGCCCAAAGACCAGATATCCTGTCTGGTTGTATTTCCCCAGAGAAGGAGAACGCGCCGGACAGCACACCCTCCAAACGGCCGGTGTCGCGGTTGTAGCCGCCCAGCACGCCCAGCATCCCTGAGAGGGTGATGGATGAGCCGTGGCTGGACATCAGCTTGAAAAAGGAACCGTCCTTCATGCGGGCTCTGCCGTTGAGGTAGGCGTCCACCTTCTTGTTCCACAGCTTATTGACAGATTGCAGATAATTCTCCGCTTTCTTCTGCTGGTTGGGGTCCAGCGGTTTGGTATCCACGCCGAATTCTTCCGGCACATACAGGGTATCGCCGCCCAGACTGATGGCCAGAAAATAGGTGCCATTGGGCAGCATCATCAGGGTGGCGGGCACCTTGGGGAGGGTGGCGTTGATGGAGCTGTCATCCAAAAAGGTGCCGGTGTTCTTGATGGTCACGCTGGAGGTGGAGGTTCCGCCCGCTGCAACGCCGCCGAACAGAGACAGCTGGAAATTCCGGGCGGTGGGCCTGCTCACGATGGCGTTGCGCACCGACACCCGGCTCAGCGGTACGGTCAGCCCGGCAAAGCGCAGGCTTAGTTCATCGCCGCCCCGCAGCAGGCCGATGCCGCGCTGGTTCCACTTGGCGGTCTGGGTGTATAGGCGGGTGTTTTCATCCGGCCCGGCCGATTCGGTCAGGCCGTTGCCCACGCTGGAAACCACCCGCAGCTCGTCGTCCCCAAGGGGAGAGCCGGACTCCTTCTTGTCGCCCTTGGCGGCCAGCGTCAGGGCGTCAGTGCCCGTTGGCCAGCTGGTCACATTGGGGTTGCGGGACAGCAGGATGGTCAGTTTGCTGTCGGCGCTGTCCTCCGCCTTGGGCACCAGATCAAGGGAAACATCACCCCGGATGATGTCGGCGCCGCTGAGGTCGGCGGAACGGATGTAATAAGGCTCGGCATTGCTGATGGGTTTCAGCTGGATGGTCATCATGCTTTTGGTTTCCAGCTGGATCTCCGGGTAGGTCTGGGTCTGGTAGCCGGTGGCCTGCACGTCCATTTTGCAGTAGGAGACATTTTGTAGGTTTTGAATGACGGCGATGCCCGCAGCGCCGGAAATGCCCTGTGAGCCTTCGCCGGTTATGTTGGTGGAAATGCTGCCATTGTCGCGCTGCACCGTGACCGTTGCGCCGGACAGCTGATTGCCGCTTTCATCCAGCACCTGTACCACCATGCAGCTGTCATCCACCACCAGCACGGTGCCCTCGGCGGAAACCGAATTGGTGCGGGCACTGACGGCGGGGGAGAGAAACTCTACCTTGCTCCAGTCATTGGGGACCAGCGTCAGGGGCAGCTCGGGCGGCTCCGCATCTTCGGATAGAGTGGCCGGGGCGTTCATCAGGGCGGAAATGGCCTGCGCCTGCTCGTCTGCCAGCTGCGCAAATTCCCGCAGTTCATCGGGGGCTACCTTGCTGGGCTGCCGCATGATTTCGCCCAGCTCGCGCATCAGCTCGTTGATGTCCTCCATCCCCTCCACAGGGGCGTTGGGATTTTCCTCCACATAGGACACCCCTTCCGGCAGGGAGAGAACAGCGGCGGAAATAGGATTCTCCTCCGGGAACGGTTCCGCAGGCTCCTCTGAAGACGTTTCGCTTTCCTCTGTCAGGTCTGGTACCGATGTGGCGGAAGGCTCCACGGTTGCCGTAGCAGCTGGTGTGGCGGAAGGCTCCGTTGTTGCCGTGGCCGTCGGCGTCGGGGTGGGCTCCATGGTTGCCGTGGCCGTCGGTGTGGTGGAAGGCTCCGTTGTTGCCTCGGCCGTCGGCGTCGGGGTGGGCTCCATGGTTGCCGTGGCCGTCGGCATCGGGGTAGGCTCCGCCGCCATCGCCACCAATCCGCCGGTGGAATGCATCAGCATCGCTGCGGCCAGCAGGGCGCTGACCCAGCGAAGAAAGGTGTGTTTCATCCTGTTCACCTCACAATTCCAGATTTTTTTGATTAGTATACAACACTTGGTGGGACAAAAGCGGGACAAAATCCGGTGCTTTACGTCCGTAATCAGGGAATTTTTGCATCTTTACATCTTTATGTTTGAGAACCGGCGCCTTCCGGCAGCGAATTCAGACAGACACACAGCATGGACAGGTCGTCAAACTGTTCTTCAGGATTCAGCAGCAGGAAAATATTTGCACGGTGGACATAAAAACAGCACAGCCCCGCAAAAGGCTGTGCTGCCGACGATGCAAGTCCTCTTACAGGCTGGGACGCTGGCCCTCATACTCCGCGCTGCCAAAGCCCAGAACGGCCAGACAGATGGGGGCGAAGAAGTAGGTCAGCACACCGAACCCAGTGCCCTTGCCGAAGGCGTGGGCCAAACGGATGTACAGTTTCATGGTCAGCACGAGATTCACCACGGACATCACGATGACAACCAGGCTGAGGAAAAGCGGGGATTCCTCGTTGGTGGGGATGCTCACGCAGAACGAGGCAATCAGCTGTAGCCAGAAGAACTTGCTGTCCCACAGCAGGCCGTACAAATTGAAGTTGTTGTAGATGGGGACGAGGCCCTTCCAGCCCGGCATCCCCATTTTCTGGAAAATGCGGTACATGCCGATGAGATTCAGCAGCGTGATCGCCACACGCAGAGCCACGGAAAAGACCGCCAGCCCCCCTGCAAGAATGAGTTCCATAACAAAATACCTCCCTGTTTGACAGTGATTGAAAGATTTCCTGTCAAGTATACCACATGGAATGGGACAACAATGGGACAGAATCGACATTTTTTTCAAAAAAATTCAAAAAAACCGTATTTTGTGCCAATCTTGTCCGGGTTCCTGTGGTATACTTGGTAAAAAACGAGGAGGCGGGACAATGCGTTTCATCAACCGGATCATTGCGTTGCTGCTGGCTTTGGGAATGGCGGTGTCGCTGGCGGGGTGCAGTAAAGAGGAAATGATGGGTTCCCTTGCCGGTCTTATGGAAAAAGCGACCGGCCCCATTCAGCCGGACAAAACGCTGGACGGCAGCGCCTGGCGAAACTCGGACATCATCGGCGCGGTCACAGAGACCACGCAGGTCAGCTTAAAGGATGACTTCCACACCGCCGTCAACCGGGACTGGATGCTGACGGCGGACACCTCGGAGTACGGGCGGGCGTCCCGGTTTGTGGATGCGCAGGTGGCGTTGAATGAGCAGATGCTCAGCCTGTTCCAGCCGGGGGACAACACCTGTAATGAGGAAATCCTGCCCCAAAGCGAGGCCGACCATCTGAAAGACCTGCTGCTCACCATGACGGAGCTGGGCGGCGGCCATGCCGTCCGCAATCAGCAGGGCGTGGAGCCGCTGCGCCGCTATGTGCAGGCGGTGGAGGACATCCAGACGCTGGACGGCCTGACTGCCTACCTGTGCGGGGAGGGCGGCCCCCGGCTGTTGCAGGAGACTCTGATCAATGGAAAGGTGGATAAGCCGCTTGTCAGCCGGGACGTCTACACCGTCCATCTGAACGCAATCAGCCATCTGGTGCTGGATGACCCTGAGGAGTACCGTTCCATCACCGCCTACGGGGAACGCCTGTTGGAGGCGCGCCGGGACGCGGTGCGCACCGTGCTGGGGTGGCTGGGGTATTCCGATGCGCAGGCCGGGGAATGGCTCCGGCGCTGCCTGTGGCTGGAGGTCAGCCTTGTGCGCTGCCTGCCCACCCAAAGCGAAACGAACAACATAAACTACGCAACCCACATCAACAACCCGTACACGCGGGAGGAGCTGGAGGCCCGGCAGGGGAACTTCCCGCTCACCGCAGTGCTGGACGGCGCTGGTCTGGGCGGCTCGGACAGCTACCTTCTCTATGAGCCGCTGTATCTGGACACCCTCGCGGCGCTGTATACCGACAGCCGCGTGGAGGACTTCAAGGCGTATTTCATCGTACATACCGTGCTGGAGGCGCTGCCTTTGCTGGATGACGCCTGCGGTGAGCTGGAGGAAACCATCAGCGCGGTGATGAACGGCACCTCGCAGTCAAGGGAGCAGACCACGGGGGATGAGGAGGATCCGCTGCCGCCGGTACCCACCGACACCCTGCCGGAGGAGTCGGATACGCCGCTGGAGGAGACCGTGGCCGGGTACGTTACGCCCTATCTGTCGGGTGTGGCACAGGAACTGTATGTGGCGCGGTTCTGCACCGCCGAGGAGAAACGCCAGCTCACCGCCATGATCGATGACATTGTGGCCTGCTATGAGGAGATGCTGGCCGGGGAGGACTGGCTTGGCGAGGAGACCCGGCAGCAGGCCATCGAAAAGCTGCGGGCCATCAAGACGCGGGTGCTGTACCCGGACAAGCTGCCGGATTATTCCGGTCTGACGCTGCGCAGCGCCGCCGAGGGCGGCAGCCTTCTGGACGCGGTGGCGGATATCCGGGCGTTTGAGACGCAGCACGCCGGGGACAAGGTGAACCGACCCATCGACCGGGCGGACTGGGATTTGATCGAGCTGCCCACCAACGTCGCAAACGCCTGCTATCTGCCCGGCAGCAACGTCATCAACATTCTGGCGGGCACGATGGCGGGAGGCGCACTGTATGACCCGGAGGCGCCCGTGGAGCAGAACATGGCCATGCTGGGGGTCATTGTGGGGCATGAAATCAGCCACGGGTTTGATACCACCGGCTACTATTTCGACAAGGAGGGCCTGCCCAACAGCTGGTGGACCAGCGAGGATGAGCTGGCCTTCCGGGACCGGGCGGACCGGCTGGCCAACTATTACAGCACGCTGTCAGTGCTGCCCAATGTGTCCGGCGGGTACAATGGCAAAAATGTGCAGGGCGAGGCCATCGCGGACATGGGCGGCGTGAAGGTGATGCTGCTCATGGCGGAAAAGATACCGGACTTTGATTATGAATTGTTTTTCACCAGCTTCGCCTCGCTGTGGCGCAGCCAGTGCGACTATTTTTCGGAAATGCAGAATGTGGACGAAGAGCATCCCATGGATTTCCTGCGCACCAACGTAACCCTACAGCAGTTTGAGGAATTTTACCAGACCTTTGACATCGGCCCTGGGGACGGTATGTATCTTGCCCCGGAAAACCGCGTTGCGGTGTGGTAAGGAGGGAAACATCATGAGCGAAACCATCATTTCCATGCAGGGCATCACCAAAAGCTACGGCAAGCATCAGGTGCTGCATGACGTGAATCTGGACATTCAGAAGGGCGATATTTTCGGCCTCATCGGCCGTAACGGCGCAGGCAAGACCACGCTGTTCAAGGCGATTCTGGGCCTGTCGGACTACAAGGGCAAGCTGACCATTGCGGGCAGCGGGAATCTGAGCGCGCGGCGCAAGATCGGATTCTGGTGGGCTCCGAACTTTTTCGGAAGTCATGACCGCACGGGAAAACTTTGGAACTACTACCGGGTGATGAAGGGCCTGAAGAAAGCGGAAATCGACTCGTGCTGAAATCGTGGGCTGGATAAGGCCAAAGGCCCTACGAGTCGGTTTCCATGGGCA
>ENA-OQIJ01000310-OQIJ01000310.1-human-gut-metagenome-genome-assembly--contig:-NODE-310-length-12344-cov-3.459851_pt1 | contig 12344 bp, 11 predicted proteins | sample MGYA00242582_ERZ504747 | MGnify/ENA primary metagenome ERZ504747 (study PRJEB26092, sample SAMD00036435) | human gut metagenome | host: Homo sapiens | study: EMG produced TPA metagenomics assembly of...
GCGTTCGCCGTCCTTTACCAGCTGTCGGGCGCGGCAGTTGAAGCGTGCGTCGACGCGGCCGGTGGCCTGCGCTTTCTCGAGGTTCGCCAGCATGATGGGCTTGTGGCCGCCCTTGTCGGGCGTGCTGAACGAGAGGGTTCCGGTGAACACGCGCTCGTGGTCGACGCCGAATTCGTACGGTTTGTACAGATTGCGGTTCACGACGAAGGCGTCTTTGTCCGCGTCGTATTTCTCGCCCTCGGGGGTTTGCCACAGCAAGCCGTCGTAGGCTCCGGCGTACCAGTCGAACGCTTCGCCGCAATGGTCGGCCCAGTTCTTCAGCACGCGGAAGTCGGGCCGATGCCCCGTTTGCGCCATCATCTCGTTGACGAGCTCCGCGGTGTCGACGTCCTCGATGCCCATCATGCGGGCGCTCTCGGTGTTGAATGCGGCGAATTGGGACGATCGCGCGCTCGGTTCGCCGCAGCGCTCGATGGCGATGACGTTCAAGCCGCTTTCCGCAGCCGAGCGCGTGGCGGAAACGCCTGCGACGCCCAGGCCCACCACGACGACGTCGGCCTCGATCGTGTCCTTGATGTCGGTGATGGGCTCGGGTTCGTTGAGGAACGAAGGTTGGCCGATGGATGACGCGCCCTCGTTTGAAGTCGATGCATTCGCGTTCGGCGCCTGCGGAGCGCAGCCCGCCATGCCGGCGACCAGTCCGGTGCCCAGCGCCCCGGCTCCGATGAGAAACGATCTGCGAGATAGTTCGTGTGCCATGCAGTCCCTCCTTGGGTTGATGGGTATATCGTGCGACAGCCCCCTGCCGCTCGGTTCGGCCCGAGTATGCGTGCCGGGAGTTTCGATTCCCAGGGGAGGCGGGGGAGGATAAGGGGGGATTTTCATCCACCCTACGTGTTTGAGCGTTCCGAATGCGCGGTTTGGCTTTATGATAGCGAGCGGGGAGGGATGATCATGAGCACGATCGCACACGCTGCACGCCCGTATCGATTGGTTTCGTTCGACGTTTGGTGCGTCGGCCTGTTCTTGTTGGTGTCGTTTCCCACGGCAGCTTCGCTGTTGCTCACGGGGAGGTCGGCCGAACCGGATGTTTGGGTGCTCAGCGGCCTGCCCGCGCTCGCGCGATCAGGAGCGTTTGCGGCTCTCGCGCTTTGCGCGCGCTCGCTCATCAGCGTGATCGGACGCCCCCGTCTTTTGTTCGGGTGTGCTGTAATGATGGCTGTGGGGGAATTGTGCCGCGTCGCATCGCTCACCTGGTTGACCGGCGACGGCTCGGTTGCGGTGGCGGCTGTTTCCTCGATAGCGACGAACGCGGGGTACGCGGTGCTCTATCTGGCATGGATGGAGCTGTATTCCCAAATGGACACGAAGCACGTGCTGCTGTACTTCACGGTGGTCCATTTTCTGTCGGCGCTTGCGTCGTACGCGCTCTACGCTTTCGGTACCTCCTTCGGCGCGGTGTTTCTGGTGGCCGTTATGCCGCTTGCGTCGGTGGCGATGCTGCGCAAAGCCGATGTGCGCACGGCGGACGCTCCGTACCGTCAGGGCGAGACGCAGCGAACTGATTGGTCCATCTCGCCTCGACCCATTGTGTTGCTCGTGGCGTTCACGTTCTCGAACGCGATCATCCGCAGCTTTTTGGGCGTTGAGGATCAGGCGATCGTGCTGTTCGGGGTGTGCGCTGCGTCTCTCGGCGTGCTCGTGGTGGCGCTGATGCGATTCGACCGGTTCGAAATCAGGTCGTTGTATCAGGTGTCGGTGCCCGTGCTGGTGGCGGGTGCGCTGTTCGTGCTCATGAGCGATGCGTGGTGCGGCGTAGCCGCGGCCCTGTGCTCGAACGCGGCGTTCACGTTGTTTTCGGTCTTCATCACGGTCGTGTTTTGCGGTATCGCCTATCGCTATGGGGTGAACGCCGTGTGGCTGTTCGGCATTACTCAGGCAAGTTTGACGTTCGGATCGTTCGCGGGGAAGATGCTGGCGGCGTGGGGCGGTGCGCTGCTGTTCGAAGAGGGCACGTTGGTGGCGCCGATGTCGGCACTGGTCGTGCTGCTTGTCGCGCTCTCCATGATGCTCGTGTCCGATCGCGATTTCAAAACTACCTGGGGCATCACCGATCGAAGCGGTGACGGCGAAGGTGGGTCATGGGTCGATGAAGAGGAGCGTTTGGTGCAACGGTGCGCCCGCATAGCGCAGCGTAACGGACTGACGCGCCGCGAAGAGGAGGTGCTCGTGCTGATGATGCGCGACTACACGCTCTCGCGCATCGGGGAGGTGCTCTTCATCGCCGATTCGACGATGAAGACGCACTCCCGGCATATCTATCGCAAGGTGGGCGTGCAAAACCGCCAAGAGCTCCAGGAGTTCGTAGACGCCTACCGATGCTGAAGAGGCTTCGCTTCTCTATGGTACAATTCCGGCTATGGGACAAGGGGCGGAATCTGATAGCGGGGCGCGCGGGCCGGCGGTGGATCGGTATCTTCATACCGGTTCGTTCGCGGCGTTCAAATCGACGTTTCTGTCGGGGCTGATCCTCGCGTTCTTCGGCATCGGGTTCTACCGTCTGTGGTACCAGTTCAACTTCTACAACCTGCATTTTTCTGCCGATGTCGGCATGGTGACGGTGGGCGCGAACATCGCTCGCGTGGCCGTGATCGCGCTGCTGGTGCTGCTGGTGTACAAGGCCGGCGTTTCGCGGGCGACCCGGGGCGTGTTCGTGTGGTCGGGCTTCGTGCTGATGACGGCATCGAGCCTGCTCTACCTGCTTGACCTCTTCTTCAACACGACCGACTTCGAGGCGCTGCGCGTGGTGGTGGGCGGCATCGGCCTCGTGGGCGGCGAGATCATCTGGATATTCTTTCTCGAACGGCTCCGTCCTGGCGAGGTGTTCTTCTACGCTGCGGGCGGTCTGGCGCTGTCGTGCGTGTTGTCGCTGGTCATGGGGTACTTGGACCCCGTCGTGTCGGGCATGATCAACCTGTTCGTGCCCGCGCTTTCGGTGTATGCGTACTGGCAGGCGATGACGCGCCTCGACGAGCGCGCCGAGACGGTGGGCGCCGATGCGCAGGACGACGCGATGGGGAAGGCGCCCGGGGCCGACACGCTGTACGAGACGGGCGCCCTGCGTGCCGGCACGCTGCAGGTGCTCGTCGCCTTTTTCCTGTACGCGCTGCTTTTGGGCATTGCGCTCGGCTATCCCGACGGGCGGCTGCGCGAGCTGTCGCAGACGGTGCGCTCGATACACCAGGTGCTGGTGGTGGTGCTCATCGCCGCGGTGGTGTGGCTCGTCCTCGTGCGGGGTCGCGCGTTCAAGCTGTCGGGTTACTGGCTGTTCCAAAACGTGCTCATGATGGCAAGCATCTGCTTCCTGATGAGCGGGTGGGGCGGATCGGAAGAGGCCAGCACGTTTCTGCTGACGAATGCGGTGACGTGCTTCTACATCCCGCTTGTCTTCTACATCTACCTGATAGGGCGCCATGTGCACTACCCCACGACGCTCGTGTACGCGGTGGTGTACGGCGGGTCGCTTTTGTGCATGGCCGTCGGGCGCATCGTGGTGTACCTTGTGGGACCGACGCTCGACCACAGCCTGTGGCTGCTCATCGTCATGGCGCTCGTGGTGTTGGTGGAGGCGACGCTGGTCATGCGACCGCGCTTCATGGGCGACCGTCCCATCGGGTTCGAGCTGGGTGCCCTGCCGAAGGCGGTTCCCGCACCTGCGGTTGCGCCTGCGCCGGGTGTAACCGCCTCCTTGAGCGATCCACTCGACGCCTTCGCTCGTCAGTACGGTTTGAGCAGCACCGAGCAGGCCATCGTCTCGCTCGTTGCGCAGGGGCGCAGCCGCACCTACATTGCCGACGCGCTCAACTATTCGGAGAACACGATCAGGAACTACACGCGCACGGTGTACCGCAAGGTGGGCGTGCATTCCAAGCAGGAGCTGCTCGATCGGGTTGCCGAAGCGGACGGGCACGCGTGAGTGCGCCCGTCCGCTTTCTCGTTTGCTTGTAGCGTGGCCTAGCTCAGTGCGTTTTGAGCCGCCTGCGTGCCCGCATTGCGCCCGAAGGTGATGCAGTCGGCAATGGCGTTGCCGCCGAGGCGGTTGCTGCCGTGGATGCCGCCGGTGCACTCGCCGCAGGCGTAGAGGCCGGGGACAGCCTGGCCGGTCGCGTCAAGGGCCTGCGTGTCGACGTTGATGCGGATGCCGCCCATGGTGTGGTGCACGGTAGGCACCTTGCGGCATGCGTACCACGGCCCTTCGACAAGCTGCTGGTCGGCCGTGTTGTTGGCCTGGAAGCCGAAGGGGTCCTCCGCTTCTCCGGCAACCACCTGGTTGTACCCGTCGATGGAAGCCTGCAGCTTCGCGACGTCCATCTGCGTCTGCTGCGCGAGGTCTTCGACGGTTTCGCCCTTCACGATGTGCCCGAGCGCAAGCATGTTCTCAATGGTGGCGCCGTTGGCGTCCGGCTCGGTTTCGGAAGGGTAGCGCAGCTTGTTGACCACGATCCAGTACGTGGATTCGGGCTGGGCGAAGATGGCCTTGCACAGCGTGTCGCGCTCGGCGCCCTCGTTGACGAAGCGCTCGCCGTTCTTGTTGACGAAGATGCGGTTGCGTCCTGAGGTGCGGATGTCCTCCATGAGGCCGGTGCCGGGCGTGCCGCACGGGTGGAGCTGAATGTCGGACAGCCCCACGAGCTCTGCACCCGCGCCCTCGGCCAGCTTGAGGCCCTCGCCTTGCGCGCACGGCTTGATGTTCGTGCAGCCGATGGAATCGTCCAGCTTCACGTCGGCCCACACGCCGTCGTTGACCTGCTGGCGGTATTCGACGTTGGCGCCGAAGCCGCCTGTGGCAATCACCACCGACTTTGCATTCACCGTCACGTCCTGGCTGCCGCGATGCACGGCCTTCACGCCGGCAACGGCGCCGTTGTTCAGCACCAGCTCTTGAGCCTGCGTCTCGTGCAGCACGACAAGCTGGTCGGCATGGCTTGCGATGAACTCCTCGAACGAGCGGATGTAGGTGTTGCCCGACGGCGTGGCGGGGTAGTGGCTGCGCTCGCCCAGCGAGCCGGTGGCCGAACCCGTTTCGTCCTTGAACTTCACGCCGAGCGACTCGAGCCAGTGCACCGACTCGAGGGCGTTGTCGGTAAGGTAGTGGATGAGTTCGGGCGTGCCCTGCTCATGGCCGCCCTCGTACGTGGTCTCGTAGAATTTCTCGATGGAATCCTCCACGCCCTGCTTCTGCTGACGCTCCGGGTCGACGGCGTTGAGCGCACCTTCCGACACGTTCGTCGAACCGCCCGTGATGCCGCACTTCTCCACCACGACCACCGTGGCCCCTGCTTGCACGGCGGAGATGGCAGCCGTCAGGCCCGCGCCGCCGCCTCCGATGACGCACACGTCAGCATCGTAGGACGGCTCGATGGCGTCCTCGGGGCCGGCCGCCTTCTCGAGCGCTTTCGTTGCGCCCGCCTGATCGGCGCACTCCTTCACGCCTTGCTGCAGGCACATGCTTGAAAGAGAGGCGCCCGTAACGGCGTCTACGTTGAGCGTCTGGTACTGCATGATTTCATCGCTGAGGTCCTTGAGCGCCGACGCGCCGACGCCCAGCGATTCCTGGTTCGTGCTCGTGTCGATGGCCGTGATGGCGTTTTCCGAGAACGTCACGTCGATGGTGAACGGAGCGTTGTGGCCCTTCACGTTGGCGGTGTACGTGCCGGCCTTCCACCCCTGCGCTGCCGCATCGCCCGTGTTTGCGGGGCGCACCCCGTCAGGCCGAAGCCCATGGCGCCGCCGCAGGCGCCCAAGAACAGCGCGCCTTGCAGGAACGTGCGGCGGTTGATGCCGCCCCGCTGAAACAGCGCTGCACCGCTTGCGGCGCCCTGCTTCGCGGTTGCTTCGATCAGGTGGTCATAGCGAGAATCGCTCATGAACAATCCCTCCTTCGCCCCCTCCCGAGGGGCTTATCGTGTTTCCCTACGGCTCGCCATGGTAGAGAGCGGGGAAGGAGGGATGCTAGACGCAAAGGGTACTCAGTCGTGTCCAAAAGGTACTTTTCTGGAATACGTGCATCGTTGTGCCTGGTGGAAGAGGGGTTACTTCCAGGTGCGGTCGGGCGCGGGAGGGACGGGCGGCTGGGGGGCGACGGGCGGTTGGGGCGCGTCGGTGTTGGTGCGGGCCCACGGGTCGTTCGTGGACGCGTCGCTTTGAGCGTACTTCATCCAGGCGTCTTCCTGGCGCGCTTCGGCTATCCAATCCTCGTTCGACTTCGACACCACGCTGCCGACGAGCCCGACGATGCCGCACAGGATGCCGCCCACCACGAAGGCGATCCAGCTGACGGCGAACCCGCCTTGACCGCCGCGAATGGCGTCCTTGAGCGCGAATTTGTCGATGCCGCCCCAGCCGCCCACGGCGTCGAACAGCGGCACGAAGCCCCACACGAGGAACACGACGGTGGCCAGCAGCATGATGACGCCGCAGATAACGCCGACGATGCGGTCGTTGCGCACCTGCTCGGGCGTCTTGACGATGGCGGTTGCGGGCAGGTCGGCGCCGAGGTCGGCGCGCCGCGCGATGTAGGTGAGCTCGGACAGGTCGTACTTCGACTTCTGCATGCCCGCCCAAATGAGGATGCCCACGGCAAGGGCGAGGATGAACAGGAAGGGGACGATGGCGATATCTTCGAGTGCAACGGTGCCCGCGACGATGATGTCCTCGTCGGGCGTGAGGCCGATGAGCAGGATGACGTCGAGCAGGATGATTCCCACGCCGAGCGCGATCTGCATCGGGTAGCGTCGGCCGAATCGGTCGAGCACATCGGCGGAGTACCGCGGCTCGATGGTGGGATTGCGGCGTTTGAACTCGCCGTGGTTGAGGCTGCCCATGACGAGGATCACTACGCCGATGACCACGCAGGACAGCAACGCGACGGCTTGCAGGTTGCTGGGCCATCCGAACGCCTCCAACAGTACGTTCAAACCCACGCCCACGAGGATGCTCGCCACGCCGATCACGATGGAGAGGTCGAAGCGGTTCATGTGCGCGTCGTAGCGCTCGGTGTCGCCCGCTTTCGCGACGCTCACATTGCCGCGCATGAGGTCGTCGAGGCTGACGTGGAACAGGTCGCACAGCACGAGAATCTTGTCCATCTCGGGGTAGTTCGTGCCGGCTTCCCACTTGCTGATGGTTTGGCGCGAAACGCCCAGCTGCTCGGCGAGCCCTTCCTGCGTCACGGCGTAGTGCTGGCGCAGATACACGAGGTTGTCGGCGAAGCTCATCGGTAGTCCCTTCTTCGTACGTTGCTTTGCATGATACCCGAAGACCCGGCGACTCGGCTGCGGGGCGGCTCGGTTCGCTCCTCCGGTGCTTCGGTGCCTCCCATGATGTCGTTGCAGTGCCGCCCGCTCCACCAACTTGGGCGCGCGTTTCGCAATTTTTCGCGCACGCTCAGGTTGCGGAAGTATTCGACCTGGGGTTTTGTAAAACAGGTTTCAAGTTCGTGCAAAGTCTCCGTCTTGGGTCGTGGGGGTTGCGGGGCGCGGCGTACAATGGGCGCATGCGCTACCACAAAGAGGCTTTTAGGAGGCTTTTCGCATGATCAAGCTCATCGCAAGCGATATGGACGGAACGCTGCTCGACGGAAATCAGTGCGTGCCCGAGGGGACGTACGATCTCATTCTGCGTCTGCGCGATGCGGGCATCCGCTTCGTCGCATCGTCGGGCCGTCGCTTCGACACGCTGAGCGAACTGTTCGAACCCGTGGCCGATTGCATGGACTTCGTCGCGTCGAACGGCGCGCAGGTGATCATCGAGGGCGAGCTTGTCGATCGGGAAGTGTTTTCCCATGCCGCGCTGCGCCGCCTCGCACGCACCTGCGATTTGTTCGACACGCTGCACCTGGCGCTGTTCGACGAGACGCGCAGCTACCTGCTGGACGACGAAGCGCGCTTCGAGCGCGAGGTGGACAAGAACCTGCCGAACCCCGTGCGCGTGTTCGCCGTGCCGTCGCCCGACGTGAACATCCTGAAGGCGTCGGTGTACTGCGACGAGGGCGTCATGGACATGGCGTACGCCCTCACGCGCGAGCTGGACGACGACTTCGTGTTCGCGCCGTCGGGTCACAAGTGGATCGACGTCATGCAGCGCGGCGTGAACAAGGCGACGGGCATCGAGCAGGTGATGGCTGCTCACGACGTGCGCCGCGACGAGGTCATGGCATTCGGCGACTCCATGAACGACTACGAGATCCTGCGCATGGCAGGCACGAGCGTGGCCATGGGCAACGCTCGCTCGGCCATCAAGCAAATCGCCACGAAGGTCATCGGCACCAACCTCGAGCACAGCGTCCAGCGAGAACTGCGAGCCCTCCTCGACATCATGGGGTAACGTGCGGCAAGGTCTCTCAAGGTTTGAATGAGGGATCGTCGAGGTCGTGCTCTTGTTTCGACCGCAGGTGTTCGAGTTGCTCGCATTCAAGTTGTCCGATGCTTTTGTCGGGGGTCGGAAGATCTTCCGGCATGGTGCCGCCAAGCGAGGCGATGGTGCTTCGCACGGCGCTGCCAACAGTGTGGTGAATGTCACATGCGGGAGTAAGGCTTCGTGGTTGCTCCCGCTGCATCTTCGCCTCCGTTTGCGTGATGCGAAAGAGGTTGGCCGCAAGCTCTTCGCTGCCCATGTGGTCGAGGATCGCCTGATTTCTTTTTCAAATGTTTGCGCCGATGAATGTCCTTAGCGACGAGGCCGCCGTACAAACCCTGGTAACCGGTCGTTTTGAAACGCCGCGTAGTCGAATTGCGTGGTGATGCCTGTCCTTTTCTGCGGCGTCGGCAAGCATCATGTTCCAATGTCGAACGTCTCCGCGGATAACGAGGCGTTTGCTGTCCTCGTCGAGCTCGTTGAAAGCATCGGCGATTTCTTGCCGTCGCGTTTGAATGGCGAAATACGTTTGCCCGAGAGCGATGACTTCTTTGCGTGGATCGCCGTTTTGGACGATCAGGTAGCATGCGTAGCGGGAGAGTCGATAGTCTTTGACGGATCGCTTGCTTCCGCTTCCGAGCTCGACCATTTTGACGGCGCCGACAAAATGGTCTTGAACGGGCATTTTGCTGTGATTAAACGCGCCTTCCCGGGACTTGTCATCCTGAGCGCAGGCCGAGAGGCCGGAGTCGAAGGATCCCGTGTGGCGTTAGCGCATGAGGCCTGCGGCCCGCGCGGGATCCTTCGACTCCGCGCTACGCGCTCCGCCCAGGATGACAAAAGGGACGCCTTGAGCGTTGCGCTCGGGATGACGGAGGCGTAAACCCCGCAAGACGGGTTGACCGCGTCTTTGGGGCGCGGTATGCTGGCCGTCGCTGTATTCGTCTTTTTGAGAAGGCTGGCATGAAGCTTTGCAGAGGAGCGGCTCCGCGCATGATCGCCGATGAAGCATCGCACGGGGCTCCTGAGAACATACTCATCGGCATCGGGGAGCGCGCTGCGTAGAAGCAGGCACGCCGTCCTTTGATGCCGGCATGACGGATTCGTTCAAGCGCCGTAGGTGATGATTCATCTGCGGCGCTTTTGTATGCGCCGAGGCGGAAAGCCCGGCGCGCGACGGTTCCGTTTTCCGAATTCTCAGAGGTGACTATCGTGTCTCAAGCTTCTCTTTCCTTTACCGAAGGGCCGCTGTTTCGCCGGCTGCTGCCCTTCGCGCTGCCGCTCATGGCGGTGAACCTGTTGCAGTACCTCTACCAGGCGGTGGACATGGTCGTGGTCGGCCAGGTGGTGGGCCCGGTTGGGCTCGTGTCCATCAGCAACGCCGCGAACGCGGCCTATCTGGTGAACGCGTTCGTCATCGGCCTCACGGCTGGGGGCGGCGTGGTGATCGCGCGATTCGTGGGCGCGCACGACGTAGCCGGTCAGCGGCGCGCGTACGCGGCCACGCTGGCGGTGGCGCTTGCGGCATCGGCCGCCCTTGCCGTGGCGGGCGTGCTGCTGGCGCGGCCCGCGTTCACGGCGAACGCGGTGCCGGAAGCGGCGCTCGACGGGGCCGTCATGTACACCGTCATCATGTGCGGCGGGTGCGTCGGGCCGTTTCTGATGAACGTCGCGGCCGCGTTTCTCAAGGCGCAGGGCGACGCGCGCACGCCGCTTGCGCTCGTGGCGATGTCCGCGTTCGTGAACGTGGCGCTCGACCTGGTGCTGGTGGGCCCGGCGGGACTCGGCGTCGCAGGCGCTGCCGTGGCAACGGTGACGGCGCAGAGCCTGTCGGCCATCGCGGCGCTCGTCGTGGTGCGGCGGCGCTATCCCGGCGGGCGACTGCGCGGCGCGCTCGGCGGCCGCGGCCTGCGCGCGAGCGTGGCCGAGGTGCTGCACGTGGGCGTGCCGTCAGCCGTGCAGATGGCGGTGGTGAACCTGTCGTACGCGCTGGTCACCGGCTTGCTCAACCGCTACGGTACCGACGTGGCCGCCGCGGCGGGCGTCGGCCTGCAAATCAGCACCATCGCGGGGCTGCCGTGCTGGGCCATCGGCCAGGCCATCACGACGGCCGCGGCGCAGAATGCGGGCGCGAGCAAGCTGGGGCGGGCGCTCGACGTGGTGCGCATCGGCGCCGTGTTCAACATGAGCGTCATCGTGGGCGTGCAGGTGGTCGTGCAGCTGCTTGCGCCGATGCTCGTGGCCCTCTATGGGCTCACGGATCCTTCCACGCTCGACACGGCCGTGCTGTACCTGCGCATCACCTGCAGCGTGAACGGCCTGTTCTACGCGGCCATGTTCAGCTTCGACTCGTTCGCGCTCGGCGCGGGCTCGCCCCGCCTCGTGCTGGTGAACTCGCTCATCGATGCGTTCGTCGTGCGCTTCGGTCTGGCGTTTCTGCTGAGCGGGGTGCTGGGCTTCGGCTACGTGGGCATCTTCGTGGCGCAGGCGGCGTCGCCCGTCATCCCCGCTCTCATCGGTGGTTGGTACGTGCGCCATTGGGCGCGTTCGCGCAGCTAGGCGATGGTCACGAGCTCGCTCACCGGAATGCGCTCGGTGGCGTGACGCTCGGAGCTCGTGGGTTCGCAGGCGGCGTATCCCACGCCAGGATGTTGACGGGCTCGAGCGACGGCGCCAGCTCGAACTCGGTCCGCACGATAGCGGGATCGAACGCGCAGATCCACACGCTGCCCAGGCCCAGGTCGGTGGCCTCCATCATCATGTGGTCGGTGAGGATGGAGGCGTCGATTGCCGTGCTGGTCATGCCGTCGAAGCGGCGGCGCCACGCGCGGTCGTGATCCGCGCACACGATGAAGGCGAGCGGAGCGCCGTGGAGGTTGGCGGCTTTGCCGAGGCGCGCCAGGCCCGCGGCGCTTTCAACCTGCACGATGCGCACCGGCTGCCGATTCGCGGCGGTCGGAGCAACATGGGCCGCCTCGATGATAGCGTCGACTTTCTCCTGCTCAACCGGGGTGGGTTGGTAGGCGCGTATCGAGCAGCGTCGCTTTGCGGTGGCGAGAAACGTCATGGGGTGCTCCTTCTCTCGATGGATCAAGGGTATGGCTCCATGCTACGTTGTGCTATCTTTCAATCAAGTAGGTACTTTTCGGGAATATACTACCGAAAAGGAAAGTATTGAGCGCCCGCGCGAAGGGCGACCCCGCCGGCGAAGGAGGCCGTATGAAAGCTTGTCCGGATGCCTACCATTGTCCCGTCGAGGCCACCATCGATATCGTGGGCGGCAAGCACAAAGTGCTCATTCTCTGGCACCTGAGCAAGCACGGCGTGCTGCGCTTCGGCGAGCTGCAACGCCTCATGACGCAGGCCACGCCGAAGATGCTCACGCAGCAGCTGCGCGAGCTCGAAGCCGATGGCATGGTGCATCGCGAGCTGTACCATCAGGTGCCGCCGAAAACGGATACTCGCTCACGCCGCGCGGGCACCGTTTCACCCCTGTCCTGAACGCCATGTGCGCCTGGGGCAAGGACGTGCTCGACGACGTTACCGCAGGTTGAAGGGCGTGATGGTGGCGGGAATGCCGCCTTCCATGATGAGCTTCGGCTCGCCTTCGATGAGCGGCTGGAAGTACGCGAGGGCCTCGGGCGCGATGCCCTGGTAGTTCGGCAGAATCCACGCGGCGGGGAAGCGCTTGACGTAGTTGGCGAACTCGTTGGCCGGTCCGGCGAACACCTCGGCTTCGTAGCGCCCCGCGGCCGCGGCTTCCTCCGAGCGGCGGATGCCCACCACGGCCCCGGTGAATGCCGGGTCGGCGCTGCGCATGTGAGCGCTCATCCCCAGGTCGTAGGCTTCGTTCACATCCACGAGGCTCTGCGCGAAGTTGCTGGAACGCGCCGCGCGCGACAGGTCCTGCACCACGCCGCGCGGCACGA
>ENA-OQIJ01000311-OQIJ01000311.1-human-gut-metagenome-genome-assembly--contig:-NODE-311-length-12320-cov-1.793160_pt1 | contig 12320 bp, 24 predicted proteins | sample MGYA00242582_ERZ504747 | MGnify/ENA primary metagenome ERZ504747 (study PRJEB26092, sample SAMD00036435) | human gut metagenome | host: Homo sapiens | study: EMG produced TPA metagenomics assembly of...
GCAGCTCCCGATTTCCAAGATTATGGTGGGCAGCGGCACTATCCCGGATGATGTGAAGCCGGCCGCGATGACCGCGCTGGTCGAGCCGGTGGCCGCTGGCACATCGACCGCCCCGGTCTATGATGGAGCCAGCGTCCGCATGATCGTGGAGTACCGCTCCGACCTGAACGGTGGTCTTGACCACGGATTTTGGCTCCGGGAGTTCGGCGTGTTCGCCTTTGACCCGGACAAGGGCGAAGTCCTCATCTACTACGGCACGCTGGGTGACTACCCGCAGTACGTCAGCGCTGCATCCAACACCGGCGTGGATGTCCGCCGCTTCCCGGTGTGCATCGTCATCGGCGAGGGGCTGGGCGTCACCGTTGACTACAAATGCGAGGCGTGGATGACGGCGGAAGATGTTGAACAGTATTGCTCGGTCACGATGCTCCCGGCATTCCTGAAGGAAGCGCAGAAGCTCGTGGATGCCCACAACGACGATGAGGAGGCTCACCACTCCATCCAGAACAGCATCTCCGACATGTCCGCCCGGCTGGCTCTGCTGGAGCTGATGTTCAATACCTCCGTCACCGGCAATCCGTTCACGGTCACATTTGAGACGCTGGACGGAACGGTGGTAGAGGGCGTCTGGAACACCACGGCAAAGAGGATCGAGTTCTGATGGAGCACATTGAATTTTCATGTCCGCCCGGTGAGCTGTCCTGCATCATCGGGAATTTGTTCGTCAGCCTTGAACCTCCCTGCAAATATGTGCGAAGTACGCACCTGATGCTCTGCGGCATCACTCACAGCGGAAACAGTGGTCGCCTGACTGTTTTGGGCGACCGCTGCTCTTTCTATGGGCTTTCCAGCGATCTGGAGGCTGCGAGGAATGGCCCCTGCCTCGAAAGAAGGTGTGACCGTGGCTGACAAAGAATATCTCCTCGGAAACAAGGCACGGGAGCTGTTGGAATATACGAACCAAGCGACGAAAACCGTTTCTGAGGATATTTCGCGTAAGGACGTTCGGCAGATTTTTCAGAAGATGGCCGCGCTTGATGACATCCGGGACGTTCAGAAGGTCTGCTCTGAGTCCATCGCATATCTCGACCGGACGCACCGGGAGGGCTTCACAAAGGCGCTCTACCGATGCTACGGTGAAGATATGCGCCTAACTTGCAAAAAGCATCCTGCGAGACATCCATGCAGCCAACAGTAAGATGTTCCAGACCGAGTACGAAGAACGTCTGCGGCTGCTGGGTGTCGTTCTCGACGAATGCTCCCTGCTGAACGAGTATATCCAAATAGTTCTGAACCTCGGCGTTATCTCCATAAGCAAGAGCGCTGTCTGGACCCGAAAGGTTCAGGACGTAAAAAATATGGTTCTGTCATGGAAGCAGAAGGACACCGCCCGCGCTGAAAAGCTCCGGGAGCAGGCCCGTCAGGAAGAACTCAAGCAGCAGGCGGCGATGGTAAAGGCCATCGTCCGCGAACTCCTGAAAGAATAGGGAAAATCAAGGTATCCTGCGGGTTTCCCGCTTGATATAGGGTGCGACTCGAATCTGCCGCCAACTGGTGGCTCCGATCTCCGAACTGCAACAACTCCAACAACGCCCTGAACGTCAACACCAATGGCGACTGGAACAACAACAACTGCTCCAACTCGTACGGTGTCCGCCCCGCTCTGATGGAAAAGCGAGATGAGTAACCCGGCAACGGGTGAAAACAGTGCGCCCATCATCAAAGGGAGTCGCATCCTGTCGGAAGCCTTTATGGCAGACGATAAACACATCATACCGAGGCAGGCCGTCTATTGCAGACGCAGCTTGCTGCCGCGAGGAAGCGGACCGGTATTAGACGAACGCCCGGCTGGGAGCTTCCTCTACCACCTCAGCCGGGGGAAGAAAATAAGTGTGAAAACACATGACATATCAGGATATGTGCGAGTTCCAGACCCTCTATGAGGCATATCTGGAAGCGCGAAAGGGTAAGAGGAGCAAGCCGGGAACGGCTCAATATGAGGCCAACGCTCTGATCTGCACCGACAAGCTGTCATACGTTCTGAACCAAAAGACCTACAAGCCCAGCGGCTTCAAGGTCTTTTATGTTTATGAGCCGAAGAAACGGCTTGTGCAGGCTCCCGCTTTTGTGGACAAGGTAGTCCTCCATGCACTGACGGACAATGTTTTGTACGACACGATCTGCACCAGCTTCATCCGTGACAACCACGCTTCGCAGCGCGGAAAGGGGACACTGGATGCCATCGTGCGCCTGAAGGGCCACATGGTCGATTACTACCGCAAGAACGGCAGCGCAGACGGATGGGTGCTGAAGTGCGATGTTCACCATTTCTTCGCCTCCATCGACCATGACATCCTGAAAGCAAAACTTCGGGCCTTGATGCAGAAGCGCGGCGTAGATATGGCGTTCTATGACCTCATGTGCATCTACATTGACAAGACCGACGGCCTGCCCCTTGGGTATCAGACCAGCCAACTGCTCGCCCTGATGTTCCTTGACGAGTTCGACCATTACATCAAGGAAGACCGGGGATGCCGCTATTACGGACGAAACATGGACGATTTCTACGTCATCGCCCGGACAAAGCGGGAACTTCAGCTTCTTTTGAAGGACATTGAGCGTTGGATGAGCGACCTCCACCTCGAACTCAATTCTAAGACAGCAATTTCCCCTTGAAAAACGGGCTGGATTTTCTGGGCTTCCATAGCTACCTGACGGAAAGCGGAGCCTGCGTCCAGAAGCTCCGCCGCTCGGAGATTCAGCGCATCCAGACCCGCGTCAAATACTGGGAAAAAGCCTACCCGGCAGGGGAAGTGACCAGAGAAGCTGTTATTACAAGCTTCGTAGCGTGGGATGCCTTTGCATCCTACGGTGACACCTACGCATTACGGCTGAAATACGCCAAGAAGGTCTCGGTAATCATCGGTGTGGACGTAAAGCCTCGGAGGAAAATCAACTCCACGAGGAGCGTCCGCGCCTTGCGCCGGGTAAAGCAGGAACAGAACATCCGCCGGAAAAGAGGTGACATTACGCCCCGCAAAGACCTGTTCCAGCCCGAACCGCGTCCAGACAGCATTCCGCCGTGGATGTAATACACAACAGGAGGTTATTTTTTATGGCTTATGTGACCTTGAGTTCCAAAGCAATCGGCAGCACCATCAAGCTGAAAGTAAATGGTTCTGCCAAAGATTTCATCGTCGTCCATCAGGGCAAGCCGTCCAGCGTCTATGACGATAGCTGCAACGGTACTTGGCTGCTGATGAAAGACATCTACGAAAACGCCAGTGGCATAGCTCGGACACTAACGACTACGCCAACAGCACCATCCACTCCTACCTGAACAGCACGTTCCTGAACCTGTTCGAGTCGAACATCAAGAACGCCATCAAGCAGGTAAAACTCCCGTACCGCAAAGGCAGCGGCACGTCCCACGACCGTTACCAGCGGCTCGAACGGCCTGTCTGCGAAGATTTTCCTGCTCAGTGCGACCGAAACGAGTTTCAGTTTCTCCTCCTATATGCCGAGCGGTGAAGGCGCGGAGCTGGCCTATTTCAAGGGTTGTGCGGACAATAGCTCGGATTCTAAGCGTGTCGCATATCTCAACGGCTCTGCCGCCGTCTGGTGGCTCCGATCTCCGAACTGCGACTTCTCCTACTACGCCCTGTACGTCAACACCAATGGCGACTGGTACAACAACTTCTGCTCCCTCTCGTACGGTGTCCGCCCCGCTTTGATTTTGCCCTCTACTCTCTTGGTGTCTGACGACGGCACGGTCTCGACTAACACCGCGCCCTCGACTCCGGGGAGCATTTCCGTTCCTTCGTCCATCATGGGCGGCACGAACATTTCGATCTCGTGGGCAGCAAGCTCTGATGCAGAGAGCAACCTCGCCGGGTACAAGGTAGAGCGTTCGACCAACGGCGGCAGCTCGTGGAGCCAGATTTATCAGGGTACAGCCACCAGCACCACGAACAATGTTGCCTTCGGCACCACGTCCGTGATGTACCGCGTCAAGGCATACGACACCGAGGGTTTGGAGTCCGGCTGGCGTACCAGTTCGCAGGTCACGGTGGTCAACAACAATGCTCCGTCCGCGCCGCCCTCCATCGCAGTTCCGAACGATGTCAAGGGCGGCAGCACGCTGGTGATCTCGTGGACTGCGGCCAGCGACAGCGACGGCAACCTGAGCGGCTACATTCTGGAGCGCAGCACCGACGGCGGCTCCGCCTACACGCAGGTGTACAAGGGCAATGCTCTGACCTACACCGATACCATCACCAAGGGCTGGTCCACCGTGATGTACCGCGTCAAGGCGTATGACAGCTATAACGCTCAGTCCGGCTACACCACATCCACAAAGCGCACGGTCGATAACAACACCGCGCCGACCATCACGACCTCCAGCGCAGCCAACCTCGGCACGAAGTCCAGCGGCTTCACCATCTCGTACTCCGTGGATGATGAGGATGCAGGGGACACCCTGACTGTCACCGAGAAGCTGGACGGCACGACCAAGCGCACCTACACCGCGACCCGCAAGGCTACCAACAGCTTTGCCGTCACCGGCGAGTATTTCCAGAAGATCACGAACGGCAGTCACACCCTGACCGTTACCGTGACCGACGGCAAGGCCACCGTCACCAAGACGTTCACCTTCACGAAAGCCGTCACCGCCGCCAACATCACGCTGGCACAGCCGATGGAGGCAGATGCCCAGATCACGCTCTGCGCCATCACCGTCGGCGGTCTGATTCCCGCTGACGCCGTGTTCAAGGTGGAGGTCACGAACAACGGCAAGGACAGTTTGCCGGTATGGGAGGACGCCACCACCGAGGCCCGGAATGGCCGGAACCATTTGTTCACAAACCAGACTGCGGCCAACGGCTTTGCATTCAATTTCCGAGTCACCGCAGAACGCGGTGCAAGCGGCGAGAGCGGTTATATCGCTTCGATTCAGGGAGGTTTCCAGTAATGGGTTTGAACAGAGTAAGAGTCGATTCTGTAGCCAAGTTGCAGAAGAAGAAAACGATGGCGGAATTGCAGGAGGAGAATGAAGCCCTGAAAACCAAGGTTTCTTCTCTGGAATCCAACCTCGATAATACCCAGATGGCGCTGTGCGACGTGTACGAACAGCTCATTGCGGCCACATCCGCCGCAGATAAGGAGGCATAATCATGGCAGAAGTCTATGCAAACCTCATCCGCCGGGGGCGGAAAACCATCGAGCAGGTGCCTGAGCACCTGCGGGAAGAAGTCAAGGCCATTCTCGCGGCGGACGGCAACGCATGAGCCGCCTGCGGGAATTTGCCTTAAAAATATTACTGAGAAAGGAGAAAGGCATCATGGCAGTCATCTATGCAACCCTCATTGTGAAGGGCAAGAAGACCCTCGATCAGGTTCCGGCGCTGATTCGGAAGCAGGTTGAGGAAATCCTGAAGGACCTCGAAGTCGAGGTCGAGTGATCGCGCAGGGGAGTCGGGAAAACCGGCTCCCCTCATTTTTTGTATGACGAAGGAGAGGAGGTTCAGATGGACCAGCCTATTACGCGAGCCGAGCATGAGGAGTTCAAGCGTCGGCTCGAAGAGGAAAATGCCCGTCAGGACAGACGAATCGCCTTGCTGGAGGAAAGCGTAAGCAAAATAGGAGCGCTGTCCACTTCGGTCGAGAAGCTGGCCTTGAGCATGGAAAGTATGGCGAAGGAGCAGGAAAAACAGGGCAGGCGGTTGGAAACACTGGAAGACCGTGACGGCGAAATGTGGCGCAAGGCTGTTGGGTATGTCGTGACCGCTGTCATTGGCGTTTTTATCGGCTTCGTGTTTACTCAAATCGGCTTTTAGGAGGTGTGCAAGTTGAGCATCATTACGTTCCAGCGCGGCGACAGAACCGCGCTGACGAAGAATTTCAACCGCTCCGAGTTTCAGTGTTCCTGCGGCTGCGGACAGCAGTCGGTTGATACGGAGCTGGCCGAAAAGCTCCAGCTCATCCGGGACAAGGTAGACCGCCCGCTGAAGATCACGTCCGGCTACCGCTGCATCACGCGCAACGCCAGCAAGGCCGTGGGCGGAAGCCCGAACTCCAAGCACCGCTACGGCATGGCAGCGGACTGGAGGACGGAGAATCGGAGTATCAACCCGGTGGCACTGGGCATCCTTGCTCAAGCCGTGGGGTTCGCGGCATCGGCATCTACTGGCACAGCCGTGGGGCTTTTGTCACGCCGACACCCGTGGCACGAAAGCGACGTGGCTCTGCACCACGCCGGGAAAGTACCCCAGCACGACCTACAACAAGTTCGTGCTTCCCACCATCCGACGGGGCTGCACCGGGCCTGCAAACCGCAGTGCCACCATTATGCTTCAGAAGCTCCTGAAGCTGAAGGCTGATGGTCTGTTCGGCGAGGCCACCGAGAACGCCCTGATGAGGGCGCAGGAGGCGCATGGCCTGACCGCGGACGGAATCTGCGGCCCTGCATCGTGGAAGGCGCTGTCTGGCGCTGATAAGTACCTGTGAGAGGAGATAGGCTCTATGACGAATAGCAAAGTGTCCATTGCTACGCTGGCCCGTACGGCCGCTCTGGCGTTCGCTCTGGCAAATCAGGTTTCGAGCGCCGCCGGGAAGCCCCTGCTGCCCATCGAAAGTTCAGAGGTCGAACAGTTCGTGACCACCGGCCTGACCATTGCCACCAGCGTCGCTGCGTGGTGGAAGAACAACAGCTTTACCGCTGCCGCCATCGAAGGTGATAAGCGGATGAACAGCCTGAAGAATCAGGTCCACTGAATGAAAGGAGTAACCGAACATGAATGAGTTTACGAGAAGCCTGCTGTACGTCGCCCTGCTGATCTGCGTCCCCATCGTGACCGCCTGCATCAAGAAAGGCATTGCAGTTGCCGTTGATGCAATCAACGCCCAGACTCAGAACATCAAGGTGCAGCGGCTCGTCCGGGAAATCGGCGATGCCGTTGCCAATGCCGTGGCCGCGATGAACCAGAGATACGTCAACGACCTCAAAGCCGCCGGGACGTTCAATGAGGCGGAACAGAAGAAAGCCCTGATGCGGGCCGTGTCTGCCGCCCTGAAAAGCATGAGCAGCGACGCACAGGACTACATCAAGAGCAACTTCGGCGATACGACCCAGTACCTCGAAAATCGTATTGAGGCCCAGATCGACGCCAACCACGTCGCCGCCAAGCAGGCCGCTGCCCAGAATACGCTGAATCTGGGCTGACTCAGCGCAAAGTCAGCGTAAAATGATAATCCCCCTGTACCATGACCCGTAAAAAGGCTGGTGCAGGGGGATTTTTTTGTTGCACGGAAATTCCGATGGAACAACGTCGCCAGAAAAATCAATTCTCAAAATAGCCAAATTTTGTTATGCACTTTTGACAAATCCTTCCCAGAGGTTCCAGACGTTTCCCAATACACTTTTACCCGTAACCAAAATGCAAATTCAGAGGTTTTCCAGAGGCTACCAGTGGCTTTGCATCAAATAGCCAGTGGATATAAAAAATATTTTGAAAAAATTAAAAAACAGATTGACTTACCAGTTGGGTAAGTTATAATGATACTAAGATAAATTACCAAAAAGGTAAGTTATCTACAATTACCAGCATCCGGCTGGTAAGTTGGAAGCACGAGCAGGAGGTGTAGCAAAATGAAAGGCGAGTGCAGCATGACCGCTTTGGAAGCCAGCCGCTTGATCGACTGGCTGAAAGCTCACGGTCACACGGACGAGGAAGCGACGCAGTGCATTAAATGCATTGCCGGAGTCCTCGACCCCGCAACCGGCGAGTCTAAGAAACAGTAAAGGCTAGGTTCCCCACACAGTTTGCGACCCTGTGGGAACCTAGCCAGACGGAACGGGATGGGACCTGCCCCATCTCGTTTCCATCTTATCAAGAGGGCAGGAGAAAGTCAAGAGGTTGAGAACTATGTATGATCTGCGCGAACACAAGGAACTGATTAGCCGGTTGGTTTCTGAGGCCAACCAGAACGACGAAAACTGGCGCTGGTCAGTCAAGTCTGTTGGCAAGACCAAAGCCAGCATCTTCTGGAGCTACCTCGAATACTGCGGACAGCCTGAGCCGTATTTCGTGATCGAGCTGGAGGACACCGGCGACGGTTACTGGATTCACGCACTGGACGAGAGGGACAGCTACATTGAGAGCGAGATCGTGGTTGATAACGATCTGCCGTTCCTGAACTGCCCGCTCGACAAGGCCATCGAGAAGATGGTTCGCTGCATCGTCAACACTGCTCATGCCTGCTACTGAGAGCATTGCCCGCCGGTATGCAGCGGACATCGGTTTTGCGGTAGTCGGCGAGCTGACCCGCAAGCCAGAGTGGGACGGCGTAGCCAACAGCCCTGAAATCGGACTGTCTGGCTATTGCCGGGTCTGGGTAGGGCGGCAACGCCTACTACGTTCACGGTAAGGAATGCGCCATCATCGAACCGGAAGGCATGGTCTACTGAACACCGGTAAACTCCCAGATGTACTCCGTAAATTTTTTCGATAAATCTTCATTTTTCGTTTGACACCAGAGGTGGGTAAGTTAGAATGAAGATACAGAAAAACATACCAAAACGGTAAGATTATGGAGGATGCGAACATGAAGAACGAGTACATCGTAGCGATTGACTACAGCGCAAACTACAAGCCGATGACCATTGATTACAAGATGCTGAAGGCGGAGAACCTGCTGGATGCCATGAACGAGGCCGAGCAGTACATGGACAAAGAAACGGTCTACCTTCTCAAGATCATGAAGCGCAGCGGGGCAGCTCACAAAGTAAAGGGTGTGGATGCACGAGAAGCCGCCTACACCGACGTTCTCACCAACAGGGGCAATGGCTGGCATAGCACCGATGCAGCTCACTGCGAGCAGCCTTGGATGAGTCAGATGTGGGTGTACAGCAACGGTTTTGTTGACCTCTACTACTGCGAGGAAGTCCGACCCGCCTGATGATGGCCGCTGGCACCGGCCGAAACGCCCTGCTGGGCGTCGCGGGAGCCACCCGTAAAGAATTTGATATTTTGGAGGTTTTAGCTATGGAAAACAAGAACATGACCGCTGAGATGACCTGTGAGTGGGAGAACGACCCGAACTGCTTCCTGCGGATGCTGAACAGCCCCGCACAGCAGCGGAGCCGCGCAGCCCGCCGCCAGAAGGATGCCGACCGGGAGCGTTTCAACAACGTGCTGAACGCCGTTGCCATCGGCGCAGCAGCCTTTGCCGTCACCCTGCTCGTTATCTGCTTCGTTCTCTGATGGAGGTATCAGCTATGGATAACCGGAACATGACCTATCCCGAACTGCGGGACCTGTTCGTTGAGCACAACAAGACCCAGCTTGCAAAGCCGGTGAGCGCCTGCATCGTATTTGCTGACAGCAACTGGCCTGACCGCCATTACCCGCTGCGCAGCCGCACCTATGAGGTCAGCAGCGACACAAAGCTTTCCGGTCGAGCTGCTGCTCACCAGCCTGTTCGGTTCCTGCTTGGATGGCACCGACCAGATGGTTCGCCTCGACTGGTACATGAAGGACTTCGGCAACAAGGGAGGCTGGGTCGTTGACCACTGCTACCTGAAGGAGAACAGCGACTGAATCCGATGTATGATTGCTCCGGCCGGCTTGACCGGTTCGGTGGTATGACGGAGCCGCCTGATGATTACTATTTCTCGTACAGAGAGTCTGATGATTCCTGCAACGAACAAGTGGAGGAGGACTGTGACAATGAATAACTCGCGGCGCAAGTGTATCAGCAAGATTGCAGATGCCCTGAATGAGCTGAAGGGCCAGATTGATGAGCTTTACGAGGAGGAGCAGGAAGCCTTCGAGAACATCCCTGCGAGCTTGCAGGGGACTGAGCGGTATGAGGTTGCAGAAAATGCGGTCGATATGCTCGAATCTGCATCCTCCGGCCTCGAAGATGTCATCTCGTTCCTCGGAGATGCGGAGGGCTGATTTATGGGACGTGGCAATGTTTGTGTGACCGGCTTGTATGAGGGTCTGTTCTACATCGACAACGATGATCTGCAGGTCTGGCGTAAGGACGGCCCTGATGGAAAGGAGCCTGAAATTCGGATGATGGCAGACATCAGCCTTGATGAACTTGTTGCCGATGACTGGTACGTTGATGAAATCGAGAGCAGCTACAAGGAGGAAGACGTTCTCAGATGCTTCTGCGCCGAACTGCGGAAGCTCTGCCCCAGCTTCCAGCCTGCGGCCAACTCGAACGTCTGGCTCGGCAATGAGCGCCGGGTCATCCTCGAAAATGAGCTGTTTTACATCTGTGTGGAGGACAACGAGTGGTCGCTGGCCGTCGAGCTTATACAGAAAAACGGCTACTCCGACTGTCAGAGCGCATGGCTGGCCGGTCTTCAGAAGCGGCGCTACCGGGGATACCTTGATGACATGAAAAAGGCTCTGCTGGCCCGCCTGCCCAGCATTGGCGTTCGCACCGGGCCGTGGACTCACGGAACTATCACCAGAGAGGAGGCTGGCGTATGCTGAGTGACATGATTGATGATCTCGTCCGGGCCGACTGCCCGCAGGAAAAGGAAGTAGCTTACCGGCAGCTCGAAAAGCTCGGCGTTGACCTCATTACCGCTGATGTCATCGCCGATGAGCGCCGAAAGGAGGCGCACCTGTGAGCCGCTATATTCCCCCTGAGGAGATGAATGAAGCTCAGATCAGGGAGCAGTTGGACGCTGAGTATAAGCACTGGGATGACCTGAAGAAGAACGGCTGTTCTGACCCTGCATGGCCGGATGGCGTGAATCTGAACCTTGTTCGGAACCACATCATCTACTGGTATCGGCTCCTGCGGGAACGTACCAGCCAGACCGTACAGCTCTCGATGTTCGACGCTGGTATGGATTTGAGGAACGAGCGGCCGTTGCCGCCGGAAGTCCCGGATAGGTACATGGTTCCGACTGGGAAGTACCCCGACCGTCTGAACGGCAAGTGGGATGGCCTGATTTTTGACCCGACAATTTGAGGAAAGGATGAAGTAAGATGACCGATGAAAAGAAGTTCGAGGTTCATGCAGAGATTACGGTCCGGATGACCCAGCAGGATGTTGATGACATCATGGTTTCTGCGTTGGAGGGGGGCATCTGCTATTGGTCCGACTGCGTAGAGGTTGTTGACCGCTACCTTGGCGAGTACGCCAGCGGACAGATTTCTCGCGGCGGCAAGCTCAAGATTCATGTTGATGAGCCGTTTGATGAGGCGAACACCGAATGGTACGAGCTGGACATGGAGAAGTTCGCACAGGGCTTCCGCCTCTGGCTGGAGAACGGCGGCGATCGCTACGGCGCTGTTAGCAATGACGAAGTTGACACCTGCGAGATCGACGGCGAAATGGCAGACCTCATCATCCAGTACGCCCTGTTTGGCGAAGTAGTGTACGGCTGAAAGGGGTGCAGAATGATGATGGCATGGTTGATCGTGATAGATCAGTGGCTCGAAACGGCCACGGACATCCTCTGCGCTGTCTTCTGGGCAATCGTCGGGGCAATGGCCGTTGTGGGCTTGGCAAGGCTCTTTCTGGGGAGGCGTTGGTAATGAGAACACTGAGAGAGCGTGATGCGCTGCTTGAAGAATTGTGGAAGCGGTTCGGGGATGTCCCTATGGACCCCTCACCGAAACGATGGAGCCCCGTTTCTGGATTTCCCGGCAGGAACCAGCCGCGTTGACATCTGGCACTGGTTTGATGAACGGCATAGCAAGGGCATTGCCTACTTGATTTACAACGAGGATGCCTCTAACGCGGCAAGCATCACGAGCCTGCTGCACTGCCAAAAGCTCTGCACTGAATGCTGCTCCGAAACCTGCGTGTTCAACCCGCAGGGCATCTGCATGGCCCCGTTCCTGACTGGGAAGAAGCCGGGCATCCATGATGATGGCTGCACCGATTACTGCCCGAAGCCGCTGGATGGCTGTGAGCTGGTTTGCTCCTACTCCGAGCATGAGCTTCGGAGCTATGAGGAGGACGTACGGGAACATATCTCACAGTTCACCGATGAGGAGCTTATGGAAGCCTATGAGCTTGACCGCACGACGCTCAATTCGCTCGCCCCACGCGCGGCGGTCTTGATGCGGAAGTACATTGATAATGACGATAGCTGGACGTACCACCGCGATTATGCAATCTCGGAGGCCGTCAGCGAGTATAAGGAGGACAAAGACAATGGCTGAGAAAATGATGCTCTATGCGCTGCGAATGACGCTGGCGGTGCTTGCAAATAAGCCCGATGATGCCCGCAGCATTTCTGCCGAGTGCGTCACTGCGATGACCAAAGAGCTGATGGGCGTTGTAAGC
>ENA-OQIJ01000312-OQIJ01000312.1-human-gut-metagenome-genome-assembly--contig:-NODE-312-length-12304-cov-3.127453_pt1 | contig 12304 bp, 12 predicted proteins | sample MGYA00242582_ERZ504747 | MGnify/ENA primary metagenome ERZ504747 (study PRJEB26092, sample SAMD00036435) | human gut metagenome | host: Homo sapiens | study: EMG produced TPA metagenomics assembly of...
GGTGGTCGGGTTCGACGGGCTGCAGAGCATCGTCGAGCACTTCGGCGGCCTCGACGTGAACCTGCCCTACGGCCTCACGTACAACTTCTACACGAAGGACTTCGACGACGAGGTGTACGAAGCCGGCGAGCAGACGCTCACGCCGTGGCGCGTCATGGCGCTGTCCCGCGCGCGCACCGGCTACGGCGACACCGGCTATCAGCAGGAGATGATTCGCCAGGTGGTCGACCGCCAGATGATGACGCAGTTCATCAAGCTCGCGTACGCCGACCCGACGCAGACGGGCGACCTGCTGGCGCTGCTGCAGGGCTTCGTCACCACGAACGTCTCGCTGGCCGACCAGCAGGCATGGGCCGAGGAGCTGGCGTCGGGCGATCAGATCACCGTGTACGGCACCACCGGCCCGTACTACGGCGACTTTCTCGAAGAGCTCGACGGCCTGTGGCTCGTGCCGGCGAATCCCGAGGCCTGGAAGGATCTCATGGACGCCGTCGACGCCGGCAAGGACCCGGCGCCCGTCGTGAGCGTGTGGAGCGCCGACACCGAATCGCCCCTCGCGCCCGTCAGCACCACCACGGTCATCGACCTGCCCTGATCCGAACGCCCGAACGCGCACCCCACGGAGATGCCATGGACTTCATCACCGTCACGCCCGAGAACCTGGAGCAGGAGCACATCTGCTGCGCCATCTCGAACAACAAGGACTGCCAGGTGGCCTCCAAGAAAGCGTGGATGGCCGAGCGCTTCGCCGACAGGCTCGTGTTCCGCAAGGCCGACGCGCGCGGCAAGTGCTTCATCGAGTACCTGCCCGCGGAGCGCGCCTGGGCGCCCATCGAAGCGCCCGGCTACCTGCACATCGACTGCTTCTGGGTGTCAGGCCAGCTCAAAGGGCACGGCTATGCCGACGAGCTGCTCGATTCCTGCATCGAGGACGCGCGAGCGCAGGGCAAAGCCGGCCTCACCGTGCTGTCGAGCGCGAAGAAGCAGCCTTTCCTGTCCGACCCGGCCTACCTGCGCAAGCGCGGCTTCCGCACCGCCGACACCGCGGCGCCCGGCTACGAGCTGCTCTACCTGCCTCTCGGCGACGCAGCCGAACTGCCGCGCTTCAAGTCGCACGTGAAAGAGCCGCGCACCGACGATGCGGGCTTCGCGCTGTACTACAGCCCGCAATGCCCGTTCACGGCCAAGTACGTCCCCCTCGTTGCCGACGTCGCGGCCGCGCGCGGCGTGCCGCTCAAGACGATCCTGCTCGAAACCGCCGAGCAGGCGCAGAACGCGCCCGCGCCCTTCACGGCGTACAGCCTGTTCCACGACGGCGTGCTGCTCACCCACGAAATTCTCTCGCCGAAGAAGTTCGAGAAGCTGCTCGACGAGCGCGGCCTCTAAACGAGCTCCTTCACGTCGTCGATCGACGCGATGCGCACCACCTTCGTCACCGCGCCCTTGCGCTCGGTCACCGACAGCAGCACCCACTCGTCGTCCACGTCCACGACGGTAGCCTTGCCCGTCATCCCTGAGTTGAACGTGGTGAGGTTCTTCATGGTGAACTCGCACAACCTGCCCTTGAGCTGGGGAAGCCGTTGCGCAATCATGAGTTCTTTCCGGGAAGCCACCTGCTCTTCCTCCTTCTTGCGCGCAGGGTCCTTCGGCAGCTTGCAGGCGATGTAGACGACGGCCACCGCGATGACCAGCAACAGGATTTCCGTCATGAGTCCTCCCCTACCACCGTGATGCTGCTCACCACGTTCACGTCGATCAGCTGCACCACCGTTTCCTTTTTGCCGATGCCCGACGAGCGCTCGTACTCCACCCGAATCCAGTTCTCGTCCGCGTCGAGGATGCGCATGGTTCGCGTGCGGCCCATCGCGTCCATGCTCGACAGCATGAACTCGGGGCTCTCAACCATGAACTGGCACGACGCGCCCACAAGCGAGCGCAGCACGTGCAGGTCCTTGCCCGGCGCGGCCTCGGCGGGCCCCGTCACCACCTCCACCTCGTCGGACACGAGGTCGTCGAGGCCCACGCGGTAGCAGCGCGCGAGCTCGACCGCCTTGTCGAGCGCCGGCGCGCCCTGATCGCTCTCCCAATTGGAAATGGTCTGCCGCGTCACGCCCAGCAGGTCGGCCACCTCCTGCTGACTCATCCCCTGCTTTCTGCGCAGGCTCTGCAACTTCTCTCCCACCATGATGTCGCTCCCTTTCCGTCGTTCGTCACCCGCTATTCTGCGGGAATTCGCGGAAGAGGGAAAGCAAATCACCTTGGAACCTTGTCCAATTCCTTTGACATCCCGCAGGTTCGCGCACCCGCGCGGAGTCGGGTGCCGAACGACGAACTCGAACGGATGTTTCACGTGAAACATCCGCCTGCCCCGTGCGGACTTCTCGCCAGGTCCGCTCCCCTGGCCCCAAGGGGGACGCGGCCACGCTCCGCGCTCAGGCGCGCCAGCGGCGCGAGGCGCAACCGGAGGTTATGGCGCCCTCGAAGGCCATGCGGTGCGCGCAGCCGGGGGCCATGCCCTGCGCGACGAGGCAGCGCTCGACGGCTTCCACCGCGGCAGCCAGCGCCTGCGCCTCCGCGGCGCCCTGCGCCGTGAGCAGCAGGCGATGCCGCCCATCCTCCGCCACAAGCCCCATCCCCACCAGGCGCTCCACCGCCTTCGTCACGCTCGGGCGCGCCACCGCCAGCTCGTCGGCCAACTCCACGCGCCGCGTCGCCCCGTCGCGAATGGCCAGCAGGTAGCGCGCGAGCGCCGGCGTCAAGCCGCTCACTTCACCGCCTTCGCCAGACACCCGTGCGCGCCGGCCTTCCGCCACGACACGCTGCCGAACCACGTGCCCAGGATGTCGCGCAGCTCGGCCTCGGAGTAGATGCGCACGTCGCCCTCGTTGTTGTACGGCATGAACGCGTTCATCACCGTGCGCGCCGGGGCCGGCAGCCAGCAGTCGCCGATGACGAACGTGCCGCCGGGCCGCAGCACCCGCCACGCCTCGAACGCCGCACGGCGCGGGTCGGGATAGTGGTGGAACGAGTCGTTGCAGTACACCGCGTCGAAGGTCTCGTCGGCGAACGGCACATGCTCGCTGTCGGCCAGGCGCACGTCGGCGCGGTCGCCCAGGCGCTCCCGCGCGCGGGCCAGCATGGCATCGGACAGGTCGATGCCCGCCAGCGTGCAGCCGGGCAGCGCGTCGAGCACGAGCTGCGCGAGCGCACCCGTGCCGCACCCCAGGTCCAGCACGCACGACGGCGCCGCGGCCACGACCTCCTCCAGCACGAACGGGTACAGCCGCCGCGCGTGCTCGCCCTTCATGTCGTCGTCGTACGTCGCCGCCTGCGCGTCGAACGCCTGCTTCGACGCCTCCTTGTAGTCACGTGCCGGCATGGCCGTCGATTCGTCCATAACAGGTTCCTTTCTTCATTGAACAATGTTTAATCCAAGGGTTGAACAATGCCCCGGCAGAACCGGGGCGCAGGTTACGCGGAGGGTTCGGTTTGCGAATCGAGCAGGGCGCGCACGTAGGTGCGCACGAGTTCGACCGCCTCGCGATCGGGGGCGTTCGTGCTCGACAGGATGTTGAGCTGCCCGTGCGTGATGAAGTCGACGAGCGTCTCGGGCGACCTCACCGTCACGCCGCGCCGCCGCGCGTCGGCCGTCACCGCGGCCACCATGTGCGGCCGAATGCGATCGCACAGCTCGAAGGCGAGCTGCCGATGGAATTCCCGATTGCCCTCCGCGTGGAAGAACTCGTGATAGCGCAGGTTCTCCTCCTCGAACACGGCCGCGAACAACCGCTCGATCTTCTCGTCGAGCGAGATGCCCGCGTCGTCGAGCACGCGGACGTAGTCGCGGCAGCACTCCTCCGCGTACGCGGCGAGCGCGGCGGCGAACAGCTTCTGCTTGGAATCGAAGTAGTGGTAGCACAGCCCGGGCGTGATGCCGGCTTCGCGCGAGATGTCGCGCATGGACACCGCCTCGTAGCCGCGCTCGACGAACAGCCGCATGGCCGTGTCGAGGATGTCGCGCTTCCGCTCCTCGGGATCCATCACCGTTCTCACCATGCGCCTCGCACGTCCTTCCCTCGTTCGCTCATACGGCCGCCATGACGATCCCGACGGGACCGCTTCCCGATCATCTCACCCTATTGAACAAATGTCAATAAACATCGTTCAATACTCACGCGGAGGGGTATGCACCGAACAAATGTTTCACGTGAAACATCGAACACGAGAAGCGCGGAGCGGCGGCGCATCCGCACCGCCGCCGCCCCTCAACCTGCTACGCGCCCACGCCGCGCACCGTCACCGACCGGCACGTCGCGAGCTTCACCTTCAGCACGTCAACGTCCAGCCCGCTCGGCGCGCTCACCCTGCCCGCCTCCACGAGCCGTTCCAGCTCGCGCCGCGACACGCCCAGCTTGCGTCGCAGCACGTCGGCAAGCCGGATGCCGCCGGCGTCGAACGCGCAGTCGATGTCCACCCGACAGTCTTCGTCGCCGCATGCCGGCCCCTCGACCTCGTAGGCAACCGGGCCCCGCTTCGCGCCGTTGCGCTTCAGCAGGTCGGGGTCGAGCGCGCAGGCCAGCGCCAGCTCGGCATCGTTGCGGTGGTAGCGTTCCAGCTCGTCGATGCCGACGGCTTTCATGCTGGCGCGGCTGATCACCGCGTTATTCCACACACTGCCGCACGCGGCGCAGCGGTAGACCAGCCACACGTCCACCAGCTTCTTCTGAGCGTTCACGCGGAACAAGCCGGTCGACGCGAACTCGGCGTTAGCACCGCATCGCCCACAGGGGCGCACGGCCACCGGCGCGTCGGCCGCAGCCACGCGCCATCGTATTGTGTTCATGGTAAGGAGTGCCTTCCTTCGCAATTCGGACAAATTCGAAAAGGAAGGTACGCACAGGCGGCACCACGCCGTTGTTCAGCTTTTTCATGGAAGAACCTCTTCTGTTCGTCTCAACCGGAACACGCCGTCGCGAAACCGCCGCACCTCATGCGGCGCGGTTCGTCGGACAGGCAATGAATGCGTTGCTTAGCGGTTGGGAGGAGTCGTCATGAAGAGAGGCCTTTCGAGATACGGACGGGTCGCGCGATCGCGGCCCGGGTTCGCCATCATAACGAACCCCGCCGCCCGGGTCAACCGCCCCGCCCCGGCCGCTGCGTCATGGCGCTTGCGTAACGCGGCATCGCGCAGGCGCGTCCATATGCTACGATGCATGTTTGAGAAAGGACGTCGCCCCATGCCCATCAACAAGGCGGTTCTTGCCGCATTCAAAGCTGCCACCAGGCTCCGGCCCGACATCAGGGAGTTCTACAAGGCGCAGCGCTTCGCCGAAGACGTGAGCGCCAAGCTCATGCTGCCCAACCCCCGATGCCGCATCGACGAGGCCACGGCCGTCATGCCGGACGGCTTCGAGGTGCCGCTGCGCGTGTTCACCCCGCTCGATTTCGACTTCTCGCTTGCCGAGGGCCTCAAGGTGTGCGAGGATTCGCGCGGCACGGTCCTGTTCTTCCACGGCGGCGGCTGGGTGAACGGCACGGTTGACTTCTACATCGACGCGTGCACGGCCATGGCCATCCACCTCGAGCGCCGCATCGTGTCGGTGGACTACCGGCGCGCGCCCGAGCACCGCTTCCCGCAGGCACCCGAAGATTGCTACGAGGTGGCGCGCCAGCTGTACGCGGGCACGCTGCTGCCCGACGTCGACCCCGACCACGTCGTGCTGTTCGGCGACAGCGCCGGCGGCAACCTGGCCGCCGCGCTGTCCCTCATGGCCCGCGACCGCGGCGACTTCACGCCGCGCACCCAGGTGCTGCTCTACCCCGTCACCTACGACGACCACAACCCGGTCTCGTCGTGGTTCGACTCGGTGCGCGAGAACGGCGATGACTACCTGCTCACCTGGCGCGACATCGAAGGCTATATGGAGCTGTACCAATCCTCGCCCCTCGACCGCGCAAACCCCTACTTCGCGCCGCTGCTCGAGCCCGACCTGTCGCACCAGCCGCGCACGCTCGTCATCAGCGCCGAATACTGCCCGCTGCGCGACGAGGGCGAGGCGTTCGCCGCGCGGCTCGAGCTGGAAGGCTCCGACGTGCAATGCTACCGCATGCTCGACGCCGTGCACGGCTACCTGCTGTACCCCTCCATCCTCAGCCTGGTGAGGGACACGTACCGCATCATCAAGCACTTCCTGGACGACGAGGAACTCACGCAGGAGGGTGAACCCGCATGGCTCGGGATACTTGGTACCGACTAGACAACGTCGGCAAGTTCTACTCGTCCCAGGCCGGCAGCTCGGCCCAGACGGTGTTCCGCTACGCGGCCACCGTGCGCGACGACGTGGACCCCGCCATCCTGCAGCGCGCGCTCGAGAAGACGGTGGACGTGTTCCCCAACTTCAACGTATGCCTGCGCAGCGGCATGTTCTGGCACTACCTCGAACAGGCCGCCGAGCCGCCCGCCGTGCACCGCGAGAACCTCCCCCTCTGCTACGGCCTGCACGTTCACGCGAAGAGCGTGCTGTTCCGCGTGAGCTACTACGAATCGCGCATCAACCTCGAGGTGTCGCACATCGTCTCCGACGGACGCGGCACCCTGAGCTTCTTCAAGGCCCTCCTGCACGCCTACGTCGAAGAACGCTACGGCGTGGAAGGCGTGCCCGCCGAGTACGACGGCTCCGACCACCAGAAGTCGGAGGACAGCTTCAACAAGTTCTACGAACCCGCCCTGGCTGCGCCCACCCACGCGCCGAAGGTGTACCGGCTCAAAGGCTGGCGCGACGAGGGCGACCCCACCTTCCTCGAGTACCACCTGCCCGCCCGCCGCGTGCTCGACCTCGCGCACGACTACGGCGTGAGCCTCACGGCCCTCGTCATCGCGGTGGTCATGTGCGCCATCCGCGCCGAGATGCCCCGTCGCGACCGGCAGCGCGCCATCCGCATGGACATCCCGGTCGACCTGCGGCGCTTCTTCAAATCCACCACGGTGAAGAACTTCTTCGGCCTCGCGTTCGTATCCTACGTGCCCGGCGACGAGGACGAGCCCGTGGACGTCGTGGCGCGCACCGTGCACGCGCAGCTCAAGGCCGCCACGCAGGCCGACGAGCTCAAGTCGCGCATGAACCGTATGATCAAGCTCGAGAAGAACCCGCTGCTGCGCCTGGCGCCGCTGTTCGTGAAGGACGCCCTCCTCGAGCTGGCCGACCACCTCGCCGCGCGCGACGTGACCACCACGGTGTCGAACCTGGGCAGCATCAGCCTCGACGAGCGCCTGATGCCCTACATCCGCGACATCAACATCCTCACGTCCACCACCGGCTTGAACTTCATGGCCTGCTCCTTCGGCGACGATCTGAGCATCGGCATATCCACGGTGTACTCGAACCCCGACATCGTGAAGAACTTCGTGCGCTTCTTCTCGGGCCAGGGCATCGAGGGTCGCATCAACATCAACAAGACGAGCGAGGAAGTGGCCGAGGATCGTCGCGAGACCAAGATCGAGACGTCGATGAAGCGCGCTCGCGGCCAGGTCCCGGCGCGCGACGGGGAGGAGGGCAGCCGATGAAGCGATGCGACAAGTGCGGCGTCGAGTTCTCCGGCAACCTCGATTGCTGCCCGCTCTGCCAATCCGAGCTGTCGGGCGACGCGACGCCGCCCGTGTTCCCGCGCAACGAGGTGCGCAAGTCGGGCGCCATCGCGCTCGCGGTGCTCGCGTTCGCCACGGGCGTGTGCCTGCTCGTCATGCTGTTTTTAGGATACCTGCTCAAGCTGCCGGGCGACATCGTGCTCACCGTGTGCCTGGGCCTCGTGGTGAACTACCTGTTCGTGCGCAACATCATCACGCACACGCCCGACTTCTTGCGCGTGGTGGTGCGCTACTTCCTCGTGCTGCTGGCCATCGCCGCCGTGTGGTTCCTCGTGTCGCGCAACCTCGTCGTGACCACGTTCGTCATCCCCGGCATCTGCCTCGTGGCGCTCGTGTTCGACGGCGTGCTGTTCGCGGTGTTCCGCGGCACCTTCGTCACCACCTACGCGAAGTACCTGCTGTTCGACGTCGCGCTCGGCCTCATTCCCATCGCCCTGCGGCGCTCGGCCTCACCACCTGGGACGTCCTCGCCCTCGATCAGCGCCTTCGTGGCCCTCGTCTTCCTGCTGGGCATGGTCGTGTCACCGCAAGCAGCTCATAGCCGAAGTCCGCAAACTGTTCTCAGCGTAGGGCCACACGCTCCCCGATGCGCCAGCCTTCGGCTGCCGCGCGCAGCTCCACGAAGCGCGGTACGTGCCGCCCTCGGCCATGAGCTCGCGTGCGTGCCGCGCTGGGCCACCGTGCCGCCGTCCACCACGAGTATCTGGTCGGCCGCCTCGATGGTGGCCAGACGATGCGCGATCACCACGACGGTCTTGCCCGCGGTGAGTTCTCCGATGGCTTGCTGAATAAGCGCTTCGTTCTCCGGGTCGACGCTGGCCGTGGCCTCGTCGAGGATGACGAGGGGCGCGTCCTTCAGCAGCGCCCGCGCGATGGAGATGCGCTGCTTCTGCCCGCCGGACAGGCTGGAACCGCCCTCGCCCACCACGGTGTCGTAGCCCTGCGGGAGCGCCTCGATGAAGTCGTGGCACTGCGCGCGCCTCGCCGCCTCCACCACGTCCTCGTCCGTGGCGCCGGGACGCCCGAACGCGATGTTGGCGCGCACCGTGTCGTTGAACAGGTACACGTTCTGAAACACCATGCTGATAGCGCGCAGCAGGCTGTCGCACGTGAGTTCCCGCACGTCGTGCCCGCCCACGCGCACCCGGCCCTCGTCCACGTCGTAGAACCGCGCCATGAGGTTCGCCACCGTGGTCTTGCCCGCGCCCGACGGCCCCACGATGGCGCAGGTGCTGCCCTGCGGGATGCGGAAGCTCACGTCGTGCAGCACGCGTCGCGCTTCGGCCCCTTCGCCGTACGAGAACGCCACATTCTCGAACTCGACGTCGAACCGCTCGAGCGCCACGTCGCGGCCGTCCTCGTCGATGAACGGCGCGCGTTCGATGGCCTCCAACCGGTCGAGCACGTCGTTCAGGTCGCCCAGCATGTGCGCCGAGTCGTTCACGCGCTCGACGCTGCCGAAGAGGGTGAAGGAGAACAACGCGATGGCCAGGAACATCCACAGCGACAGCTCGCCGTGCAAACACGCCCACGCGGCGCATCCCACGAGCGCCACCGAAGCCAGGTTGAGCGCGATGAGGTGCAGCACGTTGAACGGGGTGAAGCCGTACTCCACGTCGAGGCGCGCCTGCTTCGCCTCCGCGCAAGCGGCGTACATCGGCTCGAGGGCGCTCGTGCCGCGGCCGTACGACTTCGCCGTGCCCAAGCCACGCGCGTATTCCACGATGGAGCCGGCCAGATGCTCGGTGGCAACGTGCGTGGCAGGCGTGAGAGCACGACTGCGCCGGTTGATGCCCGCAAGCGCCAACCCTGACAGCGCCACGCCCGCAACCGCGGCGACGGCGCACGGCCAGTACATGAACGCCAGGAACACGACGATGGCCGCCACGGACAGGTAGCCGTTCACCACCGCGTCCACCATCTTCATGCCCTGCAGCTCCAACATGCCCAGCTCGGTGGTGGCCGTGGCCAGGATGTCGCCGGTTTTCACCGTGGAGAAGTAGCCGAGCGGCACGCGCTTCAGGATGGTGCCGATGCGAACGCGCTCCTCGGGCGCCACCTCGTAGCCGATGCTCTCCTGCAAGCGGTTCTTGCCGTACGAGAACGCGAAGCGCACGAGGATGCACGCGATGATGGCGATGAGCGAGAGCCACACCCAGCGGGGATCGAGCGCCGCGATGCCGCGTGCGTCGTCCTGCACCTGCGCGAGCATCCACGCCGCCAGCATGACGGGCGCCGCCGTGGCCCACGTCATGAGGAACGAGCAGACGCACCCCAGGTAGAGATTGCGCTTGTACGGTCCCGTCCACGCGATGATGCGCCTGATGGCCTTAAACATGGGACTCCTCCTTCCGCGTCGCGCGCGTCGGCGCGAACGCCGCGCGCCTGCCGCTCGCCGCCCACGCCTGCGCGCCCACATGGGCCTCCCACATGCTCCGGTACAGCGGGCACGCGACCAGCAGCTCGTCGTGGGTGCCCGTTGCCGCGATACGGCCGTTCTCCACCACCGCGATGCGGTCGGCGCCGACGATGGTGGACAGCCGATGCGCGATGACCAGCAGCGTTTTGCCGCACGTGAGCTGGGCGATGGAACGCTGGATACGCTCCTCGCTCTCGGGGTCGGTGAAGGCCGTGGCCTCGTCGAGAATCACGATGGGCGCGTCCTTCAGGATGGCGCGCGCGATGGAGATGCGCTGACGCTCGCCGCCCGACAACGCGTGGCCCGCCTCGCCGGCAGGCGTGTCCCAACCATCGGCGAGCCGTCCGATGAAGTCGTCGCAGCACGCGGCGCGCGCGGCCGCCAACACGTCCTCGTCCGAGGCGTCGGGCTTGCCCATGCGGATGTTCTCCTTGAGCGAGCAGTCGAACAGGTAGTTGTCCTGCGCCACGAAGCTCACCAACTCCGACAGCTGGTCGAGCGGCATATCCCGCACGTCCACGCCGCCGATGCGCACCGATCCCGCGCCCACGTCCCAGTGGCGCGCGACGAGCCGCGCGATGGTGGACTTGCCGCCGCCCGACGGCCCCACGAGCGCGGTGAACGACCCGGCGGGCGCGACAAGGTCGATGCCGTGCAGCACGTCCTCGCCGTCCGTGTACGAAAACGCAACGTTCGAAAGCTCAAGGTCGTAGCGCGCACCGTCGCCCGCGCCGCCGGTTCGGGCAGCTCGGGCAGATCGAGGAATGCGCGCGCATCGGCCACGGCGTACTCCATCGACTTCGCTTCGTTGAGAAACGCGCCCACCCGCACGATAGGCGGCACCACGGCCAGCGCCAGCAGCAGCGCGAGCCCCAGCTCGGCCGGCCCCAGGGCGCCGGACAGGTACAGCGCGAGCCCCGCGGGCAACGCGCCCAACAGGGTGGTTGGCAGGATGGCCATCGACAGGTTCATGCCCACCCACGTGGCTTTGAACCATCCCATGGTGAAGTCCTTGAACGCGTGCACCGCATCGGCGTACTTCTCGTAGGAGCTCGTCGCCTGGTTGAACGCCTTCACCACCTGGATGCCCTCGATGTACTCCACCATCACGCTGTTCACGTGGTTGCTCTCGGCCATGTAGGAGGCGTACATCTTGTTGTACGTGGACAGGCCGCTCACGAACACGAGCAGCCCCACCGGCACGGTGACGAGGCAGGCCAAGGCGAAACGCCCGTCGATGACCGCGAGCCAGACCACGATGCCGAGCGCCACCAGCAGGTTGCCCGCAATCTCGGGGATCATGTGCGCGAGCGGCACCTCCACGCCCTCGATGCGGTCCACGAACACGTTCTTGATCTGGCCGATGCTCTTGGAGGCCGCCGTGCCGAGCGACGTCTTCATGAGCTTCTCCACCACGTCGCGCCGCAACGACTCGAGGATGGTGTAGGCCGACACGTGCGACAGCAGCGTCGAGATGCCGAACAGCACCTTGCCGGCCACGTAGCTGAGGGCGGCCACGCCCAGCCAGTACGCCACAACCGACCAGTCGGCGGGGGCCGACAGCGCCATCACGTCGTCGATGATGCGGTAGACCGCGTAGAACGGAACGAGCCCCGCCGCCACGCTGGCCGCGGAGCACACGAGCGCCGCCGCCATCTTCCTCCGGCAACGGCCGGCGTAGGACAGCAGGGTCGAAATCCAGGAGCGCCCGCGGGCGCGCCCGGCAACGGCTTGTGCCATGGAACCACCTTCCCGAAACGGATGCGTCACCGCCAGCGGCGGTGCGCAATCGAACGAACGGGTTCGACTATAGTGCGGCGCTCCGCCCGCGTCCGCTCCGCACGGACGCGCACTGCTCCATTCAGTCAGGAAGTTCGCTCGAGGTTACTTACCGCTCGCGGCGATAGGCGGTCGGCGTCGAGCCGAGGACGTCCCTGAACGCAGCGGTGAACTTGGACGGGCTGTCGTAGCCCACCATGTTGACGTTGTGGTAAACGACCTCGGAGTCGTACTGTGCGCCGAGCCCGCCAGGCTCGAGCGCTCGGCCTGCGGAATGCCCAGACGCTCAAACGTGTCTTGATGTCATCGGGCACGATCGCTCACTTGCCGCGCATCTCGGTGTTGGGCGCACGGTATGTGACGATATTGCGCATGTCCAGCCCTCCAGGGACGGGCCCAGTTCGGGAATGGACGCCTTGTGTAATGTCCTAGCGCTTCAGGCGGAATTCACGCAGTCCAGT
>ENA-OQIJ01000313-OQIJ01000313.1-human-gut-metagenome-genome-assembly--contig:-NODE-313-length-12286-cov-3.513282_pt1 | contig 12286 bp, 15 predicted proteins | sample MGYA00242582_ERZ504747 | MGnify/ENA primary metagenome ERZ504747 (study PRJEB26092, sample SAMD00036435) | human gut metagenome | host: Homo sapiens | study: EMG produced TPA metagenomics assembly of...
GACGGTGCAAACGTTGACCTGATGCTGAACGCCGAGCAGCGCGAGTATATGATCCACCGCGTGCGAGAGATCCGCGGCTACACCGGCGGCAAGCCGATTTTCTGCATCGACTTCCAGAACGACGGCGACGTACATCGACGGCTGCATTGCCGGCGGCCGCCAGTATGCCCACATCAACCCGGCGGGCGACGTTGAGCCCTGCGTCTTTATCCACTACTCCAACGCGAACATCCACGACAAGAGCCTGCTGGAGTGCCTGCAGCAGCCGCTGTTCAAGGAGTACCACAAGGGCCAGCCCTTCAACCACAACCACCTGCGCCCCTGCCCGATGCTCGAGAACCCCGAGCTGCTGGGTGAGATGGTCAAGCGTTCCGGCGCCCACAGCACCGATATGCAGCAGCCGGAATCTACGGATGATGTTTTCCGCCGCTGCCGCCCCTACGCTGACCAGTGGACTCCGTCCGCTGACCGCATCTGGGCCGAGGAGCACCCAGATTGCGCTTCCTGCGCCAGCTGCTCCGCCTGCGCATCCAAGTAAAATCGCATAAATAACATTTTACGCCCCGCTGTGGTTTGCAGCGGGGCGTTTTTGTTTGGTTTGGCTTCCCCCGTGGGGAAGGCATTCATCTTGTCAGCTTTTCGCACATCCCACCGTCCGCGGATTTTCTCCCCAACCGGCGCATATAGTGGTAGCATGGCGGCAAAAAGGGGAGGTGGGCGTATCAAAACGGTGGTGTATCTCGATGTGCTGCTGCTGACGAATTTCCTGACGGCGTACCTTCTGCTGCTGGCGGCGGGGGCGCTGAGCGGCCAGCGTGCGCCGTTTGCCCGGATGCTGGCGGGCAGCGCACTGGCGGCGCTCTCGGCACTGATTTTGTTCGCGCCCGAGCAGCCGTATCCCGTGCAGGTCGCGTACAAGGCCGCCACGGCGCTGGGCATCACGGCGGCAGCGTTCGGCTGGCGGAGCAGGCGGCAGCTGGTGACGGCGGCCTGCTGGTACGCGGCGCTGAACATTGCGCTGGCGGGGGCAGTCCTTCTCGTCATCCTGCGCACCGGCACCCGCGTGGCGGATACGGCAAATTTGACGGTCTACCTGCGTGTTTCGCCGTTGCTGCTGTTGGCACTGTCCGGGGCCTGCTGCGCAGCGGTAGAACTGGGCCTGCGGATTTTTACCCGGCGGGAGGCACCCACCAAAACCGCAGGTCTGGAGCTGGAGCTCTGCGGCCAGCCCGTCCGGCTGCGCGCGGCGCTTGACACCGGCTGTCATCTGCACGACCCCGTCACCTGCCTGCCGGTGCTCGTCGTCAGTTACCCGGATGCGAAGGCCCGTCTGCCGGACGCGGTCAACACCTTTTTGGACCAGTGGTTTGCCGGGGCCACCCGGGCCGACCCGCCGCCCGGCACGCGGCTGCGGCTGGTGCCCTGCGGCACGGCGGCAGAAAAGAGCCTGCTGCCCGGCTTTGCGGTGCAGGGCATTGGGCTGATCACCGAAAACGGCGTGCTGGGGCTGGGGCGCAGCGCCGTGGTGTTTGCGCCGCGCAGCTTTGGCAGCACCGCCTACGAAGCACTGTACGGAAACGATTTTATGTAAGGGGGTAAATTGCTATGCTCAAGGAGCTGTACCTTTTGTGGCTGCGGCTGGCCGCGCCGCAGGACCTGCACTATATCAACGGGGCCGACACCCTGCCGCCGCCCCTGCCGCCGGAGCAGGAGCGCGCCGCCCTGGATGCGCTGACCCGGGGGCAGCCGCAGGCACGGGACCTGCTCATCACACATAATCTGCGGCTGGTCGTGTACATTGCCAAGAAGTTTGAAACGCCCACCGCGGGCATCGAGGACATGATTTCCATCGGCACTATCGGGCTTATCAAGGCGGTCAACACATTCGAGCCGACGAAAAACATCAAGCTGGCAACCTACGCCAGCCGATGTATTGAAAACGAGATTTTAATGTACCTGCGCAAAAGCTCGAACCGGCGGCAGGACGCCAGCATAGACGAGCCGCTGAACACCGACACCGACGGCAACGAGCTGCTGTTGATGGACGTGCTGACGAGCGACGACCCGCAGGTCGGCGAGGAATTGGAGCGCAGCGCCGAGCGCGACGCCCTGCGCGGTGCGGTGGGGCGGCTGTCGCCCCGGGAGCGCCGCATCATGGAGCTGCGCTTCGGCCTCAACCACGAGACGGAGCACACCCAGAAGGAGGTCGCCGACACGCTGGGCATCTCCCAGAGCTATATTTCCCGGCTCGAAAAGCGCATCATCCGCCGTCTGCGCCGGGAGCTGGAGGCAGTGGGATAAAAAATCTGCGGCCCCGCAGGGGCCGGGCATGCCCAGCCTGCGGCCTGTCCGTCAGCAGAAACCCCCGGAAAGCCGCGGGCCGCACATGTGCGGCCCCTACAGAGCAATGCCTTTTACACCACCGCCTCCGCCCGGGTATTCGTCACAAACTCCACCGCCAGCCCGGCAATCATGTTCATCTCGGGCTGCAAAGAGTACAGCAGGTACTCGTACCCCTCCCGCGTCCACGATATGCCGGTGATGCGCCCGGCGTTCTGGCGCTGGGTCACGGTGACGCCGTCAATGTCGTACTGCTGTACATCCTCAAATGCCAAGTCAAAAAAGCCGGCGGGGTAAAGCATCTGCCCGGTCCTGGCCGTGCGCAGGCTCATGCGGCGGCCCGGCACAATGTCGTAGTCGATCTCCGAGACCTGCCCCTCAATGAGCCAGTAGCGGTAGGGAATGATGGTTTCATTGCTGGGCGCGGACGAGACGCGGAACCCGCCGTTCTGCCCATAGTTAGGCTGTAGATACTCGGTGCGGGTCTCGCGTCCGCCGTGCGCTTCCTCCCGCCGCAGGACCAGCACAAGGACCAGCGCCACCGACACCACGGCCAGCAGCACCAGCGCAAGGACAAACCACAGGGAATCTACCATAAAAATCCCTCCTTTCCCGTATGCTATGCCGCGGCGGTGCGCCGTGTGCAAAATTTACCGGTTTGCCGCTGTGCATACCCGCCCATACTCCCGGTAAATAAAAACTGGGGGTCAGCAGGATGTATGCAGGAAAAGTAGAGCTCTGCGGTGTGGATACGGCGCGTCTGCCCGTGTTGAGCGAGGCCGAAAAAAGCCGCCTCATCAAGGCGGCCCGGGCGGGGGACAGGCAGGCCCGGCAGGAGATGGTGCAGGGCAATCTGCGGCTGGTATTAAGTGTTGTACAGCGGTTTGCGGGCCGCGGCGAGAACATGGACGACCTGTTTCAGGTCGGGTGTATCGGGCTCATCAAGGCCATCGACAACTTTGACCCGGCGCAGAACGTGCGGTTCTCGACCTACGGCGTGCCGATGATCGTCGGCGAGGTCAAGCGCTACCTGCGGGACAACAACGCCGTGCGGGTCAGCCGCTCCATCCGCGACCTGGCCTACCATTCGATGCAGGCGCGGGAGGAACTGCAAAAGCAGAACGGGCGCGAGCCGAAGCTCTCCGAAATCGCCGCCCGGGTCGGACAGAGCCCGGAGAACGTCGCTATGGCGCTGGAATCCGCCGTGACGCCGACGAGCCTGTATGAGCCGGTCTACTCCGACGGCGAGGACAGCTTTGCCCTTCTGGACCAGCTGCGCGACGCCACAGGCGAGGAAAGCTGGATCAGCGACATGATGTTCCGCGACACGGTCAGGGCACTCACACCGCGGCAACGCCGCATTATTGCCCTGCGCTATCTGAACGGCAAGACCCAGACGCAGGTGGCAAAGGAGATCGGCATCAGCCAGGCCCAGGTCAGCCGCCTGGAAAAGGCCGCGCTCAACCATATCAAGGAGCAGATCTGCGCGAACTGAGCTTTAATTATCAAAAATGCTTTGTAGGGGCGAACATTGTTCGCCCGCTGAAGCCTTGCGGCAGTACGGACCTTCCGGGTCAATGGCGAGCATCGACCCCTACAACGTAGGGGCGGATTCCATATCCGCCCGGGAGCTTGGCCATTGCCGCACATGACCTGCGGGCGAACAATGCTCGCCCCTGCATTCTCTGCACACAAAACGGCAGCCCATCCGGACTGCCGTTTACATTCTGCTATTCCACCTCGATCCCGCAGGCTCCCAGTGCGCGGGTGAAGGACTTCGGGTTCTTGTACAAAATGCCGGTGATCCCCAGATTGTACGCAGCCTGGGCGTTGGCCTTGTTGTCGTCAACAAAAATCGACTCATCGTAGGCCAGGTGGCAGGTCTGCATCAGCGTTGTAAAAATCTCCGGCTCGGGCTTGCACAGGTGTACATCGCATGAGGCAATGCCGCCGTCAAACAGCGAGAACCACTCCCGCTGGCGCAGCTCGTCCATAACGTCCGTCGGGATGTTCGTCAGATAGTACAGGCGGTACCCGGCGGCCTTCAGCTTGCGCATGATCTGCACGGTGGTCTTTTTGGTCTCCAGCATCGTGAACCACTCGTCAAGGCAGGTCTGCACCTCAAACACGCGGTTGGCGTGGGCGGCCTTCTCCAGCATGATCTTATTGGCTTCCTCGCGGGTGATGATGCCGCGGTCCAGATCCTGCCACTCCTGGCTGCCAAAGACGATGTCGTAGGTCTCCTCCTCGGCGCGGCGGTTCATGAAGTGGTCCATCAGAAAATCCCTGGGATTAAAATTGACGACAACGCCGCCGAAATCAAAAATGATATTCTTGTACATAAAAACCTCCCTGCGGGGCAGTGTGTGTTGCCTTTATTATACACGCCCCGGGGCGATAGGGCAAGGCAACAATTTCACTTTCCCGGCATAGAATAGACCGGAAATACCGGAAAGGGAGGCACGCCATGACCCTGCGCGATCTGTCAGCCAAGGACGTCATCCAGCTGAAAACCGGGGAGAACCTGGGCCGCATCGACGATGTGGTCTTTGACGAGCACGGCGGCCAGCTGCAATCGGTCATTCTGCGCGGGCGGGCGCACTGCTTCGGTCTGCTGGGCTGCGACGATGACCTGATCCTCCCGTGGGAGAGCATCCGCACCATCGGCACCGACGTCATCATGGTCGATGCCGGGCCGCTGCCCGGCGCGCGCCGCCGCTGATGTCTGCAAATCGTATATTTTGTGTAAAATTCCGCAAAAATAGGCTGTATTTTTTGGGATACTATGCTATAATTAAAATTCAACAGGCGGAAAGTGAGGAATCGGCCATGCAGACCACGCGCAGATTGGCAGTGCTGACCGTGCTGGCCGCAGTGCTCATTGCGGCGGGGGCACTGTTCCTCATTGCTCCGGTCTGGCAGCCGCAGCGCCCTGCCGCTGCGTATGTCCCGGCGGCGGTACACACTGCCGCGCCGGAGGCACCGACCCTCATCGACATCAACACGGCCACGGCGGAGGAACTGACCGCCCTGCCGGGCCTTGGCCCCCGGAAGGCCGCTGCGCTCGTAGCCTACCGCGAGGCGCACGGCCCGTTTGCCACGCTGGCGGACGCCGCTGCGGTCAAGGGCATATCCCTGCGCATGACAGAAAGCTGGGCGGGCCTGGCCGCTGCCAATCATTAGGAGGAGATACACTTGGAAAAAAAGCCGGAAAGCATCTTCATCAACCGTGAACTCAGCTGGCTTGACTTCGACAGCCGCGTGCTGGCCCTTGCCAAGGAAAAGACCGTGCCGCTGGGCGAACGCATCAAGTTTGCTGCTATCTTCGGCAGCAATATGGACGAGTTCTTCATGGTCCGCGTCGGCTCGCTCTACGACCAGACGCTGCTCAAAAACAATAAGACCGACAACGTCACCCACATGACGGCAGCGGAGCAGATCGCTGCCATCACGCCGCGCGTGGCGGAATTGCAGGCAAAATGCGATAAATACTTCCAGCACCTTGTCTCGGCGCTGGCGCAGGAGGGCTACAAAAAGGTAGACTTCGCCAAGCTCGCCAAGCCGCAGGAGCATTTCTGGAAAACCTACTTCCAGCGCGAGCTGCTGCCGCTGCTCAGCCCGCAGATCGTTGATTCCCGCCACCCGTTCCCGTTCCTGAACAACAAGGACATTTACTATATTGCCCAGCTCCACTCCAAAAATGAGGGCATCAGCTACGGCATCGTGCCGGTCAGCAGCCAGTTTGAGCGGGTGCTCTTTGTCAAGGACGGCGAGACGACCTGCTTTGCCTTTGTGGAGGAGCTGATCGCCCACTATGCCGCGACGATTTTCAGCGCCAGCACGGTACAGAAGCAGTGCCTGTTCCGCGTGACCCGCAACGCGGACATCACGGTGGACGAGGGCATGATGGATCACGACGTCGACTTCCGCGATGTCATGAGCGAGCTGCTGAAAAAGCGCCGTAAGCTCGCGGCTGTGCGCCTGCAATTCTGGCCGGACGCCCCGCAGGAGATCGTCAAATTCCTGCGGGACAAGCTCGTCGTGCCCGCAGATCGCTGCTATACCCAGACGTCGCCGCTCGACTCCGGCTCGCTGTTCAAGCTGGCCGGGCGCATCTCCGCTGACGGCGGCCACACGGCGCTGTTCTATCCCGCGGCAAAGCCCATGCAGGCCCCGGCAGGGTACGACCTGTACACCGAGGTCCGCAAGCATGACGTGCTGCTGGCCTACCCGTACCAGAGCATCCGCCCGTTTATCAAGATGCTGCTGCGCGCGGGCGCTGACCCCGACGTTGTGTCGATCAAAATGACGCTCTACCGCATGGCCAGCGACTCCCAGATCGTGAACGCCCTGATCGCCGCTGCCGAGAACGGCAAGGAGGTCGTCGCGATGGTCGAGCTGCGCGCCCGCTTTGACGAGCAGAACAACATCGACTGGTCCAAGCAGCTCGAGGACGCGGGCTGCACTGTGTTCTACGGCTTCGACGATTACAAGGTCCATTCCAAGCTGACCCTTATCACCAGCCGCGTCAACGGCCAATATAAGTACTTGACGCAGATCGGCACCGGCAACTATAATGAAAAGACAAGCGAGCTGTACACCGACCTGTCCTTCATCACGACCCAGCAGGAGATCGGAGAGGAGGCCAGCGCCGTCTTTAACAACATGGCTCTGCAGCGCCTGACGAGCGAGGCAGACACGATGCTGGTCGCACCGCTGCGCTTCAAGACCGTGCTGCTCGAGGAAATGGACCGCCAGATCGCGCTGGCCATGCAGGGCAAGCCCGCGTCCATCATCCTGAAAAACACTCCATCAACGACCCGCAGATCATCGACAAGATCAGCGAGGCCAGCTGTGCGGGTGTCCGTGTGGACATGATCGTGCGCGGCATCTGCTGCGTGCGTGCCGGTGTGCCGGGCCGCACCGAGAACGTGCATATCCGCAGCCTGGTGGGCCGCTATCTGGAGCACTCCCGCATCTACTGCTTCGGCAGCGGCGAGGCCATGCGCATTTACATTGCGTCCGGCGACTTCCTGACCCGCAACACCGAGCGCCGCGTTGAGGTCGGCGTCCGTGTGGATGACCCGGCCATTGCCAAAAAGCTGCGCGGCATCCTTGACTTGCAGCTGCGCGACACCGTCAATGCCCGCGAGATGCAGCCGGACGGCACCTATGTGAAGGTGCGCCCCGCCGAGGGTCAGCCCCCGGTGGACAGTCAGATGGCGATGTTCGGCTATTTCCAGAACGGCTTCGTGCAGGAGATGGACAAGCCCGAGAAACCAAAAGCAGAATCCAAGCCCAAGGCGGCAGCCGTAAAGGCCGCTGTAAAACCCGTACCCCGGCAGCGTGCGGCACTGCGCCCCAAACGTGCAGGTCTGCTGCAAAGCCTGTTCGGACGCGGGAAAAAATAAGGAGAACCCAAACCATGAAAAGCTGTGTAGTGACCGCAAATTATGCCTGTGACCCCAACAAGGTATGGCTGTATCTGACCAAGCCGACCCTCAACGGCTGGCGCAGGGACGTCAGCAGCTATGAGGAGAGCGACGACGGCCTGAAGGCTGCCGAAAAGAACACCGACGGCAGCGAGACTCAGATCGTCTTTACCCGCAAGGAAAAGCCCCGGTGCCTGAGCTGCAACTTCCAGAAGGGCAAGATCAGCGGCACCTTTACGGCGCTGCTGCTGGGCGGCGGTGACGCCACCAGCGTGGAATGCACGCTGGATGTTAACGGTCTGGGCCTTTTCGCCAAGCCCGAAAAGCTCCTGAACGAGCGCCTGGAGATGCTCCGCCAGACGCTGGGGGCGTAAGGTCCTTGGTTTACAGCCCTGTAGGAGCCGCACATGTACGGCCCGCAGCCTTCCCATGAAGGCCCGTCTGCCTTACACGCGCGGGCCGGGCGTGCCCGGCCCGCGCAAATGCAGTGCAAATATTGTCCGCTCCTGTTATCTGCGGGGGCGGATATTTTTTTCCCCGCCCGCATACCGTGTATAAAAAACACGGGAGGTGTACGCCATGTGGGAAAACACCGCGCCGCTGCCGGAAAATGAGCCGCCGAGGCCGCCTGCCCGCTGCGCCGGTTCCGAGGAGGATTTGGTCCTATGGGCGCAGATCCTTCTCTGTCTTGCTGCCATCGGCCTTGTGCTGGCCGCCGGGGCGCTGGATTGGCCGGTTTACCCGGAGCTGCGCCGCGCGTTCACGGCGGCCATGCAGCCCGAGCAATCGCTGCTGCTGAGCGAGGAGCGCAACCTTCTGAAATTTACCGAGCAGACCGCCGGGGAGCTGGCCGACTCCGCCCGCAGCATGTCGGGAGGACTTCACCCTGCCCGCCACGCCGGAGAGCGCCCGCACAGCTCACGGCCAGCCGTCGCCGCCTGCTTACGCCAGGACGGACAGCTACACGCCCGGCTTTCCACTGCAATTCCCGCTGCCCGGGCAGAGCCGTAAAACCTCCGGCTACGGCTGGCGCACCGATCCGATGGGCGGCCTTGGCGACGACTTTCACATCGGCAACGACCTGGCTGCGGCACAGGGCACGCCGGTGCTGGCCGCCGCGGACGGTGTGGTGCGCATGGCGGGCAGCCATAAGAGTTACGGCAACTACCTGCGCATTCTCCACGCCGACGGCGACGAGACGCTGTACGCGCACATGCAGTATCTGTTCGTAAAGGCGGGGGAGTGCGTCACCGCGGGGCAGATCCTCGGCACCGTGGGTGAGACCGGCAACGCCACCGGCCCGCACCTGCACTTTGAGATCCTGCACCGCGGTCTGCGCTATGACCCCGCCGAGGCCCTGCAGAATGCGTCGTAGCCGCGCAAAGATCCGCTGGAAGCAGCCGCTGCTTACCCTTGCGGCCTTAACGCTGCTGCTGGCGTTTGACGGCAGCGGCATCCTGCGGGTAGGGCTGGGCTGCGCCGTGCTGCATGAGTGCGGCCACGCGCTGGCTTACCGCCTTTTGTGGCAGCGCTGGCCGGAAATCGAGGTCTCGCCCTTCGGCCTCTGCCTGCGGCTGCGCGGCCTGCCGATGACGAACCTGCAGGAGCTTCTGCTGGCTGCAGCGGGCCCGGCGGTCAACCTGCTGGCCTGTGCGGCAGTGCTGGCCTTCATGTGCGCCACGGCCTATACCTATGGTGGCTACTGGTTCGCCTGCTGCAATCTGCTGGTGGGCGCCAGCAATCTGCTGCCCCTGCCCGGCCTGGACGGTGCGCATATTGCCGCGTGTCTGTTGCATTTTGGCCGGAAATAGGGTACAATAAACTGATACACTAAAAAGCTAAGGATGGTTCACCAACATGGCGGAATTTTCCCCGAAATTTAAAGAAGCATTAAGCCTTGTGCAGAAGCCGGGCCGGTACACCGGCGGCGAGCCGGGCTGTGTCTATAAGGATAAGTCCAGGGTCGATGTGCGCATGGCGTTCTGCTTCCCTGATACCTACGAGATCGGCATGTCGTTCCTCGGCGAAAAGATCCTCTACGACATCCTCAACCGACACGAAAACTGGTGGTGTGAGCGCGCGTTCATGCCCTGGACCGATATGAAGGAGCAGATGGAGCGGCTGGACATTCCGCTCTACTGCCTTGAGAGCAAGGATCCGCTGACCGATTTTGACATCGTCGGCTTCTCGCTGGAATATGAGCTGGCCTACACGAACGTGCTGGCTATGCTGCGCCTGTCGGGTATTCCGCTGCGCGCCGCGGACCGCGACGAGCGCTGGCCGCTGATTATTTCCGGCGGCCCCTGCGTCTGCAACGCCGAGCCGATGGCGGATTTCTTCGACGTCATGCAGTTGGGCGAGGGTGAACAGATGCTCCAGGACATCTGCGCCGCAGTCGAGCGGGGCAAAAAGCAGGGCTGGAACAAAGAACAGCTGCTTTTGGAACTCGCCAAAATTCCCGGCGTCTACGTGCCGTCCTTCTACGATGTGACCTACAGGGAGGATGGCCGCATTGAAGCCGTCACCCCGAACCGTCCCGGCGTTCCCGCCCGCGTGACAAAGGCCATCGTCAGGGATATGGACAGCTTCACCCCGCCGGAAAACTTTGTTGTGCCGCTCGTCGGCGCGGTGCAGGACCGCGCCTGCGTCGAGGTACTGCGCGGCTGCGTGCGCGGCTGCCGCTTCTGTCAGGCAGGCCAGCTCTACCGCCCCTTCCGTGAACGCAGCCCCAAGCTCATCAGCGACAGCGCCCGCGCACTCTGCCGCAACACCGGCTACGATGAATTGAGCCTGTCGAGCCTGTCCACCTCCGATCATTCGCGGCTGGAAGAAATTCTCGACGAGCTGAACTCCTGGGCCGAGGCTGACCACGTCAGCTTGTCGCTGCCGTCCCTGCGTGTGGACAACTTCTCGGAATCGCTGGTCGAAAAGCGACGAAGGTCCGCAAGAGCGGTCTGACCTTTGCCGCCGAGGCCGGCACCCAGCGCCTGCGCGACGTCATCAATAAGAACGTCACGTGGAGCAGATCGAGCGCGGCTGCCGCATCGCCTTCTCGGAGGGGTACACCTCGGTCAAGCTCTACTTCATGATGGGTCTGCCGACGGAAACGCTCGACGACATCAAGGGCATTGCCGACACGGCGCAGCAGGTCGTGGACCTGTTCTATAAGATCCCCAATCGACCAAAGGGCAAGGGCGTACAGGTCACGATCAGCGTCGCCTGCTTTGTGCCCAAGCCCGACACGCCGTTCCAGTTCTGCGCCCAGGACCGCCGCGAGTCCCTGCGCGAGAAGCAGAAATATCTGCTCAGCTGCGTGCACTCCCGCAAAATCAAGGTCAACTACCACGACAGCACCACAAGCGTGCTCGAGGGTGTGTTCGCCAAGGGTGACCGCCGTCTGGGCCGTGTCATCGAGACGGCGTTCGAGAACGGTGCCTTTTTTGATACGTGGGAGGAATACTTCAATTATGACCGCTGGCTCGATGCGTTCAAGACCTGCGGCCTTGACCCGGACTTTTACAACTACCGCACCATCGGCCTGGACGAGGTCACGCCCTGGGACCATCTGGATGTCGGCGTGACAAAGGCCCATCTGGTGCGCGAGTACAACAAGGCGCTCGAAGCAAAAACGACCCAGCCCTGCAACCGCCAATGCAGCGCCTGCGGTGCCAACAAGCTGATCGGAGGACCGTGCTTTGACTACAGTAAGAATCTTCTTTGAGAAGTGCGGCGAGTCTGCCTATATCTCGCTGCTTGACCTGCAGCGGGTCTTTCACCGGATGCTGAAAATGAGCAGCCTGCCCGTGTACTACACGCAGGGCTTCAACCCGCACATCTACCTGTCCTTCACCTGCCCGCTGTCCCTGGGGCAGGAGAGCCTCTGCGAAAGCTGCGAGGTCAAGACCGAGCAGGAGACGATTGACCCGCAGGCATGGATCGACGCCTTGCAGCCCCTGATGCCGCGCGGTATCGTCATCACGAAGGTCGCCCCGGCTGTGGAGAAGGTCGGCGAGATCGAGACGGCAGCCTATGAAATCACGATGCCCGCCGGCTCAGCCATCGCCCTTGACGCCTACAACAATGCTGAGCACGCCGAGGTCACGAAAAAGCGAAGCGCGGCTGCAAAACGCTGGAGCTGAAGCACTACCTTGACCGCATTGAGTACACGATTGAAGGCGGCACGCTGCGCTTTACGGCGCTGCTGCCCTGCGGAAGCGGCGAGGCACTGAACCTGAACCCGTCCTGCTGACCGACTTCCTCCGCACGCAGGGGGCCGCTCCCGTCTGGCCAGTGCCGCGTGGTGCGGACGCACCTTTATAACTAAAGCGGGCAAAGACTTCGAGTAAGCTCCCTGGCCCCCTAGCCAGAGAAGGTTTTTCGACACTCGGAGTTTTTCAAAATAGCGTAGGTATAGGAAGAAAGCTGCGCACCAGCGCGCCGGAGGTGGACATGGAGGTATCAATGGCGATCACCAGATCCTCAATCCGCCGTGCCTCCCGGGTTTCCAGCGGTTC
>ENA-OQIJ01000314-OQIJ01000314.1-human-gut-metagenome-genome-assembly--contig:-NODE-314-length-12200-cov-3.512714_pt1 | contig 12200 bp, 9 predicted proteins | sample MGYA00242582_ERZ504747 | MGnify/ENA primary metagenome ERZ504747 (study PRJEB26092, sample SAMD00036435) | human gut metagenome | host: Homo sapiens | study: EMG produced TPA metagenomics assembly of...
GCACCCAGCTCCATCAGGGCCTCGTTGTAGGGGCCGGGCGTGGCCTTGGGCATCTGGTCCAGCACCCGCACAGTAAAGGCTTTCTTTGTGGCCGGGGCCATGACGTCGGCGTCGTCGTTGTACAGCCGCGCAAAAACGCGCAGGACGTTGCCGTCCACCGCGGGGACGGGGATGCCAAACGCAATGCTGGCCACCGCGCCCGCCGTGTAGTCACCGATGCCCGGCAGACTGCGCAGGGCGTCGTAGTCGGCGGGCAGGTCGCCGCCGTACTGCTCGCAGACGATGCGGGCAGCCTTCTGCATATTGTTGACGCGGTTGTAGTAGCCCAGCCCCTGCCACAACTTGCGCAGGGCGTCCGGCTCACAGGCCGCCAGCGCGGCGGGGTCCGGCAAAGCCGCGATAAAGCGTTCATAATAGGGGATGGCCGCTGCCACACGGGTCTGTTGGAGCATGATCTCGCTGACCCAGATATGGTACGCAGAAGGCTCCTGCCGAAAAGGCAGGAGCCTCTTGTTTGCGTCAAACCATTGCAGCAGCGGTGCGGCAATGGGCTGCATCAAAAACCACCGCAGGTACGGGGAAGGGGATGACGTCGCGGATGTTGGGAATGCCGGTGACGTACATCAGCAGGCGCTCAAAGCCCAGACCGTAGCCCGCATGCTTGACGCTGCCGTAGCGGCGCAGGTCGAGATACCAGTCGTAGTCGGCGGTGTTCAGGCCCAGCTCCTTCATGCGGGCCTCCAGCACGTCGAGGCGCTCCTCACGCTGAGAGCCGCCGATCAGCTCACCGATGCCGGGAACCAGCATATCGGCGGCGGCCACGGTCTTGCCGTCCTCGTTCTGGCGCATGTAGAATGCCTTGATTTCCTTCGGGTAGTCGGTGACGAACACGGGCTTCTTGAAGATCTGCTCGGTCAGATAGCGCTCGTGCTCGGTCTGCAGGTCGGTGCCCCACTCGACTTTATACTGGAAGTTGTCATTGTTCTTCTTCAGCAGCTCGATGGCGTCGGTGTAGGTCACGCGGGCAAAGTCGCTGGATGCGACCAGCTCGAGGCGCTCGATCAGGCCCTTGTCAAAGAACTGGTTGAAGAAGGCCAGCTCGTCGGGGCAGTTATCCAGCAGGTAGCGGATGACGTAGCGGGTCATGGCCTCGGCGGTCTCGAGATAGGTGTTCAGGTCGGCGAAGGCCATCTCGGGCTCGATCATCCAGAACTCGGCGGCGTGGCGGGTGTCGTAGCTCTTCTCGGCGCGGAAGGTGGGGCCGAACGTGTAGACGTTGCCCAGCGCCATGGCCATGGCCTCGGCCTCCAGCTGGCCGGAAACGGTCAGGTTGACAGGACGCTTGAAGAAGTCCTTCGTGTAGTCAACGCCGCCCTCGTCATTGCGGGGGATATCGTTGAGGTCAAGGGTGGTCACTTGGAACATCTCACCGGCGCCCTCACAGTCAGAGCCGGTAAAAATCGGCGTATGCACGTAGGTAAAGCCGTGCTCATGGAAGAACTGGTGCAGGGCGAACGCCGCCTGACCGCGCACGCGGAACGCAGCGTTGAAGGTGTTGGTGCGGGGGCGCAGGTGGGTCATGGTGCGCAGGTAGTCCATGCCCATCTTCTTTTTCTGCAGCGGATAGTCGCCGCCGCAGGGGCCGAGCACGGTGATTTCATCCGCATTGATCTCAAAGGGCTGCTTGGCGCCCGGGGTCACAACAACGCTGCCGGTGACCTCAAAGCTCGTGTACAGACCGCACTTGGCGATCTCGGCATAGTTGGCGAGCTTGTCAGCCTGAAAAACGATCTGGACGGGCTTATAGCAGCTGCCGTCGGACAGTGAGATAAAGCCGATATTTTTAGAATCGCGCACAGTCTTGGCCCAGCCGCAGACGGTGACCTTGGTGCCGTCTGCAGGGGTGGCCTTGTACAGCGATGCAAGTTCCGTTCTCTGCATGGATAGTCCACTCCTCTTTATATATGAATGTTCCTATTGTAACAGGTATTTTATAAAAAGTAAAGAGCCGATATTTGCAGAGTTGCAGGGGGGGCAAGGTTTACCGTAGGGGCGGATTCCATATCCGCCCGTGGGAGTGTACGGCGGCGCAAGCTGCCCGGGAGGATGAATCCCGACCCTGATTAAAATTGTAATAAGAGATTTACCCTCCCAGCACCCCGGCTAACGCCTTGGCGGCGTACTCTCCGGCGCGGAGGGCCTCGTCCAGCGTGTTCGCGTGGCCGCCGATCTCTATTAAAAGACTGCCTGTCGTTAAATCCTGATTGTAAAACCGATACCCGCACAGCACGGGGCGGGTCAGGCCCGGGTAGGCGCCTTCCATAGCGGCCTCCCATTCGGCGGCAAAACGCAGATTGAGCCGCCAGTTAGGCAGGGCAATGCTGCTGCCGTTGCCGCACCCGGCAATGACCATGACCTGCGCCGTGCTCTCGCCGTCGATCTCGCACACGGGCTTGACCCGCGTGCCGTCGCTGTCCTCGATGGCATCGCGGTGGACGTCCAGCACGACCTTTATAGAAGGGTAGCGCTCCAGATACGCCTGCACGCCCGCGCGGCTGCGCTTATAGCTGTCGGTGTAGCCGGGCGCGTCGTAGAGCGTTTCGTCGTGCAGCGTGCGGATGCCCGCCGCATTGAGCACCTGCGCCATTTTCTCTCCGACGGCACACATATTCAGCGCCGTGCTTTTGCTGCGGGCCGTGTAGCCGGGGTCAAACACGGGGTCCGGCCAGGTCTGGTAGCTCTCGGTGGCATGGGTGTGCATGATGAGCACCTGCGGCAGGGCACTGTTCTTTTCAACGGCAAACGGTAAATTTTGCGTCGTCACGGCGGCGCGCAGGTCAGCGTCGGTGTGCTCGGTGCTGTTTCGGATGCTGCCTGCGGCCAGTGCCACATAGCCGTCGCCGCTGCCCTGCCTGAGCGTCACGCTGCGGATGCGGCCCGCGTCGTCCAGTTCCGGCGCGGCGCTGGGCAGCGGCGTGGAAGCGGGGGACGGCTCCGGCGTGGGCGTTGCCGCAGCTGTCGGGGCCGGGGAGGGCGTCGCCGTGGGCACGGGCGTGGGGCGGCGGTCCGGCTTCTGGGGCTTGTAGGCGGCCCGGGCGGCATCCGCTGGCCAGGCGATGGCCGCAGCCGCCGCGGGGTCCTGCAAAAACAGCGCCCCGCGCACGATCCACGCCCGCCCGGGGCAGAGCGCACACGCGGCCAGAACCGCCGCCGCACTGCCCGCAAATGCGGCCCCGCACAGCGCAGCCGCCGCCCACCGGCGCAGCTTTTGCATGGCACACACCCCCTTGTACCAGAATTTTATGCGATTTTTTTGGTTTCTATGAAGTTTTTTTTCAAAAAGCCCTTGCAACTTTGCAAAAAGTGTGGTAGGATAGCTTGTACTGTTATGGGGAACCAAGGAGGTGGAACGAATGCCTAATATTAAATCTCAGAAGGATCGTGTTGTTCAGGCCAAGAAAGAGGCTCTGCACAACAAGGTCGTCAAGTCCAACCTGAAAACAGTGGTCAAGAAGGCAAACGCTGCCATCGACAGCAATGCTACTGACAAGGAGACCGTCGTTAAGGTTGCTGTCTCTGCCATCGACTCTGCTAAGAGCAAGGGTGTTATCCATAAGAACACCGCTGCCCGCAAGATCAGCCGCATGGCTAAGCGCGCCAACAAGGCTGCTGCTCAGTAATTGATCGCATGAACAATGCCCGCCGTGGGAACACGGCGGGCATTTTCAGTTTTTTTAAGAGTTAGGGGAGGGATTCATCCCTCCCCGGGGCGTTTGGTGCTGCCGGTAGGTACACGGGAGGCATGAATGCTCCCCTACAAGCTGCCGGTAGGGGCCGCACATGTGCGGCCCTGCACCTCGCGAAATCGCCCTGCTTATGGGAAGCCTGCGGGCCGGGCATGCCCGGCCCCTACAGCGCTACTGCGTCAGCTCCTGCTCCATCAGCAGCTTCTTCAGCGGCAATAGCGCCGCGGGCTCGGCGCTGAAGGTGCGGATGCCGAGCTTTAAATAGGCCGGCATGGCATCCACGGCAGCCACGGTGATACCGCAGAGGTAGACCTGTGCGCCGTGCTCCTGCGCCTGCTCCAGAATGCCGCTGACAAGGCGCAGCACGGCGGGGTTTGTCAGCTGGTTCACGGCGGCGGTGGGGTTCTGCACAAGGCCCAGCGTGTAGCGGGTCAGGTCCTCAATATCCACAGCCATCAGCTGCGCACCGTGCTCCATCATATCCCCGGCCATGACCGCGGCGGACGGCATGTCCACAACGCAGCCCAGCATCATCGGGCCGGTCTCGCGGCCCTCGGCCAGCAGCTCGTCGCGGCAGGTGTTGACCTCCTCCACGCAGCGATCCCAGTCGGCTACATCTTTTATCATCGGGAACACGACCCCCAGGTCGCCGTCCGTGGCGGCGCGCAGCAGCGCCCGGATCTGCGGCTTGAACAGCCGATTGCCGCGCAGGCGGTCCTGCGTCTCCCCGGCCCAGGGGGCGTCGTCGTCGGCGCGGGTATCGCAGGTGCGCAGCAGCACGGGCACGCCCTCGGCGCTTTTCAGCAGCTCGCGCAGACGGGTGGTCTGCACCTCGTCGCTCTGGTCGTACAGAATCGCAGTCTCGGTGCGCACTAGGCCGATGCCCGCCGCGCCGCACGTGTGGGGCACGTCGCTGTCGCTGATGTTGCAGGTCGGCATCAGGCGGAAGGCCGTGCCGTCCTTCGTCAGGCAGGGCAGGGCGGCCACGGGGTCGGGCTTCTGGCCGTGCAGGCGGCTCAATGCAATTTTACAGTCCGCCTGGGCGATCTGCGCACCGTCCGGCTCCACAATAAGCGTGCCGTTGTCGGCGTCAAGGATCGCACGGTGACCCACGGCCATGGCCGCAGTGCCGCCGCCCAGCTGTACCACCGCCGGGATGCCCATGCTGCGGGCCATGATGGCGGCATGGCTGACCGTGCTGTCCTGGTCGCTGGCCAGGCCCAGCACCATGCGGCGGTCCAGACTGAACAGGTCACTGGGAAAGAAGCGGTCCGCCACCAGGATGCTGGGGCGCTTCAGATGCAGGCGGCGGCGCGGGCGTCCGTCCAGAATATCCACCACGCGGCGGCAGACGTCGCAGACATCGACGCTGCGCTCCCGGATGTACTCATCATCGACGTTTTTCAGGCGGCCCGCAAAAATCTGCTCGGCGCGCTCGACGGCGGCAGCCCCGCCCGCACCGGCGGCGATATAGTCACCGATCTCGTTCGTGAAGGACTCGTCCTCCAGCAGGGCGATCTGGAACAGCAGAATATCCGCGTCCGGCCCCTTGGCGCGCTGGCTCAAACGGCGCAGCTCGTCCTTGGCCAGCACGACGGCGACGTCGTAGAGGGCACGCTCCCGGAACGGGTCGCAGACGATGCGGTGCAGGCCGGTGGTGCCGTGGTCAATCTGCTCAACCGGGCCGACCACAATGCCGGTGGACGCCGGTACGCCGGTATAGGTGTGCATAGGATGCCTCCTTTTTTCTTCTTGGCCCCCTCCGGGAGGGGGCTCCCGCAGGGTCGGATGAGGGGCGGGTTCGCCGCAGACACCCGTTAAAGGATTACCGCCCGGCCCCTACAGCGCGATACTTTGGCAAACGCAGGCGGGGCCTCAAGGGGGAAGCCTTTTTACAAAATCGGCAGCTCGCCCAGGGTCTTGCTGACCAGGGCGGTCACGAATTCCTCTGGCACGGCGGCGGCGATGGCACGCTCGGTCACGAGGGTGTTGTCCCTGCCGTCCAGCAGGGCGGGGAAGCGGTCTGCCGGGTCCTTGTCAAAGCTGCCCATGAAGGTCGCGGCCAGCAGCTTCGGCGTGTAGGGCACGTCCTCGGGCACGCCGACGTGCTCGGCGGCCAGCTCCAGCGGGGCCAGTGCGCCGCGGGTGGGCGCACTCGGGTTTGGTGCATAGGGCGCCGGGTAGTTTGCGCGATGCCGCGCGTTTTTCTCCACAAGGTCAATTTCCGGTGCGCGGGCGCAGACCTCGGCCAGCAGCTTTTGGTATTGCTCGGCAAAGCGAGCCAGAAATTCCTCATTGTCGGGCAGCATGGCGTAGGCCGTGCCGCCGCAGCGGCCAAACAGCCGCAGCGTGTCAAAGTAGCCCAGCGCGATGTTGCGCCCGGCGCGGGCGGGGTCAAAGTCCAGCGTCGGACCCAGATCCCAATGGCTGCGCACGATGCGCGTCGGCAGGCCGGTGGTGTTGGGGCGTACAATGCCGATGCCGTCCACATCGACGCCGAGCAGCTCCGCTGCGCCCATTTTTGCGGCCAGATCCAGCGGCATATTGTCGCGCCAGCCGCCGTCAATGTACTTTACACCGTCAATTTCCCGCGGGCGCAGGGCCGGGAAGCAGGCACTGGACGCCAGCATATAGTCCTTTAACTGCCCTTCGGGGATGTCCTCGATGGGGCACTGCACGCTGCGCAGGCTGCCCAGCTCGGTCATGACAAGGCCGAAGTGGATAGGCGATGTGCGCACGGCCTCCTCGTTGATCAGACGGTCGATCATCTCGGCCAGCGGTTCAACGTTCAGTCCGCCGCTGCGGATGATGTCGAGGAAGAACGTGCGCAGCTCCTCGGGCTTGAGCGTTGCGGGGACTTCGAGAACATCGTGAATTTCCAGGCTGCGCCACAGGTCCTCGGCCTCCTGGATCTTGCCCATCGTGAACAGGCAGCCGTTCAGCGTGCCGACGCTTGCGCCCGTGATGATGTCAGGCGTCCAGTCCAGCTCCTGCAGAGCGCGCCAGACGCCGATCTGATAGCTGCCCTTGGCCCCGCCGCCAGCCAGCACCAGCGCACGTTTTCCGGTATGTTCCATCGGAAAAAAGCCCTCCTGTTTTGTAGTTTTATTCATTATAGCATTTTCTGTTTTAAGTTGCCATAGCAAACCGGGTCACAATCTGCGGAAATTGCGCAGTTTTTTCAAATTTTATAAGGTGCTTGCAAGTGGCAGAAAAAAAGAGTAAGATAAAAATCAATGTGGCGACGCCCGGTAGGGGCCGCACATGTGCGGCCCGCAGCTTTACGGCGGGCGTTCGTCTGCCATACACGCGCGGGCCGGGCATGCCCGGCCCCTACAGCGCAGTCACTCTTAGAAGAAGGAGCAAAAGCCTATGTCTACCAAACCGATCCTCGTTGTCATGGCCGCCGGTATGGGCAGCCGCTACGGCGGACTCAAACAGATCGACCCCGTCGGCCCGTCCGGCGAGGCCATCCTCGACTACAGCCTGTACGATGCCCGCCGCGCCGGGTTCAAGACCGTCGTCTTTATCATCAAGCATGAGATCGAGCAGGCGTTTAAAGAGGCCGTCGGTGCCCGTGCCGTGCGCGCCGGGTTCGAGGTCCGCTACGCCTACCAGCAGCTGGAAAAGCTGCCCGAGGGCTTCACCGTGCCGGAGGGCCGCGTCAAGCCCTGGGGCACCGCCCATGCCATCCTCGTGGCCGAGGAGGCTATCGGCGACGCACCGTTTGCGGTCATCAACGCCGACGACTACTACGGTCCGCAGGGCTTCAAGCTCATCTACGACTACCTGAGCACCCACGCCGACGGGGACCGCTACGCCTGGGCCATGGTCGGCTTCCTGCTGGGCAACACGGTCAGCGCCAACGGCAGTGTCAGCCGCGGCGTCTGCGTGACCGACGAGAGCCGCAACCTCGTCAGCGTGACCGAGCGCACCTGCATCGAGCCCTACGCCGACGGCATCCATTACAGCGAGGACGGCGGCAAGAGCTGGGCCGACCTGCCCGCCGACTGTGTTGTCTCGATGAACCTGTGGGGCTTCACCCCCGCCTACGTGCAGGAGGCCAAGGCCGGTTTTGCCGCGTTCCTGCAGGCCAGCCTGCCCGTCAACCCGATGAAGTGCGAGTATTACCTGCCCACCGTCGTGACGAACGCGCTGGAGGCCGGCAAGGCGGATGTCCATGTGCTGACCAGTGCCGACAAATGGCACGGCATCACCTACCGCGAGGACAAACCCGAGCTGGTCGAAGCCCTGAAAAAGATGAGCAAGGATGGGCTGTACCCGGTGGATAGGCTGTTCTGATTCCGGTACATAAGAATACCCCTGGCAGTGTCATGCTGCCGGGGGCTTTAATATTTTACAAATGTTCGGGTTGTAATTGCCCTCTGCGTCGGGTATAATAAGGCTAGCACTATTGCTTTGTATGCACGCCCGCTGCGGCGTTTTTCACGAAAGCTGCGTTACATCGCAGTATTTGCAAAAGGAGAACTACTATGATGAAGAAAACCACCTTCGGCGCCGTTCTGGCGTTCCTGTTTGCCGCTGCCGGTGCCCTGACCGCCGCCGCACTCTATCTCTACCACCGTGAAAAGGAGCTGGACGAGTACGAGCGCCTGCTGTTCAGCGACGACTACGAGGATGACGATTACGACGACGAGGATTCCACCACCTACGAGAACATCCCCTCCGCCCCCGCAGAGGAGAAGGAGTAAATGATCCTCAAGGTTTCCCCCGCGGGGGAAGCCTTTCTGCCACCACAACCCGGCTGGGCACCGACCTGACGGCGTCCGGCTTTTTGGCAATGCCATACTGCCACGGAGAAAACACAATATGCGTAAACTGCTGCTTTGGCTTGTGATGGTCGCCGTTATGATTGCCGCCATCCTGGGCGGAACGGCGGCTTTTCTTTACAGCCGCACCGGGACGGACGCCCTGCCGCAGGAGGCCGTCACCTTCGGTGAGCAGACCCTCGAGCCCAACGGCTGGAGCTGGGTCATCCCGGTGCTGGGCGATAAGGTCAACAAGACCTACGAAAGCCCGACGAACCTGACCGTGCAGAAGCTGGGCACCTTCACCGATACCGTGCCGCAGCTCGTCCTGCCCGACTGGGTCACCGCTGCCGAGCTTCAGATCACCGCGCCCGACGGCACGGTCTGGACCGGCGCACTGGCCGACTGCAATACCTATACCTATACACAAAACGGAGACTATCAGATCATCGTGACCGCGCACCACAGCAGTGCGGACAACCCCGGCGACCCCGTGGGCTGGTACGCCTACCGCGCCGGCTACACGATGGCGATGAACCCCAAGGTCACCCTGAGCACCGAGCGCGCGCCGCAGGGCAGCATCGTGGCTGTGCAGCTGTCCGGCATTCTGGACGGCGAGCCGAGCCTGGAGACCGATCTGGGCACCGTCTGGTTCCGCAAGACCGCCAGCGGCTACATGGGCTATCTTCCCGTGACCTACAACGCCGAGGGCGGCGACCATGCGCTGCACCTGACCTGCGGGAGCCTGGAAAAGGACATCACCCTGACCGTCACCCGCACCATGTATGATACGGTCACCGTCCCCGCCGAGGAGGACACCGGCGGCGGGGAGGAGTTCCGCAACGCTATATGGCCGCTGTACACAACGGGCAGCTCCGCCAAGCTCTGGAATGGCCGCTTTGAGGCCCCCAGCGCGGGCGCTGTCGCCATGGAGTACGGTGTCACCCAGATGGTGGACGGCCAGCGCAGCGGCCAGGCTACCGGCCTGACCTATGCCGCCGCGGACGGCGAGACCGTCACCGCCCCGCAGGCAGGCAACGTTGTCTTTGCGGGCACACTGACCCTGACCGGCGGCACGGTGGTCATCGACCACGGCTGCGGCGTAAAGAGCTACCTGTACGGGCTGGAGACTGTCGGCGTGGAGCGCGGGCAGAGTGTGTCCGCCGGCGACCCGCTGGGCACCGCCGGGACGGCCCACAACCTGATCTACGAGCTGCGCATCGGCAGCAAATCCACCGACCCGCAGACCGCGCTGGACGGAAACAGTGGTCTGCAATTCCGCGAGGCTGAATAAAATAGCTGCACACGGCACACCCGGCCTGCCGTGCCGCTGCCGTTTTGCCGGGCATCCATAAAGGTCCCTAAAAGAGTGAGTGTGAGTATGGAAGAAGATAAGAAATCCACTGCGGTACAGCCGGAGGAGGCCCCCAAGCCGAAGCCCCGGCGCCGCAAGGCAGCCAGCCCCCAGCCTGCCGCCGACACGCCCCCTGCGCCGACGGACAGCGCCGCGCCGCCCGCCGCAGACGGGCAGAGCACAAAAAAGCCTGCCGCGTCCCCCAAGAAGCCGCGGGCCAAAAAAAACACAAAGACAACAAAGACAACAAAGACAACAAAGACAACAAAAACCGCAAAGCCCAAGACGCCGAAGGCTGCTAAGACGGCGAAAAAAGCCCCGGCTGACGAGACCCCGGAGCGCAAGGCCCCCGCACAGGAGAGCCCCGTTCCCGCCGCGCCGGAGCCTGCCGAGCCCAAGTCCGAAAGCAAGCCCGAGCCGCCGGAGACCCCCGCCCGGGAGGACGCTGCCGCACCCACCGTGCCCGACGTCCCGAGTACCCCGGAGCTGCCCGAGCCCGCGGAAAGGGCCGAGCCCGCCGTGACGGAGCCCGAACCGACAGCGGACGCCCCTGCCGCCGACGATACGCCTGCGGCAGAAGCGCCCCCCGAGGCCGCCGCGGCAGACACAGCCGTCACCGACACGCCCGGCCAAACAGGGGACGTCCCCGCGGAGGACGCTGCCGAGCCGTCCGGCCTTGTTTTCAGCGATGACCTTGCCAACGATAAAGCCCTTGCCGCTGAGGCCGCACGCATGGCGAACATCTCCCGCACGGCGCAGCTTTCGATTGCGCAGATCATGGCCGGGCTGGAGGAGAACCCCGCGCCGTCTGCCGGGCCTGCCCCGGCGCCCGAGGCACCGCAGCATGACAGCGCCGACGACGACGAGGACGACGAGCCGCAGGATACGATCCCGCAGGCCCTCGGGCGCGGTGTGTTCGGCATGTTCAAGTGGCTGCTCCTCGTTGTGCTGTTCGTGCTCATCATCGCAGGCGGCGGCGTGGCATGGCTTTACCGCAGCGCCACGCCTGACATGCTGCCCGAAGTCAAGGTCACCTTTGACGGCCAGGAGCTTGCTCCCACGGCCTACAAGTGGCACGTGCCGGTTGTCGGCAGCTTTTTCAGGCGCACCTACGCCGAAACGCTCAATTCCTCTCCCGTTGTGCTCGAGGATGCCATATCCGACGCATCGCCGGATATTATCGTGACGCCGTCCGACTACAGCACCCATCTGACCATCACCGACGCCGACAGGGAGACCGTGTACGAGGGCAGCGTCACCGGCTTCCGCAGCTATCTGTTTGCGGAGAACGGCACGTTTGACGCCAAACTCGTCGTCACCGCGTCTGACAGCGCCGCCGAGGACCGCTCCAGCGTCACCGGCACCGAGACCTGGCAGTTCCGCTTCACCGTCAGCATCAAGCCGTCCGTCACGCTCTGCACACCGACGGTGCAGCAGGGCAGCGTGGCCGCCGTGCGTGTCGGCAGCACCATGAGCCGGACCGAACCGACGCTGACGGGCCCGCTGGAAAGCACAGGCTTCGTCAGGGCCGCCAACGGCTGGATCTGCTACCTGCCCATCCCGTGGAACGCAGAGACCGGAAACACCGAGCTGACCGTGACTGCCGACGGCTATACCGAAACGCTGACGCTGTCGGTCCGCGCGGCCTCCTACTCCTACAAGGATTACAGCGCCAAGTCCCAGCTGACGTCGCCCTACATCGGCGCGGACGACGCCCCCGATGCCGTCCGCAGGCTGCTGACGACTGACGGCGGCGAGATCCAGTGGGCCACGGGCGGCTTTGTGCAGCCGTTCCTGGACAGCTTTGACACACCGCTGCTCTACGGCATGACCGAGTACGTGGGCCGTTCCTACAGCGAGCGCAGCACGAACTACGGCTACGGCGGGCGCACCTCGACAAATGTCGTCATCAAGCCGAAGAAGTCGAAGGATTCTATGATCGTGCCCGCCAGCGGCCATGTGCTGCTGGCCGAGGACCTTGGCGGCAGCTACGGCTACACCGTCGTCATCGACCACGGCGCGGGCCTCAGGAGCATCTTCTACGGCTTGACCGCACTGGACGTCGAGGCCGGGGACGATGTCAAGCAGGGCCAGCTGCTGGGCACCAGCGGCAGGACCGTTGTGGCCGAGCTGCGCATCGGCAACGTGCCCATCAACCCGCTCCTCGTCTGGCGCGGCCAGTGCGACGGGCTGAAATATTATTGAGGCAATACCGCATAATTCTAAGTGCCGATACGGCGAGCGAGGTGCGGCAGCTGCTAAGCCAAAAGCGCAGATAATACTTTGTGTATTATCGAGCATTTTGGCAACGCAGATGCCGTGCCGCAGCCG
>ENA-OQIJ01000315-OQIJ01000315.1-human-gut-metagenome-genome-assembly--contig:-NODE-315-length-12198-cov-7.378510_pt1 | contig 12198 bp, 14 predicted proteins | sample MGYA00242582_ERZ504747 | MGnify/ENA primary metagenome ERZ504747 (study PRJEB26092, sample SAMD00036435) | human gut metagenome | host: Homo sapiens | study: EMG produced TPA metagenomics assembly of...
AGTAGGCAGGCAGAGGTTTGTTCTTCTTTCACCTATGGGAATGCTGTTATCAAATTTGATAATGAGGATGATCTGTCTAAATTGAGGCTGTGCATTTCGGGGAAGAGAAATATTGGATTAGGCCAAATTAAAAATATCTTCTTTTGGATTTGGGAGATTGCTTATATTTTTTCAACGGCTTTTTTCCAGTTCTTTTAAACATTTTCTTTGATGGAGAAGAAGATGAGTTTTTCCCAAAAGAATGGCAAGACAGTGGTGCACGACAAAGAGCTTTAACCTGATAAGAAGTAACAATAGATTATGTTTCATATCTCAGGAAACATTGAACCGCACAACCTTACAAAATTATGCATCACTAAAGGCTGTTCTCAAGTATCCTCTTAGTTCTATATTTGCTGTCCAGTCCTATGACAACATTTATGGAGAGCATAGGTTTGTATTAGCATCACACGCAGCTGAAGGTATAGTAGAGGAAAAATATGACAACCGGCTTTCAAATCACAGCTTTCAAGGCAGAATGGAGTTCCTTTTTGAACCGCTACTAAATGCAAATAGAAAGTATAAAACAAAGCTGTTTAGCAGCATGGGACTGTCGCAAAAAAAATACTTTAAGTTACTAAAAGATACCCGCCATTTTTATTCCCACTTGGCAAAAGAGCGAAAGCGATTTACGGATGGAAAGGAATTTGCCTCTGATTATTGGATTTTGTCACTTGCAATTCGTTTGTTTATACTGCAAGAGATTGGAGTTAACTATGAGGCTCCCTTATTCAAGGCAAACGCTTCTGCAATAGCTGAGTGGATAACTAAATACCGATAAAACCAGCACAGAAAACCCGCTCAATCGAGCGGGTTTTCTTATGCCCAAAATTCAGAAAGGAACATGATATGGAACAGGAAAAGCTGTATGTCATCGAGGAAAAGACCTACGAGGCACACATCGACGAGGAAGTGCATCTCTATGGGCTGCTGCACCAGCTGGCCTTCCTTGCCGGGAAAATCAAGGACCGCCGGGACATGGAGAACCTGATCGACACCGCCCAGCGGTACGGCGAGATCGCCGACCAGATGTTTGACGGCTGGAGCATCCCCGGTCGCTACCTGGTGTTTGGCGACAAGGCCGACCTTGCCCGGCTGAAGGCCCTGGAGCTGTGCGAGCTGGACGCCTTCTATGTGGACTGTGAGGACGACGAGGATCAGCCTCATGCCTGACCGCCTCACCCATGTCAGCCTCTTTTCCGGCATCGGCGGGCTGGACCTTGCGGCAGAGGCGGCGGGCTTTGAAACGGTCTGTCAATGCGAGTGGGCGGACTATCCATTTTCCATCCTGCAAAAGCATTGGCCGGATGTGCCGAAGTTCCGGGACATCACCACATTCACGAAGGAGGCGTTTTTTGAGAAAACAGGACTTGAAACCATCACGATCCTCTCCGGCGGATTTCCATGCCAGCCCTTCTCCACCGCCGGAAAACGGCGGGGCTTTGCGGATGAACGCTACCTGTGGCCGGAGATGTGCCGCGTTATTGCCGAACTGCGGCCCCGTTGGGTGCTTGGGGAAAATGTTGCTGGCTTCATCAATATGGGGCTCGACAAAACGATTTTTGACCTGGCAAAAGCGGGATACGCTGTTCTCCCATTCGTATTTCCGGCTTGCGGCGTCGGCGCATGGCATGAGCGCCAGCGAACTTTTATCGTCGCGGCTGATGTTTCCCACACCCCTTGCCTCCGACAAATCCACGGGGCGGGACGCTGCCAACCTGGATGTGTTCCTGTCGGACAACGGGATATTCCGCAAACGGAACAAGGATGGGTCGATCTGGAGCCTGTCCCTGTCGGCGGCGGTGTTCTATCTGACCCCGGCAGCATCGGAGGGCTACCGTTCCACCCTGAAACCGGCGGCCTTCCGGGACAAATCCCCGTCCTCCAACCTGTCGGCCCAGGTGATCCGGCAGGAGCAGCCCCGTTCCGAGAAAGCGGCGCTGAATCCGGACTGGGTGGAATGGCTTATGGGATTCCCCCCGAAATGGACGGACGCATCCTATGGCGTGCCGAGCCCGAAGGAGTCCCCCGCATGACCGAGGACACTGACAACCGGGCGCTGCGACTGAAAACCTTGGGGAACGCGGTCTGCCCGCCCCAGGCCTATCCCATTTTCCAGTACATCGCCAAGATCGAAACCGGGGCCTGTGTCAACATCTGCCCCTATGGAACAGGAGGTGACGCACCTTGAAAGAATGGAAAGCACCCGAAAAGGAGGCGCAGAAGATGACCCGTGACGGGGCGGTATCCGTCAATCTGGTCACGGGCGAGACCACCTATCCCGACCACCGGGAGCCGGAACAGGACCATTCCGCCTCCGGCGACACGGCGGGCGCCGCCGGAAAAGCGGTGGACCGTGCGGAACTGCACCGGGAACAGGCAGCAGCCAAAAAGAAGCGTCGAAAACAGCGCAGATCCTATCGGGAGGGCGAGGCGGCGGCAGGTCACCCATCCTCCCGATTGCAGTTTTCCGAAGCTGACCGGGCGGTGCCGGAGCTGCAAGGGGCCATTCGCAAGTCGGATAAGGCGGCGGACCGGCTGGATGTGGCGAAGGCTGCTGTTCCGTCCAAACCGCCATTCCCCCAGCATACCAATCCGCTGTCCCGCCCCATTCAGGAGGCAGGCGCAGCGATCCACGGCAAGGTCCGGGAGGTGGAGCAGGAAAATTCCGGCGTCCAGTCGGGCCATCTGGGGGAACGCAGCTTTGAGAAGGCTGTGGGCTACGGAAACCGCCGAGTCCAGAACTGGCGGGCGGAACGCAAGCTGAAACCCTGGCGGGACGCGGCAAAGGCGGAGCAGGCGGCGGTCAAGGCCAATGCGGATTTCTACTATCGGAAAGCCGTGGCGGAGAACCCCCAGCTTGCATCCAATCCCATCTCCCGCCTGTGGCAGAAACGGAAGCTGCAAAAGCAATATGCGGCGGCATACCGGGCGGCGGGCAAGACCGCCAAGGCCGGGAAAACAGCGGAGGCCACGGCAAAGGCAGCCAAGAAAACCGCCCATGAGTCCAAGCGCACCGCCCTTTTCCTGAAACAGCATTGGAAGGGTGCGCTGATTGTGGGCGGCATCGGCCTTCTCCTGGTGATGCTGCTGGGCTCCCTGCAATCCTGTTCCTCCATGTTCGGCGGCGGGGTGTCCAACATCATGGCGTCCTCCTATCTCTCCGAGGATGCCGACATGCTGGCGGCGGAAGAAGCCTACTGCGCCAAAGAGGATGAATTGCGGGAGTACCTGGACACCTACGAGGCCACCCACGACTATGACGAGTATCACTTCGACCTGGACGAGATCGAGCACGACCCCTATGTGCTGATCTCCATTCTGTCGGCACTCCATGAAGGGGTGTTTACCCTGGACGAGGTGCAAAGCGACCTGGAAATGCTCTTTGACAAGCAGTACATCCTCACCGAAACCGTGACCACGGAGACCCGCTATCGGACGGAAACAAGGACGGACAGCGAGGGCAACACCTATACGGTTCGGGTGCCCTATACCTGGACCATCTGCACCGTCACGCTGGAGAACTTCGACCTCTCCCATGTGCCTGTCTACATGATGGGCGAGGAACAGCTTTCCTTGTACGCCACCTATATGTCCACCCTGGGCAACCGCCCCGACCTGTTCCCGTCCTCCGGGTATGTGAACAAGTACATCGACAACCCACCTGCCGCCTGGGAGATTCCCGCTGAATACCTGACGGACGAGCGGTTCAACACCCTTATCACCGAGGCAGAGAAGTATTTAGGGTATCCCTATGTATGGGGCGGCAGCAGCCCCAGCACCTCTTTTGATTGCAGCGGCTTCGTCAGCTATGTGTTGACCAACAGCGGCCTGTGCAATACCGGGCGGCTGGGCGCTCAGGGGCTCTACAACATTTCCACCCCAGTATCCGACCCCCAGCCCGGCGATCTGGTGTTCTTCGTGGGGACCTACGATACAACCGGCGTATCTCATGTAGGCATCTATGTGGGCGACGGGATGATGCTGCATTGCGGCGATCCCATCCAATATTCCAACCTGAACACGAGTTACTGGCAGTCCCATTTCTACGCATACGGCAGACCGCCGTACAACTGATGGAGGTGATGAAGCATCAATATGGTTTCCTATGGGGGCGGCGCCAACAGCACCGCCCTTTTGATCGGGCTGCACCAGCACCGTATCCCGGTGGACCTAATCCTCTTTGCGGATACGGGGGCGGAGCATCCCCATACCTACGCCTATCTGGAGGTGATGGATCCCTGGCTGAAGGACCATGGGATGCCGCCCATTACCAGAGTGTATAAGACCACCCGTGACGGCAAACGGCTGACGCTGGAGGATGAATGTCTGCAAAGTTGCAGCCTTCCGTCCATCGCCTACGGCTTCAAGCGGTGTTCCCTGAAACACAAAATCGGGCCGCAGGAAAAGTTCTGCAACCACTACCCGCCATGCCGCCGAACCTGGGAGGCGGGCAAGCGGGTGGTCAAGTTCATCGGCTACGACGCGGGCGAGGGCTACCGCAGCGACAAGGTGCTGCTGGGAGACCTGGCCGACCGAAAATACAGCAAGTGGTATCCCTTAATGGAATGGGGATGGACGCGGGACGATTGCATCCGGCAGATCGAGGCGGCAGGGCTGCCCCAGCCGGGAAAATCGTCCTGTTTTTTCTGCCCCAGCATGAAACCCGACGAGATCACCGCCCTGCGGGACCAGAACCCCGATTTGTTCCGCCGCGCCCTGGCGCTGGAGGACAACGCCCTTCAAAATCTGAAAACGGTCAAGGGCCTGGGGCGGAACTATTCCTGGAGAGAACGATTTGGAAAGGAGTTTTGCACACATGGCAACGGTTGAAAAAATCCGCAAAGACATCGAAAAGACGAAGGAGAAGATCTCCGCCCAGCAGAAACGACTTCGGGAGCTGGAGGCGCAGCTCACCGAGGAAGAAAACCTGGAGATCGTCCGCATGGTCAAGGCGGTGCGGATGGACAACAAGGAGCTGACCGCCTTCCTGAAGGCCTACGCCAGCGGCCTTATCACCCTGCCCGACGGGATGATGGAGGCGGAGGCAACGCCGGACCCTGACATCGAGGATATGGAAGGAATGGAGGATGGCGAAGATGAAGCGTAACAGAGTTTTTCGCCTCTTGGCATCCCTGACGGTGGTGGTCCTGTGCATGACTGCCTTCTCCGTCACCGCCTTTGCGGGCGGCGGGGATGGCGACTACTACACCGGGAAGCCCGCCGAGACGACGCCGGAACCCACCCAGGAACCCGCCACCGGGGGCATGGAGCCGGTGGGCCAGTCCCTTACCCCGGAGGGCAACGCCACGCTGGTAGACGACTATTACGGTGACAAGCAGCTTATCACCGTGACCACGAAAGCGGGCAACTATTTTTACATCCTGATCGACCGGGCCAACGAGGACAAGGAGACCGCCGTTCACTTCTTGAACCAGGTGGATGAAGCCGACCTGATGGCGCTGCTGGAGGACGGGCAGGCGGAGGAAAAGCCCGCTGCTTGTACCTGCGCCGAGAAATGCCAGGCCGGTGCGGTGAATACCGCCTGTCCGGTCTGCGCGGTGAATATGAGCGAGTGCGCCGGGAAAGCGCCGGAGGTGGAACCGGAGCCTGAACCGGAGCCGGAGAAGGAGTCCGGCGGTGGCGGCGCGCTGGTATTGATCCTGCTGCTGGCGGTGCTGGGCGGTGGCGGAGCCTTCGCCTACATCAAGTTCATCAAGCCAAAACAGGGCGCAAAGGTCAGCGCCGACCCGGACGACTATGAGTTCGAGGACGAGGAATATGAAAACGAGGACGTTCCAGAACAGGAAGAACAGGAGGACCAGAATTGAGCAAATTGGTGATCTGCGAAAAACCGAGTGTAGCAAAGAGCATTGCGTCGGCCCTGGGTGTTACATCCAGGGCCGATGGTTATTTTGAGGACGGCGGCTGGCTTATCTCCTGGTGCATCGGGCATCTGGTGGGGCTGGCGGACGCGGCCGTCTACGATGACCGCTATAAGAAGTGGCGGTATGAGGACCTTCCCATCCTGCCCAACCCCTTCCGCTATGTGGTGTCCGAGGAAAAGGCCGCCCAGTTCCACATTCTCCGTTCCCTGATGGAGCGCCCCGATGTAACGGAGCTGGTCAACGCCTGCGACGCGGGGCGCGAAGGTGAATTGATCTTCCGGCTGGTCTATGAGGCCGCCGGATGTTCCAAACCCTTCTCCCGCCTCTGGATTTCTTCGATGGAGGACGCGGCGATCCGGGAGGGCTTTGCCGACCTGCGCCCCGGCGCGGACTATGACCCGCTGTATCAGTCGGCACTTTGCCGTCAAAAGGCGGACTGGCTTATTGGGATCAATGCCTCACGGCTCTTTTCGGTGTTGTATCATCGAACGTTAAATATCGGGCGGGTTCAGACGCCCACCCTGGCAATGCTGGCCGACCGGGACAGCAAAATCGTCCTGTTCCGCAAGGAGAAATACCATCATGTGCGCCTGGCGCTGGAGGGAGCCGAGGCGGTCAGCGACCGTATTGTTTCCACGGAGGACGCCCAGGCCATCCGGGATACCTGTGACGGGCAGCGGGCCGTGTGTGTATCCCTGGTGCGGGAGAAAAAGACGGAGAAGCCGCCCAAGCTGTACGACCTGACCACCTTGCAGCGGGAGGCAAACCGGGTGTTCGGCTACACGGCCAAGCAAACCCTGGACTACGCCCAATCGCTCTATGAAAAGAAGCTGCTGACCTATCCCCGCACGGACAGCCGGTATCTGACGGTTGACATGATGGAAACCGCCTCCGTGGTCCTGCATCTGGCGGCACGGGTGCCGCCCTTCGACGCCTGCCCGGAGTTTTTCCCCGATGTTGCGGCACTGGTGAACGACAAGGAGGTATCTGACCACCACGCCCTGATTTCCACCCTGGAGCTGGAAAAGGCGGATGTGCCTGCGCTGCCTGTGGGCGAGCGCAATATTCTTCTGCTGGTCTGCTGCAAGCTGCTGTGTGCGGCGGCGGAGCCTTTCGTGTATGAGGCGGTCACAGCCGCCTTTGATTGCGGCGGCCACACTTTCACGGCAAAAGGAAAGCGGATGCTTTCCCAGGGCTGGCGGGCCATCCAGGAGGTGTTCCGTTCCTCCCTGAAGGAGAAGCCGGAGGATGAAGATGCCGAGGGTGCTCTTCCCGCCTTGACCGAGGGGCAGGTCTTTGAGCCGGTCACCGCCTCCGTCACCGAACATTTCACTTCGCCCCCGCGCCCCTATACGGAAGATTCTCTCCTGGCGGCCATGGAGAACGCGGGCAAAGAAGATATGCCGGAGGACGCGGAACGGCGCGGCTTGGGCACCCCGGCGACCAGAGCAGCCATCATCGAAAAGCTGGTGTCCGGCGGATTTGTGGAGCGCAAGGGCAAGAACCTGATCCCCACAAAAGCGGGTGTCAACCTGGTCACGGTACTGCCGGAACTGCTGACCTCTCCCAAGCTCACAGCGGATTGGGAGCAGCGGTTGAACGAGGTGGCAAAGGACCAGGTATCGCCGGAGGACTTCATGGACGGGATCGAGGCAATGGCGGCAGAGCTGGTGCGGAAATACTCCCACATTTCCGAGGATGGGCAAAAGCTGTTCCAGCCGGAGAAGGAGACGGTGGGCCTCTGCCCCCGCTGCGGCAAGCCGGTCTATGAGGGCAAGAAGAACTTCGCCTGTTCGGACCGTGCCTGTCAGTTTGTCATGTGGAAGAATGACCGTTTTTTTGAGCAGCGCGGAAAGGTCTTTACTACCAAAATTGCCGCCGCTTTGCTCAAAGATGGAAAGGCAAAGGTCAAAAGGCTGCGCTCCCTTCGTACCGGGAAAACCTATGACGGGACAATCGTTCTGGCCGATACCGGCGGGAAATATGTGAATTACCGCATTGAGAAATAAGTATCGTGTCGTTCTTCCTTCACGGCTCTATCCAAGAGTAACGGATTGCTGTATAATAAGGCTAAAATCTTTCAGGAGGTAAATAGCCGTGAGGGATATGATCGCATACTGTGGACTGGACTGTGAGAAGTGCGACGCTTATCTTGCAACGATCAACGACGATCAGGCATTGCGCGAGAAAACGGCAAAGCTATGGTCTGAATTAAATCATGCTCCCATTCTGCCGGAGCATATCAACTGTCAAGGCTGCCGCATGGATGGGGCAAAAACGGTGTATTGTGAAAGCCTTTGCGGTATTCGTCAATGCGCGTTGCAAAAAGGCGTGACGACCTGCGGCGACTGTCCTGAATTGGAAAGTTGCCAGACGGTGGGTGCAATTCTTTCCAATAATCCCGCTGCGCTGGAGAACCTGAAGGGATAGACTACATACCACAACAAAATAGCAGCCGCCGGTGGCGGCACCAAGCAGGAAACCTTTCCGGGTTTCCTGCTTTTCTTTTACCTATTTTCAGAAAGGATGATGTCTTTGAGCAAAACCGAACCCAATTTCATGGAGAATTTGAAACCGCTACATCCCGCAGGCGGTGACGCAAACGAACTGGAGGCGGTGGCCCAGGCACTTGCCGGACTTTCCCCGGAGGACCGTGACCTTCTGGCCGCCGTCCAAGAGTCGCCCTATCGTCTGACCACCCTGGAGCAGTTCCGGGAGTTTCCCGCGAATACCGAGTATTTCATTCTGGAGCCCAACATCAGCAAGGTGGAGGATGTGGGCTGGCGCTATCTGGCGCAGCATTTGGACGTCCTTCTGCCCCCGGAGCTGCTGGACGCCATTGATCCTGTTCCCTTCGGCAATCATGCCATGCAGGAGGAACAGGGCTGTTTTACGAGCCGAGGCTATCTCACTCTTTCCGGCGACGAGTGGGAGCATGAGCGTCCCAGGGAGAGGCAGACGGAGAAAAAGCCCTCCATCAAGGAGCGGCTGGAGCAGAGCCGTAAGGAATGTGCCAACCAGAGCAAGGCGCAGCCCCATTGGGAAAAGTCTGCGCCGGAACTGTAAGGAGGTGCCGCTATGCCCCATTATGACTATGATAAAGAGTATCCCTTTGCCGCTTTCATCACCAACCTGGGCAAGTACAACGAGGGCGCCCTTGTGGGCGAATGGGTGAAGTTCCCCACCACGGCGGAGGAACTGAAAAAGGTCTTTGAGCGTATCGGGATCGGCGCAAAGGACGACTTTGGGCAGACCTATGAGGAATGGTTCATCACGGACTACGACTGCTATGTGGACGGCCTCTATGACCTGCTGGGTGAGTATGCCAACCTGGACGAGCTGAACTATCTGGCCTCCAAACTGGATGATATGAGCCAGGATGAATACGAGCGGTTCCAGGCAGCTATGGAGATCGGCGACCACACGGGCAGCATCCAGGAGCTTATCAACCTGACGGAGAACCTGGACTGCTACGACATTTATCCCGACATCCACGACCACGACGATCTGGGCCGGTATTACATCGAGGAACTGGACGCCATGCAGGTGCCGGAGCATCTGCGCAACTACATCGACTATGAGGCCTACGGGCGGGACATCGCCCTGGAGGAAAGCGGCCAGTTCACCGACCTGGGCTATGTGCGGGATACCGGGGACAGTTTCCATGAGTATTACGATGGCGAGCGCGGCAGCATCCCGGAGGAATACCGGGTGATGACCTTTCAGGATGACATCCCCGAAGAAGAAGTTTCGGAATGGGCCATGGACCTTGCCTACGATATGGACGAGTTTTTCCGGCAGAATGATCCGCAGTATGCCGCCGAGCACCCGGAGGAACACGCGGCGAAGGAAGAAATCTACGAGAACCTGATGGCCGGGCGCATCTCCGTCCTGGAAGAGAAGCTGGCCGCCCTGGGGCAGACCCAGGAGGACTATCTGCCTTCGGAGATTGAGAAGTTCAAGGACGCCATCGGCTATGAGGAATTTCTGGATGTGGACCCACAGGCGATCCGGGAGGCCATTGAAAACCCGGATCAGTCCCATGTGGACGAGATGCTGTCCTTTGCGGAGCAGGCAAACCGGGAGTATGAAGCGGAGTTGTACGGGCAGCAAGCGACGCCCACCCCGGATGACCGGGAGATCGGCGAGACGGTGCGGACCCCCAGGGGCACCTTCCATGTGACGGATATGAGCCGGGAACAGATGGAGGCGGCCGGATACGGTTTCCACCACGAGTCCGAGGATGGAAAGTATCTCATCATGGCCAACGGCAGTCGCGCCTTTGCCATCCCCAACGAAGATGTCCCCGAACATACTACGCCGGAGAAGTTGACCGTCCTGGTGGTGGAGCCCATGAAGGAGCCCTATGTGAAGGAGATCGACCCCGGCCTCCATGCGCTGCAAGCGGAGGTGGGCGGCGATATTGCCGCCTCCTATCCCTTTGACGATCCGGTGGGGCTGGTGCTGAACGATGAAGGCAAGCTCATCGGTCTGGACCTGAACCGTTCCCTCCGGGACGACCATGGGGAGATTTACGACATTGTGGCGGGCACCTTCCTGGTGGTGGGCCTGGGGCCGGAGAGTTTCGCGTCCTTGCCCCTAGACATGATCCAGAAGTACACCGAGCAATTCAAGCGGCCGGAGCTGTTTGCCAGCATCAACGGGCAAATCGTGTCCGTTCCCGTGGAATCGGAAAGCCCGCTGCGCACAGCGGAAATGACCCTGGAGGACGACTATGGGATGATCGATGGGATCATCAACAACGGCCGCCGTGGTGAGGAATTGGAGAAAGCCCAGGCCGAGGCGCGCAGGACCACGCCGGAGAAAAAGCCCTCTATCCGGGAGCGGCTGGAGGATGCAAAACGGGGGTGCGCGGAACGGAAATGCCTGGACAAGCCTGCCCCGCAGAAGAAGCCCCCGGAGTTGGGTGACTTATGAGCCGGAGCAAGAAATGGCGTCTGGAATGGTCGTTCTTCCTGGGCGAGAACGGCAGGCGTCAGTATAACAAGCTCTGCAAAGGCTGCGTCCATCCCTGCAAGCAGAGTTTCCGGGCGGTGGTGTTGTCCTGTCCGCACTATCTTTCCCGCCGCTCTAAAAAGTGCGGGAATTAGGGTTCAAAGTGGGTCAAGAAACTGCCTGTGTTGGCTTTCCCATGTAGGGGCAGTATGATTTCCTATGTGGGGCAGGAAGGCGTTTCTGCATGGGAAAAAGCCGGATTTTCACCTTTTGGCAAGTAAACTGCATGGCACGCCTCAGCTGCAGATCCAGCGCACCAAGGGGTTCGTCCAGAAGAAGTACCTCCGGATTGTTCACAAGTGCTCTGGCTATGGCCACACGCTGGCGCTGACCGCCGGAAAGCTCTGACGGCTTACGCCTCTCAAAGCCCGGAAGCTGGACAAGCTCCAGCATTTCTTTGACTCTTCTGCTGATCTCCGCTTTCGATGTTTTTTTCAATTTCAGCCCATATCCAATGTTATCTGCTACATTCATATGGGGAAAAAGTGCATAATTCTGGAACACTGTGTTTACATTGCGCTGATTCGGTTCCAGGGATGTCACATCCTTTCCATCCAGAAAAACCTGGCCGGAATCTGGCTGTTCCAGGCCTGCAATGATCCGCAGTGTGGTGGTTTTTCCACAGCCGGAAGACCCCAGCAGAGTGACAAATTCTCCTTTTTTTGCTGTAAGACAGATGCTTTCCAGGACGTCCTCACCTTCCTGGAAGCTCTTTTTTATGTTTTTCAGTTCTAATGAAATTTCGGACATTTAGTTCTCCTTCTGTTTGCTATGATATCCGCACCCTGCATGGGACTTTCCTGATATAAGATTGCTTATTGTACTCTCGCAGGGGATTCTCCTGATCCAAGATTGCTTATTGTACCCCGCATGGGATTTCCTGATTCAAGATTGCTTATTGTACCCCATGGGATTTCCTGATTCAAGATTGCTTATTGTACCTTCATAGGATTTCCTGATTCAAGATTGCTTATTGTACCTTCATAGGACTTCTCTGATTCGGTTAACTACTCATTTTCATGAAAATTATCTCGTATATACTGACAATAAGTTTCTTTATTAAATACAGGTTTAAATTCCCGACAGATTTTTTTTGCTTCTTTTGCCTGATCACAAAGAAGACGATACGTAGTCAGTGCCAGAAGCTTGGCTGGTTTGATATATGCCAGTTCTTCATCCATGATCTTAAAATCTGCTCCGTGAAGTTTTCCCGCAAATCCTCCGAATGTAAAATTCAGCACTGGAAACAGATGGG
>ENA-OQIJ01000318-OQIJ01000318.1-human-gut-metagenome-genome-assembly--contig:-NODE-318-length-12174-cov-2.775878_pt1 | contig 12174 bp, 19 predicted proteins | sample MGYA00242582_ERZ504747 | MGnify/ENA primary metagenome ERZ504747 (study PRJEB26092, sample SAMD00036435) | human gut metagenome | host: Homo sapiens | study: EMG produced TPA metagenomics assembly of...
ATTTCGCTAAATTTGCATTTAGCGAAATGTTATCACTCGCCAAAATCCTGTCGTGGACGCCCTCTCCCACAGCGAAAAGCAGCATTTGCATGATTATGCATGCATATACAGATTATCAACACTTTGTAATATGAACAACTCTTTGCGTTTCTTATAAGTTGGTGAAATTGACGAGGTGTTGCCTGCTGTGCTACAATAAAAAAGCAGAAGCATCGTTTCCGTGTGCTTCTGCAAATCAATATGTTAAGTTGAGGGCTTCCATGAGCAGTTATATTGATGTGGTCCACCCGGAGCGCCATGCACCGTACCTGGATATTCCTGATGATGTGGTTGACTACCTGCATTACCTCGATTTTGTAAAGCTGCGCTCCCCGCGCACTGTCAACGGGTACTATCTGGACCTGCGCGGCTTCTTCCGCTATATGATGCAGCGCTGGCAGCGCGTGGCCGACGATACGCCGCCCGAGGAAATTGATCTGACCGGCATTACCACCGCCGACATCCGAACGATCACCAAGCACGATATTTTTGATTTTCTTGACCATGCGCGCAGTGCTGACAACGGTCCCAAGGCCCGCGCACGGAAGCTGAGCGCCCTGAAGGGCTTTTTCAACTACATGTGCACGCAAGTCAATCGGCTGCCCGCGAACCCCACGGAAAACATCAGCCTCGGCTCGCCGGCCAGGGCTCTGCCCAAATATCTGACCCGGGACGAGGCCGTCACTTTGTTAAGTAATATACAAAGTGATTTTTACGAGCGCGATTACTGCATATTGACGTTATTTTTGAACTGTGGCATGCGGTTAGCCGAGCTTGTCACGATTGACATGGGTGATTTTCGCGATGACACGATCCGCATTGTCGGCAAGGGCAGCAAGGAGCGGCTTGTTTATTTGAATGACGCCTGTCTGGATGCGCTGCAGCGCTATAAAAAGGTGCGCACTTCCCTGCCGAACCTTGTGGACAGGGACGCTCTGTTCGTCTCCAAACGCACCGGCAAGCGGCTGTCTGCGCGGCGGATCGAGCAAATCGTCGCGCGCTGCCTGCAAAGCGCCGGCCTGAGCGGACGCGGGTTTTCCCCGCACAAGCTGCGCCACACCGCCGCCACGCTTATGTATCAGGGCGGCGTCGATATGCTGGCCTTGAAGGAGATTTTGGGGCACGAGAACGTCTCCACGACCCAGATCTACACCCACATCAACCGTGAGCAGCTGAAAAAGGCTGTAGCCGCCTCCCCGCTGGCCACCCAGAAATACGTGGAGCAAAAGCCGTCAGCGCCCGACGCCCCCGATCCCCATGACGGTGAAGACAGCCCCGACGGCAGCGAAAGCCGCTGACAGCGCCAGCGCCGCGGCAAAACGGACTGCCAGCCGCCGCGCTGTGCCCGGTGTCTCCCGCGCAGCACGCCCGCGCACCGCGCGGAAAAGTTCCATCGCCAGCCGCACCGCCCAGCCTGCCAGCCACAGGCAGAGAAGCAGCGTACCCACATCAGAAAGCAGCGTGTCCATCCGATAGCGCAGCAGAGCCGACGCACCGCTTTGCGCTGCCACTGACGCCGCGCAAAAGCCCAGGAACAGCCCGCGCGCCGCAAACAGCAGCGCCAGCAAACCGACGCCCCACACGCAAAAGCCGCACAGCAGCACCAGTATCAGCTGCAAAAAGCTCACCGCAAGCTGCGCCCCGAAGGCTGCCGCAAGGCTCGTACCTTCGGGGCGGCTTGTGTAGTAGGCCGCCAGCTGCTGCCCCAGAGGCGTTGTACCGCTGCGTCCCAGCCAGATGCCCGGCAGGTAACCTGCCAGAAATATCACGCCAAATGCCAGCGCCGCCCTGCTTTCCATCTGCGGCGTATGTTCCCGGTGCGGGCGCTCTACCGCAGGCCGCAGCATCGGCAGTCCCGGGCGGCGCACCGCCGTCTGTGCCGCCCGCATCAGCGGCCCGCCCGCAGGGCCGTCAGTGCACCGCCCAACAGGCCCCCTAGCAGCAGTGCCAGCGGCAGCATGGCGTTGCTTCCCTGCCAATCCAGTCTACCGTTTGCCAGCAGCGTTGCCGCCAGCAGACAGACCGCGTAAAACGCCCCGCAGCCCAGCCCGCACAGCAGCAGCCTTTTCCGCAATCTGCGGGCCAGCACGGCAGCGGATACAGCCGCCCCCACTGCCGCCGCCATACAGGCCATAGGCCGCACTGCGGACAATGGCAGCCCTGTATGCGTCAGCAGAAACGCCGCCAGCGCCAGCAGCAATATGCACACGCCCACACCGCAGCCAAAGGACAGCAGCAGCGCCGCCGCGGCCGGATTTTTAACACCGATTTTTGGTTTGCGCAGATTTTTAGCCATAACAAAACGCCCCCTTGCACAGTCAACACTATGCAAGGGGGCGTGTGTTTTATGTCAATTACTTCTTGACGGGGGTGGACTTACTGTCCTTACCGGTGTCCAGCTTCTCCACAGAGGAGATTGCGGAGCGGCGGAAGCGAATCTTCGTGCGGTCACTGCCGGTCTCGATGACGATGGTGTCATCCTTGTCCGCAATGGCGCAGACGATGCCGACGATACCGCCGATGGTGGTGACTTTGTCGCCGATCTCGATGGAGCTGCGCATGGCAGCATCCTTCTTGTCCTGGCGCTTCTGCGGCAGGTAGATCAGGACGATCATGAGCACAATGATAAGGATCATCGGCAGGAAGCTCAGCAGCATTTCAGCCGTGGTAGCCGTGCCGGTGGCGGCATTCAGAAACTGGATCATAGCAAGTATACTCCTTAAAAATAACGATTTCTTCTATTATACCGGATAAATGCGCATTGTGCAAGCATTTTGCCGGAAAAATCAGATGCGGGTATCAAGTTTATGCACATAGGTGTCGTGGAACTGCTGGAAGGTGCCGTTGTCCAGTGCCTCGCGGATGCGCTCCATCAGGTGATTGTAGAAGTACAGGTTGTGCATGACAGCCAGGCGCATGCCCAGCAGCTCGTCCGCTTTCTGCAAATGGCGGATATACGCGCGGGAGAAATTGCGGCAGACCGGGCAGTCACAGTGCGGGTCGATGGGCGACTCGTCACGCTCGTATTTCAGGTTCTTGATATTGATGATGCCGTCCCAGGTGAACAGATGCCCGTGGCGCGCGTTGCGGCTGGGCATGACGCAGTCGAACAGATCAACGCCGCGGTAGACGCCCTCAATGATGTTGCCCGGCGTGCCGACGCCCATCAGATAGCGGATTTTGTTTTTCGGCGCAAACGGCTCTACGGCAGAGATGATGTCATACATGACCTCGGCGGGCTCACCGACGGCCAGACCGCCGATGGCGTAGCCGTCCAGATCATACTCGGCGATCTGCTTCATGTGCTCAACGCGCAGGTCGGCGAACGTGCAGCCCTGGTTGATGCCAACAGCAGCTGGTCGGGATTGACGGCCTTTTCCTCATGCTTCAGGCGGTTCATCTCGTCCTTACAGCGCAGCAGCCAACGAGCCGTACGGGCGCAGCTGTTCTTGGCGTACTCGTAGGTAGCCGGGTTTTCGACGCACTCGTCAAAGGCCATGGCAATCGTAGAGCCAAGGTTTGCCTGAATCTGCATGCTCTGCTCCGGTCCCATAAAGATACGGTGGCCGTCGAGGTGGGAGTTGAAGGTCACGCCCTCCTCCGTAATATGGCGCAGCTTGGCCAAACTGAACACCTGAAAGCCGCCGCTGTCGGTCAGGATGGGGCCGTCCCACTTGGTAAACTTGTGCAGACCGCCCATCTCAGCCACGAGTTTGTCGCCCGGGCGCAGGTGCAGATGATAGGTGTTGCACAGCATGACCTGTGCGCGGATATCCTTGAGGTCCAGCGCCGACAGACCGCCCTTGATGGCGGCAGCCGTGGCGACATTCTGGAACGCAGGGGTCTGGACCGTGCCGTGCACCGTGGTAAATTCGCCGCGGCGGGCAGCCCCTTCCTGTTTGATAAGGCGGTAAGGCATAGCTTTCTATCTCCGTTTTAAAAATATTTCATCGAAAAAGGCGGCACAGGGGGCTTTTTCCCTGCACCGCCTAATAGATTATTATAAAAGAAAATCCGTGGTTCGTCAACTGTAAATCGGCAGGCTCACCACCCCCGCCGGGAAAATTATTTTACCCTATAGCGCAAAATGGTTTTGAGCCTTTTTTCTGTGCGGGTGGCATTGCTCAGGTAGATTTCCCGGTGGCCTTCCTCCGTGCGCGTCAGGCTGTGGGCGTGTACAAATTCGTCCATTTTTGCGAAAGAAACCGGCTCATCGTCATACGCGCCGACATGCAAAAGCTGCACACAGGTTTCGCCCGGCACGATGCCGAAGCGGACTTCTTCCAAGAGCGGGTTTAGTTTTCGGCGTTTTGTACGTTCCAGCGCAGCGCACACGCCGTCCTCTCCGACGAAATCCGGCTGGCGGATCACGAGAGTGTAGCGCAGTTTTTCCTTGATGAACTCGCAGTTCTCCATTTTCTGCCAGATGCCCTCCAGTGGGTACACGGCAAAGTCGTCATACTCGCCCTTTGCAGTCTTTTTGTAAGCCATTTTGACCGCATAGGCCATTGTTCTTACCGATACTTCAAATTTTTATTCCATCTCGGGAGCCGTGGCTCTGCCCTTGTCCAACAGATGATACACGATTTTGAACAGTCTGCCCTGCTCCATACAGTGCCCCCTGCATCACAACAAAAGCGCCGAAGATCTGCCCCCGGCGCTTTCGCAAAAGATATTTTCTGTTACCGAATGAACATCGCATCACCAAAGCTGAAGAAGCGGTACTTTTCCTCAACGGCGACCTTGTAGGCGGCCATCGTCTTGTCGTAGCCGTAGAAGGCGGCAATCAGCATGATAAGGGTGCTCTCCGGCAGGTGGAAGTTCGTAATCAGGCCGTCGATGGCTTTCAGCTCGATGCCGGGATAGATGAAGATGCTGGTATTCCCGCTGCACGGCACAATCTTGCCGTACTTAGCCCAGACAGATTCCAGCGTGCGGCAGCTCGTTGTGCCCACGGCAATGACGCGGTGACCCGCGGCGCGGGTCTCGTTGATGAGCTTCGCCGTTTCCTCGCTGACGGAGTACCACTCGCTGTGCATCTGGTGGTCCTCAATGGATTCCTCATTCACGGGACGGAAGGTGCCCAGGCCGACATGCAGCGTGACCTCGGCAATGTTGACGCCGCGGGAGCGAATCGTATCCATCAGCTGCGGGGTAAAGTGAAGGCCCGCGGTGGGCGCGGCGGCGCTGCCCAGTTCCTTGGCGTAGACGGTCTGGTACTGGCTCTGATCCTCGAGCTGCTTCGTGATGTAGGGCGGCAGCGGCATCTTGCCGAACTCGTCCAGCTTCTCGTACAGTGTCTCGGTGTCGTAGGTAAAGGTCACATACTTATTGCCGTCAGGCAGCGTCTCATCCACCACGGCGGTCAGGCTGCCGTCGCCGAACTCCACCTTCGTGCCCGGCTGCATCCGCTTGCCGGGGCGGGCCAGGCACTCCCAGGTATCGCCCTTGACCTGGCGCAGCAGCAGCAGCTCGCAGACAGCGCCTGTGGGCACCTTGGTGCCCATCAGGCGGGCAGGCAGGACCTTGGAGTTATTGACAACGAGCAGATCGCCCTTTTCAAGATAATGCGGCAGCTCATGGAATACCGAGTGCAGGATCTTATCATTTTTGCGGTCCAGCACCATCAAACGGGCGGCATCGCGGGGGTCGGCAGGCTCCTGCGCGATCAGCTCCTTCGGCAGGTCGTACCAGAAATCTTTTTTGAGCATTTTTGTATCATCCTTTTTACTTTAAAGCGTTATTGTCTTGACATTCTTATGTGGGAATATTATAATGAATCCAAACACAGAGGCGCGAAGCGCATCAGTACCGGTTTTCATCATGCCCTGCCAGGGGCGAGAGCCGGGAAAGGGTTCTTCGCCGAAGAAAATGCGCGGCACGTATTTTCTGGGTCCGCAGCCGAACAGGTGCGGGACTGTCACGCTGTAAAACAGTGTGTTGCGCTGTGTTATATGCAATATGATATTATATTGCATTTTGTGCCGGTTTTCAAGCCGGTTTTTTTATTATCTGTGCAAATTTCCGTGGGAGCCGCATAGATATAAGGAAGGGTATCGCGAAAGGAAGGTCTTAGTCGGGATGAAACAGTACAATGTTGGTGTTATCGGTGCAACCGGTATGGTCGGCCAGCGCTTTATTACGCTGCTGGAAAATCACCCCTGGTTTAATCTGGTTGCCCTTGCGGCCAGCGCACGCAGCGCTGGCAAGACCTATGAGGAGGCTGTCGGCAGCCGCTGGTTGATGAAGGCCCCCATGCCCGAGAGCGTTAAAAAAATGGTCGTGCTGGACGCCGCCAATGTGGAGGAGGTCGCCGCCAAGGTCGATTTTGTCTTTTGCGCCGTCAACATGAAGAAGGACGAGATCAAGGCACTGGAGGAGGCCTACGCCAAGGCCGAGTGCCCGGTCGTGTCCAACAACAGCGCGCACCGCTTTACCCCTGACGTGCCGATGGTCGTACCCGAAATCAACGCCGACCACATCGACATCATCCCTGCCCAGCGCAAGCGCCTGGGCACCAAGCGCGGCTTTGTGGCCGTCAAGTCCAACTGCAGCCTGCAGAGCTATGTGCCTGCCCTGCATCCCCTGCGCAAATACGGCATCTCTGACGTGCTCGTCTGCACCTATCAGGCCATCTCCGGCGCAGGCAAGACGTTTGAGACCTTCCCCGACATCCTCGACAACGTCATTCCCTACATCGGCGGCGAGGAGGAAAAGAGCGAGCAGGAGCCGCTGAAGCTGTGGGGCCGCATCGAGGGCGACAAGATCGTCTCGGCCGAGTCTCCCCGCTTTACGGCCCAGTGCCTGCGCGTGCCTGTCTCTGACGGCCACATGGGCGCGGTGTTCGTGCGCTTTGAGAATAAGCCTTCTAGGGGAGAAATTCTGCAGGCCTGGAAGGAATTCCGCGGTCCCGCACAGGATCTGGAGCTGCCCAGCGCCCCGAAGCAGTTCCTGCATTACTTTGAGGAAAATGACCGCCCGCAGCCCAAGCTGGACCGTATGCTGGAAAACGGCATGGCTGTCAGCATTGGCCGTCTGCGTGAGGATAACCAGTACGACTACAAGTTCGTCTGCCTGTCCCACAACACGCTGCGCGGCGCTGCCGGCGGCGCGGTGCTGCTGGCCGAGCTGCTGGCTGCCAAGGGCTATTTTGACTGATCGGCTGCGCATGGCAGCCTTGGTGTAAGGAGAATTCGTATGAAGAGACCCGTATTTACCGGTGCCGCCGTGGCGATCATCACCCCGATGAACACCGACGGCAGCGTCAACTATGACGAGCTTGGCCGTATCATCGACGACCAGATTGCCCACAGCACGGATGCCATTGTCATCTGCGGCACGACGGGTGAGTCCCCGACGCTGACCGACCAGGAGCACACCGAGTGCATCCGCTATACCGTCAAAAAGGCGGCAGGCCGCGTCCCGGTGATTGCGGGTACCGGCTCCAACGACACGAAGTACGCCATCTGGCTGTCCCAGCAGGCTGAGGCCGACGGTGCCGACGCACTGCTGCTGGTCACGCCCTACTACAACAAGACGAGCCAGGCGGGCCTGCTGGCCCACTACACAGCCATTGCGGACGCCGTGCATATCCCCTGCATCCTGTACAATGTGCCCAGCCGCACGGGCTGCAACCTGACGCCCGCCACGCTGGCCGAGCTTGCGAAGCACCCGAACATCAACGCCGTCAAGGAGGCCAGCGGCAACATCAGCCACGTGGCCGAGATTGCAGCGGCCTGCGGTGACAGCCTGAACATCTACTCCGGCAACGATGACCAGATCGTGCCTCTGCTGGCTCTTGGCGGCAAGGGCGTGATCAGCGTGCTGTCCAACGTAGCCCCGCAGTACACCCATGACATCTGCGCCAAATGGTTCGCCGGTGAGACTGCCGAGAGCTTGTCCATGCAGCTCAAGGCGGTGCCGCTTATCAAGGCACTGTTTGCCGACGTCAACCCCATCCCGGTCAAGTGGGCCATGAACCGCCTTGGCTGGAATGCCGGCGACTGCCGTCTGCCGCTCGTTGCGCCCTCCGCCGCAGTGCAGGCGCAGCTGGAGACTGCCATGCAGGAGTTCGGCCTGCTGAAATAATTTCACAGCCGACCCACTGCCATGCCGCGGGTCGGCTTTTTGCTTTTGCACGACTTTTGCATGAAAGGAACAATAACACATGACGGATATTATCATTCAGGGCATCTATGGCCGTATGGGCCGCGCACTGGTCGAGAAGATCGGTGCGCGCGAGGATTGCCGCATCGTCGCCGGTGTGGATCGCGAAGCCGGGCGGATCGGCGAAATCCCCGTTTACGCCGGGTTTGACGCACTGCCCTGCAAGGGCGTCATCATCGATTTTTCCTCACCCGCCGGGGCAGTTGCCGCAGCGCAGTACGGTGCCGCCAACGGTCTGCCCTGCGTCATCTGCTCCACCGGCCTTTTCCAGGGAGGATGAGGCTGCACTGGAGGCGGCCAGCACCAGGACGCCGATCTTCCGCAGCGCAAACATGTCGGTGGGTGTCAACGTGCTGATTGAGCTGGCCCGCCAGGCTACGAAGATCCTGGGCGGCGAGTTTGACATTGAGATCATCGAGAAGCACCATCATAACAAGCTGGACGCGCCCAGCGGCACAGCGCTGATGATTGCCGACGCCATCAACACCGAGGCGAACGGCAAATATGAGTACGTCTATGACCGCACGCAGGTTCGCCAGAAGCGCGGCGCACAGGAGCTGGGCATCAGCTCCATCCGCGGCGGCGGCATTGTGGGCGAGCACATGTGCTGTCTGCGGCCCCGACGAGGTCTTGACGTTGAGCCACAGCGCGGGCAGCCGCGGCGTCTTTGCCGACGGTGCCGTACAGGCTGCGCTCTATATTGCTGCGCTGGCCCCCGGCTATTACACGATGACCGACCTGCTGCGAGGTAAACTGATATGCGAATGAACAGCAACGACCTTGCCGCCTGCGCGGTCATCGCACTGGGCGTCGGCGGTGTAGTTGTCGGCTCTCTGCTGGGCGTCGGCAATCAGGCTGTGACCCTGCCCGCGGTCAATCCGCAGCCCGTAGTCGTGGATATGCCGGCAGAGCCGGAACCAACCGCTACACCGGAGCCGACCCCCGAGCCGACGCCCACCGTCGAGACCGTGCACTTTTCCGCCACGGGCGACGACCTGATCCACGATGGTATCTTTTTGCAGGCTAAGGGGCGCGGCGGCGACCACTACGATTTTGACGCCGCCTACGCAGCCATGCAGGGCTACTACGACCAGTTTGATGTGAACTGGCTCAATCAGGAGACGCTCGTCAACGACGAGTTCGCCGCCAGCGGCTACCCGATGTTCTCCACCCCCGGTGAGATCACCGACACGCTGTATAATTTGGGCTTCCGCGTGTTCAGCCTCTCCAACAATCACAGCTACGACAAGGGGGCGGCGGGCATTGAGGCATCCATGGCACACTGGGCTGCCATGCCGGACGATGTGGTCACAATGGGCTTTTACAATCTGGAGACCTATGACAACTACGCCTACCAGACCGTCAACGGCATCACGTTCGGCTATCTCTCCTATACGGAGCACACCAACGGCCTGCCCACGCCGTCCGGCACAGACTATGGCGTTGTGTATCTGGACGACCATGAAACGATTGCCAAACAGATTGCCGATATGCGCCCGAACTGCGATGTTCTTATCGTCAGCGCCCACATGGGCACCGAGGGCACGCACGAGGTCAACGACTTTCAAAGGGAGACGGCTCAGTGGCTGGCCGACCAGGGCGTCGATGTCATCATCGGCACCCACCCGCATGTAGTACAGAACGCCGCATGGCTGACCGGTGTGAACGGCAACACGACCTTCATCGTCTACAGCCTGGGCAACTTCATCAACGCGCAGTCCTCGCGCGATAATGTCATCGGCGCGATTCTGGACGTGTATTTTGATAAGACGACCCAGCCTGACGGCAGTGTGAGCATTGCCATCCGTGACCCAAAGCTGCACTGCGTTATCAGCCAGTATGAGGCTGGGTACAAGAATATCCGGGTCATCCCCTACAGCCAGTACACAGACGAACTGGGTGCAGCACACGGAGAGTTCACCCTCTCCCGCGAATACATAGAGAGCATGCTCCGCAGCACGATTGACGAGGAGTTCCTCACGTTAGATTGAATGAAAGGATGATTTTTAATGTACGGTGTCAGCAAGATCAGCAGCGAGCAGAACATTATGCTCACCACCTTCCCCGGTGCCCAGTACAGCGCACAGAGCCTGGCCGAGCACCTGGACGTTTTGCCAAGGCCGGTATTGTGGTCGATATGATCTGCCAGAGCGCGCCCCGCGGCTCCGCGGTGGATTTCAGCTTTACGACGAGCTATGACAACTTTGCCGCCGTTATGAAGGCTCTGCCCGCCGCAGCCAAGGCCAATCCCCCGCTGGTCTCCGGCGGCTACAGCAAGATCAACCTCTTTGGTGAGGAGATGGTCACCAGCTGCGGCGTCGCCGCCCGTGCGCTGGCCGCACTGGCCGGTGCAGGTATTGAAATCGTGCTCATCACAACGAGCGATCTTGACATACTCCCTGCTGATCCGCCAGCAGGACGAGGACACCGCCCTCGATGCCCTGCATAAGGCGTTTGAGGTCTGAGCTATCCCCCTTAAACAAAAAACGAGGTGCAGAGCAGTTTCTGCACTCGTTTTTTATCTGCCTTTTTAAAGCATTTTGCCGCCAGGAACGGCAGGAACACAATGGCGTACTGCACGGCGGCAGATGCCACATCGCCCCAGCCGATGATTTGATTGGAAATATCCGCCGTACCGCTCCAGACCAGAATCATATTGTTGTTGAGATAATGCAGCAGTACAGGCACCCATATATTTTTGCCGCACTTCTCATAAGCAAAGGTGAAAAATACCCCCAGCGTCACGCAGACGACGAGCTGCAACACGATGCTCTGCAGTGATGTATCGGGACTGTAGAAGAAAAGATTCAGCGGCAGATGCCACAGGCCCCACAGCACACCAACGGCCAGTGCGCCGCGCCGTGCGCCGAAGCGGCTTTGCAGGGCTGGCGTCAGATAATAGCGCCAGCCGTATTCCTCGACCAAAAAACGGCAGGAAGGATAAAGAAAAGTTTGGCACCAGCACCAGTGCCATGAGCCACGGCGCAGACGATTGCCAGTAAGTCAGGTACTCCGCCCAGGCGTCGCCGCCCTGCAGCGCCACGGAAAGAAAGACCATGCCGGTTTTGACGACAAAGAAGTAGGCACAGATGGCAAACGCCGTCAGGAATTTGCCGTGCAGGCGCAGACCGCAGTCTTCGCGCTTTGTCTTTTTCTCGGTCAGCAGGAAGATCCAGCCAAGCACCGACGCGATAATGATGACAAAGTTTGCAATATTCAGCCAGCCCTCCTGCGGCAGGAACGCAGACAGAACGCTCATGACGAGCATCAGTGCAGTGGCCGCGATGTGCAGGATGTAAAACCGCTTTGGCGTCCCCTGCCGTCTTGCCAGCAAAAACGCCAGCATAACGCCCACCGCCGGGTAGAACATCTGGGCGTTGGCAAAAATCGAGGTGTCCCGCCCGTTTTGCAGGCAGATGTACAAAAGCGGCATCATCAGAAACGGAATTGCGTAAGCACAGAGCGCAAAGACAGTCAGCTCTTTTTTATTCGTTTTCATCGTCGTCCTCCTTTGGGTTTTCCAACTCAGCGTGGCGTTTTTTGTAAGCCTTCATGCTGAGCTGCAGCAATGCAAAGCACAGCACCCAGGTACACGCCCCCAGAAATACCGCCCACAGCACCGCAACGCCCATGCCAAGCGCTGCAAATTTGATAAGCCCCCACACAAACACGGCAGCACCGCCCGCAACGGACACAACGACATTGGTTTTCGTGTTCGGCTTGAAGCGGCGGTCCCAGATACCGGCACGCAGATCACTCAGGACCGAATAGGCGCACCCCAGCATAAAGATAAAAAATTCCGCGCCATCTCCCGCGGGCAAAGCCCAGCAGACTTTCGATGATCAGCGCCGCCAGCAGCAGCACCCACAGCACCCAGAAGCCGCGGGACTCAATTTTTAAAAACGGGTCTGTTTTTGCATTTCGTCCAGATTGTTGCGCTTAAAAAATCCTTCAGATTCATCGCTCATT
>ENA-OQIJ01000319-OQIJ01000319.1-human-gut-metagenome-genome-assembly--contig:-NODE-319-length-12171-cov-3.317586_pt1 | contig 12171 bp, 9 predicted proteins | sample MGYA00242582_ERZ504747 | MGnify/ENA primary metagenome ERZ504747 (study PRJEB26092, sample SAMD00036435) | human gut metagenome | host: Homo sapiens | study: EMG produced TPA metagenomics assembly of...
CACCTCCTCAGGGTTCACGACGAACCCTCTTGCTGGTACGTCAAATGCGACCACCATCGTACGTTCGCACGACGATGGGCCAGCTGACCCGGCCCGACGTTCAAAGAGGCGTTGCTGCCTCGTGGCTGCGATGTCACAGGGGACCGCAAGGGCGCGCCGATCCGTCTTTCCGAGATCAACGGCGCATGGCGGCCCGCCAACGACACGGTCGCGTTCTGTCGGATGCATGACGAAACGCTGTCGCACTTTGATCAACCTACATACCTATGTATAACCGTCGCGTTCTCAAGGCCGACGCTCGCGCGCGGGCTGATAGGGTATCCGCCATCTTTTCGCATGCAAGCGCGCTTCCCTCTCGAACGGAACATCGATGCTCCACCGCATATGGAACACCTTCGGCATCATCGTCATCGGCATCGGCCTTGCCCTGGTCGTGGCCTTTGTCGGCGTGCGCGCGGTCGGGCTCACGCCGTACGCGGTGCTGAGCGGCAGCATGGAGCCGCGCTACCCCACCGGGTCGCTCATCTACGTGCAGCACGCGACCCCCGCCGACGTGACCGCGGGCGACGCCATCACGTTTCGCCTCGACTCGGGCACGCTCGTCACCCACGAGGTGTACGACGTCGACGAGGCCCGCCAGCAGTTCCTCACCCAGGGCATCGCGAACAAGAACGCCGACGGTTCCACGCTGCACGACGCCGCGCCCGTGCCGTTCGCGGCGCTCGTGGGCAAGCCGGTTGCAGCGCTGCCCCTGCTCGGGTACGTGAACGTGGCATGCACCACGCCTCCGGGCATCTTCGTGATCATCGCCGCTCTCGGCATGTTCATAGGCACCTCCCTCATCATCGGTCGCGCCAAGACGCGGCCATCCCCTGAAAGGAGCTCCACGTGGAAACGACCATCAACAAAAAGAGGATCGCGCTCATAGCCGTCCTCGCCGCCTGTTTGGCAGCGGCCGCCGTCGCCGGCGTGCTGGCCTGGCTCACCGTGTCGAACAGCGTGACGAACACGTTCACCATCGGCAGCATCACGCAGCCCACCACCGACCCCGACACCCCGGCCACCACGGTCACGCTGGCGGGCAACATCTCCGAGAACAAGTGGGTTGACGATTCGAAGATCGTTCCCGGCTCCATCGTGGCGAAGAACCCGAACATCGGCATCGGCAAGGGCAGCGACAGCTCGTACGTATACGCGTTCGTCAAGAACAACGTGGCCACCGACGCCTACTTCACGCTGAACAGCAACTGGCAGCCCGTGACGTACGTGGGCGACGGCACGGCGAAACCCCTCGCGGGCGGTTCGGCGGGCGAATACACGGGCGGCCTGTTCGTGTACGTGGGCCCGAGCGGCTCCGACGCCGCCGTGCTTGCCGGCTCCCCCACGGCCGATACGTACACCGGCGAGCTGTTCTCCACGGTGAAGATGCCCACGACGGCCACGGCCGCCAGCTACACGGGCAAGGACGGCGCCTACACGATGGACGTATCGTGCTACCTGGCAACGTCCGAGGGCACGAGCACGACCGACCTTGCCACCGCGGTCCAGACCTGGGCCAACGGCCTGGCGGCGTAGCACCATGACCGCCGCGCCGGACACCCGGCCCTCCGCCTCGCGTCCGACGCGGCGCACGGCGCTGACCTTTGCGGTTGGCGCCGTGGCCCTGCTTGCCGCACTTGCCATCGTGCAAACGCTCGCGTTCACCGCGCGCTCCGTCAACGCCGACAACGTGGTGACGTTCGGCAGCGTGAAGATGCAGGTGCTTGAAACCATGGACGACGGCACCGGCCGCGAGGTCGACGCGCCCGTCGAGGAGACGCTCGCCCTGCAATCGGGCGAAGCGAGCCGCATCGTGCGCATCCGCAACACCGGTGCGCATCCCCTCTACGTGCGCGTCGCTCTCACGGTGACCGGCACCTCGCACAGCGACGCCGCCTCCCCCGCCGACGACCTCGTGCGCTACGCCTCCGGCGACGCCGCCTGGGTCGAGCGCGACGGCTGGCGCTACTTCGACCGCGCCCTCGCGCCCGGCGAAACCACGCCGCCGCTCATCACCTCGCTGACCGTGGACACGGCGGCCGCGAACGCGCGCTTCCCCCACGGCTCGCTTGCGCTGCACATCGACGCGCGCGGCGTGCAGAGCGAGCACAACGGAACCAACCCGCTCGACGCGGCCGGATGGCCGGAAGGAGGCACCTCGTGAAGCACCGCCGACGCGAGAGCATAGGCGAGCGCGCCGCATCGTTGGCGCTTGCCGCCCTCATGCTGTTCGCCTGCCTGCCGTTTGCGGCAAGCCCGCAGGCGCATGCCGACGCCACCGTGCTCGAGGTGGGGTCGTTCGACGCGCTGGTTTCCCTCGTGCGCCAGTCGCAAACGGACGCGTTCGAGGGCCGCACCATCGTGCTGACCGCCGACCTCGACCTCACCGGCTCGAACATGGACGCCGCCATGCAGGAGCTGGGGCATCTGTCGTTCGGCTCGTCGAGCGTGCCGTTCAAGGGCACCTTCGACGGTCAAGGCCACGCCATCACGGGTCTCGACTACAACCGCGCGCTGTTCGTGCCGGCCGCCGACACGGGGCTCTTCGCGCAAACCCAGGGTGCCACCATCAAGAACCTCGTCATGCGCGACGCGTACGTGGGCGCCGACTTCCGCGGCGGCGTGTTGGTGGGCCTGGCCCAGGACACGCGCATCGAGAACGTCACGCTGATCAACTGCACGTCGAGCGTGACGCCGGCGAACAACGCCATCTCCCTCATCACGAACGCGGGCCTGGCCGGCGGCGTGCTGGCCGGCGAGGTGAACAACTCGGTGCTGTACAACTGCGAAGTGCGCGGCGGCGGGGCCATCAACACCTCCACGGCCGGCGTCACCGCGCTCGGCGGCGAGGGCCTGTACCTGGGCGGACTGGTGGGCACGGCGTCGGGCAGCACCATCGAGTATTGCCGAGTGACGCCGCAGGTAGACAGCGCGGGCACCGGCAGCTCCCCCACGTACACGCGCGTGTCGAACAAGTACGACATCGCCGTGGGCGCCGTGTCGGGGCAGGCCGTGTACGCGGGCGGCATCGCCGGTCAGATTGCGGGCGGAACGGCCGTGCTGGACAGCTTCTCCACAGCCGATTGCTACACGTACTGCGCCACCTACGTGTCGGTGGGCGCGGGCAACGTGGGCTACGTGGGCGGCATCGCGGCTGCGGCGTACGGCTCGAGCTGCACCATCGCGCGCTCGCACTACGCCGGAAACCTGCACTCGCAGCAGTACAACGCCGTGCTGGTGATCCCCGTCATCCAGAAGAACGTGAACCTGGCGGGCATCGTGGAGAAGGTGGGCGACAGCGTGAGCGTGACGAACGCGTACTACAAGCCTTCGGCCAGCAACGAAGCGGGCGTCACGAAGAAGATCACCGCCGTGGGATCGAGCGCGTCGGGCGCGTCGTACGGGCCGCAAACCGACGATCGCTACCGCGACCGCACGTTCTGGGAAGGACGCGACTTCGACCTCGCGGGCGGCACGGCGCGGTCGAGCGCCTACGACGCCAACCATGTGAACACGTGGACGATGAACTTCAACCTGGGCATTCCCGTGCACGGCACCTCGGTGAAGGCAGGGCTCGACTTCCCCGGCGCGGGCAGCGTGTCCATCGGAGCGTCGGCACTTGCGCCGGCAGGCCAGGGGACGTCCGACCCCGCGGCGTTCGCGGTCGAAGGCTTCCTGCCGAGCGAGACCTCGCTTTCGTTCACGGCCGCCACGAACGCCAAGGACCCCGCTTCGGCGGGCGGCGCCGACAACGGCGGCTACCGCTTCTGCGGCTGGTATCGCGAGGCGGGCGTGGACGTGAACTACACCTCGCCCGAAACCGGCTTCTATCCCGGCATCGTGGCGAAGGGCAACCTGGTGGGCACCGACGCCGCGCTCACCTCGGCGTTCGCCGGCAACGACCTGTTCGTGGCGCATTTTCAAGCGCAGGTGCTGTTCCACGACGTGGAGGGCGGCGCCATCGACAAGACCACGGGCGCGGCGAGCGCGGATGCGAGCGACGACTGGTACGACTACGCCGCCGCGCTGCCCGCCGTGCCGGCCCCGGCGAACACGGGCTCGGGCGCAAGCCACGTGAGCGCGTCGGCGAAGCTCATCGGCTGGGCGAGCACGCCGTATATGGGCACGGGCGGCGGCTGGCCGGCCGTCACGTCCACCGAGCTGGCCGACCTCAAGGCCACCGGCGCGTTGTACCTGGCGGGCGATACGGTGCGCAAGCCCCTCGACCTCTATCCCGTGTACGCCGATTACTCGTCCAACATCGTCACCGTGTTCGAAGGCAACGAGCAGGACGGCGACGACCGCGCAAGCATACGCGAGGGCGTGGGCGCCACTTCGGTTGCCGCCGACACCGACGCGGACGGGAACCCCGTCTATTCCATCGCGGTGACGGGCGTCGGCACGGACGGCGCCTTCCCCGACGGTTACCGCTTCCTCGGCTGGTACGAAACGCGCGACGGCGTGGACGTGCGCGTGAGCCGCGAGCAGGCGTACGTGCTGCCCGCCGACGTGGACCTCACGCAGCAGCACACGTACACGGCGCGTTTCAGCTATTGCGTGCAGTATTGGGCGAAGGCGCAGTACCAGAACGCGGGCAACTACAACAACGCGAGCACCGTGTTCGCCGCACGATGGGATCGCTACCAAGCGCCCTTCACCGTGCTGGCGGCACCCGCGTACATGCGCGAGACGTTCGCCTTCTGGACGACCGCCGGCCACGGCAACACCGTTGCCTACACGAGTGCGAACCCCGTTGTGGCGCCGCTCGACGTGTACGCGCACAACACGTCCACGAGCGGAGGCAACGTGGGCTACAGCGCCTTCATCACCACCGATTTCCCGGGCAGCGTCACGTTCACCCAGGACGCGCCGAGCGCGAACAACCTGAAAACCCTCACGGCCACCCCGCTGACCGGGTACAACTTCGTCTGCTGGACCGGGGAGAGCGACGCGCTGATCAGCTACAAGGAAACGAAGAGCACCCCGGCGTTCGCGGTGGGCCTGCTGCTGCCCACGAGCAACTACGTGTTCTCCGCCCGCATGACGGCCGACGTGGACTTCCACGCGAAATCGGGCACGGTCATACCCGCGACGCGGCGCTACCAGGAGCCGGTGTTCCAAAGCTCGAACAGCACGTACGCCTACCCGTACCTCTACACCAAAAACGGCGCGGCGGGCGTGTCGAACACGAGCGCGGCTTCGCCGAGCGACGCATCGATGCAGGTAGCGGGCTACCGCTTCCTGGGTTGGATGGACCGGAACACCATTGCTGCGGGCGGCATGACGCAGGGCGAATGGGACTACGTATTCGACGTGGCCGACGATGCCTCGTGCACGTCCGACCCGGCCCGCGCGCTGCCTTACGTGGTGGACGGCGCGGCCACGGTGACGCGCGCGATGGACCTCTACCCCGTGTACGCGAAGTACGACATCGTCACCACCACGAACGTTGCGCGTGCGGGCGTGCCGGCAGGCTCGGGCATCGCCGTGCCGCCCGACCCCGCGTTCGTCACAACCGACAACGGCGACGGCACGCTCACGGCCACCGTCACGGCCGACGTGAGCACGCCCGTGACGTCGGGCAGCGCCACGCTGTACGAGCTCGCGTCGCTCACGCTCGAGCGCGCGGGCGGCACCACCGTCACGCTCTCCCCACCACGACCGGGGGCAACGTGTTCACGTACGTCGTCGGGACCCGGCCCGCGCTCCACCTTCGTGGCGAACTACACCCCGCTTGCGGTGGTGTACCACCTCGACGCCTCGCAGACCGACGTGCGCCTCAAGAACACGGGCGATCTTCTGGGGCCCGGCCCGCAACCGCTGTTCGACCTCGACGCCATCGACGCCGCGGCGGGCGGCGTGCACGTGTTCGTGGGATGGACCGACGCGAACCCCGGTGCGGGCGGCTACGCCATCGGCGACGCGAGCACGGCGCTTGTCGGGCCGTCCGACCCCGTGTCGCGCCCGACGGAGCTTTGGCCGGTGTACCGCCCCATCGGCGCGACGGCGGCGTCGAACATCGACGCCGAGCTGGCGGCGGGCGGCATCGATCCCGCGTCGGTGCGCTCCGTCGGCCGAGCCGACGGAGGACTCGTGGTGCAGGCGGGCGATGCCGCAGGGTACCAGTTCGCCGGCTGGTACCGCGACTACGCGGACGCGGCGAATCCCGGCACGCTGGTCAGCGCCGCAGCAACGTTTTCCCTCGATGCCTCGCAGGCGTTCGACTCCGTCACGTACACCGCCGTCTACGAAGCCGTGCACGAGCTGCGTTACCACGACACGCACGGCGCCGTGCTGGACACCGTGGGCGTGCGCGACGACGAGCCGCGCTCGTTCGTGGAGACGGTGGAGGTGCCCGTGTACGACGACGATGGCAAGTCAAACCTCTACGAAGCAGGTGGAATCCGATCATCGACTCGGGTGCCTACCAGGCCATCGTGCAACAGCTGGACAACGAGTGCCAGCAGGCGCCTCAGCGCGAGACGTTCAACGCATGGCAGTGGGTAAAGTCCGACGGCACGGTGGTGGCCTGGGACGACTTCTACCGTACCGCCATCAGCGAGGACATGGATCTCTACCCCGTCACGTGGCGCTGCGCGGCGCTCGACGCGAACGGGGCCTCCTTCACGCCGAACCTCACGTGGCAAATCGACTTCAACACCGCCGATTCGGGCGGCACGGGCGATGCGGCGGTGCCCGTGCGGGCGTACCTGCGCGCGCCCTACGTGCAGTCGTCGCTGTGGGTCACCGTCGATCAGGCAGCTTACGGCGCCGGCGGCACGTTCGACACCACCCCGCAGCAGGATGTGGCGGTGGCGCTGTACAACAGCGTGGACGCCTCGGCCGCCAACATAGGCCGGGAGACAACCGATGTGGACGGCATGGCCTCGTTCACGTTCAGCGGCTCGCTCACATTGAAGAAGGTTTGCGCAAGCGGCACGGCAAGCGGGCGCACGTTCGCGCTGTCCGTGACGGGCGCGTCCACGTCGAGCGGCACGGGCATCATCGGCGAGGAGACGCGCACCGTGCTCATCACGTGCGCGCGCCAAAGCGACGGGTCGATAGGCGGCAGCAGCACCATCAGCCTGCCGTACGGCGAGTACACCGTGGCCGAAGACGCCGCATGGGCCTGGCGCGCAACGCCCGCGTTCACGGTGCTCGACCTGGGCGCCACGGTGCCGCGCGAGGATACGAAGGTGACGGTGTCGTCCTCCGGCGCCACGGTCACCTGCACCAACACCCGCGACAACAACCAGTGGATCGACGGCGACGAGCGTCGGACCAACGTATTCGGATAGGAGGCGGGCAAGGTGCATATCCCGCGAAACGATCAAGACGCGGAAGCGAAGCGCTCGCACCGCACGCGGCGCATCGCCGTTGCCGCCGCACTCGTGTGCGTGCTCGTGACGATGGCGGGCGCCGGGACGGCGCTCGCGTGGCTGACGGCCCAGACCAGCACGGCGAACCGCTTCGTCGCAGGCACGGCCCAACCCACCGTGGTGGAGGACTTCGCCGATGGCGGCGCGCTCAAGCGCGACGTGCGCGTGGCGAACGATCAGCCCGACAACGTGGACGTGTACGTGCGCGCCATCGTGAGCATCGCGTGGCAGGATGCCGACGGCGCGCAGCTGTGGGATGCGCCCCGCTACGGCATGGACTACAGCATGACCTGGGGTACCGCGGCCGACAGTGCCGGCGGGTCCTGGAGCATGGCGCGCGACGGGCTGTACTACTACACCGCGCCACTCGCGCCCGGCGCCTCCACGACGAACCTGATCGACACATGCTCCCCCACCTCGACGTCCAGCGACCGACACCTCGTGGTGGATATCGCCGTGCAGGCGATTCAGGCGCATCCCGCCGATGCGGTGACGGGCGCCTGGGGCGCTCCCGTGCTGGCCGATGGGTTGCTGGATGTGGCGAGCATACCGGCGCCCGCCGCCGCAGCTGAGGAAGGAGCGGCATCATGACGCGCGTGCAACGATGGTGGGCGGTTGCCGCCGTCCTGGCCGCGGCGCTGTTCGCGTGCACGGTGAGCATGGCCATCGCGGCGTTCGCCGCGCCAGCCCAGCAACCCACGCTCGTGTACGACGGCGCGTCCAAGTCGTTCTCGTACCGCAACGTGGAAGGTTCGGACCTGTTCGCGTCGTTCAAGGACCTCGTTCCGGGCGACGAGCGGTCGCAGCAGTTCACCGTGGTGGCCGAGCACCTCGATCGCCCCACCACGCTCTACCTGCGCACCGACTACGACGCCGCCGAGACCGCCGGGCTCGAAGCCGTCGAGCTGACCGTCACCGCCGACGGCACCGGCGTGAGCGATGGCGCCGTCGGGCGCGACCACCGGCTCGACCGCGACACGAGGCTCGTCTCACTCGACCGCGACGGCTCCTTCGAGACCGACGTGGCCATCAGGGTGCCCACGAGCATGGGCAACGAGCTGGCCGATTCCTCGCACCGGCTGCGCTGGGTGTTCACCGCGCAGGAGGACGGCGGGAACCAAGCGGGCGGCGGCGCGCCGAATGCGCCCGCCGAGGTGGCCGCCCAGGCGGCAAGCGACACCATCGTGAGAACCGGCGATCCCACGCCCCCGCTCGCCCTGCTGGCCGCCCTCGCCGCTGCGACGTTCGCCCTCTTCGTGCTCGCCGCCCGCAACGCCCGCCGCCCGTAAGGCTTGCGGGCGACGATTCGCACGAGCAGCCCCGCTTTTTGCGCGTCCCCTCCTTGCGCGCCTCCTCCTTGCCGCGCCTTCTCCTTGCGCGCCCCCTCCTTGCGCGGCGGATTGCATTTCGCCTGGTCGAAGGTCTTGTCGCCGCGCAAAAAGAAAGAGCTGCTTTACCACGGCCGTCATTTCTGCCGCATTCTACAGGTCGAACACCTCTTTGATGTTGTAGACGCCGGCGGGCTTGCCGCGGAGGAACGCCGCGCAGTCCACGGCGCCGCGGGCGAAGCAGTCGTCGCTGTAGGAGTAGTGGGTGATTTCCAACCGCTCGCCCATGCCGCCGAAGAACACCTTGTGGTCGCTCGTGATGTCGCCGGCGCGCAGCGAGTGGAAGCCCACGCCGCCGGGCTTGCGGACACCATGGCCGCCGCGGCCGTATTCGGCCAGCTCGTCGAGGGTGGTGCCCTTGAGCTCGGCAATCATGTTGCCGATGATGACGGCCGTGCCGCTGGGGGCGTCCAGCTTGTAGCGGTCGTGCTGGTCGATGATCTCGATGTCCGTCCTACGTCCCACGAGCGCCTTGGCCGCCAGCTCCACGAGCTTCAGCATGACGTTCACCATCTTCGACGTGTTGCACTTGAAGATGACGGGGATTTCCGCGCCCGCCGCCTCGAAGCGCTCGAACTGCTCCGGCGTGAACCCGGTGCTGGCAGTGACGAGGGCCTTCTTGTGCGCCACGGCCAAATCGAGCGTTTGCAGGCACTGCTCCACACTTGACACGTCGATGAGCGCATCGCACTGGTCGATGATGGAAGCAAGGTCGTCCACCACGGGAATGCCCAGATCGCGCCCGAGGCCCACCACCTGGCCCAGGTCGCGCCCGATGTAGTCGCGCCCAACGGGGCCCACGCCGCCCACGAGCTCCATGCCCTCGCGCTCGTCCACGAAACGGCTGATGGGCTGTCCCATCTGTCCATGACACCCGACCACGATCACCTTCATGCGGCGCTCCTTTCGCTGATGGACGGCGGCGCCTCGACGGCACCGCCCGATCCTCTCAGTATAGAGCGCCCGCACGCGCGGCGGTGCGGTTTTGTGCAAGCGCACCACCAACGGGCGCTCGGCGCGTTACGCGGTGGTCGCCGACGGCGCCGCACCTTCCTCGCCGAACAGCACGTCGAACAGGTAGCGCGTGATGGTGGCACGCCGCACCACGCCGATGAGCCTACCGTTCTCGTCGATGACCGGCACCTTCTTGAACTTCTTCTTCGCCAGCACGTCGGCGATCTCGCCCACCGACTGGTCGGCCGTGGCGCACAGCACCTTCTGCACGGCCAACTCCATGACGTTGCGATGCTTGAGCGCGCGGGCCTTCTCCTCGAAGGACTCGTTGTCGTACAGCACCATGTTGGCGTACCCGCCGCCGAAGATGGAACGCGTTTTCTGCGCAGCCACCGCCTTCATGACGTCGCCGTCGCTGATGAAGCCCACCACATGGCGCTCCTCGTCGATAACGGCGAGGCCGCTCGTGCCGTACTCGTTGAACAGGGCCACCACCTCGCCGAGGTTCTGATCGTAGCGGCACGTGTACACGTCGCGTTCCATGATGTCGCCAATTGTGCGGCTCATCGTCCGGCTCCTTCCTGAGCTTCCTGCATATCGACCGCGTAGGCCGCCGCTTCCTGAGCGGCGGGCGTCGCCACGGCCTTCTTCTTCGGGTTGCGCACCTTCAAGATGGCGATGATGAGGGCAATCGCCGCCACCGCCGCGGAAATGCCGTACGCCACGTCAATGCCCGCAGCCGTGGACGCCACGGGGCCGGCCTCGGCGTTCGCGGAGGTCACCATGGTCATGACGGTGACGATGAGCGCCGTGCTCACCGCGCCGCCCACCTGGCGCCCCGTGTTGCTGATGGCGTTGCCGTGGGCAATCATGTCGTTCGGCAGCGCGTTGATGCCCCAGGTGGTCACCGGCATGTTCGCTAGCGTGAGGCCCGAGGATTGGATGACGTAGAACACCACGAGGTACGCCACCACGGTCGTATCGTCGACGAAGGACAGCGCCGCCAACGAGGCGGTGAGCCCGGTTAGGCCCACGATGGCGATGACGCGCGGCCCGAACTTGTCGAACAGCATGCCGCTCACGGGGCTCAGGAAGATGGTGGCCACGGCGCCCGGCGTCATGAGGATGCCGGTTTCAAACGCCGTGAGGCCCAGGACGTTTTGCAGGTAGATGGGCAGGATGACGCTGCCCACGGCCAGCGCCGAGTTCACCACCGTCACGATGATGGCGGAGTAGGCGAACGTCGGCGTTTTGAGGGCGCGCAGCTGCAGCAGCGGCTCGTCGATGCGCAGCTGCCGATGGATGAACCACACGAGCGCCACCACGCCGACGGCGATGGAGCCGATGACCACGGGGCTGTCCCAGCCCATCGTGCTGGCGCTCGAGAACCCGTACAGAAGGCCGCCGAACGCGAACGTGGACAGGATGATGGACGGCACGTCGAGGTGCGGGCGCTTGAGCGTGCCGACGTTCGTCAGCGCGACGATGCTCACGATAAGCACGATGATGGCCAGGGGAATCATCGCCCAGAACATCATGCGCCAGCCCCACGAGTCGATGATGCCGCCCGCCAGCACGGGACCGGCCGCCGGCGCGCAGCTCATGACGATGCCGGCCATGCCCATGGCCGTGCCGCGCTTCTCGGGCGGGAAGATGAGCATGGGCACCACGCCCACGAGCGGCAGCTGCACGCCCGCGCCGGCCGCCTGCAGGATGCGCCCGACGATGAGCAGCTCGAACGAGGGCGCGGCCGCGCACAGCGCCGTGCCCACGATGAACGCCACGAGGGACGCGAAGAACAGCTTGCGCGTGGAGAAGCGGTCGATGAGGAACCCGGTGATGGGCACCGATGATGCCGTTGACCAGCATGTAGATGGAGGTCACCCACTGCGCCGTGCCGGCCGAGATGGCGAAGGCGTCCATGAGCTTCGGCAATGCGGGCGACAGGACGGTCTGGTTGAGGATGGCGAGGAACGCGCCGGCCAGCACGATGCCGATGACGGTGATCTCCTTGCGGGTTACCTTGTGCTGCTGGCCACTAATGTGTTCATTCAAGATTGCATCAACTTCCTTATATGAGGGCGTCGAAGACCGTGCGGCGGCTCGGCCGTCGGCGACGAAAAAGATATAGTGACAAGGGGAAACGCGGCGAAGACTACACCCTCATGCTCGAAAGCGGGGTGTCGGATGCCGCAAAAAGGAACCGGCGCGCACGGTGCCGCGAGAGCTGCCGGGGGCTGGTATACCGTTCATATGTTTGCAGGAGCGATTTCACAGCGGGCAAGTATACCGGAACCGAAAACCCCCGTAGGTTTGGGAATGTTGCCAGCTCCAAGCGATTTCCACAGTTACGGTAAAAGAGGCGTTTTGGGTGCGGGGCCCTTGTTGGGCGCGGGGCTTTTTGGGCATGG
>ENA-OQIJ01000321-OQIJ01000321.1-human-gut-metagenome-genome-assembly--contig:-NODE-321-length-12061-cov-3.411262_pt1 | contig 12061 bp, 8 predicted proteins | sample MGYA00242582_ERZ504747 | MGnify/ENA primary metagenome ERZ504747 (study PRJEB26092, sample SAMD00036435) | human gut metagenome | host: Homo sapiens | study: EMG produced TPA metagenomics assembly of...
GGGGATTGTGGCCCCGCAGGGCCGAATGAGGGGGGCGGGTCTGCGATTATATCCCCATTTACGGGTCACAAGACAAACCTGCCCCTCATCCGTCAGCGGTCGGAGCCGCCGACAACTTCCCCCCGAGGGGGAAGCCTTTTCACCTTTACTTTGCGCTCGTCTCGCCGCCCTCGACCACGAGGCTGTCCTCGTAGTCAGTGCCGTAGGTGTCAACGAGAGTGGCCTCATAGTCGGCGTGGAAGAAATTCTCCTTGCCCAGAGCCTTGATCTCGTCGTTGATGGCATTCAGCAGCGTCTCATTGCCCTTGCTGACGCGGGGGCAATCGTGTCCTGACTGCCCAGGGAAGGGATGCCGACAGTGTAGCCGGGGTTCTGGCTGGCAAACGCGATGACCTCGGTGTTGTCGTTGGCCCAGGCCACGCCGCCGTTCTCCATCGCACTCTTGGCCGTGGCGTAGGAGTCATACTTCTGCAGCGGGATGTCAGGGTAGTTCTGGGTCAGGTAGGTCTCTGCGGTAGTGCCGGAGATGACGATCATCTGGTCATCGGCGTTCCAGCTGTCCAGCGACGTGATGACGTTGGAATCCGGGGAAACGACGCCCAGTGCCACGTTCATGTAGGGCAGCGCAAAATCGACCTCCTCGGCGCGCTCCGGCGTGACCGTGAAGTTGGCCAGAATGACATCGACCTTGCCAGTCTGCAGGTACTCGATGCGGTTGGCGGCCTCGGTGGAGACGTAGTTCACCTTGACGCCCAGATCCTCGGCCAGGCGGTTGGCAAAGTAGATGAAAAACAGCTGAACCAGGAGCGGCGTGTTGCGGCTGAGCTGGATGTAAAAGCCGACGACGCGGCGCAGCACAGGCACCTTATAATACTGGACCAGTGCGCAGACCAGCCCGATGGCAATAGCCAGCGCGATACCTGCCAGCCCCAGACGCAGGGTCAGCCACGCCGCTTTTTCAAACAGCGGCAGGTACTGTGCGACCACATTCCAATCCACAAAAGTCTCCCCCTCCCTATCGGGTCATGAACAAATTTAGGGCAATACCGCATAATTCTAAGTGCCGCAGCCGCCGGAGCGGCGCTTAAGCCGTAAGGCGGGAATTATGAGGTGTTGCCTTAGGTACAAAAAAGTCCGGGCCTTCTCTGCGAAGGTTCCCGGACAAAGGTCAGGTTCAACACATGGGGGTTCTGGTAGGCCCCACAGACCATGCCCGGTGACAGCGCATACGACAACAACACATAGCGGACATAGCGGTATTCCCCTTTCCTGTTCTTGGTTTGTATTGTTCAAACCCGATGCCAGTATAATATGCCTATTTACCTAGAATGTCAATAGGTTTATGGCTTTTTATTTGACTTTTTCTGCAAAATAATTGCGCCGCGTTTGTGTAGAGTGCACAAACGCGGCGCAATGTGTTTTATGATGAAGGGGCGCACCAAAAAAGGGCGCTGCCCTTGCGGACAGCGCCCTTTGTATTGCTTTTCAGAGCAAGAAATTACTTCTCGATCTTGGAAACAACGCCGGAACCAACGGTGTGGCCGCCCTCGCGGATAGCGAAACGTAGGCCCTCTTCCATGGCAACGGGGGTGATCAGCTCAACATGCATATCGACGTTGTCGCCGGGCATGCACATCTCGGTGCCCTCAGGCAGGGTGATGATGCCGGTAACGTCGGTGGTGCGGAAGTAGAACTGAGGACGATAGTTGTTGAAGAACGGGGTATGACGGCCGCCCTCTTCCTTCTTCAGGACGTAAACGTGGCCGTCGAAGGTGGTGTGGGGATGAACAGAGCCGGGCTGGCACAGGCACTGGCCACGCTCGATCTGGTCACGGTCAATGCCACGCAGCAGGGCGCCGATGTTATCGCCAGCCTGAGCGAACTCCAGGCTCTTGCGGAACATCTCGAGGCCGGTGATGGTGGTGGTCATCTTCTCTTCCTTGATACCGACGATCTCCATCTGGTCGCCGACGTGGGCAGTACCACGCTCGACACGACCGGTGGCGACGGTGCCACGGCCAGAAATGGTCATGACGTCCTCAACGGGCATCAGGAAGGGCTTGTCAGCAGCACGATCAGGAGTGGGGATGTAGCTGTCAACAGCGTCCATCAGCTCCCAAATGCACTTGTACTCGGGGGCGTTGGGATCGGTGCTGGTGGACTCCAGAGCCTTCAGAGCAGAACCACGGATGATGGGGGTGTTGTCGCCATCGAAGTCGTACTCGCTCAGCAGCTCACGGATCTCCATCTCGACCAGATCCAGCAGCTCCTCGTCGTCGACCATGTCGCACTTGTTCATGAAGACAACGATCTTGGGCACGCCGACCTGACGGGCGAGCAGAATGTGCTCACGGGTCTGGGGCATGGGACCATCGGTAGCAGCGACGACCAGGATAGCGCCGTCCATCTGAGCAGCACCGGTGATCATGTTCTTGATGTAGTCAGCATGGCCCGGGCAGTCAACGTGGGCGTAGTGACGCTTCTCGGTGTGGTACTCAACGTGAGCGGTGTTGATCGTGATACCACGAGCCTTCTCCTCGGGAGCCTTGTCGATGCTGGAGTAATCCATGAAGTCGGCGTCGCCCTTCAGAGCCAGAGTCTTGGTGATGGCAGCGGTCAGAGTGGTCTTGCCGTGGTCAACGTGACCGATGGTGCCAATGTTGACGTGCTCCAAAGAGCGGTCAAATTTTTCCTTTTCAGCCATTGGAAGTGTCCTCCTTTAATTAAAACATATTGGTAGTCTTGCGTAAGACTATCATACAAAATTTAAAGAGAAATTGCAAGTCTATTTTATGAAGTATGACTTATAAAATCAGACTTTGTGAGCGCGCTCGGCCATAATCTTGTCGGCAACGCTCTTGGGAACCTGCTGATACTCATCAGGCTCCATGGAGTACTGGCCACGGCCCTGGGTCTTGGAACGCAGGTCGGTGGCGTAGCCGAACATCTCGGACAGAGGAACCATAGCAGTCACGCGGGCGGTACCGTCCTGAGACTCCTGGTTGGTGATCTGGCCGCGGCGGCTGTTCAGGTCGCCGATAACGTTGCCCATATACTCATCGGGCACGATAACATCGACCTTCATGATGGGCTCCATGATGACGGGATCGCACTTCTTCATGGCATCCTTAAATGCCATAGAACCAGCGATGGAGAACGCCATTTCAGAGGAGTCGACCTCATGATAAGAACCATCCCACAGGGTGACCTTGACATCAACGACGGGATAGCCGGCGAGAACGCCGGACTTCATCGCGCCCTGAATACCATTGTCAACAGCGGGGATATATTCCTTCGGGATTGCGCCGCCAACGACACCGTTGACGAACTCATAACCCTTGCCGGGGTTGGGCTCCAGCTTGATCTTAACGTGACCATACTGGCCCTTACCGCCGGACTGGCGGGCGTACTTGGTCTCCTGGTTGGCTTCCTTGCGAATGGTCTCGCGGTAAGCAACCTGGGGAGCGCCAACGTTGGCCTCGACCTTGAACTCACGGAGCAGACGGTCAACGATGATCTCCAGATGGAGCTCGCCCATACCGGCGATGATCGTCTGGCCGGTCTCCTCATCGGTCCAGGTGCGGAAAGTCGGGTCTTCTTCAGCGAGCTTTGCCAGCGCAATGCCCATCTTCTCAGAGCCGGCCTTGGTCTTGGGCTCGATGGCAACGCGGATAACGGGCTCCGGGAAGTTCATGGACTCCAGAATGATGGGGTGCTTCTCGTCGCACAGCGTGTCACCGGTGGTGGTATTCTTCAGACCGACAGCAGCCGCAATATCGCCCGCGTAAACGGTGTCGATGTCCTTACGGTTGTTGGCGTGCATCTGCAGGATACGGCCGATACGCTCGTTGTTATCCTTGACAGAGTTGTAGACGGTGGTGCCTGCGTCCAGCGTACCGGAGTACACACGGAAGAAGCAGAGCTTACCGACATACGGGTCAGTCATGATCTTGAAGGCCAGAGCTGCGAACGGCTGGTCGTCGGAGGAGATACGATCCTCCTCCTCGCCGGTCTCGGGGTTGGTGCCCTTGATGGCTGCAACGTCGGTAGGAGCCGGCATGTAGTCAACAATGGCATCCAGCAGCTTCTGAACGCCGCGGTTCTTGTAGGAGGAGCCGCAGACAACGGGAACGATCTCGTTAGAGATGGTAGCCTTACGCAGAGCCGCCTTGATTTCTTCCTTGGTCAGCTCTTCGCCGTCCAGGTACTTCATCATGAGCTCTTCGTCGGTCTCGGCAACCGCCTCGATCAGCTTGTCATGGTACTCCTGAGCCTTCTCCTGCAAATCCTCGGGGATAGGCTCAACGCGGACGTCATTGCCCATGTCATCATAGTAGATGTCAGCCTGCATATCGATCAGGTCGATAATACCCTTGAAGGTATCCTCCTGACCAACGGGCAGCTGGATGGGCACACCGTTGGCGTGCAGACGATCATGGAGCATCTGAACGCAGCGGTAGAAATCGGCACCCATGGTGTCCATCTTGTTGACGTACACCATGCGGGGAACCTTGTACTCGTCAGCCTGACGCCAAACGGTCTCAGACTGCGGCTCAACACCGCCCTTAGCGGCCAGAACGGTAACGGAACCGTCCAGAACACGCAGAGAACGCTGAACCTCAACAGTGAAGTCAACGTGACCCGGGGTGTCGATGATGTTGATACGATGGCGGTTCTTCTTGAAGAGAGCCGGATCGTGCTGGGTCTCGGTATGGCTCCAATAGCAGGTGGTAGCAGCGGAAGTGATGGTGATACCACGCTCCTGCTCCTGTTCCATCCAGTCCATCGTAGCAGCGCCGTCATGAACCTCACCGATCTTATGGTTGATACCGGTGTAGTACAGGATACGCTCGGTGGTGGTGGTCTTACCTGCGTCGATGTGGGCCATGATACCGATGTTACGGGTCATTTGCAGAGATACATCTCTCGGCGTAGCCATGGCTTATACCTCCTCGACAGCAAATCAATAACGATAGTGGGCAAAAGCCTTGTTGGCCTCGGCCATCTTGTGCGTATCCTCGCGCTTCTTGACAGAGCCGCCGACACCGTTGGTGGCGTCGATGATCTCAGCAGCCAGACGAGCAGACATGGTCTTCTCGCCACGGGCGCGGCTGTAAGCGGTCAGCCAGCGCAGGCCGAGGGTCTCGCGGCGGGCAGGGCTAACTTCCAGAGGAACCTGATAGTTAGCGCCGCCGACACGGCGGGTTTTGCACTCGAGGTTAGGCATGATGTTCTCCATTGCCTTCTCGAACATCTCGAGCGGGTCGTTGCCGGTCTTTTCCTTCACGATGTCGAATGCATCGTAAACGATCTCCTGCGCAACACCTTTCTTGCCATCCAGCATGATGTAGTTGACCAGGCGGGTGACAACCTTGGAATTGTAAATAGGATCGGCCAGAACTTCGCGTTTCGCGACATTACCTCTTCTGGGCATCTTTCTTCCCTCCTTCACATAAATGATATCATCGGTACTCGAAAGTTAAGAAACTCCCGTTGTGCCACAAAAAAGGCGTTGGCCTATTTTATGGCGAAAAGATGTTTCCTTACTTCTTGGCACCGGCCTTGGGGCGCTTAGCACCGTATTTGCTGCGGGCCTGATTACGGTTCGCAACACCCTGGGTATCCAGAGTACCACGGATGATGTGGTAACGGACACCGGGCAGATCCTTGACACGACCGCCGCGGATCAGAACAACGCTGTGCTCCTGCAGGTTATGGCCGATACCGGGAATGTAAGAGGTGACCTCGATACCATTCGTGAGGCGGACACGGGCAACTTTACGCAGAGCAGAGTTAGGCTTCTTGGGGGTCATGGTACGCACGGCAGTGCAGACACCACGCTTCTGCGGGCTGTTGAGGTTGGTGTACTCCTTTTTCTGGGAGTTGTAGCTCTTCAGAAGGGCAGGCGCGGTGCTCTTTTTGACCAGAACCTCACGGCCTTTGCGCACGAGCTGGTTAAAAGTAGGCATTTCTTTTCTCCTTTCTTCACTTATTCACGCGCTTTTTGCGGATCGTCCGGCCAGATGGCCGCACTACACCCCGCATCTCACGCAATGATTATATTACAGCATCCCGGCCGGAATGTCAAGAGTATTGCCAAAAAAATCTTGAAAAAATCGTGCAATACGGAGAATTTTTCATTTCTGAAGCAAAATGTGCAAATCTTGCGCCGGTTTGGGCGGCAGCGTTGCATTTTGGTAAGTCCGCGCATAGAATGAAGCGGACCGTCTCCCCCCGCCGCCGCGCGGTCAGCTGCCGCCCGTGCGCGTTTTGTCTATTTATCAGATACAAATATACATTTTGCACAAGAACAGGCCGCCAGATTCATGGACTTGACGAGTCGATTTCTGTTGCATTGTGTACCCCGTTTTGCTATAATGAAGATGCAGACAAAACCGGAACAGTTCCGGCCATGCAAGTTCTGACGCTACATTTTTGAGGAGGTCTTGACAATGAAGAAACTGCTTGCTATCCTGATTTCCCTGTGCATGGTATCCGCCTTCGCTGTACCTGTTTTTGCAGATGCCAACAGCGATTATATCGCCGCCGTCAAGGCCTACCAGGCCCAGATCGCCGCGAAGGAAGCCGCCTACACTGCAGCGGTGGATGCTTATTCCAAGAATGCAAAGGCCAAGGCAGACGCCGACAGCGCTGCAATTCTGAAGGCCGCCAAGGCTGCTCAGGCGAAGGCCGATGCAGACTGTCTGGCCGTCATCGCCGCGGGCAAGGCGGCCCAGTCCCAGGCTGACGCGCGCGTCGCCGCGGTAATTGCTGCAGGCAAGGCCACGCAGGCCAAGGCTGATGCACGCGAAGCCGCCTATGCGAAGGCTGTGAAGGCGTATCAGGATCAGATCGCCGCACGTGAGGCCGCCTACATCAAGGCCGTGCTGGGCAAGTAATTCTACCTTATTATAATAGGAGCGGAGCGCCGGGAAAGGCGCTCCGCTTTTTTGTTGCTATTTTCTTACCTCCCTCTGCGAGAGAGGTGGCCAGGGGGCAGGGGCAGCGGGCAAATGGGGTTTACTGCAGCTTTGCCAGCGTGGCCTCGGCATCGTCGAGGATGCGCTCGAACTTCTCGAGGGCGGCGTCCACGGGGGCCGGGGTGGCCAGGTCAACACCGGCGTGGCGCAACTCGTCCAGCGGGTAAGCACTGCCGCCCATGGAGAGGAACTCCTTGTAGCGCTTGACGGCGGGCTCGCCCTCTTTCAGGATGCCCTCGGACAGGGCGACAGCGGTGGAGTAGCCGGTGGCATACTTGTAAACGTAGAACGGGCGGTAGAAGTGCGGGATGCGCGCCCACTCATACTGGATCTCGTCGTCGATGACCATATCGTTGCCGAAATAGTCGGTGACAAGGCGCTTGTACAGAGCGTTCAGGGCGGCGGCGTTCAGGGCTTCACCGCGCTCGACCATGGCGTGGGCCTCGCGCTCGAATTCGGCAAACATTGTCTGGCGGTAGACCGTGCCCTTGAAGTTTTCCAGATATTGGTTCAGCAGATAGAGGCGGGTCTGGGGGTCGTTCTCGTTGGCAAGCAGCTGCTCGATGAGCAGATTCTCGTTGACGGTGGACGCGACCTCGGCGACAAACAGCGTGTAGTCCGCGTACTGCGGCGGCTGATGCTGGCGGGAGCGCCAGCTGTGGATCGTGTGGCCCATCTCATGTGCCAGCGTCGAGACACTGTCCAGCGTGCCGCTGAAATTCAGCAGGATATAGGGGTTGGAGTCATAGCAGCCTCCGGAGTACGCGCCGCCGCGCTTGCCGCGGTTGGGGTAAACGTCGATCCAGCGCTCGGCATAGGCCTTGCGGACGGTTGCCTGGTAGTCCTCGCCCAAGGGCGCAACAGCCTTCAGGACCATCTCCTGTGCGGTCTCGTAGCTGTAGGATTTTTTCAGATCGCCGACCAGCGGAGCGTAGACGTCATAGAAGTGCAGCGCGTCAACGCCCAGCATCTTTTTGCGCAGGCGGACATAGCGGTGCATGGCGGGAATATGCTTGCGGACCGTGGCGACGAGGTTGTCGTAGACCTCGGCGGGCACATTCTCCCCCGCCATGGCCATCGCGCGGGAGGACGGGTAATTGCGGGCGGCGGCCTCGGCGGTGGCAGCCTTGATGGCACCGGCGTAGGACGCGGCGAAGGTGTTGATGTGCTCGCGGTAGCTCTTGTAGTAGCTGTGGAAGGCGTTCTCTCGCAGGGTGCGGTCCGTGCTCATCTCCAGCGGCACAAAGTTGGAGCCGGTGACCTCGACGGTCTCGCCGCTGCCGTCCTTGACGGCATCAAACAGCAGGTCGGCGTCCTCCAGATTGTGGTAGATCTCGGACGGCGCAGACATGACCTCGCCGAAGCTGGCCAGCAGCTTTTCTTCAGCCTTGGTCAGGGTGTGGGGCTTGCCGCGCAGCAGATCCTCGAGGTTGAATTTGTAGTCCGCGACGGCGGGATCGTTGACGATGGCGGCCAGCGTCTCCTCGGGCAGGGACAGGATCTCCGGCTGGGCAAAGGACAGCGCGGCGGCCATCTTGACGTACTTGCTGCCGATGCGGGCGTACATGCTTTGGGCCTTGTCGTCGCGGGTGTCCTCGTCATGGCGCTGGGAGGCGTAGCAGTAGAGGCGCTCGACCTTGCGCCCCACCTCGGTGGAAGCGTCGAGGTATGCGCCAATCGTGACGGCATCGGTTAGCTTACCGGCGAAGGCTGCCAGGCTTTCAATGTCCGCGTCGAGGCTGTCCAGCGCGGTCTCCCACGCGGCGTCGCTCTCGAACATCGGGGTCAGGTCCCACTGAAATTGCGGGTCCAGTTCACAACGTTCTTTTAAAATTTCGGGCATAGTTTTCTCCTTATTATAAAAAATTTTGCTATGCTGAGGATGCAGGAGCGGACATCGGCCTCCCGTGCCAGTTCGCGGCAGCGGAAGCTTTCACTGGCGGATATGGAATCCGTCCCTACACTGTAGGGGTCGGTGTCCTCAACGACCCGGGAGTCGTGCGGTTGCCGCAAAGCCCCGCGGGCGGTTGCAAACATCCGCCTCTACAGGTTACAAAAGAGCGTTTTCCCACTCGGCCGGCTTAAAGCCGGGCAGGACAAAATCGTCGCCCACCAGCAGCGGACGCTTGACGAGCATACCGTCCGACGCCAGCAGGGCGATCTGCTCGTCCTCGGTCATGGTCGGCAGCTTGTCCTTCAGGCCCAGATTTTTGTAGACTAGGCCGCTCGTATTGAAGAACCGCTTGAGGGGCAGGCCGCTGCGGGCGACCCATTCGCGCAGCTCGTCGGCGGTGGGGTTATCCTCTTTAATGTGGCGAGCGGTGTACTCGATGCCGTGGTCGTCGAGCCACTTTTTGGCCTTTTGGCAGGTGGAGCACGGCGGATATTGCAGAAACAGCATAGTGTCACTTCCCTTTGCTTTATTTTTTTTATTATAACCCGCCTGCGTGTGTGTGTCAATCACGGACGGTATGCAAAAAAGGATTCCCGCCGTGGCGGCGGGAATCCTTTGCGGTTTATTTAGTGGTCGTAGGCTGCCTCGGCGGCGTCGCGGGCGATCTCGGCCTGGACGAGCTTCTCCTCGACCTCCGGCAGACCAGTACCGGCGGGGATGAGCTTACCGATGATGACGTTCTCCTTCAGGCCGGCCAGCGGGTCGACCTTGCCCTTGATAGCGGCCTCGGTCAGGACACGGGTGGTCTCCTGGAAGGACGCAGCGGACAGGAAGGAGTCGGTAGCCAGACTGGACTTGGTGATGCCAAGCAGGACCTGGCTGGCCTGAACGAGCTTCAGATCAGTCTCACCGGCATCAATGCGGGCCTGGATCTCCTCGTTCTTGATCATGACATCGCGGCGGTTCACGATGCTGCCCATGATAAAGTCGCTGGAGCCGGAATCCTCAATCCGGACCTTACGCATCATCTGGCGGACGATGACCTCGATATGCTTATCGTTGATCTCAACGCCCTGCAGACGGTAGACCTTCTGGACCTCGCTGATGAGGTAGTTCTGAACATCGCTCAGACCCTTGATGGCCAGGATGTCCTGAGGATACAGGACGCCTTCACGGGTGATGATGTCGCCCTTCTCCACGCGGTCGCCCGGCATCACACGTGCGTGCTGGGTGAACGGGATGGAGTAGCTCTTGACGACCTCAGCGCCGTTCTCGTCCTTGCCGGTGACCTTGACGACGACGTTCTTCTTAGTATCGTCGTGAGAGACGACACCGGAGATCTCGCTCATGATGGCCATGCTCTTGGGACGGCGGCTCTCGAACAGCTCCTCGACACGGGGAAGACCCTGGGTAATATCTTCAGCAGATGCGATACCGCCGGTATGGAAGGTACGCATGGTCAGCTGAGTACCGGGCTCGCCGATGGACTCTGCGGCGATGACGCCGATGGACTCGCCCAGCTGGACGGGCTCACCGTTTGCCATATCGCTGCCGTAGCAGTGTGCGCAGACGCCGATCTTGGCGCGGCAGGTCAGCAGGCTGCGGATCTTCAGCTTGGTGATGCCTGCGGCCTCGATGTCGTTTGCATCGTAGAGGTCGATCATCTTGCCTTCGGGAACGATGACCTTGCCGGTGACGGGATCGAGGACATCGCCCACGGCATAACGGCCGATGATACGCTCACGGAAGCTCTCGATCTTCTCCTTGCCCTCGTGGATCTCGGAGACCCACAGGCCGTCGGTGGTGCCGCAGTCGATCTCGCGGACGATGACTTCCTGAGAGACATCGACCATTCGACGGGTCAGGTAGCCGGAGTCAGCGGTACGCAGAGCGGTATCGGCCAGACCCTTACGAGCGCCGCGAGCGGAAACGAAGTATTCCAGGATATTCAGACCTTCACGGTAGTTCGCACGAATGGGCATCTCGATGGTCTTACCGGCGGTGTTTGCCAGCAGGCCGCGCATGCCGGCCAGCTGCTTGATCTGGTTCATAGAACCACGAGCACCGGAGTCTGCCATCATGAAGATCTCGTTGTCCTCGGGCAGGTTTGCCGCCAGAGCCTTGGAGACCTTGTCGGTGGTAGCCTGCCAGATGTTGATGGTCTGGGAGTAGCGCTCGTTCTCGGAGATCAGGCCGCGGTTGAACAGCTTGCTGACCTGAGAGACCTGCTTGTCGGCGTCGGCGATCAGCTCGTCCTTCTGGGGCGGGATGACAGCGTCACAGACAGCGACGGAGATAGCGGACAGCGTAGAGTACTTGTAGCCCTGTGCCTTGATGGCGTCCAGCATCTTTGCGCACTTGCGGCTGCCGTTGCGGGTCATGCAGCGGGAGATGATGTCGGGCAGGGTCTTCTTGGTCACGCGGAAGCTGACCTCGTACTCCAGCCAGTGCTCAGGGTCGGTGCGGTCGATATAGCCCAGATTCTGAGGCACGGGGTTGTTGAAGATGATGCGGCCGACGGTGGCGTCCACCAGACCGGTACGCTCCACGCCGTCGATGACCATGGTGCGGCGCACCTTGATGGGTGCGTGCAGGGTGACGACGTGCTCAGCGTAAGCCATCAGAGCCTCGTTCTCATCGCGGAACACCTTGCCTGCGCCCTCTTCGTTCTCACGAACGGTGGTCAGGTAGTAGCTGCCCAGGATCATATCCTGCGTAGGAACGGTGACAGGTGCGCCGTCAGAGGGCTTCAGCAGGTTGCCGGAAGCCAGCATCAGCATCTTGGCCTCGCGGCAGGCATCCTCGCCCAGGGGCAGATGGACTGCCATCTGGTCGCCGTCGAAGTCGGCGTTGAATGCGGTACAGGCCAGGGGGTGCAGCTTGATGGCACGGCCCTCGACCAGCACGGGGTTGAATGCCTGGATGCCCAGACGGTGCAGGGTAGGTGCGCGGTTCAGCAGGACGGGGTGGCCCTTGATGACAGTCTCAAGGCTGTCCCAGACCTCGGGCTTTGCGCGCTCGACCATCTTGCGGGCAGACTTGATGTTGTTGGCAACACCCTTCTCGACCAGGTCCTTCATGACGAAGGGCTTGAACAGCTCCAGAGCCATCTCCTTGGGCAGACCGCACTGGTACATCTTCAGCTCGGGGCCGACGACGATAACGGAACGGCCAGAGTAGTCAACAC
>ENA-OQIJ01000322-OQIJ01000322.1-human-gut-metagenome-genome-assembly--contig:-NODE-322-length-12025-cov-3.141200_pt1 | contig 12025 bp, 12 predicted proteins | sample MGYA00242582_ERZ504747 | MGnify/ENA primary metagenome ERZ504747 (study PRJEB26092, sample SAMD00036435) | human gut metagenome | host: Homo sapiens | study: EMG produced TPA metagenomics assembly of...
GCCGAAGCCGATAACGGCAACGGTCTTGCCGTCGAGCACGCAGGTTACAGCGAATTCATAGTACTGTTGATAGCATGGTAGTCGTCTCCTTTTGAACGTTTTAAGTTTATAGTTTAAATTTTTAATGGGAAAACTGGGACAAATAATAAAGTAAAAATAAGTAAATAATAAGAATGTGGGGTTTTTGCCCCGCAGGGCAAAAACAATTTTTTTGAGCGGCGCGACAGTGGCGCGGTCCACACATTTATATTTCTATTTAGTATTTTTTATTTGAAAGGTCTCCGCCTTTCACTGTGGGCAATGCGTCCCCGGCAGGGGCAGCTGCGCTCCCGGACTCCTGCGCGAGCTTCTGCATGTGCTCGTGCTTGCCGCCGCGCTCCAGCGCGGTGACGCCGGTACGGCAGAGCTCCAGAATGTTGTAGCCCTTGAACATGGTCAAAAAGGCGTCGATCTTGTCCGGCTTGCCGGTCAGTTCAAAAATCATGCTGTCGGGCGACAGGTCGATGATCTTTGCCTTGTAAATGCTGGAAATCTCCCGCAGCTCGGCGCGGTTCTGGTTGTCGCACTCTACCTTTAAAAGCAGCAGCTCGCGCTGCAGGCTCTTGTCAGGGTCCAGCTCAAAGATCTGTCGGGTGACCTCAAGGCGCTCGGTCTGTAAAATCAGCTGGTTCAGCGCCTGTTCGGTGCCGCGCAGTGTGACCGTGATGCGGCTGACCGCGGGGTCATTCGTGGCGGATACCGTCAGGCTGTCGATGTTGAAGCCGCGCCGGCAGAACAGGCTGGAAATGCGCGCCAGAACGCCGTTGGAGTTGTCGACCAGCAGGCTGATGACCCGCCGGGTGTTGTTATTCTGTTCCATGCGTGTCACCTCATTCCATGATGATGTCGTTGATGCTGCCGCCGCCGGGGATCATTGGCAGCACCTTCTCGTCCTTGCCGATGCGGCAGTCGATCCAACTCGGGCCCTTCTGCTTCATCGCGTCGGCGAACGCCGCCTTGAACTCGGCGGGCGTTGCAGCGCGGTAGCCTTTGGCCCCGAAGCCCTCGGCCAGCTTGACAAAGTCGGTCTTGCGGTGCGGGTCTGTGTCGGAGTAGCGCTTCTCGTAGAAGGTCGTCTGCCACTGGCGCACCATGCCGAGCACCTGATTGTTGAAAATTACCGTGATGATGGGCAGGTCGTAGCTGACGGCAGTGCAGGCCTCGTTCAGGTTCATGTGGAACGAGCCGTCGCCCGTCAGCATGACGACGCGGGCATCCCTGCCCAGCGCCATCTGTGCGCCGATGGCTGCGCCGTAGCCGAAGCCCATTGTGCCCAGACCGCCGCTGGTCAGGAAGCCGCGGGATTTCGTGTGATGCAGATACTGCGCCGCCCACATCTGGTGCTGGCCGACGTCGGTGACGTAAACGGCCTCGGGGCCTGCCTGATTGCAGATCTCATCAATGATCTGGTGCGGCTTCAGCTCGGTGTCGCTGTCCGCGGGCTTGTAGTCGTTCTTCTGCCAGCCGCGGATCTGCTCCATCCAGAGCTTGTGCTCGGCTTTTCGACGTAGGGCAGAATGGCCTGCAAAATGTAGCTGGCGTCGCCGGTCAGGCTTAAATCGACGTCCACATTCTTGCCCAGCTCGCTGGGGTCAATGTCGATCTGGATGATTTTCGCGCGCTTGGCAAAGCTATCGGGGTTCAGCGCCACGCGGTCACTGAACCGTGTGCCCACGGCAATGACCAAATCGGCTTCGTCAATGGCTTTGTTGGCGGCGTAGCAGCCGTGCATACCCAGCAGCCCTAAGTTGTGCGGCTCACCGTAGCTGAGGACACCGGCGGCCATCAGGGTGTAGGTGGCGGGCATACCGGTCTTTTCCAGCAAATCGCGCAGGGGCTGGCAGCCCGCCGCGCTGCGGACGCCGCCGCCGAAGTAGACAATCGGGCGCTCCGACTCGTTGATCATCTGAGCGGCCTTTTTGACGTCTTCCTCATTATACCGGGTCACGGTGCGGATGAGCTCGGGAGCCTTGGGGGTGAACTCACAGGAGGCAGCCGTGATGTCCTTTGGAATATCGACGAGGACGGGACCCTTGCGGCCCGACTGCGCAATGCGGAAGGCTGCGCGCATCGTGTCGGCCAAGTCCTCGACCCGGCGCACCGTGTAGTTGTGCTTCGTGATGGGCATCGTGATGCCCTCAATGTAGGCCTCCTGGAAGGAGTCCTTGCCCAGCAGCGTTGTGGCAACGTTGCCGGTGAAAGCGACCATCGGCACGCTGTCCATGTAGGCTGTGGCAATGCCGGTGACGAGGTTCGTGGCACCGGGGCCGCTGGTGGCCAGCACGACGCCGGTGCGGCCCGTGGCGCGGGCGTAGCCGTCCGCCGCGTGGGACGCGCCCTGCTCATGGGCGGTCAGCACATGGCGGATGCGGTCCGAGTTTTTATAAAGTTCATCGTACAGATTCAGCACTGCGCCGCCGGGATAGCCGAACAGGGTGTCAACGCCCTGCTCGACCAGCACTTCGACGAAGATCTGTGAACCGGTCAATTTCATGTTTCTGCTCCTTCCTGGTTTTAGCACGGCCTGCCGGGGGTCTGTAGGGCGGGGTGACCTCACCCCGCCGCGGCGGCCTCCCGTAAGAGGGGCAAAGGATAAAACAAAACAGGCTTTGCCCCTTGTATTCCAAGAGACAAAGCCTGTGTATAGCTCTGCGGTACCACTCTTATTGGGGCAGTGCCCCCACCTCATGGGCCTCCAACAAGGCCCGGCACTGTAACGGGTGCGCCCGTATCGCCCTACTGTGATTTCGGGTGGTCTGCTCCGGGATCAGTTCGCGATCTGCTGCCCTGCTGCCTTGCACCGACCGGCAGCTCTCTGCAGGGTGCGGGACCGTTACTAACTTCCCATCCACGCATTGTCTGGATGTGTGATAAACTATACCGTACTTTTGCGCGTTTGTCAAGACTTGTTTGAAAAATCTGCAACAAATCTTGCAACTTTATGCCGCGGCGTTTATACTGGTGGTAAAGAGTGTATCTCTTGGGAAAGGAATATGAATATGCTTCGTGATGAATGGCTGGCCCATCTGGATGGGCTTGTGGTGTTCCGCGGCCTGCTGGCGGCGGAGCCGCTGCGCTCTCTGCACGCGGCGCTGGCGGCGGATGAGGACGCCCTGACGGGCGCTGTCGCCGCGTTTGAGGCGGCGCTGTTTGCCCGCGGCACCAACTGGACCGAGGCTCTGCTGGATGCCGTGCTCGAGTGGAAAACCTCTGCCTGCGTGTGGCAGCCGGGCAGGATGCCGGGCCGTGCTGGAAACTGCGCTGAACAGCGAGCTGGACTTTTTGCAGACGCTTGGCCGTGCGCCGCTGGACGAGGTGTTCCCCGGTGCGGCAGTGTTCCTGCCGCGGTGGGAGACAACGCCCGACGCCGACTACCACGCGGCCTATGAGGCCCGCCGTGCGGCCATGGGCCAGAAGGGCTACGGCATGTTTGCCCGCCACCATGTCTTTGCACTGGAGGACGGGCATCTGGTGCCGGTGCGCTATCCCGACCCGCAGCGTCTGAGCGAGCTGCCCGGCTACGAGCAGGAGCGCGAGAAGGTCATTGCCAACACCCGCGCCCCTGCTGGAGGGCCGCCCGGCCAATAACGTGCTGCTCTACGGCGATGCGGGCACGGGCAAGTCCAGCACGGTCAAGGCAATTGCCAACGAGTTTGCGCCCGACGGCCTGCGCCTGATCGAGGTGAAGAAGAACCAGCTCTACCAGATTCCCGCCCTGATGGACGAGCTGGCAAAGAATCCGCTAAAATTCATCCTCTTTATTGATGACTTGAGCTTTGCCTCCAACGATGACAACTTTGCGGCGCTGAAGGCGATCCTGGAGGGCGGCGTCGGCGGGCGCAGCCATAATGTGGCGGTCTACGCCACAAGCAACCGCCGCCACCTCGTCAAGGAGACGATGGCGGACCGCAGCGGCGACGACCTGCACGCGATGGACACCCGGCAGGAGCTTATGAGCCTGTCGGCCCGGTTCGGCCTGACGGTGACGTTCCAGCAGCCTGACAAGGACCGCTATGACCGCATCCTGCTGGAGCTGGCGAAGCAGCACAATGTCCAGATGCCCAGCGACCAGCTCTTTATCAAGGGTGCCGCCTTTGCCCTGCGCGCCGGTGGCCGCAGCCCGCGCGTAGCCAAGCAGTTTGTGGAGCTGCTGGCGGCGGGCGTCAAGGTATAAAATTTCTCCACCCTGTAGGGGCGAACAATGTTCGCCCGTGCTCGTTCGCGGCGGCAGAAACATCCGCGGGCGGATATGGAATCCGCCCCTACGTGTAGGGGTCGCGTCCTCGACGACCCGGGAAGTCAGCGCTGCCGCAAAGCTTCCGCGGGCGAACAATGTTCGCCCCTACATAGCATAAGAATCAGGTGCGCTCCGTCACCAGCTTAAACCCTGCCTCCGTCAGCTTTTGCTTAATGGTCTCGATCTGCGCGGCATCTCGCGTTTTCGAGGCCGAGTTTCAGGAAGCAGCTTGTGATGGCCATGTTCGCATCGCTGCGGTCATGGTGGACGCTGACGACGTTCGCACCGCAGGCAGAGACAATGTCGCTGACGAGGCTCAGCTGGCCGGGCTTGTCCTCCAGCGCGATCATCAGGTTCGTCTTGCGCCCGCTCATGACAAGGCCGCGGGTGATGACGCGGGACAGAATGTTCACGTCGATGTTGCCGCCGGAAATCAGGCAGACCGTTTTCTGCCCGCCAGCGGCAGCTTGCCGAACAGTGCGGCGGCCACCGGCGTGGCACCTGCGCCCTCGGCGACGAGCTTCTGGTTCTCCATCAGCGCCAGAATGGCCGCGGCGATCTCGTCCTCGCTGACCGTAACGATCTCGTCCACGTACTGGCTGACCATGTCGAACGTCGTCTCGCCGGGCGTCTTGACCGCAATGCCGTCGGCAAAGGTCACGGCGCTGTCCAGCGTTTCATATTTGTGGTCGTGGAAGGCGTGCTCCATGCTGGGCGCACCCGCGGCCTGCACGCCGTAGATCTTTACCTCGGGGCGCAGGCTCTTGATGGCGAACGCCACGCCGGAAATCAGACCGCCGCCGCCGACAGGCACGATGACCGCGTCCACATCGGGCAGTTGGTCGAGGATTTCGAGACCAATCGTTCCCTGCCCTGCGATGACCAGCTCGTCATCATAAGGATGAATGAAGGTCATGCCGGTCTGCTCCTGCAGCTCCACGGCGCGGTCATGCGCGTCGTCGTAGGTGCCCTTGACCAGCTCGACCTCGGCACCGAGGCGCTTTGTACTCTCTACCTTCATAATAGGGGCACCGTCCGGCATACAGACAACGCTTTTGATGCCCATGCGGGTCGCGGCCAGCGCCACACCCTGCGCATGGTTGCCCGCCGAGCAGGCAATGACGCCCTTCGCACGTTCCTCCGCGGATAGCTGGCTGATTTTGTAGTACGCGCCGCGGATCTTGAAGCTGCCTGTAACCTGCAAATTTTCGGTTTTCAGGTACAGATCGGTGCCGGGGCACAGGCGTGTGGCGGCGATCAGGTCGGTCTTGCGGGCAACCTGCTTCAAGACGAACTTAGCATGGTAGATTTTATCCAGTGTAAGCATGGGCTGTTCCCTCTCTGTTTGACAATAGTCGGGCCCGACCCGGGCTTGCCGGATCGGGCCGGGCCGCGCCGTTGCGGCCAAGACACTGGTATGAGTATAGTTGAAATTTGCTAATTTGTAAAGTGAAAAATATTCATCGTTAAATTGTACAAGAATAATAAGTGAGAATTGTACAATTCTACCACTATGTTGTGGGCGCAGAATGCTGTATAATAGATGTAACGATAGCAAAATATGTTTGCTTTTTAACAATCACCTTTATGAGGAGGCAATTTCCCGTATGGATATTCGTTATTCCTGCAACCAGCGTGATTTCAAGCGCTACACCACTGAGGAGACCCGCAACGAAATGCTCATCACCGGCCTGTACAAGGCAGATGAGATGGTCGCTGTCTACAGCCACGTGGATCGCATGGTCACGCTGGGCTGTATGCCTGTGCACGAGGAGGTCTCCATCGACAAGGGCATTGATGTATGGGCCAACTTCGGCACCCACTACTTCCTGGAGCGCCGCGAGATCGGCATCTTCAACATTGGTGACGGTGCCGGCACGGTCACGGCGGATGGCAAGGAGTATCACCTGAACTACAAGGACTGCCTGTACCTGACCAAGGGCAACCAGAAGGTCACCTTCAGGAGCGACGACCCGGAGCATCCGGCCAAGTTCTACATGGTCTCTGCCCCGGCCATTGCAGCTATGAGAACAAGCTCATCACCATTGAGCAGGCCGCCAAGCGCCCGCTGGGCAGCGTCGAGACCTGCAACAAGCGCACAATCAACCAGTTCATCCATCCCAGCGTGCTCAAGACCTGCCAGCTGTCCATGGGTATGACCGCTCTGGAGCCCGGCAGCAACTGGAACACCATGCCCAGCCACACCCACGAGCGCCGCATGGAGATCTACACCTACTTTGAGGTCCCCGAGGGCCAGGTCGTTTTCCACATGTGCGGTGAGCCCACCGAGACCCGCCATATTGTCATGCACAACTATGACGCGGTCATCAGCCCGTCCTGGAGCATCCACAGCGGCGTAGGTACGTCCAATTACACCTTTATATGGGCCATGGGCGGCGAGAACATGGAGTTTGACGATATGGACAATATTGCCACCACCGATCTGCGCTGACCGCAAGAAACGCACATATTTTGCGCCGGCTTGCGCAAGATATGCGCAACTATTTACTTTAATTCTCGCGCCCCAGTGATGGGCGCCGGAATATATGACTGTTACAAACTTTAGGAGGTTTTGCATCATGTCTGTTTGCACCCGAATCCTTTGACCTGACCGGTAAGGTCGCCCTCGTCACCGGCGCTTCCTATGGCATCGGCTTTGCTATTGCCACCGCTATGGCCAATTGCGGCGCCACCATCGTTTTCAACGACATCAAGCAGGAGCTGGTCGACAAGGGCCTGGCCGCCTACAAGGAAGTCGGCATCGAAGCCCACGGCTATGTCTGCGACGTCACCAACGAGGACGCCGTCAATGAGATGGTCAAGAAGATCACCGCCGAGGTCGGCCACATCAATGTGCTGGTCAACAACGCCGGTATCATTAAGCGTATCCCGATGATCGAGATGACCGCTGCCCAGTTCCGTCAGGTCATCGACGTTGACCTGAACGCTCCCTTCATTGTCGCCAAGGCTGTCATTCCCGATATGATCGAGCAGGGCGGCGGCAAGATCATCAACATCTGCTCCATGATGAGCGAGCTGGGCCGCGAGACTGTCTCCGCCTACGCTGCTGCCAAGGGCGGCCTGAAGATGCTGACCAAGAACATCGCCTCCGAGTACGGCAAGTACAACATCCAGTGCAACGGCATCGGACCCGGCTACATCGCCACCCCGCAGACCGCACCTCTGCGTGAGATCCAGCCCGACGGCAGCCGTCATCCGTTTGACCAGTTCATCGTTGCCAAGACCCCTGCCGAGCGCTGGGGCAAAGCCGAGGATCTGGGCGGCCCCGCCGTGTTCCTGGCTTCCGAGGCTTCCGACTTCGTCAACGGCCTGATCCTTTACGTTGACGGCGGCATCCTGGCTTACATCGGCAAGCAGCCCGGCTGATTTACTTTCTTCGAGAAGAAAGTAAACAAAGAAGCTTTCAAACAATAAAAAGGACATCCGCTCGTGAAAGGGCGGATGTCCTTTTTTGTTGCACGGTAGGGGCCGGGCATGCCCGGCCCGGCAGTGTATGGTAAACGGACGCTTGCGGGAATCTCCCGGGCCGCATATATGCGGCCCCTACACCTCTGCTGCCCTGTAGGGGGCAAGACCCTTCCCTACAAAACAACCCGCAAAGGTGGCTTTACCCGATGGTCACGCTCCACTTGAACTCCTTGCTCTCGCCGGGGTTCAGCTCGATGTGATGGCCTGCCTCGTTGACGGAGTTGGCCCAGCCGTTCCAAGGCTCCATGCAGACGAAGCTCTCGGCGTCCTGCTGCCAGAGCACGCCGTTGGTGAAAACGCTCTCGTCAAAGCTGACCGTGACCTTGTGGCCGTTGCCGGAGTCGGTGAAGCGCATCGGGCTCTTGACGCCGGTCATCAGGCGGATGGAGTCGGCACTCCCCTCCTTACGGGTCAGGGTGATGGTCTCGGGCGCGGCGGGCTGCTCGCCCTTGGCGCTTTCGCTGCAGGTGGCGGCGTCGATGTCAAACGCGACGTTGTCCAGCTTGCTGGCGGCGAAGTACGGGTGGAAGCCGACGCTGAACGGCAGGGCCTTGTCGCCGGTGTTGGCGACGGTCAGGGCCAGCGTGGCAGTGCTGCCGGTCAGGGTGTAGCGCATGGTCAGGGCAAAATCGAACGGATAGACGAACTTTGTCAGACCGTTGGGGGTCAGGGTCAGCTCAATGGCGGTGTCGTCCGCGCTCTTGACCTGCCACGGCACGAGGTCGGCCAGGCCGTGGACCTCGATGGGATAGGCCGCGCCGTTGAAGTGGTGCACGCCGTCGTCCGGTTTGCCGCAGTTCGGGAACAGGATGGGGATGCCGCAGCGCGGGCGATCCGTGGACTCGAAGTTTTTGTCGCGCAGCCACAGGTATTCGTCGCCGTTTTTGGTGAAGGATGTGGCCATGCCGCCCTTCTCGGGCGTGACGGTGAAGGCGTACTCGCCGTCGGTCAGGGTCAGGGTCTTGTAGGAAGCACCGTATTTTTCATAGGTGCCGGTAGTCAGAGTAGACATGATAAGGCTCTCCTTTGTATGCACGTAGGGGCCGCACATGTGCGGCCCGCAACTTTGTGGAAAGCACCCGATTGCGGGTAAGTTGCGGGCCGGGCATGCCCGGCCCCCTACAGCGTAGTGGATTTTTCGTGTTTGATTATACCACAAACAGGCTTACAATACAACGCCATCCTTAAAGATCGAGATCTCGCGGAAGCCCTTCTTCTCGGCGCAGGTCTGCTTGCCGGAGGCAACGTCCAGCACGAGCTGGTACAGGTCGGCACCGGCCTCGTCCAGCGTGCGCTCGCCGTCCGCGACGACACCGGCGTTGAAGTCGATCCAGGTCTTTTTTCTGGCGGCCAGCTGGCTGTTGGTGGCAATTTTCAGCGTCGGCGCGGGGGCACCAAACGGCGTGCCGCGGCCCGTGCTGAACAGCACCATGTGCGCACCCGCAGCAGTCAGCGCCGTGGCGGAGACCAGGTCGTTGCCGGGGCCGTACAGCATGTTCAGGCCCTTGGTGGTGACGGGCTCGCCGTAGTCGATGACATCCATGATCGGCGCGGAGCCGCCCTTCTGCACGCAGCCGCAGGACTTGTCCTCCAGCGTCGTGATGCCGCCCTGCTTGTTGCCCGGGCTCGGGTTGTCGTAGACGACCTCATTGTGGCTGATGAAGTACTCCTTGAAGCCGTTGATCATCTGCTCGGCCTTGACGAAGACATCGCGGTCGATGCAGCGGTCCATCAGGAAGCCCTCGGCGCCGAACATCTCCGGCACCTCGGTCAGGACGGTGGAGCCGCCACGCTGGCCCATCATATCGGAGAAGCGGCCGATGGTGGGGTTGGCAGTGATGCCGGACAGGCCGTCAGAGCCGCCGCACTTCATGCCGACCACCAGCTCACTCACGGGGATGGGCTCACGCTTGAACTGGCCGGCGTAAGCAGCCAGCTCCTTCAGGATGTCGCGGGCGGCGGTGAACTCGTCGTCCACATCCTGGCAGGTCAGGAACTTCACGCGGTCGTGATCATACTCGCCCAGCTCTTCCACGAACTGGTCGTGCTGCAGGTTCTCGCAGCCCAGATGCAGCACCAGAACGGCAGCGGCATTGGGGTGGCGGACCAGAGCGGCCAGCAGCTTGCGGGTCTGCGCATGGTCATGACCGGTCTGGCTGCAGCCGAAGGGATGGGTAAAGGTGTAGAGGCCCTCGATGGTACCGGTGACGAGGTCCTGATTGTCGGCCACCATCTTCTTGGCGATGTCGTTGACACAGCCGACGGTGGGGATGATCCAGATCTCGTTGCGGATGGCGGCGCGGCCATCCTTGCGGCGGAAGCCCATGAAGGTCTCCGGCTCCACCTTGGGCAGCGGGGCCAGATCGGGAGCGGGGTTATAGCTGTATTCCACCTCACCGGAGAGGTTGGTGTGGACATTGTGGGTGTGCATCCAGGTACCCGGCTCGGCGTCGGCGGTGGCGTGGCCGATGGGGAAGCCGTACTTGATGACGTTCTCGCCGTTCTTGATGGGCTTGACGGCCATCTTGTGGCCCTGAGGGATGTCCTCCAGCGCGGTGACGGCAAGGCCGTCCACCTCGACGAGGGTACCCTTGGCAATGGGATGCAGAGCGACAACAACGTTGTCGATGGGGCTGATATGGATCGCCTGCGGCATAGTTTTTCTCCTACTTTCTCATAAACCAAAAGGGCTGCTGCCCAAAGCAGCAGCCCTTTTGTGCAAATTTTCAGCTTACAGGCAGCTCTTATAAGCAGCCTCGGCGCCCTCGGTGCGGATGAGCTCCAGGTCTGCCAGAACAGCGGCCTCGAGGCCCTCGATCTTGGTCAGATCCTGATCCCACATCTGGGTGTTGGTCAGAACGGCGTTCACCAGCTGGGCAGCGGTGTCGTCCTTGTGTGCATAGTAGAAGTCCAGAGCCCATGCGTCATCCTGGATCTTGTAGGTGTTGCCCGCCGGGCGCTTGCAGATGAGGCCGTCAGCAGTGCGCTCCTGAATGTCGTTGGAGTAGAACGCGATGTAAGCAGCCAGAGACATGGTCAGGCACTTGGGCAGCTTCTTCTGCTCCTCGATATAAGTCAGGAAGGAAGGCATGTTGCGGGCCTTCCACTTGGAGGTGGAGTTCAGGGAGATGCTCATCAGCTCGTGGTTGATGAACGGGTTGTTGAAGCGGTCCTGCACAGCAGAAGCGAACTCCTCGAGGTCCTTCTTGTCCAGAGGCAGGGTGGGGATGACTTCCTCGTGCAGCATCTTGTTCATGAAGCCGCGGATGGTGTCGTTGTGCATGCAGTCACGCACGATGTCGAAGCCGGCCAGATATGCGCCCAGAACGAAACCGGTGTGAGCACCGTTCAGGATGCGGACCTTGCGCTTCTTGTAGGGGGTGACATCGGGGACGACCATGACGTTAACGCCGGCCTTCTTGAACGGCAGCTTGTCCTCCAGACCATCGGGGCCTTCGATGACCCAGACGCCGAAGACTTCGCCGACATCCAGAGCCTTATCGGTGTAGCCGTTGGCCTCTTCCAGAGCAGCCATCTCCTTCGGGTCACGGATGCGGCCCGGGACGATGCGGTCCACCAGAGTGGAGCAGAAGGTGTTGGCGTTGTTCATCCAGTCGATGAAGGCAGCGTCGAGGTTCCAGTCCTTCGCGTAGTTGTTGCAGCACTTCTGCAGCTCCTTGCCGTTGTTGTCGATGAGCTCGCAGGAGAGGATGACCAGACCCTTGTCAGCAGCGCCCTTGAAGGCGGTGTAGCGCTCGTAGAGCACGCGGGTCAGCTTTGCGGGGAAGCTGTTGGGAGGCACCTGGTCGAACTGGCTGTCGCCCTGCGTGTAGGCGATGCCGGCCTCAGTGGTGTTGGAGACGACGATCTCCAGGTCCTCAGAGCGGGCCAGAGCCAGCACTTCGTCCCACTTGCCCTCGGAGTAGGGGCAGACGCAGTCATGCACGCAGGAGATGACGCGCTTTGCATCGACCTTCTGGCCCTTCTCGCTGCCGCGCAGGTACAGGGTGTACAGACCCTCCTGCTCGTTGATCCAGTCAGCCATCTGGGGGAATTTGCGATGGGCTGGATGAGCTTGACCTTGCCGTTGTAGCCAGCCTTCTCGTTGGCAATATCAAAGAACTAATCCACGAATGCGCGCAGGAAGTTTCCCTGCCGAACTGCATCACCTTGACGGTGCGTCCTTGAGGATATAACCCGTTGTAGCCCGGTTAGCTTTCCGAGGACCTTTGAATTTCCAAAGTTTCCATTTGAGTGTCT
>ENA-OQIJ01000323-OQIJ01000323.1-human-gut-metagenome-genome-assembly--contig:-NODE-323-length-12023-cov-3.087592_pt1 | contig 12023 bp, 10 predicted proteins | sample MGYA00242582_ERZ504747 | MGnify/ENA primary metagenome ERZ504747 (study PRJEB26092, sample SAMD00036435) | human gut metagenome | host: Homo sapiens | study: EMG produced TPA metagenomics assembly of...
CGCCGATCCGTCCCGCACGCGGCATGCGCCCGGTGCGCCCAAGCACCCTTGCCTCTCTCCAAAATTGTTATCCATCTGATAACATTACTTCAACAAATGGTGATACAATGACCCCCATAGACATCTGTCGGTACAGACGAAATAAGGGGGTGTGCGATGGATATCTTTTCCGATCCCGTGATGCTGGCGCGTTTGCAGTTCGCCTGCACGGCGGCCTATCACTTCATTTTTGTGCCGCTGACCATCGGTTTGGGACTTATCCTTGCCATCAACGAAACACGGTACTACCGCTCGCGTGACCCCAAAGACGCGGCGGCCACAAAGTTCTGGGTGAAGATCTTCACCGCGACGTTCGTGATAGGGTTGGCCACGGGCATCACGATGGAGTTCTCCTTCGGAACGAACTGGGCGGACTACTCGAGGTTCGTCGGCGACATCTTTGGTGCGCCGCTTGCCGCCGAGGCGCTGCTCGCGTTCTTCCTCGAATCCACGTTCCTGGGCGTGCTGCTGTTCGGTCGCAAGCGCGTGTCGCCGAAGTTCTACCTCGTGTCCTCGTGGCTCGTGTGGATCGGTTCGGCGCTGTCGGCCTTGTGGATTCTCATCGCGAACTCGTGGATGCAGACGCCCGCCGGCGCGGAGCTGTCCGCCGACGGCTCGAAAGCCGTCATCACGGACTTCCTGGCCGCCGCTGCGAACCCGTCTATCTGGCCGCGCTACTCGCACACCATCGTGGCGCTGCTCATCATGGGCGCGTTCGTGGCCATGGCCGTGTCCGCATGGTACCTCATCAAGAAGAAGCACTCCGACTTCGCCATGAAGACGATGAAGCTTGGCGCTGTGGTGGGCATCATCGTGAGCTGCGTCATGATCGTGACGGCTCACTCGTCCGCCGTGGTGGTGGCCGAGCAGCAGCCCACGAAGCTGGCCATGATGGAAGGCATGTACGATTCCGAGGTGCCTCCGCTGTTCGCCTTCGGGTGGGTTGATGAAGACGGCCAGAAGGTGCTCACGCCGTTCTCCATCCCGGGCGGCACGAGCTTCCTCGCAACCGGCACGTGGGACACCGAGTTCCCCGGCCTCAACGAGCTGGCGCAAACCGAGGAGTACGGCGCCCTCGACGTGGAGAACGCGCCGGTCAACTTCGTGTTCCAGACCTACCACATCATGGTTGCCATGTACGGCCTCATCATGCTCACCATCATCCTCGCGCTCGTGTTCACGCTGCGCGGCGGCAAGATCAAGGACATGAAGTGGCTGCAGCGTCTCGTGCTCATTTCGCCGGTGTTCCCGCTCATCGCCATTCAGGCCGCTGGTTCACGGCTGAAGTCGGCCGTCAGCCGTGGGTGGTCTACCCGTCCGCGACCGGCCCCGACGGCGTGAGCCTACTCACGAACGAGGGCGTCTCGCAGTCGGTTTCGGCTCCCGAGCTCATGATCACCATGGTGCTGTTCCTCGTGGTGTACGCGTTCCTCATGGTTGCGTGGGCGCGCACGATGGGCCGCTTCATCAAAGAAGGCCCGGTTGTCGAGAAGGACGAGCCGGCTCTGGCGGGCGCTGCTGTGAAGGAAGGTGAGTAATCATGGAAATCACGTTCTTTCAAGGGCTTTGGTTCCTGCTGATCTTCGTGCTGATTGCCGGATACTTCGTGCTCGACGGGTTCGACCTGGGCGCCGGCGTGCTGTATCCCTTCGTGGCGAAGAACGATAAAGAGAAGGCCGTCGTGCGCACGAGCATCGGGCCCGTGTGGGACGGCAACGAAGTGTGGCTGCTCACCGCAGGCGGCGCGCTGTTCGCGGCGTTCCCGGCGGCGTATGCCACCACATTCTCCGGGTTCTACCTGGCGGTTATGTTGGTGCTGTTCGGCCTGATCGTACGCGCCGTGTCCGTGGAATATCGCGGTCACGACCTCAAGTGGGCGAAGGTGTGGGACATCTGCTTCTTCATCGGCTCGCTGCTGCCGGCGCTGCTGCTGGGTGTGGCTGTGGGCAACATCTTCGCGGGCATTCCCATGAGCGCGAACGGCGACTACGCGGGCATTCCGCTGCTCGGCCTCATCACCCCGTTCACGCTGCTGTGCGGTCTGTTGGGCCTGTCGATGTTCCTGACGCAGGGCGCGTCGTGGCTGGCGCTCAAGGCGCCGAAGCCCAGCGACATGCAGGCGCGCGTGGCGAAGCTGCGCTTCCCGCTGCAGATCGTCTCGCTCGTGCTGTTCGTCGCTGTGACGGCATTCGTCCTGATGGGCGTGCAGCCGGCCATGGACCCGATGCTCGGCGCCGTGCGCTGGGTGCTGGCCATCCTGTTCGTCGCGGCCATCGTCGTGTCGATTTTCTTCGCGAAGAAGAAAGATTGCGACTTGGGCGCGTTCATCGCGCAATCGGGCGCGGCGGCGCTGCTCGTGCTGCTGCTTGCGGCTTCGATGTTCCCGAACTTCGTGTTCGCGACGGCCGACAGCATCGGCCCCGCCATCACGGCCATGAACGCGTCGTCTTCGGAGCTCACGCTCATGTGGATGACCATCATCACCTGCGTGGGTCTGCCCCTCGTGCTCGTCTACCACGTCATCATCTACCGCACGTTCCGCGGTCGCGTGAAGGACGAGGACCTGGCCCACTACTAGGCCTTTCGAAGTTCCAAGCGCCATCGTAAGCTCGTTGTTGAACGGGTCGTCGGAAGCTTCCGACGACCCGTTTTACGTTATACTGTCGGCAACGACGCGCTGCCTGTTTTGCGCAGCACACGACCGAAGGACCCACCATGGACGACCAGAGCACCAACGATCAATCCCTGCCCGGCTCCGACGCCCCGCAGCAACCCATGCCGCCCACGCAACCCATGCAGCCTCCGGTGCCGAGCGTGCCGCAACCCGTGCCCCCTGCGGCCTACGGCCAGCCGACGCAGCCCTACGGCCAACCCGCGGCGCCTTACGGCCAGCCTCAAGTTCCCGGCTCGCAACCCACGGCTCCCTACTACCAGCCGGCGGCGCCGCAATCCAGCGGCAAGGCCCTCGGCGCGCTCATATGCGGCATCCTGGCCATCCTGTTCTCGTGGCTGCCGCTGCTCGGCGTAATCCTGGGCATCGTGGCCATCGTGCTTGCCGTGCAGGCCGTCAAGCAGACGGGCAAGGACGGCAAAGCCACCGGAGGCAAGGTGTGCGGCATCATCGGCATCGTGCTGTCGGTGCTCGCGTTCTTCGCCTGGATGGCGTTGAGCATGGGCATCGCGCTGTATATGGCCGCCGAGTCCTCCGACTCATACTCCGGCTCTTCCCAGGTTGCCCCGTACGATTCCGACTCGTCTTCGAGCGCGACGGAGGAGGAGCAGCACATCGAGGCCGCCGCGGCCGCGCAGCTCGACAAGCTCAAGGCCAAGGATCCCGCCATCGTGCAGCAGATCGCCGCCGATGCCGACGAGGCCCTCGAGAACGCAACCGACTACAGCCTCACCGACCTTGGCGTCGACCCCACGCTGTTCGTGGAGTGGATGTTGACCGATTTCGAGTACGAGCTTGACGGTGCCTTCGACTACGGCGACGGTACCGGCGTCGTCTACGCCGACCTGACCCTGCGCGACTCGATGGCGTTCGCCACCACGTTCATAGCCGATGCGCAAGCCGCAATCGACGCCGGCGAGATGGACACCCTCGACGAAGCCGGCGCGAAGGCGCTCCTCGGCGAGCTCTACCGCGCCGCCATGGACAAGACCACCGCCACAACCACGAGCTACATCAGCCTGAACATGGTGCAAGAGGGCACCGCGTGGCAGGTTGACGAAGACTCGTGGGATTCCGAACTCGAGTATTTGTTCGGGTTGTAGGCGATCGCGTGGCGTCCGCGCGCTGCACCGCATAAGCACCCATCGGAAGCCGGGCCGCGTGCCCGGCTTCCTGCATCCAAAGCGATACGCTCACAAGCAAGCTCATTAATAATTCGGAAAGATCGCTTTAAGAAACACGCAAGGACGGCTGTATTGTTATTAATCTTCACGCTTTGTAATCTCGTATCTAGGCACCCAAGGTGTCAGGTTTTGGGGGAATGAGAATCAGAGGAGGAGAGATGGCTGACTACAAGGACGAGGTTCGGCAGTCTTCCGGGATGAGCCGAAGGGGGTTCGTCAAGGCGAGCGCTACGGCCGCGGCAGCTTTGGCCGTGTCGGGCAGTCTTGCCGGATGCGGTCCCAACAAGGTGCAACCGACTGAGGAAGATCAGCAAGCCGCGCCGGCTGCCGACATCATCAGCGGCACCTGGGTCACGGCTGCATGCTGGCACAACTGCGGAGGCCGTTGCCTGAACAAGGCGCTGGTCAAAGATGGCGTGGTCGTTCGCCAGAAAACCGACGACACGCATGAAGACAGCCCCGACTATCCGCAGCAGCGCGCTTGCGTGCGCGGCCGCGCACAGCGCAACCACGTGTTTTCCGCCGATCGTTTGAAGTACCCCATGAAGCGCACGTCGTGGCAGCCGGGCGGCGGCGACAACTCCAAGGGCGAGCTGCGCGGCAAGGACGAGTGGGAGCGCATCTCATGGGATGAGGCGTACACCTACATCACTGACGAAATCAAACGCATCAAAGAAACCTACGGCAACCGCGCCCTCTTCGCGGACGGCGGCGAAGTGTCCAAGTTCCTCAGCCTGTATGGCGGCTACATCGGCCATTGGGGCACCACGTCCCGTGGCGCTTGGACGTACACGCCCGACGTGGTGGGCATCGCGCCCCAGACGAACGAGGGCATCAACGACCGCCTCGACATGCGCAACAGCGAAGTGGTCATCATGTTCGGCACGAACCCCGCATGGTCTTCGGCCGGTAACCCCGCGTACCACCTGCTGCAAATGAAGAAGGCCGGTGCCAAATTCGTGGCGGTTGACCCCTTCTACAACGATTCGTATTCCCTGGTGGATGCCGAGTGGATTCCGTGTCGTCCGTCCACCGACATGGCGCTGTTTCTGGGCATTGCCAACGCCATGCTCGAGATGGATGCCGAAAAGGGCCTCATCGACTGGGACTACCTCAACACGCACACCATCGGTTTCGACGCCGATCATATGCCGGAGGGCGAAGACCCGAACGGCAACTTCAAGGACTACGTGCTGGGCACGTTCGATGGCACGCCGAAAACCCCTGAGTGGGCATCCCGTATCTGCGGCGTGAGCCCCGAGAACATCCGCTACCTGGCCGAGCTCATGGGCAAGGACAACAAGGCTGCCATCCTCATGGCCTGGGCGTCCGCCCGTACGCACAACGCCGACTGCCTGCCGCAGCTGGTGATGACGATGGGAGCCATGGGCGGCCATTACGGCAAGTCGGGTCACATGTGCGGCCTGTCGTGCCATTCGCGTTCGTTCAGCGGCGGCGGATACCTCATCGGCTCCGGTGCAGACGGGCTTCCTTCCGTCAAGAACCCGCTTGGCGATTCGGAGGGCATCAACGATACCGAGCTGTGGAAGGCTATCGCCGAAGGTTCGTACACGTATGCCGGCGGTTCGACCAAAAAGGTTGCCGGCGAGCCGCGCGAAGTGGATATCAAGCTCATCTACCACGACAGCATGAACGCGAAGCTGCAAACCATCGAAGGCCAGGCGAAGGGTATCGAAGCCCATCGCAAGGTCGATCTGGTGGTTACCCATTCGCTCTTCATGACCACGAACGCACAGTATTCCGATATCGTGCTGCCCATCGAGTCGTACTGGGAAAAGGAAGGCGGCTTCCTCCAGGGCAACCGCGAGGCGCTCATCTACCATTCCAAAGTTGTCGACCGCATGTACGAATGCCTCTCCGACGAAGAGATCGCAGCCGAAATTGGCAAGCGCCTCGGACTGAACGTGGAGGAAGTGTATCCGTTCGGCGTGAAGCAGCAGCTGTTCAACCAGTTCGTTGGCGCCTACATCGTGGACGAAACGGGCGAGAAGAAGCCGCTCGTCACCATCACGGCCGACGACATCGCGGAGTGGGAATGCGAGGGCGAGCCTCAGGAGGGCGTCGTCTCCATGAAGGAGCTCATCGAGCAGGGCCTCTACCAGATTCCCCGCAAGCCCGGCGACGCGTACGGCTACATCGCGTACGAGAAGTTCGTGAAAGACCCCGAGGCGAACCCGCTCAAAACCGCCAGCGGCAAGCAGGAAATCTATTCGGCAACCCTGCGCGACACCATTAACGCCATCGGGTACAGCACCATCGAAGCTATCCCCACGTACATCCCGCCGCAAGAGGGCGTCGAGGCAACCTACAGCGATTTCGAGGCCGGAACGAAGGGCGAGTATCCCTACCAGCTGTACAACCCGCATTACCTCCGTCGCTCGCATACCGTGTTCGACAACGTGCAGTGGCTGCGCGAAACCTGGCCGAACCCCGTGTTCATCAACGCGGACGACGCCAAGGAGAAGGGCATCAAGGAAGGCGATACGGTGCTCTTGACCAGCCCGCATGGCAAGGTGCTGCGCGTCGCGTGCCCCACCGAGCGCTTTATGCCGGGCGTGATCGGCCTGCCGCACGGTGCCTGGGTTGACGTTGACGAGAAGACCGGCATCGACCATGCCGGCTCCGACAACATGCTTACCGGGCAGATTCAGTCGGGTCAGGGCGTCTCGGGTTGGAACACCTGCATGTGCACAATCGAGAAGTACCAAGAAGCGCTGACGCCTGATGTCGAGCTGCCCATGCGCGCCCCCGAAGCCCAGATGTAGGGAAGGTGATCGACTATGAGAAACGGATTCTACTTCGATATGACCGCCTGCATCGGTTGCAGGACGTGCCAGGTCGCGTGCAAGGATAAGAACAATCTGGAAATCGGCACCATCTTCAGGCGGCTTTCCGATTTCGAAGTGGGCTCGTACCCCACCGTGCAAACGTTTCACTACTCTTCGTCGTGCAACCACTGCGAGAAGCCTGCGTGCGTGGCCGCGTGTCCGAATGCGGCCATGTACATCGACGAAGACGACGGAACCGTCCAGCACAACGACGAGAAGTGCATCGGATGCCAGTATTGCGTGAAGGCGTGTCCTTACGGCGTGCCCCAGTACATCGAGGCCATCCAGAAGACGCACAAGTGCGATGCATGCAAGCCGCTGCGCGAAAACGGCGATCAGCCCGCGTGCGTGGCCGCGTGTCCGATGCGCGCCCTCGAGTTCGGGCCCATCGACGAACTGCGTGCGGCGCATCCTGAGGCCACCGATACCATCACCGTGCTCCCTGAGCCGTCAACCGGCCCCAGCATCGCGGTTGAAGCGAAGCCGGCGGCGCTTGGGCCCAATCCAGCATCGGTGCTCATGTAACACTCGACGACAAGCCGCAGCGGCGCCTCCCTCCCAGCCGCTGCGGCTTGCACGTAAAGGAGAATCATGCGAATCGACGATGACGAAACAGGCGTAGCGCTTGCGAACCGCCATTTTCTCTACCGCTATCTGTGGCGCGCGTTCGCAGCCAAACCCGCGAAACGCTGCTCGAGGTTGCCCGAGGTCAACATGCCCTTGAGGCGTGTGGACTCGTCAGCGATACAGCGGCTCGAATCCAGCAAGCCATCGCGCAGCTCGCGCGTGCGGATGCCTCCGCGGATGACGTGGCGTCGCTCGAAGCTGAGTATACGCGGGTGTTGATAGGCCCCGCTTCGTTGCCCGCGCCTCCATGGGAGTCGGTGTTCGCGACGGGGGAGAACCTCATCTTCCAAGAAAGCACGCTTGCCGTGCGCGCCGCATACCGGGCTGCGGGATACGTTGCCGCGGGATACCCTCGCGAGGCTGATGATCACCTTGCCACCGAGCTCGACTTCATGGCCACCTTGGCCGAAGAAGCCTGCACCGCGTACGAGGCGGGAGATGCCGAGCGTGCGCACGCGTCGCTGCAGGTTCAGCGGCAGTTCCTTTCCGAGCATCTCAACACCTGGGCGAAGCCGTTCTCCGATCGGCTCGAACGCGCTGCGGGCAAAGACGCCGGCGGCTTGTACGTGTACTTCGCGCAGCTGTGCGCTGAGGTTTGCGCCGCCGACGAGGAGCGCGTGTCGGGTCTGATGGCAGACGCGTAGGGGCGCGATCGAAAACACGACAGGAGGTTTTCCGAAAGGTCGTGCTACCATGACCGGAAGACGGGGAGCGCACACGGCTTCTCGCCGTGCGAAGCTCGGGGGAGGGGCTTCCTATGGGGAACATCAAACTCAAAACCAAATTCGCAGGACTTATCATCCTGCTCATCGCCGTGTCTCTGGGGGCGAACTTGGCCTGGACTTCCATGAACAAGCGCGCGCAGATGGAGAACGAGTTGCGCGAGAAGGGGGAAGTGCTTGCGCAGCAGATGGACGCGGTCTGGGAGTTCATGGCGTCGAATCAAGATCGTCTCGCGCAGATATCCTTCACCGATGACGGGGTGTACCAGGGCTTGCACTGCGCCATAGCAGGGCGCAGCATCGGGCAGCTTTTCACGTCCGAGTCGTCGTACACTACGCGATTCGTGAACTTCAACCCGCGCAACGATGCGGATGAGCCCGATGAATTCGAAACGAAGGCGCTCGACGCATTTTTGGCCGACCCCGCCTGTCGAGAGTATTACGGCATCACGGAATATCAGGGCGTCGAGGTCTTCCGCTATCTTGCACCCATGCGGATCGAGCAGAATTGCCTCGATTGCCATGGGGAGCCGGCGGGCGAGGTGGATGTGACGGGCTTCGCCAAAGAGGGCTGGCGCATCGGTGACATGGGCGGGGCCATCAGCATCATCATGCCGCTCGACGTGTACCAGGACAACGAGCAGAGCGCGGTCATGCAGGACGTCGTGTTCTTCGGCGGCATGCTGGTGGTGTGCCTCGTGATCATCTACCTGGCGCTCAGCTACCTCGTGACGCGCCCGCTCAGCAAGATTCAAGCCGGCGTCGAAACCATCCAAGCGGGGAATCTGAACGTGGAGCTTGCCCACACGGAATCGTCGCGCGAGGTGAACCGGCTGGTGGAGGAGTTCAACGGCATGGCGCACGAGCTGTCGCAGATGTACGGCAACCTCGAAGCGCAGGTGGCCGACCGCACCGCGCAGCTCGAACGCGCGAACCTCCTGCTCGAGGAGCAGCGCGCGCAGCTCGAGGGCGCAAACGAGCGCCTCCTGGGCGAGAACCGCTACAAGTCCGAGTTCCTCGCCATGATGAGCCACGAGTTGCGCACGCCGCTCACGTCCATCATCGCGTTCTCGGAAATGCTCAATCGCGAAGACGAGCCGTGCACCGAGCGCGAGGCCGAGGTCCGGCGCGAAATCGAGACGAACAGCCGCGCCCTGCTGCTCATGATCAACGATATCCTTGAGATGAGCAGGCTCGATGCAGGTAAGATCGAGTTCGCCGTGGAAACCGTCGACCTGGGCGACATCGTGGGCATGGTGCAATCGGTGGTGCAGCCGCTCGCCGAGCGCAACAACATCGCGTTCTCGTGCGTGGTCGACCCCGACGTGCCGCTGGTCAGAGGCGATTTCGAGAAGCTGCGGCACGTGCTGGAGAACCTGACGGGCAACGCCATCAAGTTCACGCAGGAAGGCGGCTGGGTGGAGCTGCATATCACGTACCATCCCGAATGCCATCAGGTGTGGATGCAGGTGGCGGACAACGGCATCGGCATCGCGAAGAAGGATCAGCAAAAAATATTCGAACGGTTCGTACAGGCCGATTCGTCAACCTCGCGCCGCTACAGCGGCACCGGGCTGGGATTGGCGCTGGCGAAGGAGTACACCGAAATGCATCGCGGCACGTTGTCGGTCGAGAGCGACCTGGGGGCGGGCAGCGTGTTCACGGTGCGTATTCCGGTTGAGGGGACGGAGATGCAATGACGAGCGCAGCGAAAGTGATGTTGATCGATGATGACGAGAGCCTGCACGTGCTCATGAAGCGCATCGTGGAAGAGGCGGGCTACGAGTTCTGCGCAGCATTCAGCGGCGCCGAGGGGCTGGCCTTGCTGGGTGACGAGCATCCCGACCTGCTGCTGCTCGACGTGATGATGCCGGGGATGAACGGCTTCGACGTCTGCCGCACCATGCGCGAGTCGGGGCGGCGCATCCCCATCATCTTCCTCTCCGCGAAGGGCGATATCGTGGACAAGAGCATCGGCTTCAAAGCGGGTGGCGACGATTACGTGGTGAAGCCGTTCAGCTCGGACGAGCTGCTGCTGCGCATCGAGGCGCACCTGCGGCGCCATCGCGAGGACCTCACGTTCGCGAAGGCCGTGAGCCGCGAGGGCTGCAACCATACCGGCGACCTGGAAATCCTGTTCAACCAGTACGAGGTGCGCCTGCGCGGCGTTACGGTGGACCTCACGGCGAAGGAGTTCGAGATTTTGGCGCTGCTGGCCGCAAGCCCCGGCCAGGTGTTCACGCGCAATCAGATTTACGAGCACATCTGGGGCCTCGAAAGCGAAGTCGACGAAAGCAGTATCACGGTGTTCATGCGCAAGATTCGTGAGAAAATAGAGGACAACCCTTCGCAGCCGAAGTACCTGCTCACGGTGTGGCGCGTGGGATACAAATTCGCGGAGCGCGTGTAGGCGCGTTTGTTCGACGGGGGAGCCGGATGGATTTCAAGGCATATGCGCAGGCGTTTGACGAGGTGCGCGAAGACTTCGAGGAGACGGTGCGGTCGTTCGGCATTCCGTTCGAGGACGAGGAGTCGTCGCCGCGCAGCGCGCGTGCGCAGGTCGGGTGCCCGCACTGCGACAACAACCAGGCCAGTCTGTGGTGCTCGTGGATTTCGCCGGCGTGCGTCGCGTGCCGCACCGGTGAGGAGACCGCCACGTTCTTCGTCTCGCTCAAGTGCACGAAAGACTGTTACTTCTGCTTCAATCCCAATCAGGAAGACTACGAGTATTTCCGCCATCATCAGCGCGATATCGTGGCCGAGCTTGAGCAGGCGCACGCGGCGGGCGCGACGTTCAGACACCTCGCCATCACCGGCGGCGAGCCGTTTCTGCATCGCCAGCAGGTGCTCGCGTTCGTCCGCCGCGCCAAAGAACTGTACCCGGGCGTGCACGTGCGCATCTACACGAGCGGCGACCTGCTTGACGATGCGCTGCTCGACGACCTGCGCGCGGCGGGCCTCGACGAGCTGCGCTTCAGCGTGAAGCCCGCGGAAACCGACGGCGATCAGGAGCAGTTGTTCGAGCGCATGGCCGCCGCGGTGGCGGTCCTTCCCGACGTGATGGTGGAGATGCCCGTCATCCCCGGCACCCTCGGCGAGATGAAGCGGCTGCTCCGCACCCTCGACAACCTGGGCGTGCGCGGCATCAACCTGCTGGAATTCTGCTTCCCGCTGTGCAATGCCGAGGAGTTCCTCGCGCGCGGGTTCATGCTGCGGCAGCGCCCGTACGAGGTGCTGTACAACTACTGGTACGCCGGGGGTCTGCCCATCGCGGGCAGCGAGACGGAATCGCTCGAGCTGCTGCGTTTCGCCGCCGACGAGGGGTTGCGGCTGGGCGTGCACTACTGCTCGCTCGACAACAAGCACTCGGGCCAGGTGTTTCAGCAGAACAAGCCGTTCCTGCTCGATGGGCGCTTCGCCGCCGAGCACGCGTGGCTCAGCATGGACGAGCGCGATTACTTCCTCAAGTGCGGCAAGGTGTTCGGCGAGGATGCGGAAGGCCTGCGCGCCTGGGCGGAAGACCGTGCGGAAGGCGAAAGCGCGTACGACGAGGACGTTCCGTGCCTGGCGTTTCCGCTTGCCTGGGTGTCGGCGGCGCGCGAGGAGCGGCCGGGCGCGACCATCGGGGTGAGCTTCAACGTGCTGGAACCCACCGACGATGGCACGCCGTATCTGCGTGAGGTCGACCTGCGCGAGGAGGGGAGGGCGTAGTCGCGACTACGCCAGCTTCTGGCCCAGTTCCTTGGCGGCGGCCGCCTTGTCGAAGTTGCCGCCGGTCTTCTGCGTGAGCGCGCCCATGACGCGCCCCATGTCCTTCTTCGTGGAAGCGCCGGTCTCGGCCAGCACCTCGTCGATGAGGGCGGTCAGCTCGTCGCCGGACACCTGCTTGGGCAGGTGCTTTCCAGGCTGGCCACCTGCGCGGTCAGCGTGT
>ENA-OQIJ01000324-OQIJ01000324.1-human-gut-metagenome-genome-assembly--contig:-NODE-324-length-11974-cov-3.446949_pt1 | contig 11974 bp, 10 predicted proteins | sample MGYA00242582_ERZ504747 | MGnify/ENA primary metagenome ERZ504747 (study PRJEB26092, sample SAMD00036435) | human gut metagenome | host: Homo sapiens | study: EMG produced TPA metagenomics assembly of...
GGTCACTGCGCCGTCGCTGCCGCCGCTCAGGACTGCAGCCCGCCTCGAGCATGGTCCCTTGGCCGGGGTACATGGCGAAGGCGCGCTCCCGTGCCCCGATGAAGGCGGGTTTCCAAAATGGCACAGCGGGTCGTTGTACATCCAGAGGAACTGCAGGTCCGCACACCACGTCGAGGTCGGCGGCGCGCAAGATGTCCTCGGGCGTGATGGCGCACACGTGCACCATGGTGTGGCGGGCGTCGCGCTTGCCGTTCGCGCTGGCGGCCTGCTCGTAGGCGTCGAGGGAGGCGTGCACCGCCCCGTCGCCGATGGCGTGCGTGTGCACCTGGTACCCGTTTTTGTCGAGGTCGGCCACCACGCGGTTGAACTCCTCGATGGACCAGTCGCTCGTGGCGGTCCATCCCTCGCCTTTGCCGGCGGCCGGCAGGTACGGCTCGAGCATGACGGCGGTTGCGCCCTCGGTCACGCCGTCGTACACGATTTTCACCGTGCCGGTTTGGAACATGTCCGATTCGTAGCCGGCCACGGCGTCGAGCTTCTCCTTGATGCCTTCGTATCCCATGCCCGGTTGCCCCCATACGAGGAAGCGCTGACGCAGGTGCAGGTCGCCCTTCGCGTCCATGTTGTGGAGCGCCTCGGCGTGGATGAGCTCGATGCCCGACAGGTTGATGTTCGTGAGGCCCGTGATGCCCAGCTCGTGGCAGTAGTCCTGGAACGCTTCGTAGGCCTTCGCCATGTTCTCGACGGAGTAGGGCACCTCGATCTTCTTCGCCACGAGGTTCTTCGCGGCATCGGTGAGCAGACCGCTCGGCTCGCCGGCCTCGTTGCGCACGATGGAGCCGCCGTCGGGGTCGGGGGTGTCGGCGGTGATGCCGGCTATCTCGAGCGCCTTGCTGTTCACCCAGTAGGAGTGGTGCGACACGTCGCGGATCATGACGGGCTTGTCGGCGCAGATGGCGTCGAGGTCCTCCTTCTGAGGCCCAGGGTTCGAGCCGTCGGGCTGCAGGTAGGCGTTCTGCATGAAAGGCCCGCCGTAATACACCTCGTCGTCGGGGTGTTGCTCCACGAATGCGCGGATGATGCGCAGGTACTCGTCGTTGTCCGCCGTACCGTCGGGGATGGAGATCTGGAACATCTGCTCGTAGTACGGCTGCGGCCCGTGCAGGTGGCCGTCCATGAAGCCCGGGCAGAGAAACGCGCCCTTGAGATCCACCACCTTCGTGTCGGCGCCCGTGTACGCCTCGGCGCCCGCGGCGTCGCCCACGTACACGATGGAGCCCCCTGCTACGGCGACGGCTTCGGCCGTGTCGTTCTCACTGACGAGCGTTTGGATGTGGCCGTTCGTGAACACGAGATCGGCCGCCTGCTCGACCGGCGGTGTGCCGGCGTCCGCCGCGTCCTGCGCGGGCGCACTGCATCCGAGCGGCCCTCCGAACAGCGCTCCTGCCGCGAGCACCGATGCTCCGGCGACGAACGATCGGCGCGTCAGCTTCAGCGGCGCGGCGGCTCCCATTCCCTGATTCTCGCTGTGCTTCATGGCGATGCCTTCCTTCCCTCATACCTCCATCCGGCCGACCGGCGGCTGCGCGGCGGCCCATGCTCGAACCATACGGACGGGGTGCGACCCGAGCAATCAACGCCGGGATCGATCCGCCGCGAAACGGGGTGTATTTTTCTCTAGTCCTCGGGAGAATGCGCAGATGGGGGCGTTGCGCCGTTGCCAGAGGCGTCCGCGTATACGCGGGGCGGGCGAGACGGCATGGTATAATCGGTCGGGCAACCGAAGGGGGCGGTGTCGTGATCTACGTGCTGTTTTTCTACGATATGGCTATGACCATGGCGAACATGGCCCTGTGCGTGGCGTTCGCCGCGCTGTACGTGCACCGTAGGAGCACCCTCCATCTGTGGCTCGCCATCCTGTTCGGCCTGTGCACGCTCGACATCGTGCTGATGTACCTGTTCGATTTCGTTCCCGAGTTCCGAGCGACGTTCAGCGCCGCGCCGGGCTCGTCGCCCTTCGTCTACGGGTACCTGCATCTGGCTATCCTGCTCACGTTCCGACTCATCGCCGGCTTCATCTTCGATCGCCCGCCCGAGCTGCGCGAAGGCGCGCTGTGGATCCTGTGCTGCACGTATCTGGCAGTGGCGGGCTCGCTTGCGCAGGCACCGGTGGAGGAATTCGCCGAGAACCTGTGCATCGGCGTGTTGCAGCTCTACATCATGGGCATCGGCATCAAGGGGCTGCGCGAAGGGCACGAGGCGGCCCGCGTGCTGAGCCCGCGCGCCATCAAGGCGCTCGTCGTGTCGTTCGCATGCTGCTCGGTGGGCTATCTCGCCTGGTCGGTGGGTTCGTTCGCGGCGGGGTGGGAAAGCCCCCGCAACGTGTTCGTGGAGCTGTCGGGCGGCTGCAACCTCGTGTTCGCGTGCCTGTACCTGCATGCGTACGCGCGGTGTCGACGCGAGGCGTCGGCACCGTCGGCCGTGCCCCTCGTTGCGAAGCGCTACGATCTGACGAAACGCGAGGAGGAGATGCTCGAGATGCTGGCGGCGGGCATGAGCAACCAGCAGATCGGGTCGCAGGCCTTCATCTCGGTAGGCACGGTGAAAACCCACGCGCACAACATCTATGCGAAATTGGGCATCAAGGGCCGCTCCGACCTGGCGTCCTTCCTGGAGCGGGAGCTGTCTGATTCCCTCGACCACATGCCGCATCGCCGTACGGGGCGCGAACGCGAGGAAGCGGGCCTCTGACGAGGGTGTGAAAAAGCGGACCTTTCCTCGGTTGAGGGGCGGGCTTTGTGATAGGATGGGAACGAACAAACGTTTGCAACGTATCACGCTCGCGACAACGATGGAAAAGGAACCGATGGCACGCACCGAACGAACTATTTTGGGCATCGACCCCGGCTTGGCCAACACGGGCTGGGGCATCGTGGAGCAGTGCGGCCCGCGTCTCGCGTGCACGGCGTACGGCTGCGTGTCCACGGCGAAGGACCTGCCGCTCGCGCAGCGCCTGCGCAAGATCCACGAGCAGATGGCCGCGGTCATCGCGCGCTTCCGTCCCGTGTGCGTGGGCATCGAAACCGTGTGGTTCGGCGTGAACGTGCAGAGCGCGTTCGCCACGGGCCAGGCGCGCGGCGCGGCCCTCGTGGCGTGCGCCGAGCGCGACCTCGAGGTGCTCGAGTTCTCCCCAAGCCAGATTAAGCTGGCGGTGGTGGGTACGGGCTCGGCCGAGAAAGACCAGGTGCAGTACATGGTGCGCCAGCTTTTGGCTCTCGAGGACATCCCGCGGCCCGACCACGCCGCCGACGCGCTGGCCGCCGCCATCTGCTATACGACGCACGAAGGTTTCGCCCGCCGCGCCGATGCGGCGTGCTTCGGAAAGGACCGGCTATGATCGCGTTTCTCAAAGGGGTGCTGGCCGCGAAGACCACGGCCATCGCCTATATCGAAGTGCACGGCATCGGCTGTGCCGTGCACATGTCGCAAGCGGGGTTGTCGAAGCTGCCCGAGGCGGGTGCCGCCGTGGAGGTGCACACGTTTCTACAGGTGCGCGACGACGGGCTGTCGCTGTTCGGCTTCCTCACGCTGGAGGAGAAGGCCCTGTTCGAGCGTTTGATCGGCGTGGGCGGCGTCGGGCCGAAGGTGGCGCTCGCCGCGCTGTCGGCGTTCTCGCCCGCCGCGCTCGTGGCGGCCGTGCAGGCGCAGGACGTGGCGGCTGTGCAGCGCATTCCCGGCGTGGGAAAGAAGACGGCGTCGCGCATCATCCTCGAGCTCAAAGGCTCGTTCGACGAGGGGCTCGCAAGCCTGTTCGACGAGGCCGCGCCCGTGGTGGCGTCGGCGGCGAACCTGCAGGGCACGCGCGAGGCGCTCTTGTCCATGGGCTTCACCTCCGAGGAGGCCGACGTCGCCCTCAAGGGAGCCCCCGAGGGTGCGGCCGAAAGCGTGCTGCTACAATATGCGTTGAAGCGATTGGGTTCGAGCTCGGCAAGATAGGCGGTTATGGCTGACAACGGCATTGAAATAGAGGGGCTCGTGTTTCAGGCGGGCTCGTGCGGGGCGGGGGACGATGCGTCGCCGATCGACGCGCGCTCGCGCGCTGTGGCGCCCACGCTCACCGAGGACGACCTCGCGCTCGACCGCAGCCTGCGGCCGAAGCGCCTGGGCGACTACCTGGGCCAGACGAAGATCAAAGAATCCCTCGCCATCCTCATCGAGGCCGCGCAGGCGCGCGGCGACGTGGTGGACCACATCCTGTTCTCGGGGCCTCCGGGCCTCGGCAAGACGACGCTCGCCACCGTAGTGGCCAACGAGCTAGGCGCGAACATCAAGACGACGAGTGGCCCGGCCATCGAGCGCACGGGCGACCTCGCGGCCATCCTCACGAACCTCGAGGAAGGCGACGTGCTGTTCATCGACGAGATTCACCGCCTCAACCGCATGGTGGAAGAGGTGCTGTATCCCGCGCTCGAGGACTTCGCGCTCGACATCGTGGTGGGCAAGGGCCCGGCGGCGCGCTCCATCCGCCTCGACCTACCGCGCTTCACGCTCGTGGGCGCCACGACGCGTACCGGTTTGCTGACAGGTCCGCTGCGCGATCGCTTTGGCATCGCGTTTCGCTTACAGTATTACTCGCCCGACGAGCTTGCCTCCATCGTGCGGCGCTCGGCGTCCATCCTGGACGTCGCCATCGAGGAGGACGGCGCGCTCGAGATCGCCCGACGCAGCCGCGGCACCCCGCGTTTGGCGAACCGGCTGCTCAAGCGTGTGCGCGACTGGGCGCAGGTGCGCGGCGACGGCACCATCGACGAAGACGTGGCCGCTCAGGCGCTCAGCTTCTTCGAGGTGGACGCCCTTGGGCTCGACGCCATCGACAATCGCATCCTCGAGCTGTTGGCCGTGCAGTTCGGCGGGCGGCCGGTGGGCTTGACCACGCTGGCCTCGGCGCTGTCGGAGGACACCGACACGGTTGAGGACGTGTACGAGCCCTACCTTATGCAGCAGGGCCTGCTCGTGCGCACGCCGAAGGGCCGCATCTGCACCGAGCGCGCGTACGACCATCTGGGAATCAAGGTTCCGTCGTCCTAGCGGACGACGGAGCGTGCCGACGCTCCGACGCCTCTCGTCGGCGTTGGCCGACCTGTGAAGTTTGAAAGGATCTGCCATGCTCGAACAGGACTATCTCATGCGTATCCTGCTGCAGTTCGCGGAGGCTATCCGCCGCAGCTGGACGCGCGCGGTGGAGGATCGCGACCCGCGCGATGCGGCGCACATGCTCGAGCAGGCGGTGGGGGATGCCACCGATATCGACGGAGCCACGCTGCTGTCGCTGTCGCCCGAGTCCATCGCAAGCGTCATGCAGGTGTCGGGCGTCGACCCGCGCGTCACCGAGTACATCGCGCGCAGCCTGCTGCTGGCATCCGGCTATCTGCGCGAAGCGGGGGACGACGCCCTCGCCGACGTCCGCGCCGACCAGGCCCGCGCGCTGGCCGAAGCGTACGATCTCGAGCTGCCCGACACGCCCGAGGAGCTGGCGCTGTTGCTCGACGAGGCCGATGCCGAGCTCGCCCGCGATGCCGAGTCCACCATGGACGTGCTGGGCTACGGCACCGAGCCCGTCATTCCCACGGCCGTTATCGAGACGCCGCTCGACAGCCTCGACAGCCTCGACAACCTCGACAGCGCGCGGGACGAACGCTAGCCGTCGTGTTGCGCGTGCGGGTTCATCCTCCTCTTCCGATGTACGAGTGCGGCTTTTTGCGGTATTGTTGAACGGGTCGTGATCAGGGGAGGGTGCTTCGTTGTCCGGTGCAAAAGCCAAAACGCTGCTGCGTTCGCTGCGGTGGTACCACGTGGGCTTCGCCTTCGTGTGGGCCATCATGTTCGGAGGCCTGTCCGTTCCGGCCGCCGTCGCAAGCGCCGCAGCGGGTGCTGCGGCCTTCGACCTGTACGGCGTGTGCCAGCAGGCATGCGTCATCGTTGCGGTCGTGGCGGCCGCGTTCGTGGAACGGCGCGCGCCCGTCTTCTCGCCGCGCTATGCGCTGATCGCGGGGGCGGTGCTGGCCGCCGGTGCGCTCGTGTTCCGCATCGTGTTCTTCATCGGCACGCCCACTCTGTACGGCGCCGGTGCGGCCGGCGTGCTGCTCGGCGGTGCGGCCGGGTTCTTCTACGTGTCGTGGCAGCAGTTCTTCGCGTCCGAGGGCGCGTCGCGCACCGCCATCTACATCCCCTTGTCGGCGGTGTTGTCCGTCATCCTGAGCGTGGTGCTGAGCGCGTTGCCCGCCCCGGCGCAGGCGGTGTGCACCGTCGTCGTGCTGCCGATCGCGGCCGCCGTGTCCCTGCGCCTGAGCTTGTCCGAGATCATCGTGAGCGATCCTGCGCCGCGCATGACGGGCGCCCTCGCGGCGGCAACGGTCAAGGATCTGTGGAAGCCGGTGTTCTGCACGTGCGCCATCGGGTTCGTGTGGCAGCTCGTGGCCGGGCTGTTCTCGGTGTCGGCCGATGCATCGTCGGCGGCGGGCATCGGCGGGCTGGCGCTGGGCGCGGCGGCCGTGCTGCTCATCGAGCTGTTCTCGGAGCGCGGGTTCGAGGTGCTGCGCGTGTACCAGGTGCTGTTTCCGCTCGTGGCGGGCGTGTTCATGCTGCCGTCGCTTCTGGGCGTGCAGTTCGCTCCGCTTGTGGTGGGCATGCTGCTGTTCGGCTTCGAGATTCTCAACCTGCTGCTCATCGTGACGTGCGCGGTGTACTCGAGCGAGCGCAATGCGCCGGCGGTGCAGGTGTATGCGCTGTGCGTGGGTCCGACGCTCGCGGCCATGTTCGCCGGCGACGTGCTGGGCAGGCAGCTCAACCCCATCATCGCCTACGACTTCGCCCTGGCGGTGAACGTGCTGTTCCTGTGCGTGTACGCGCTGTCGCTCGTGCTGTTCCTCGTGTCGTTCCGCCGCCCGGGCGCCGCGGCTGCGGCCGCGGTTGCAGCGCCGGCTCCCGCAGCGCCGCCCCCGTCCCCGCACCTGCGTCCGCATCCGCACCCGCACCATCGTCCGCACCCGACCTCGACCCCGCGGCGCTGCTCGACGCGCGCATCGACGCGCTCGGCTTGGCCGACCCGTTCAGCAAGCGCGAACGCGAGGTGGTGGCCCTCGTGCTGCGGGGCAACAACGTGCCCGCCATCGCGCGCAAGCTGTACATTTCCGAGAACACCACGCGCGACCACATGAAGAGCATCTACCGCAAGGCCGCCGTCCATTCCCGCCAGGAACTCATCGACCTGTTCGAGTGAGCCCCGCGCCCGCCGCGCCACCCCATAAATGGGGGATTTCCATTGCCTTACCAGGCGCAATGCCAAACAACACGAACTGTGGGATGCGCCCCCGCCCTTCCTGCGACTATGCTGCGCCCACGCTGCGGATCGATCGACCGCAGGAGGGAAGCACCACCGAATCAGGAGGGAAGCATATGAGCGAAGCAAAGGGAATCTCGCGTCGTAACCTGCTCAAGGGAGCCGCGTTGAGCGCGGCGGGCGTGGCAGCGCTCGGCGTGATGGGCTGCAGCCCGCAGGTCACCGCATCGTCCGACGGCGCAGGCGCCGGCTCGTCGAGTGCCGCGTCCGAAACCGGCAAGCACACGTGGGAGGTCAAGCCCGAACCCATCGCGGCCGACCGGATCAAGGAGACGGTTGACACCGAGGTGCTCGTCATCGGCGGCGGCTACTCCGGCACGTGCTGCGCGCTCAGCGCGGCCGAGAACGGCGCGAAGGTGATCCTCGTGGAGAAGGACGCCATGCTCAACGGTCACGGCGTGGGCGGCACGGGCGCCATCGGCTCGCGCGAGCTGGACAAGCTGGGCATCAGCTTCGACAAGTCCATCGAGATGGAGCGCTGGGTGTCCACCTGCGGCAACCGCTGCCGCGAGTCGCTCGTGGCGAAGTGGTTCCGCGAGTCCGAGCGCTGCATGAACTGGTTCCTCGACCTCGCCGAGAGCAACGGCGCGCAGTGCATGGTCACCGTGGGCTCGCGCAGCACCGTGCATCCCGAGATCGACTGCTACCACATGATCCATGGGCGGCGAGATCTTCGAGCAGCACACCATGGCCGACTTCGTGGAGTACCTGTTCGAGTCCGAAGCGCTCAAAAACGGCGCGGAATTCGTCTACGAGATGCCGGCCGTGCAGCTCGTGCAGGACGACGCTGGCAAAGTGACAGGCGCCATCTGCGAGAACAAGGACGGCGAGTACGTGCAGTACAACGCTAGCAAGGGCGTGGTGCTGGCCACGGGCGATGTGAGCTACAACGACGAGTACCTCGAGGAGTTCGCGCCCATCGCCTTCAAGGTGATGACGCGCCTGTGCTCCGACCAGGGCAACGTGGGCGACGGCCACAACATGGCCGCCTGGGCCGGCGGCGCGTTCCAAGCCGCCCCGTGGCCGACCATGATGCACCCGCAGGCCGCAGCCGCGTTCCACGGGCCCTTCCTGTTCGTGAACCCCGAGGGCAAGCGCTTCATGAACGAAGCCACCTGGGTGCAGGGCAAGTGCGTCGGCGTCATGGTGAACGGCGGCGCCGATCACGCGTGGTCCATCTTCGACGCCAACTGGCAAACCGACCTGCTCGACAGCCTGCAGTACGGTGGCGGCATGTTCTGGGACAGCTTCCGCGCCTTCGGCACCGACTACCAGACGGCGGTCGACGCCCACACGCAGACGGTGGAGAACGGGCTGGAGAAAACGCCGGCCTACTACAAGCGCGCCGACACGCTCGAGGAGCTTGCGGACATGCTCGACGTGGACAAGGATGCCTTCCTCGCGTCGGTGGAGCAGTACAACAAGCGCTGCGAGGCGGGCGAGGACGTGGACTTCTACAAGGAGAGCCACTTCCTGTATCCCATCAAGGAAGGCCCCTTCACGGCGTGCATGGTGGCGCCCGGCCTGTTGGGCGTGTGCGGCGGCGTGCATATCTCGGACGACTTCGAGGTGCTCAACGATGCCGACGAGCCGGTGCCCGGCCTCTACGCCATCGGCAACTGCGCGGGCGACATCTACGCCTACGACTATCCCATCAACGTGCAGGGCAACAGCCACGGTCGCTGCCTCGTTGAGGGCAAGTGCCTGGGCGAGCAGTTGGCCGGCGTGTACGATCAGGTGAAGGCGTAACGCGACTATGGATACGGATGCCGCCTTCGCCCATTTGGAGGAATTGCTCGACCGGCTGCCCGCCATGCAGAAGCAGGGCGCGCGCCTTGCCCAAGCACACGCGGCCGAGCGTATCGCACGGCTTGCCAACGAGCGCGAAACGCACGCTTCGTTGTTGGCCGACGCCGAAGAGCGCCTCCGCGCAGCCGAAGACGCGCTTGCCCGCGCGAGCGCCGCGAGCGCGACGGAAGCCGGGGCGGGGGATCGGGGTGCCGCCGACGAGGCGCGCCGCGCCGTGCTGCAGGCGGCATCCTGGCGAGGATTTCGCATCGGGCCTTGTCAGAACGCTGATAGGGCCTTGCGCGAAGCGCTTGAACGCGGCCCGTTCCGCACGGTGAGCGACGCGCGCGCCGCCTGCCTCAGCGCCGCCGATCGCGCGGCGCTCGAGGCGGACGTCGCCGCGTATCAGCGGGACTACGCGGAAACGCTGGCGCGGTGCGAGCGCGCGATGGAGTCCTGAACCAAACCCTTATGCAACGGATCGGTAAAATAACCACGAAAAAGAGAATCTCGAGCCTTTTCGGGGCCGCATGGCGTATAGTAAGCATGTGCCCTCGAGGTGAGGGCGAGTGCTGCGGCCATGCAGCACACAGTGTTACCTCCTCGGGGACGGGGAGAGGAAAGAGGATTTAAAATGGCGGAAGGTACTGTTAAGTGGTTCAACCCGGAAAAGGGCTACGGCTTCATCTCTCAGAAGGATGGCGAAGATCTCTTCGTGCATTTCTCTGAAATCAAGATGGACGGCTTCAAGACGCTTGACGAAGGATCTGCTGTGCAGTTCGACGTCACGACTGGCCAGAACGGCAAGCTCCAGGCGAGCAACGTGACCAAAGCTTAAGCAGACTAACATATAGAATGCTGAGACGACCCCGCGAAAGCGGGGTCGTTTTTTGTGCGCGACCTCGTCTTCGCTCCGAAAACACGCCTCGTACCGTGAGGCGTGTTTTCGGAGCGAAGATGGGTGTTTGCTTGTGCGCGCGGGCAGGCGGATCGCTAGCAGATGAACATGGCGTCGCCGAACGAGAGCAGACGGTAGCGCTCCTGCACGGCGTGCTCGTAGGCCGCCATGATATGCTCGCGCGTGGAAAAGGCGCTCACCAGCATCATGAGGGTGGAGCGGGGCACGTGGAAGTTCGTGACAAGAGCGTCTACCGACGTGGAATTCCGATCCTGGCAGCAGGTAGAGCGACGTCGTCTCGCGGTCGCGCGGCGTGACGGCGCCCGCCTCGGCGTCCCAGGCGCTCTCGAGGCTGCGCACGCTCGTCGTGCCCACGGCGATGACGCGCCCGCCGCGCTCGCGCGTTTCGGCGATGGCGTCGACGGTGCGCTGCGGCACCGTGTAGTACTCGGTGTGGATGGTGTGCTGCTCGGGGTCGTCCTCGCCCACGATGCGGAACGTGTCGAGGCCCACTTCGAGCTCGACGGTTTCCCAGCGCACGCCCGCATCGAGCAAGCGCTCGATGAGCGCGGGCGTGAAGTGCAGCCCCGCGGTGGGTGCGGCGGCCGAGCTCTCGCGGCGTGAGTACACGGTTTGGTACAGCTCCTCGTCGCCGGCGTAGTTCTTGATGTAGGGCGGCAGCGGCGTGTGGCCCACGGCGTGGAGCGCCTCGTCGAGCGAGGGCAGCGACGTGGTGAGGCGCGCAAGGCGCTCGCCCTTCTGCGCGCCGTCTGCCCAGTCCACGATCTCGGCGGACAGCGCCACCGTGCCTTCGGCGTTCGCGAAGTCCACGATGGCGCCGGTGCCCGGCTTCAGGCGCTTGCCGGGGCGCACGAGCACCTCCCACAGCGCGCTCTGGTTCGTGCGCGGCTCGCGGTCGTGGATCTCGCGCAGCAGGAACACCTCGGCGGCTCCGCCCGTGCCGCGCTTCGCGCCGAGGAGGCGCGCCGGCATGACGCGGGTCTCGTTTGCGATGAGCAGGTCGTTCGGGTGCAGGTAGTCGGCGATGTCGCGGAAGATGCGGTCCTCGAGCGCGCCTGTGGCCCGATCCATGACGAGCAGACGGCAGCCGTCGCGCTCGGCGGCGGGCTCCTGCGCGATGAGTTCGGGGGGCAGGTCGTAGTCGAAGTCGCTCGTCTTCATGGGTGTCCTTTGCTCGGGTGCGCGACGCGGGTGAATCGGAACCTCCCATTATAGGCATTCGCTCCCGGTCGCACCAGGGGGGATGGAGGGGGTGCGCGGCAGGGCGGAATCTAGTAGGATGGCACGAAGAGCGTTTTCCCTCGAGAGATCGGCGGTGCCCATGTCCGAACCTGCTGTTCATCGCGCCTCGTCTGAGTCGCGCCCGCCGCTCACGAAGAGGGCGTGGCTGCTCATCATCTTGCTGTCGTTCGTCGGGCAGGTGGCCTGGGCGCTCGAGAACAACTTCTTCAACCTGTTCATCCAAGACGCGTTCAACGCGTCGCTGTCGGACGTGGCGCTCATGGTGTCGGCGTCGGCGCTCACCGCCGCGGCCACCACGCTGCTCGTGGGCGCGTGGTCGGACCGCGTGGGGCGGCGCAAGGTGTTCATCGGCGTGGGCACCATCCTGTGGGGCGCGTCCATCATCGTGTTCGCCTACCTGCAAACCATCTCGTTCGCGCTGGCCAGCTCGACGGCGGCGGCTATGGCGTTCGGCGTGACCCGTCACCATCGTGTTCGACTGCGTCATGACGTTCTTCGGCAGCCTGGCGAACGACTCGTGCTTCAACGCGTGGGTGACCGACATCACACCGACAAGAACCGCGGGAAGTGGAGGCGTCAACTCGGCCATGCCGCTTCTGGCCATGCTTGCGGTGTTCGGCGGCGCG
>ENA-OQIJ01000325-OQIJ01000325.1-human-gut-metagenome-genome-assembly--contig:-NODE-325-length-11959-cov-2.655933_pt1 | contig 11959 bp, 15 predicted proteins | sample MGYA00242582_ERZ504747 | MGnify/ENA primary metagenome ERZ504747 (study PRJEB26092, sample SAMD00036435) | human gut metagenome | host: Homo sapiens | study: EMG produced TPA metagenomics assembly of...
GCTGCATGGAAACGCCCTGCTCGGTGAGCACTCGCCTCGATGGTTTCCTGTCGCCGTTCCATGGCGTGGTTCCAGGCATCGATATCGACCCGTGAAGCTCATGTTCGCGCCGTGGGTGGGCGACGACCACTTCATCTGCTCAGGATACTTCGCGTCGGCGATTTGCCAGAACACCGTGCCGGGCTGCTCTTCGGCCAGGTCGGAGAACGACTGTCCCGGAATGTCCTCGTTCGTGAAGCGGCGCCCGTTCATGTCGAGAATGAGGAAGGGGTCGGAACCCAGACCGCCGGGCGTGCCATGCGCCATGTACGCGTGCGGAATGCCCTGCATCATGCCGCCGATCCACAGGCCCATGAGGTGCCCGTCGCCCACGTTGCCGGTGCTGGGATACACGTTCTTTCTCCTTCGACAGCGCGAGCTGCGAAGGGCACCATGCCTGCATCATATCCTCGTTGTGGCCGTAGTCGCCCGTTGCCAGGATCACGCCGTTTTTGGCGGTGAACTTCACGTAGCTGCCATCGCTCGTCTCGGCGATGACGCCCGTCACGCGCCCCTCGGTGCCGTTCGGATTGGAGCCGCGCACGAGCTGCCGGCCGCGGTGCTCGTAGAAGAACTCGGCGCCGTGCTCTTTAGCGTACGCCTCAAGCTCGCCGATGGCGCCGGGGAAGCCGCCGTTCATGCCCGCTTCCTGCCCCTCGGGAACGGTGAACTCCTGCTGGTTGCAGAACTGCGGGAACCACTCGCCGTCGACGGGATCGTACTCCACCTCCATCGGCCAACGCGGAATCTCGATGCCGTAGCCCTTCGGCTCGAGCATGGTCTGGTACCACCAGTCGAAGTCGGCGCCGGAGCGCTGGCCCCACACGCGGTAGATGCGCTGGTCGGTGCGGTTGCCGGAATAGCGCTGCAGCGCGAGGCACATCTGGTTGATGTCCTCTTCGCTGGCTTCGAGCCCGTTCGCCTTCTGATAGGACGAGTTCACGGTGCCGATGTCCTGCCCGCGCGTCTGGTACGTGCTCAGCGTTTCGATGACCGCGACGCTCGCGCCGTTCTCGGCCGCCGTAGCCGCCGCGGACAGGCCCGCGATGCCGGCGCCCACAACCACCACGTCGAACGACTTTTCCTCGGCTATATCGGTGATGGCTTCGGGCACGGCGCACCAGGTTGCCGTCGCGGGCGTGCCCTTCGGCGCGCCCGCCGGCAGCTCGACCTCGGCGGCGGTGGCCTGCGCGGCCGCCGCCTCGTCGCTTGCCGCCTTCGGCGTGCAGCCCGCCAGGCCCATGCCCGCGGCCACCGCCGCCGTGGCACCCAAACCCAACGAACGCGCGACGATTCATCTCGAAAGACTTCATGCTGATCCCCTTCCCTTGCCTGCAACAGGGCCGCTTCCGTGCGGCCGTTCGTCTGTTGCAGCGCCGCGCGCCTGCCGAGGCGAAAGGCCCCGAGGGAGGGGGAGTCTTCGGGAGGGAGGGTGAAGACGGGAGGCCCTTCGCTTCGTCAGACGCTGCGGACGCTGACAACACCCCGGATGCTACCGAGGGAGCGGGCTCCCGCCATCCTCCAGGATTGCGGAACAAGGGGGAAAGAGCCGCCAAAGCTCTCACCCACTCTGGAGTATTTCTGCGCTACCCCAGGTGGGAGGAAGGCCGTTCCTACCCCTTGGGGGTTTTCAGGGAGTCGGACATGTGGTTGAAGGCGGCGTCGCTGAAGCCTTCGCTGTAGGCGCTCGGGATGACCACGGTGCCGCCGGAGCCCTTCACGCTCTCGTACAGCAGGTGCATGGTGCGCAGGCGCAGGGCCACGTCGTTCTCCTCGTACACTTTCGCCGCGTCCACGAGCATCGCCGAGATGTCCTTCTCCACCTCGGCAAGCACCATGCGCGCGTTCTTCTCGCGCTCGGCCTGCGCCTCGGTGGACATGACCTCCTGCAACTCCTGCGGAATGACGATGTCGCGGATTTCCACCGACAGCACGGTGATGCCCCACAGCGACGTGCGCTCCTCGATGACCTCCTGCAACTCCTGGTCGAGCTGGTTGCGGCGAATGGCCACCTCCGACACGCTCGCGCGTCCGATGGCATCGCGCAGCGCGGTCTGCGCCACGAGCGACACGGAGTTGTAGTAGTTCTCCACCTCGAGGCAGGCCTTTTCCGCGTCCCACACCATCCAGAACAGCACGGCGTCCACGTTGATGGGCACGAGATCGCTCGTCAGCGTCTCTTCGGCGCCGAAGCCGGTCACCATGATGCGCTGGTCGGCCTTGAGCGCGGTCTGCTCGATGAAGGGGATGGTGAAGTACAGGCCGGGGCCCTTCGAGCGGCTGAACTTGCCGAAGCGCAGCACGACGATCTTCTCCCACTGCATGGCGATGTGCACCGACATCTCGGCCAGGCAGGCCAAGGCGAAGCCCACGAGCACCACCCACAACGGTGAACGCGCCCGTGATCAGGTAGCCCGCCGCAATGACCACCGCAAGCGCCACCACGAACACGAACGCCGAGAACATGAGCGAGCCGTTCTGCGACGTGCGCCGGTCGGTGCGCGAGTTGTACTTCTCGATGGAGAACGGCTTGGCGGCCGCCCCGTCAGTCTGATTTTTCCCTTTGTGATTTCTCATACAAGCCCCGTCTCATGCTCGCGCCGCCCTCGACGTCCTGCTGAACGCGATGGGCAACATCGATCATCCTCAACATGATTTCATCAAGCGTCATGCCCAACGCAAGGCAGCGCCTGATGCTCTCCTCGATTTCCGTGTCGGCGATGGACTGCACATCGTCGGCGGCAAGCTTGGCCGTCTCGCGCACGAACACGCCGCGTCCGCGCACCGACTCCACGTAGCCGTCGTGCTCGAGGTTGATGTACACCTTGCTCACCGTGTTGTAGTTGATGGCGGCTTCCGCGGCAAGCGTGCGCACGCTGGGCAGCTGATCGCCGGGTTGATAGTGGCCCGTCTTGATCAAGTAGACGAACCGGTTGCGCAGCTGTACCCACACCGGCAGCCCGGACGACTCGTCTATCTCGAATAATGCCATGCCACTTCCCTACGTTGAATTACGGGGCCGTTCCGTCCCGCATTGTACAAGATAACCAGCTTGTTCAGCGCCGACAACCACGCATCTTCAGTGCATCCCCGACCAAACAACGCAGAACCGCAGCACGAGCCCGCCCGCGATGCACAGCACGTCAACCGGCAGCAGCCGCACAAGGCGGTCCGCCGCCATGACGAACCCTTCGGTGATCAGGGGGACGAGCAACCCCAAACCGCACAGGCCCACCACGAACCACGGGCCGAGCCCCGCCGGGTCGAGCAGGAGAGCCAGCGATTCGTGGGCGAACGGGTCGAGGACGGCGAAGCCCACGAATGCGCCGAGCGTCCGCCACTTCCAGCACAAGCGTTACCAGATGGCAGCGGTGCAGCAGCATCGTCCACCCGTCCAGCAGCCGCACGTCGCGGCCGAACGCGCCCAGGATGAACACGGCCGACAGGCCCGATGACAGCGACGAGAGCACGAACAGCACGGGAACGGCCAGGTTGAACCACAGCGCCACCGCCTCGATGCTGCCCACGTACACGCCGGTGTAGCCCATCATGAGCAGCGACAGCACCGCGCACAGCACCTCGCCCACCTTGCGCGCCGGCGCGTGCACGAAGGGAAGGTACAGCAGGTTTGCCGCCACGAGGAAGCCGCCCACCAGCAGGTTCGCCATGAGCGTGTACGACCCGAACGTGAGAATGGACCACGTGGGCCGGGTGAACAGCATGAACATGCGCTCGGGGCGCCCCAGGTCGAGCAGCAGGCACAGCGCCGCCAGGCACAATACGACGAAGCCGGCGCCGAAGCACCGCGCTTTCACGTCGTCGAACGCCTTTGTCTGCGCGAGCGAGCGCTCGACGCTTCGGTGAAACGCGAGCGACCACACCGCCGTCACGAGCATGATGCCCGCCCCGCACCCTCCAAGGAACAGGTAGAACACCACCAAGGTCCCGAACATCTGACGCCTCCTCTCCCCAGAAGTCGTTCAGCGGACGTCGTTCAGTCCATGATAGGGCCTTCCGCGCGCTCTGCCTAGCGAATCGCACGCTTGAACGCCTGCGCATCTTCGTCGAACACGATGCCGAAGCGCTCGGCGTAGCACGCGCACAGGCCGAACACGAAGGCGGCCGCGCCGCGGAAGTACGCCGAAGTCGCGTGCTTGAGCGCGGAATAGCGCCACGCGGAAAGCCACGGCAGCACATGCTCCGCCACGAACGCCTCCTGGTCGTCCGCCAGGGTGCGGGCCCGCGCCTCGTCGCCGGCGGCTGTCGCCTCCCCTTCCAGGTCGATGAGGTGGCCGACGAATCCCAGCATGAGGCCCAGGTTGTCGTCGGGTTCGGCATGGAGGCGCTCAAGCTCCAGGCCGTAGCGCTGGTACCAGGCGCGCACCTCAAGGGTATGCACGCTGAACAGCTGGCTGTTCGGATCGACGTAGAACGACTCCCAGCTGGGAGCGTCGGGCGCCCCTGCGCCCACGAACAGGCGGAACCACTCGCGTCGCAGGGCGGCGAAGCGCTCGGCCCGTGCATCGGGGCCCTCTGCGGCAGCATCCGCGCACCACGCGTCCATGGCCGCAAGGCCCTCGCGCACCTGCGGATGCTCCATGCCGAACGGCGCCTCCGCGAACAGGCGCTCCTCCGCCTGCGCGGTCAGCTCGGCATCATCGGGTTCGCAGTACAGCAGCCGCGACGCGAGGGCGAAGCACAGCTGCGCGCCCGCGAGCGTTTCCCGGTCGTAGTTCGCGTTCATCGCGTCCCCTTCCCCATGCGCCGAGCGGCGGCGCAGCGCTTCGGCTGCCGCCGCCCGGCCTTCACCATCGAATTGCTAGATCTCTTCTTCCAAGTTCACGAGCGCGCCCGTTCCGCTGCCCGTCTTCTGCGCATTGCGGTGCGGGTTCAGGATGAGGTTCGGATGCGTCGTGTTCTTCGGCAGGGGCTCCACCTCGACGTCGCCCTCGCCGTGCGCGGCAATCATGTCCTCGCGCGTGCCGAAATCGAGCGCGCGCATGGGGCAGCCGGTGACGCAGATGGGCTTGCCACCAGCGGAAATCTCGTCCTTGCACAGGTCGCACTTCAGCATGTAGCCCGCTTCTTCGTCATACGTCGGCGCGTCGTAGGGACACACCGTCGCGCACGTTTTGCAGCCGATGCACACCTCGTGATCGGTCCACACGATGCCGGTGTCCTCGTCCTTCTGCATAGCGCCCGTCGGGCAGTTCGCCACGCAAGCCGGGTCCACGCAATGATTGCATGCCATGGAGACGAAGTACCCGAACACGCCGCTGGGAACGTAGCTGCCGGCCTCGTTGAGCTCCCACGTGCCGCCCTGGTAGTTGAGCACCTTGCGGTATAGGTTGTTCACGGGCAGCTTGTAGGTTTCTTTGCACGCCACCTGGCACGTCTGCAGCCGGAGCACTTGTTGGAAATCAAAGTAGAATGCGTACTGAGCCATGATGCACCTCCCCTATTCCACGCCAACCGGCATGACGATGGGCCGATTCTTATCCGGGTCGAGCTTGATGTCGCCCGTGTATTTCTCAACTTGCACGAGCGTGCCCGTCACGATTGGGACGCTTCGCCGGAAGACTTCGGCGCCTGCAAGATGTTCGGATCGCCGCCGATGTCGATGCCCGTGGCTTCGTCGATCTGAATCCACGCGCCGTCCTGCAGCGCCACCGAACCGGGAACGAGCGTGGGAAGCACCTTCGCCGGGCGGAGCACCTTACCATAAGGGCTGGTCATGAGCACCAGATCGCCGTTCTTGATGCCGCGCTCCGAAGCGTCCACCTCGCTCATGAAGCACTCCTGCGGGAACGCCTCGCGCAGCGATGCCACGTTGTCGTTCACCGTATGGGCGCGGCGCAGCGAATGGGGCGTCCACAGCAGCAGCGGGTACTCGTCCGTCTGCGTGCCCTGACCCTGTTCCGGATCACCGATCTGCCACTTCGCGATGGGCGAGATGGTGGAGAACCCGACGGAGTTGACGTACCCGGACAGCATCGGGCAGTAAATCTCGAACTTGCCGGTGGATGTGGCAAGCGGGTTGGCCTGCGGATCGGCGAAGAACGCCTTGTACGGGTAGTTCGTCAGCTTGTCGCCGAAGGAACGCTTGGTCTTGTAGCAGCCCTTTTCCTTGAACTCGGCAACCGTCATGACGCCCTCTTGCGGGGTGCCTTCAACGCCTAACTCGTCGATGTCCTCCTGCGTGATGGTGAACAGGGGCGCGTACTTCATGGTGTCGTGATCGGTCATGTAGGTGGCACCGGCGAGGGACGAATACGTGCGCTCGGCGTCGGTCATGGTGTTCACGGCCTGCGGATCCACGTTCAAACGCTTCGCGAGTTCCTCGGCTACGTACGATTCGGGCTTCGACTCGTACAGCGGCTCCATGATGCGATCGGCCCAGTATACCGTCTCGGAGTTGTTCGTCCAGGCCAGGTTGCCCTTCTCCCACCACGTGGCAACGGGAAGCACGATGTCGCAATACTGACGCGACGGGTCGAAGAACGGATTTGCGCCCCATACGAAGTCGACCTTGCGGAACACTTCGATGGCCGCGTTCGCATTCGGCAGCGAGTTGAGCGAGTTCTGGTACCCGCCCGAGTAGATCACATGGATGTCGAGCGGCTTCTTGCCGCCGGGCCATATGTCGCGGCCGTATTCGCCGTTGAGGATGGAAATCCAGCACTCGGTGTGGTCGATTCGCTCCCACGACGAGGGGTCTTCGATCTTCGACCAGTCGGGCGTCGACATGACCGAGGGCGGCGTCAACGGGTTCACCGGGTTCAGCCCGGCACCGTTCGACGTGTCGCCCGCCGTGCAGTACGGCGCGCCCGACATGCCCTCGTGAAGACCCACCCACGAGGCGTAGGTGCCCGGCTTGCCCAGCCCGCCGTGCATCATGGCCAACGTGTAGAACGCCTGCGCAAACATCTCGCCCGCAGGAATCTTCGTCGTGGACTGGCCGGCGAAGAAGTCCACCTTCTCGGTGGCGTGAATTTCCTCGGCGAGGCGGCGAATCGTGTCCGCCGGAATGCCGCAGATGGCTTCAGCCCACTCGGGCGTCTTCGGTTCGCCGTCGTAGGTGCCCAGCACGTAGTCTTTGAAGTTGTCTTCGACCGGCGCGCCCTCGGGCATGTGCTCGGCGTCGAAGCCCACGCAGTACGTGTCGAGGAACTCCTGATCGTACAGGTTGTTCTCGATCTGGTGGTACATCATGCCGATGCAGAACGCCGTATCGGTGCCAGGTCGGATAGCAACCCACTCGTCGGCAACGGCCTGCACCGTCTGATTCAGCCACGGATCGACGATGATGATCTTGCCGCCCTGCTCGCGAGCGTAATCGAGCTGGTAAGTGGTGTTGCCTCCCTTGTTCGCCATCCAGTTGTTGCCGAAGTGGAAGTGCAGATCGCTCTCGGAAACCGCAAGCGCGTCGGGGGCGTTGAGCATGCCGCCGGTCATGAACAGCTCGGGCAGCGGCCACGAACCCAGCGACACGGTGCCCATGTCGTGATGCACGGCGCGCCCATTTCGTTGAGCAGGCAGATGACCGGATCGAAATACGTATCGCCGATGTCGTTGTAGGCGGCGGCCAGAATAGAGCGGTTGCCGTATGCGTCGTACGCCTTCTTCATCTCGGCGGCAATGTAGTCGAGCGCTTCGTCCCAGCTGATGCGCTCCCATTCGTCTTTGCCGCGCATCTCGCCGTTCGGATCGTCCGGGCTCCAGCCCTTGCGCTTCATCGGGTACTTGATGCGCGCCGGCGATGTCATGTTGCTGATTTGCGCACGACCGCGCGGACAGGCGCGGCGCTGCGGCACCTCGATGGTGTCCTCGTCCTGCTCGTCCGTCCTGATTTTCAGCGGCACGCCGTCTTCGACGTACACCTTGAGCAGGCAGCGGGACGATCCGCAGCTGCAGTTGTTCATGCAGGCTCCGGTCTTCCACTCGCCCTTTGCCTCGGAAGCGGGCGCGCCGCTCTCCTTTTCGGCCTCGCTTGCCGGCGCGCAGCCGGTGAAGCCGACGAGCGCCGCAGCACCTGCGGTAGCCGACCCCCATTTGACGAAACTGCGTCGTGTCAGTGAAGTACCCACGTTTGACCCCCTCGTGATCGTCTGCGGGAAACAAAGCCCGATCGGATTGTCCCCCAACAACTCCAATAACGACCCATGCATGAGTATAACCGTCATAACTTTGTGTGACAGCCGTTGCGGCCATACTATCACCCGATTGTATGACAGTCAATGCGTATTCCTCGCTTGAATGTGCCTATCTCAAGGACAATGATTTCCGTAATACCTGGTAATTCTCGTACGCCAAATACCGTTGTTTTCCCGTCTATACTATGATAGTATGACAGAATTGCAGCCAACAAAGGGGGTTGGTATGAGGTTCTTGCTTGCGGTTGTCGTATGCTTCGCCTTGGTGGTTCTGCTGGCCAAGCCGTTGAAGCGCTTTCCTGTTCCGTTCTATTGCGCCGCGCTTGGGCTTGTCGCGCTGTACTGGTTCGGCGTCTCGACGAACGTCACAGGGGTGTGGTGGACGTGGTTCATGCCGCTCATGCAGCGCTGCGCGCTGGCGTTTCTGCTGTTCACCATCGTGATGTTCGTGGGCGTTTTGGGCGATTCGTCGCCGCTGCGCGCACGGCTCATGCCCATTCGGCGGCAGCTTTCCATCCTCGGTTGCATCTTCGCGCTGGGGCATCTCGCCTTCTACGGCGTGTCGTACGTGCCGCGCCTCGGCTCGGCGTTCGCCGGCAACCTGGGCTTTTCGCTTGCGCTCGCCGCCGTGCTCGTAGCGCTGATGACCGTGCTGCTGGTTACGTCGTTTCAGGTGGTCAAACGTCGTATGAACGCGGCGCGCTGGAAGGGCGTGCAGCGCCTGGCGTACCCGTTCTACCTGCTCACGTACGTGCATTTGGTGCTGCTGCTGGCTCCGTCGGCCTTCGCGGGCCGCGATACGGCCATCGTGAGCCTGGTGGTGTACACCGTGGTGGTTGCGACGTATGTCGTGCTGCGCGTGCGCAGGGCGCTCCTGCGTCAGCAGGCAGCGCGGCCGAGCGCGGCCCTCGCCGGCTGATTCCCGTTGACATTCCCTCCCTCCCCGAGCAGGCGCCTCAAACGAGGCGCCTGCTCCCCTTTAAAAGGCAACGACCGCCGGTTGGGCGGTCGTTGATAGGCAAGGCGTGCAAAAGGAGTGGATCACATCGCAGCTTGTCGCTTTTGCTCGGACTCGAGTTTACGACGCAACTTTGCCTCTTGATATGCTCTATCGGCATTTCGGCGCGCTCTCTCTTCGAGCTCGGGAGACACGGGAGGGATGTCTTCGATGTCGTAGATGTTGTTCCTATCGTCCATGACCATGTACAGCTTCTCTTCTTTCGTCATCTCAACCTCCTCACCTTGAGCAACTTATCCAATTTGCGATCATCGAGCACCTCATTGAGGGCTTTTACCTCGGCGAAATCGCCCAGATCGTCTTTGTAGTCATTGTAATGGCTCTCCAGAGCATCTGCAATGTCCGCGTCATCAACGGAAACCCACCAAACACTACCGTCATGACCGACCACCACAGACGCCCGCACGCAGGAATACGTGGCCGCCGTATGCACATCGCGATACGAAGGCGGTTTGCTCGCTGGATGGTTATGAACGAGCACCACGCCGTCGCGACACGCTTGAACACACGCCATCTCCTCGGCGTTGAAACCGGTCATCGCTCGCGATGCCGTTCTATGGAGATTGTCAACGACAAGCGCTCCCGTACGCGCATTCACTGCAACAAGGTACTCGAATTCGGTGTTGTTCGATGCTATCAAGATGCGACCCGCTTGCCGGTACACGCCTTGTGCGGCAGTCCGCGCAATAGGCATCCGTTCGAACGCATCGTGATACGCCTTGGTATTCACCTCAGGGGACACCGAAACCGCATTGCGATACCGAACGTGCGGAACCAGCGATTCTCCGCATTCCATCGACCGCACCCCCACTCTTCGCGCCTGGACAACCCGGGCGAAAAGGTGGCAGCACGATTTTCGCCTACCTCCAGTGTAATGAGCTCAACTTACGCGCAGATGGCGTGCATCCAGCGTGCTTCCGCCTCGTTCTTGTGGGTTTCCAGCGGAAATCTCCGCAGCTCCAGCGCAAATAGCCTGCACATCCGACAGAATTCCAGCGCGCTTCGAACGCGCTTCGAACGCGCAACCAACAGTCGGCTCACAGGTTCGACAATCAAGCCCACTTTGCGGTGACGCCGCGGTGCGCGTCGAGGGCTTCGCTCCCCCACTGCTTGAACAGGGTGTCGTGGAAGGTGTCGGGACGGTAGGTTTTGGCCTGGCCGTAGCCGTCGATCACCTGCATCGCGTTCAGCATGTCGCGCGCGATGAATGCCGGGTCGTTGGCCTCCTCGGCACTCGCGGGCGGGGTGCGCCACACGTATGCGAGCAGGCGGCCGTACTTGTCGGTGATGCTCGTGTCGTACTGCAGCCACAGGGTATCGCCGCTGTTCACCAGCTCTTTCATGCGATTCGACGCCACCACGCCCTCCTCGCAGTTGCGCTCCTCCTGCGGCGCCACGCTCTCGGGCGTATCCATGCCGACGAGACGCACCGACACGTGCTCGCCATCATCGGTTGCCACCGCAAGGGTGTCGCCGTCCACCACATGGCGCACGGTCACGCGTTCGAAGGCGGCGGGGTCGAGGTTCGCGCGCTGCGTGTCGGAGGCGCGCTCGTCGTCGCGCTCGGCCGCGCGGTACGCCGCCTCGCTGACGCCTTCCGCCGAGGCCGGCGTCGAAGCCGACGTCGCAACCCCCTGCTGCGACGCGCTCGGCGCCGGAGCATCGGCTATGGTCGCGTTGATCCACGACACGCCCAGCAGCACGATAAGCGCGATGACCGCGGCAGCCTGCCGAGCCTGCTTCGGATGTTTCACGTGAACATTGTCCCGTTTCACCGTCACGCCAGGTCCTCGCCCACTTCGAACACGGTCTGCCCGTCGAGCGACGCAATGCGCACGCCCAGCACGCGCCCGTCGTCGACGAGCATGCGCCCCGTGCATTTCGGGAAGCCGCCGCGCGGGCGGAACGGCGCGCCGGGACAGATGACGAACGAAGCAGGCCGCGCCTCGGGCCCGTACAGCAGCTCGGGCACGTGCGTGTGCCCGTGGACGCACACCTGCGGAAGAGGGTCGCCCGCGGCCAGGCCCGCGCACCCGTTGAAGCCGATCTGCACGTCGCGCGGATAGTGCGCCACGAGGAACCGCACGCCGTCGATCACCGGATGCGCGAAGCGCCCAACACGGCTGCCGTATTCGTCGAAGTCGTTGTTGCCCAGCACGGCCGTGGTAGGCGCGAGCGCCTCGAGCGCGTGCAGCACCTCGGGGCCGCCGATGTCGCCCGCGTGGATGATATGGTCGACGTCGGCCATGGCGGCAAGAGCCTCGTCAGGCAGACGTCCATGAGTGTCGGAAATGAGGCCGATAACCGTCATGCCGGCTCCTCTCGAAATCGAATCAAGGTCGAATCAGCGCAACGCAAGGCTTCAGTATAGGGCATCGGACGCGCCCATCGCCAACCGTGAAAGATACGTTGAACCGCATTCCATCCTAGTCTTCAACCAGGTCGATGAGGTCTTGGTGCGCATGGATGCCCAACTTGGCATACACGTGCTTGACGTGCGCTTTCACGGTGTTGCGCGACACCACAAGCTGCTCCTGGATGTACGCGCGATCGCGCCCGCGCGCCAGCATCATGAACACTTCCAGCTCGCGCGGGCTCAGCCCGTAGCGCTCGGCCACGCGCCGACAGCGCTCCTCGAATTCCTGCTCCGGCGTTTTCGACCACCGTCGTGACAACCGGCGTCACCCCCGCGACTGGTCTCGGAGAACGCTGAATCGCTTGAGCCCGATGAGCGCATACCCCACGAACA
>ENA-OQIJ01000328-OQIJ01000328.1-human-gut-metagenome-genome-assembly--contig:-NODE-328-length-11899-cov-3.205063_pt1 | contig 11899 bp, 6 predicted proteins | sample MGYA00242582_ERZ504747 | MGnify/ENA primary metagenome ERZ504747 (study PRJEB26092, sample SAMD00036435) | human gut metagenome | host: Homo sapiens | study: EMG produced TPA metagenomics assembly of...
TGAGGATGATCTGCACGGAAAAATACGTGGTGATAAAGCCGGAGGTGCTGCGCCGGGAATACCGCAGGGCTACCCGTCAGCTCAAGCTCTGTATGGGAGGCTTTGGGGCTTCTCCGCACAGCAGGGGGTCAGCCTGTTACTGCGTTGACCTTTATACTGGCAAAGAGAGCCGCTATGAACGCATGGACGTGCTGGGAACGATACAGCCGGAAAACCTTCCCGGCTGGGCCAAGCATGGCCTTACTGCGATCCAGCAGGAACAGGCCCAAAAGAAAACGACGAAGGAGCGTGAACGATGATGGATTACAGAGAAAACGCCGGATATATCATTACGGATTCCTGTCATGTGGGCGACAGCGAATTTGTCTTGGGTGTTCATTTGACAGCGCCCCAGCAGTTTGTCACCTGGAAATGCAGTAACCGGACGGACTACGATTGGGGCCACTATTTCAGCGACCTGTTTTCTGCGCAGAAGGATTTGGTGGCGCGGGCGCAGGAGGAGGTGCAGTGCCTGGAGGAGCAGAGGCAGAACGCCATTGCGCCGGAGGCCCCGCCCTATTCCCCATGGGGCAATATCCAGGAATGTGAAACGCTCTGCCCCGGCGTTTATTCCGTTTCTACCCCAGGGCATGGCGGCGTTATGGTGCGCCGGGAGCTGGCGGAAAAGGTATTCCGAAAAGAAGCGATGGGCTGCGGCTTTGTTGAGGGCGGCTACCTCTGCTTTGAGGAGGACTGCGACGCGCAGGTGGCTCTCCGGGAGCTGATGGATAAAAAGATGATCCAGGCTCCAGTGAACGAGCGCTTTAGCCCCGGCGCGTATGAGGCTGTTATCAATAGCAGCGTGCAAATTCACCACCCCGAATATTGGCAGGCAAGGGAAAAAGCCATATCGGAGCAAAAACGACAAGCGAAAAAGAAAGGACGTGAGCGATAATGGAACTGACAATTACCAGCATGACCCCGGAGGATCGCCTGTATGCGTACAACCAGAGCAGCCAGCTTGAAGGGCAAACCGGCTGTATCGGCCATCTGCGCGGGGATTTTGGCGGCGGCCAGGAGTTTTTCAGTTCCTGGTTCGACCATCGGAGGGAATACAAGACGGACGAGTTTAAGGCGGAGCTTGATGAAGTGGTCAACACTCTACGGGAAAAGGACGGGCTGCTCTGCACCCGTGGCAGCATGACCAGGTTTTGCTATCAGAACCCGGAGGCTGAGTTTGAGGGAAACTACTGCGCCGAGTACGGTTTTAAGGTGCAGACGCCCCAACACACCTATATGCTCCGGTGCAACCCCAATTATGGAGACTACAACTTTTATCTCTACGCCTACGTTGCCCGATTTCTGGAACACCACATGGAAAAGGCCAAACAGGGCATCCGGTTTATCACGCCCGGCTACAAAGAGCTGTTCCGTATCCCCGATGGCGACCACATCCGCATCCTATGTTCAGATGGTAGCCACATGGACCGAAGCTGCCGATATATTGACGAGTACCATGTGGAAATAGGCAGCGACTGGGATAATCTCTATCACATCTGCCAGTTTGCTGAAATGATGGAGCGAAACGGCAATGCCGTGATCCCGCTGCGTTCTTCTCTGCCAGTGCAGTGTTTCAGTGTATTGCCCTCATCCGGGGAGCTGATTCTTCTGACCAGGGGTGAAAAAGGATATAGCCCTTGCTATGATTTTTCAACTCCTGACGCTCAACAGAATCGAGAGTTTGCAGACGACCGCAATGTGAAAAACGGCGTCACCAAAGCGCAGGAGGCCGCTATGCTGGCCGGCTCCATGTTTGGCTGGCAGACCCCAGCCGCCGATCCCAGAAACTATGACGGGCAGGGGCAGCCCATCAAGCCCAGGCAGAAAGATCGAGGTGAAGCCCGATGAAGGAGGAAAGACACGTCATCTGGAGCAATTATGGCCTGGACTATGAGGATTGGCGGGACGATCTGGAGGCAGAATACCCGGATTTATCCGAAAATGAGCGCATTTCCCTGATGTATGAAATCAATGGGGATTACCTGGATGATGAACGCGCTAACCTCAATGTGCAGCTCTCCCAGCCGATTTTAGTCGTAGGCGACCTGGGCCTGTGGAATGGTCGGCGCATGGGATATAAGGAAATCCCCAGCGGCAACATCCGAGACTGCCTGTATTCCGACACAGATTATTCCACCTGGTATGTGGACCGGCTGGGCGATCTGCGGTGCGACGCCATCCACCACGATGGCACGAACTTTTACCTCTACCGCGTTTACAAGGACAGCGCCAGCCCTTCTCAAATTGAACTGCTGAAAGAAAAACTATATCGCGGCATTGCAACCCGCGCCGATATTACGAGAGTGACCCGCAGGCTGGGCGACGACATCGCCAAAGTCTACGGGTTTTCCATTCCCCGGCAGCGGCAGGCCGCCGCCATGGAAAGATGAGGTGATAAAAATGGCGTCTTTACCGCCCGTAAAACTGGATACGCATGAGGACTGGTTCAACTTGCTGATGACGGTTCTCCATCAGCAGGCGGAACAGAACCCCTATGAAGAATACCGGGAGATGGCCCAAAAGCTGACCGACCAGTTTATGCGTTATGGGAGACCCTTTGTTGACAGCGACCATGCGCCCTGCGTGGCGCTTCGGATGTATCCGAAGGAGGCCGGAAATACCATCTGGCTTTTGCTGCTCTCCCTGTGCAATCAATATGACCCGGATAAGGATTACAGCGCAGAACTGAAAGCTGCGAAAAAAGAATAAGAAAAGGAGGGGCAACCGATGGCGATACGATATAAAGCCTTGACGGAGCTGTATCTGGAAACGCAGCGCGGCGTGACAGCTCCCGACCAGTGGCGGGCGTTTCTGGCTTCTGCCTGCCGCAACTACCGGCTTTCTTTCGACGAACAACTGCTTGTCTTTGCCCAGCGCCCAGACGCCACCGCCGTCCTGGAGATCGAGCGATGGAACCGGCAATTTGGGCGCTGGGTAAACCGGGGCGCAAACGGCATTGCCGTTTTTGACGGTGAACACAATGGCAAGCCCCGGCTGAAGTATTACTTTGATATTTCCGATACCCATGAAGCCCGGTTTCCCCGGCCCGTCCCCCTTTGGACGGTGCGGGAGGAATACGCGCCGGACATCATTGAAACGCTGGAAAACAGCTTTGGAGAACTGGAGCACAAGGAGGATTTGGGCGAAGCCCTGCTCTCTGCGGCAAAGAACGCCGTGGAGGACAATATGCCCGACTATCTTTCTGAATTGAAAACCCTTACGGAAGGCAGCTTTCTGGAAGAACTGGACGAGCTGAACCTGGAGGTGGAATACCGGAGGGCAGTGCAAAACAGCATTGGATATATGCTGCTGGTGCGCTGCGGCCTCGATCCGTCTGATTACTTTGAGGATGATGATTTCAGAGATGTGCTGAATTTCAACACCCCGCAGACGTTGAACGCTTTGGGCGTGGCCACTGGGGACATCTCCCAGATGTGCCTTTCCGCCATTTCCCGCACGGTTCTTGCCCTGCAAAGACAGCCCCAAAAAGAAAATCGCACATTTGAACCTCAGCAGAAAAACCAGTATGCTGTAACTGAACAGGAAAATACGCAGCCGGAAAGGAGTTTTGAATATGACCGAGATCACTTACACCAGGCAGGGCGACTACAATCTGCCGAACCTTCTGCCGCCCCAGGAGGAGCCGGTTCCCCATGGGAAATACGCATTGCTTCGGAAGAAGTTCCTCAAGGAGCACCGCAGGGTGACGTACACCAACCTGCTGACCAGCGGCAAGCTGAACAGCCATCTGGCGGAGATCCAGCAGACCGCCCAGCGCCGGATGGAGCAGATCGTGGCGCAGATGGCCAAGGCTCAGGGCGTGACGGAGGAACTGAAAGCCAGCGACCAGATGAAATGGGTGCAAATGATGAACAATCTGCAGAACGCGGCGGAGGAAACGGTGCTGGCAGAACTGATTTACAGCTAACAACCCAAGAGCCGGAACCGGAAGAAAGCGCAGGTGGCGAACAGCTCCCTGCGCTTTTGGATGAAAAGCAGATCATGGCCATCATCGCCAACAAGGACGATGACCTGAAATATAAGAAAAATCAGATTGAGCTTTTCTTCTCTGTTCACAGCGACGTTCAGGAACGGGCAGAATATCTGAAATCCGCTTATCAGGACCGGTACACTGAGATCATCGCTGACGGGCAGCGCCTGGGATATAAGCCCCAGGAGAATGGCCTGCTCATGTGGGAAGGCTCTTACCCATCCCGCACCAAGGAATCCGTTTTTTCCTGGGATATTGTGGCCCAGTGGACTGCCCAGCTCATTGACAAAAAAGAATATTTCATTCAGACGGACATCCCAAGGCTCCCCGACCAAGAGAGCCAGCAGATGTCCCTTTTTGATTTTGCGGCGTTTCAGCAGCCAACCCAGGCCGAGGGTACGGCCCAACCATCCATTTTTCCTCACCCGGCTCTGCCTCAGCAGGTAATCGACGAGGCTCTGTGCATTGGTGCCAACGACCAGAACAGCCGGCTCATCATCTGCGCCTATTTCAAAAAGGATAAGCCGGACAATGCCCGGTTCCTGGCGGAGCACTATGGCGAGAACGGCGCTGGCTTTTATCTGGATGGCCGGCAGTATGCCATCTGGTACAACGCCGAGGGAATCCGCATTGCCCAGGGCGAAAGCGCCCAGCGTTCCAGCGCCACCCTCATCCCCTGGGAACAGGCGGCGGCCCGTATCCGGGAACTGCTGGATTTGGGCCGGTATATGCCCCAGAGTGAACTGAACCGGGTGGACGGGTATGAACGCCAGCAACGAGCCTCGCAGCTATGGTATCTCCGGCAGGATTTTGCAGAAGGCACCGCCGACATGGGCTATCTTCCCACGGTGAATGCCATTTACGGCAAAAATCATGGATTTCCAGAGGAAAGCGCCGCCATAAGTGATTTGTTAGGCCATCCGGAGGGATTGCAGAACCTGCGGGATGAACTGGAGCAGTTTGTCCAGGCATACAGAGAAAATCGGGAACTGCTGCGGTTCCATTTCCATCGTCCGCAAAAATTGCTGGAACAGCTTTCCGACCTGCAGCGGGAACCGTTGCACTTTACCGCCGCAGAGGGGTATGACCCCCAGCGGCGATTTTTCATCTCCGGGGACGAGATCGACAATCTTCTGCGTGGTGGAAAACGCAGCACCGATTACCGCCTGGCCGTGTATTCTTTCTACCGCAACCACACAGAGCGCAAGGAACGGGAGAATTTCTTAAAGCACTACCACGGCGAGTACAGCGGCCATTCCGGTGGGAATGATGATGTAACCTGCCAACTCAGTAAAGGCGTTTCTTTCAGCCACGGCAGTATCACCGCCCCCTACGCCAAGGTGGAGCTGAAATGGCCCGCCGTGGAAAAGCGCGTCAGCGCCATGATCGCCCAGGGGCGGTTCCTCAACGATGAGGACCGCGCCGCCATGCCACAGTATGAGAAGCGCCAGCTTGCCCGGAATATCCGCACTTTCTTTGAGAACGTACCCCAGGAGCAGCCCCACCCCTATCCCTTTGGCTTTGCCTATTGGGACGCAGTGAAGCTCATCGAGCCGCAGCTTGACGACCCGGCCCGTGTGGAGGAAATCTATCAGATGATGGTTCCCGTTTGGGAGGCCACCCCGCAGGATGACAGGATGTATGCCCTGCGCCAGCAGGCGTTTGAAAACCTCACCGCCTTCCGGCAGGGAACCTTCACGCTCTTTGCAGAGCACAAGGAGCCTGTGGCTCCTGCCATGCCGCAGGCGAAATCCTACGACCTGGGCTATGGCCATCTGGGAAATGGGCTTACCGTGTGGAACCGGCTGGAGGAAGAACACGGGGACTACAAAACAGTGGCCCACATCGCCCCAGACCGCACGGTGCAGATTTACGATGAGGAAATGCCCCAGGCGGTGCGGGATGAAATTAAACGGATTGCGGATTCCTCGGAAATGACCATTTCCGCCCCCCAGGACGCGCCGGTGTTCACCGTACCGCCCAGAGCGCAGGAACCACCCCAAAAAGAAGAAACGGCAGACCCCTACCCGGAGCTGGCCGCCCAGGTACTGCGCTTTGTGGGAGAGTTTGACGGTTCCCGCATGGACTATGGCGAAGATGACGCCCAGGCGGTGGAGAATATCGCCCAGCAGCTCCATGACCCTGTTCAGCGGGAGGAAATCCGCAGACTGCTTCAATCCTTCCTGGACCATGCGGACCCGGAAGAAGAAATCGCGGTGGACATCACCCTTTGTATGGAGCAGATCGCGGAGCTGCCCCCGGCCCTTCCCCCGGGGAACAGGCGCAGATAGCAGAAATCGCCGGTTATCTGGAGAGGCCGGATATGCGGTATCCAGCGAACTGGTCGAAGAAGGTTTGATGGATTACCGTGCCCATGGCGGCAAAGGTGACAGCCAGGATGTTGCCGACTTCATTGAGCGAGGCTTTTTGTCCGAGGAGCCGGAACTTGCTTCTCTGGAGATCGCCAAAGAGTTTATCAACGATTTCTGCGTGGCAGAGTATGGCAGCCCAGCCGATTTCAGCGATTTGGAAAAGGTGGGCATTGCCTACACCACCGTCACCGATGAGGAAATCCCCATCCAGGTCAATGCCGATTTGGTCCATTACCGCATGGAGCGTTACCTGAACGGGCAGTTTTTGGAGCGCAGGCAGTATGAGAGCCTGGATGAACTCATCCAAAACGAGCTGGCCGAACTGGATTTTGATGACCTCATTCCGTTTCCGATGGAGAACTGGAATCCATCGGTGCCACGTCCGGAGCAGGGGTCAGATGGCTATTTCTTACTCAGCCGCCTAAAAGCTGACTGTGAATATTTCCTTGGCGCTGGCGGTCGGGCGGAAAAGCACCTGTGGGCCGGGAACGTGCGGGAGCAGATCGCCAAAATGCGGGAACTCTACGCCGCCCTGCCGGAAAAACCGGAATGGCTCACACAGGAGGACATTGACCGCTATGCCCAGCGTATGGAGCCGCCTTTTGAGGTGGTGGTGTACCACCACTTTGAAAATGGCTTTGATGAACGGCTGGATTACCAAACGCTGGCGGAGGCAGAACAGGCGGCGCAGAAATATGTGGCCGGCACCATGGAGGGCGAGGATGGCTTTGCCTATGATGGAGCTGGTATCTATGACCTTCAGGAGAACAGATGGCTGCGTGTCTATGGGAACTTCCCGGATGAACGTGCCATTGAGCAGACTGCGCAGGCTCTTGCCGACGATCAGCAGAAAAAGGACGGGCCTGCCATAGCGGAGGTTGATAAACCAGACCCTTATAAGGAATTGGTGGGGAAAGAAGTAACCCTGGATGGCCACCGTTTTATAGTGGAGCGCGTCAGCGACCTGTCCGATGACGTAACCCTGCGGGATTTGACCTTTGAGGGGAATGTCGGCTTTCCGATCAGCCGGATTGAGAAGATTGGCCGTGTGCGCAGACTGCTTCAGGAGCAGGAAGAAGCACAACCCCAAAAAGAAGAACCAGCTCCGCTGCCGCCAAAGCGCCCCCGCCGTGAGCGCATTACCTTTACCACTCTGCATCCGGAGGTTCCCAGGGATCAGCGCCATGATTTCCACATCACCGACGACGCCTTGGGCCACGGCACCCCCAGCGAGAAATACGCGGCCAATGTTGCCGCGATCCGCATCTTGAAGCAGATCGAAGTGGAGGAACGGCTGGCCACACCCGAAGAACAGGAAATCCTATCCCGCTATGTGGGCTGGGGCGGCCTTGCAAACAGCTTTGAACAAACCAGCCCCCACTATGAGGAGCTGAAATCTCTGCTGGATTCGGAGGAATACGCGGCGGCCAGGGCCAGCTCCCTCACCGCCTTTTACACGCCGCCCGTGGTCATCCGGGGAATCTACAAGGCCCTGTCCCAGATGGGCTTTACCCAGGGCAACATCCTGGAGCCATCCTGCGGCACCGGCAATTTCCTGGGCCTGCTCCCTGCGGATATGGCGGGCAGCAAAGCCTATGGCGTGGAACTGGATTCCATTTCCGGGCGGATTGCGGGGCAGCTTTACCAGAACGCCAGCATTTCCGTGAACGGCTTTGAAACCGTGCAAATGCCCGACAGCTTTTTTGATGCAGCCGTGGGCAACGTCCCCTTTGGGGATTTCAAGGTGCTGGATAAGAAGTACGACAAGCACCACTGGCTCATCCATGACTATTTCTTCGGAAAGACGCTGGACAAGGTGAGGCCCGGCGGTATTGTGGCGTTCATTACCAGCAAGGGAACTCTGGACAAGGAAAACTCCGCTGTCCGCAAATATCTGGCCCAGCGCGCCGACCTCATTGGGGCCATCCGCCTGCCGGATAACACCTTCAAGCGGAACGCCGGAACGGAAGTGACCAGCGACATCATTTTCCTGCAAAAGCGCGACCACATCACCGATTTGGAGCAGGATTGGGTTCATTTGGGCACAGATGAAAACGGAATCCGCATGAACCGCTATTTCGTGCAGCACCCGGAGATGATTCTGGGCGACATGGTGATGGAATCCACCCGGTTCGGGCCAGACAGCGCCTGCAAAGCCCGCGAGGGCGAAGATTTATCTGATCAGCTTGCCAATGCCATCCAGTTTTTGCAGGCGGAAATCAAGCCTTACGAGCTGGAGGAACTGGACGAGGAGGAAGATCGCTCCATCCCTGCCGATCCCACAGTGAAGAATTTCAGCTACACCGTGGTGGACGGCCAGGTGTACTACCGGGAAAACAGTCTCATGCACCCGGTGGAAGTCTCCGTCACGGCGGAAAACCGTATCCGTGGCATGATCGAGCTGCGGGAATGTGTCCGCAGGCTCATTGAGTACCAAACCGAAGGCTACCCGGATGAGAATATTGCAGCCGAGCAGCAAAAGCTCAATGCCCTTTACGACAGCTTCACCGCTAAGTACGGCCTTATCAGCAGCCGCGGCAACAAGCTGGCCTTTTCGGAGGACTCCAGCTACTGTCTGCTCTGCTCTTTGGAGGTGTTGGATGAGCAGGGCAACCTAAAAAGAAAAGCCGATATGTTCTCCAAGCGCACCATCCGTCCCCATGTGGCTGTCACCAGCGTGGACACGGCCAGTGAAGCGTTGGCGGTGTCCATCTCGGAAAAAGCCCGCGTAGACATGGACTATATGGCGGAGCTGTCGGGGAAATCCCCAGAGGAACTGGAACAGGAACTTGCCGGGGTGATCTACCGGGATATTCGCTGCGCAGAGAACCCGGAGGACATCCTGCCTTCTTTGGCCGATCTGAGCCGCTATCCTCTTGTCACAGCGGATGAGTACCTTTCCGGGAAAGTGCGCCAAAAGCTGCGGATGGCAAAAGCATTTCTGGAAGTGGCACCTGACGAACAAAAGGAAACCGCCCGCCGGAATGTGGAGGCTTTGGAGGCTGTCCAGCCCCAGGACCTGGGCGCTGGCGAAATCGGCGTGCGCATTGGCGCGAACTGGGTGCCCATCGAGGTGTATCAGCAATTCATGGTGGAGCTGCTTACCCCCAATTACTATGTGCGGGACCGCATCAAAATCCTGCGCTCTGAAGCCACCGGCCAATGGAGTATCCGGGAGAAAAACGCCGACCGCAGCAATGTAAAAGCCAATACCACCTACGGCACCAAGCGGATGAGCGCCTACCACATCCTGGAGCAGACCCTAAATCAAAGGGATGTGCGGGTATTTGACTATATTGAGGACGAGAACGGCAAGAAAAAGCCTGTCCTCAACAAGAAGGAAACCGCCATCGCCCAGGACCGGCAGGAGCTGATTAAGCAGAAGTTTGCCGAGTGGATTTGGAAAGACATCGACCGCCGGGAACTGCTGTGCCGCATTTATAACGAAACCTTCAATGGCGTCCGCCCACGTGAGTATGATGGGCGGCACATCCGGTTTGAGGGCATGAACCCGGAAATTTCCTTACGTCCCCATCAGATCAATGCCATTGCGCACATTTTGTACGGCGGAAACACCCTGCTGGCCCACGAGGTAGGGGCAGGCAAAACCTACGAGATGGTGGCCGCCGCCATGGAGATGAAGCGCCTGGGCCTTTGCACCAAGTCGCTGATCGTGGTGCCAAATCACATCACGGAGCAGTGGGCGGCGGAATGGCTCCAGCTCTATCCCAGCGCCAATATCTTGGTCGCCACGAAGAAAGACTTTGAAACTCAGAACCGCAAGAAGTTTTGCAGCCGCATTGCCACCGGGGACTATGACGCCATCATCATCGGACATTCGCAGTTTGAGAAAATCCCCATGAGTGTGGAGCGCCAGCAGGCCATTTTGGAGCGCCAGATCGAGGAAATCCTGGAAGGGATCGAGCAGGCCAAGGCGCAGAAGGCAGAACGCTACACAGTCAAGCAGATGGAGCGCACCCGGAAATCGCTGGAGGCAAGGCTTGCCAAGCTCAACGACCAGAGCCGCAAGGATGATGTCGTCACTTTTGAACAGCTCGGTGTGGACCGGCTTTTCATTGATGAGAGCCATTATTTTAAGAACTTGTTTTTGGCGACAAAAATGCGGAATGTGGGCGGCATTGCCCAGACCGAAGCCCAGAAATCCAGCGACCTGTTATGAAAACGCAGTATCTGGACGAGCTGACGGGCGGGCGCGGCACAATTTTTGCTACTGGCACGCCCATTTCCAACTCCATGGTAGAGCTTTATACCATTCAACGGTATCTACAGTACCGGCTCCTGCAGGAGATGGGCCTGATCCATTTTGACGATTGGGCGAGTAACTTTGGGGAGACTGTCACCGCCATCGAGTTATCGCCGGAGGGCACCGGCTACCGTGCTAAAACCAGGTTTGCCAAGTTCTATAACCTGCCGGAGCTGATGGCCGCTTTCAAGGAGGTGGCTGACATCCAGACGGCGGATATGCTCAAACTACCCGTGCCCAAGGCAAACTTTCACACGGAAGTGATCCAGCCCTCGGAGCTTCAAAAAGAGATGATTCAGGGGCTGGCGGAACGGGCTGAGAAGATTCGCGGCGGTGGTGTTGACCCCCATGTGGACAATATGCTTCGCATTACCAACGATGGAAGAAAACTGGCGTTGGATATGCGGCTGATTCAGCCCCTGGCCCCGGATGACCCCAATGGCAAGGTGGCCGTCTGCGCCCGGAATGTGTATAGAATCTGGGAACAGACCAAAGAAAAACGCTCTGCCCAGCTTGTGTTCTGCGACCTGTCCACCCCTACCACCGATGGCTCTTTCAGTGTTTATGACGACCTAAAAAAGAAACTGATGGACGCCGGTATCCCGGAGGAGGAAATCGCCTTTATCCACACGGCAGACAGCGAAGCCAAAAAGAAGGAGCTGTTTTCCAAGGTGCGCGCCGGGCAGGTGCGGGTGCTGCTGGGTTCCACGGCCAAAATGGGCGCAGGCACTAACGTCCAGGATAAGCTCATTGCCCTGCATGACCTGGACTGTCCCTGGCGGCCCTCCGACCTGCAGCAGCGGCTGGGGCGTATCGTCCGCCAGGGAAATGAAAACGAGGAGGTGGAAATCTATCGGTATGTAACGGAAGGCACCTTTGACGCTTACCTCTACCAGCTCGTGGAGAACAAGCAGAAGTTTATTGCTCAGATTATGACCAGCAAGGCCCCTGTCCGTGTGGCGGATGATGTGGATGAAACCGCCCTGAGCTATTCTGAAATCAAAGCATTGGCCACCGGAAACCCGCTTATTATCGAGAAATGCAACCTGGATATGGAGGTGGCGAGGCTCAATATGCTGAAAGCCAGTCATTTGAACCAGGTATATGCCCTGGAGGAGCTGGTGTACCGCAAGTACCCGGAGGAAATCACCAGGCTCACGGAGCTGATTGCGGGTTATGAGAAGGATGTGGCGCTGGCGGCGGCCCACCCCAAGGCTCAGGAGGGCTTCTGCG
>ENA-OQIJ01000329-OQIJ01000329.1-human-gut-metagenome-genome-assembly--contig:-NODE-329-length-11898-cov-3.616515_pt1 | contig 11898 bp, 10 predicted proteins | sample MGYA00242582_ERZ504747 | MGnify/ENA primary metagenome ERZ504747 (study PRJEB26092, sample SAMD00036435) | human gut metagenome | host: Homo sapiens | study: EMG produced TPA metagenomics assembly of...
ATCACCGACCGCCGCGGCTGCGCCCGGCCGGTGCCCGACCAGGTGGAGCGGCTTGCGGCGGAGGGCGCCGTCGACGCGGTCGTCCTGCGCGAGAAGAACCCTCGATGCCGCGGCCTACGAGCGCCTCGCCTGCGCGACCGCCGCGGCGTGCGCCCGGGCCGGCATCGCGTTCGTCGTCCATACGCACGTCGACGTCGCGCGGCGCCTCGGCGTCGCCGCGGTGCACCTGCCGCTGCCGGAGCTGCGCGCCCTCGGCCGCCCGCGGGATTCGCCTGCGTCGGGACGAACGTGCACGCCCTCGACGAGGTGGCCGAGGCGCAGCGGTTGGGGGCCGACGTGCTCGTGGCGAGTCCCGTCTTCGCCCCTTCGTGCAAGCCGGCCGCCACGGCGCAGGGCCTGCCGTTTCTGCGTGCGGCGGTGGAGCGCGCGCGGGTTCCCGTGCTGGCCCTCGGCGGAATCGACGACGAAAACGAGCTTCTGATCAGGGAAAGCGGAGCTGCGGGCGCCTGTCGTATGGCTGATTACACGCATCGTTGAGCAGTTCAAGCAAGCCGCCCCGTGCAAATCGGGCCGAAGTAGGGGATAATGGCGGTTTGGCAGGTGGGAACAAGCAACGGAAACGGGGGAGACGCCGTGGGTGCGTCCAATTTCAGCGAACAGGATCTAGTAGGCGAGAGCGCGGAGTACGCGCAGGCGGTCGACGACCTCAAGGAGCGTCACGGGTTCGACTTCGTGTCCATCGGCTTGACGGCGTTCATCGGCGCGCCGCTCAAGTGGATTTACAGCGCCGGCGCCACCGGCGAGCGCCATCGGCGCATCGTGCTGTCGCCGGGCCACGGCATCGGCGGCATCACCATCAAGGCCGGCAAGCCCATGATGTTCACGAACATCGACGAGGAGATCGACCCGCGCGAGTACTCGTCGTATCCCATCGTGTTCGCCGAGGACCTGCACAGCTTCTGCGCTCTGCCGCTCACGCGCGAAGGGCGCGTGGTGGCCGTGCTGCTGTGCGCTTTCCGCACGGTGAGCGATCGGCACGAGGCGGTGTACCGCCAGGTCATCGAGGACCTGCACGGCGAACTATGCGACCTCACGGTGGTGTCGGACGACTTCATGAACTTCGAGAGCATCGCGGCCGAGAAGCGCGCCGACTCTCAGACGAACCCCATCTTCGTCCGCTCGGAGCTCTCGCGCGTCATCGCCGCGCAGGAAGACGAGCGCAAGCGCATCTCGCGCGAGCTGCACGACGGCATCGCGCAGGAGCTGCTCACCATGTCGTTCGTGCTCAAGCGCCTCGCGCCGCACGTTGACGATGAGGGCGCGGCGCTGCTCGCCGAAGCCGGCCACGACATCGACCGCATCCTCGACGAGCTGCACAACCTGTCGGTGGAACTGCGCCCGTCGGCCCTCGATCACCTGGGATTCGTCGCGGCGCTGCGCTCGCAGGCGGCCGTGTTCGAGCGCTACGCGCAGGTGGACGATTCCGTCGCGCGCAGCTTCGGGGGATGCGGCCTGGGCTTGGCCGTGGCGCGGGAGTTCGTCGCCATGCACGGCGGCACGGTGCGCGTGGACAGCACGCTGGGCGCGGGGAGTTCGTTCACCATCGCGTTGCCGACGTCCGCGCCGAGCGAACGGGGGATCGTATGAACATCATGCTGGCCGATGACGACGAGGGGTTGCGCCAGGTCATCGAGCGTATCGTCGTGGAAGACGGCTACGATTTCTGCTGCGCGGGCACAGGCAGCGAAGCGCTCGCGCTCTACGAGGCCGAGCATCCCGACCTCGTCATCCTCGATGTGATGATGCCCGAGCTCAACGGCTTCGACGTGTGCAGCGAGCTGCGCAAGCGCGGCAGCAAGGTGCCGGTGCTGTTCCTGTCTGCGAAGGGCGACATCGTTGACAAGAGCGTCGGGTTCAAGACGGGCGCCGACGATTACCTGGTGAAGCCGTTCAGCCCCGTGGAGCTGTCGCTGCGCATCGGCGCGCTGCTGCGCCGCTACGACAACGAGCGTGCGGCCGAGGCGCCGCAGGCCGAGCCCGCCTCGCGCATCGCCATCGGCGATGTGGAAGTGCTGCTCGACAGCTACGAGGTGCGCGTGCGCGGCAAGGCGGTGGACCTCACGTCCAAGGAGTTCGAGATCGTGGCGCTGTTGGCGTCGTCGCCGGGCAAGGTGTTCACGCGCGAGCAGATCCTCGAGCATATCTGGGGCCAGAGCAGCGACACCGACCTGCGCAGCATCACGGTGTTCGTCCGCAAGATTCGCGAGAAAATCGAGGACAACCCGTCGACGCCGCGCTACCTGCTGACCGTCTGGAGGGTCGGCTACAAGTTCTGCGACGAGGTATAGGCCATGCGAAGCCAGCAGGTGTACACGGCGGGCGCGCTGTCCAAGAAGATTGCGCGACGGTTCGCGCTGTCGAATTTCGTCACCATGTTCTCGCTGTTCGCCGTGTTCGTGATCGTGCTGAACGTGTGGGCCACCGTGTTCAGCTACTGGCACATCGACGCGCGCTCGACCTACCAGGTGGAGGCGTTCGTGGACGAGCACCAGTCGGCCGAGAACCATTCCTACGGCCTGTCCACCTCGCTGCTGCCCATCATCTACTTCGAGACGGAGACGGGCGAGTACCTCAACCCGCATCCCGTGAGCCAGATCGTGGAAGCCGACATCGACGAGCTGCTGTCCCGCGACCTAGGCGAAGGCGACACCACCGAAATCGTGAACGGCCAGTACTACCGCGTGCATTGCGCTGCGGGCGACTTCTCCATCCAGGAGGGCGACCGCCACTACAGCACGCACGACATCATCCTGTTCCGCGACATCTCGGGCGATATCGCCATGCAGAACGAGCTGCGCCTGGCCAGCGCGCTGTGCCTGCTGCTGAGCTTGGCCATCATCGTGCCTATGAGCTACCGCATGGCGCAGCGCTCCATCGTGCCCATCAACGAGGCATGGCGCAAGCAGCGCCAGTTCGCGGCCGACGCGTCGCACAAGCTGAAGAACCCGCTTGCCGTGGCGAAGGCGAACGTCGAGATGATCATGCGCCACCCCGAGCACACGGTGGAGGAGGAACAGGCGGGACTCGAAGCCGTGTTCCACAGCACCGAGAAGATGAACACCGTGCTGTCGGCCCTGCTCACCATGGCGCGCGCCGACGCGGACGGCGACGAGATCGTCTACGAGGACGTGGCGCTGAGCGCGACGCTTGCGCGGGTGTGCGAGGACGTGTCGCAGATCGCGCGCGATCGGGGCATTCGCCTGCAGACCGCCATCGAGCCGGGCACGCGCATCGTGGGCGACCCCGAGCGCATCGAAGAGCTGTTCACCATCCTCGTGGAGAACGCGTTGCTGTACACCGGCGAGGGCGGCAGCGTGCACGTGGGCCTGAGCAGCGCGGCGAAGGGGAAGGTGGTCGTGGAGGTGCGCGACACCGGCATCGGCATGTCGGCCGACGACATCAGCATGGCGTTCCAGCGCTTCTACCGCTCGGGCTCGGCGCGCAGCATGAACCCCGAGGGCACGGGCCTCGGACTGCCCATCGCTCAGTGGATCGTCGACCGCCACAACGCCGTCATGGACATCGCCAGCGAACCCGCCCAAGGCACCACCATCCGCATCACCTTCGATGCCCGCTAGGGACTTCGGCCTACGGCCTCCGCTCAGGATGACAACCGCCCCCTCATCCCGATGTTTCACGTGAAACATTCGTACGGTTTCGCCCGTGTTTTGCGGCGTATTCGCGCAGCCCTCGTGCCTCCCGCCGCCTCTCTTCCCGTGTGCACCGCGGCTAACTCGGCCCCTCTTCCGTGTTCACGACTATTCTTTATAAAGATAGCTTAAAATAGTTGCCCTAATATTATCAGGTGATATAGTTAGCACTGCAAGTAACGGGGGAACGAGAGCGGGGAGCTTGCACGGGGGAGCGTCACCAGGGGGGTATCTTGGGTCGCATTCCATCCACATCTCTGTCCCCTGCATGCAGACGAGGCAAAAGGAGGAGAGATGTCACTAAAGATGAGCCGCCGAGGCTTCGTGAAGGCTTCGGCCGTTGCGACCGCTTCGACGCTGCTGCTCGGCGCGTCGGCCACCCCGGCTCTCGCCGATGACGCGGCGGCCACCAGCACCTCGTCCGACGACGTGAAGATTATCCCCAGTGCATGCCGCCAGTGCTACGGCCGCTGCGCGCTGTTCGGACACGTCAAGGACGGCCGTCTCGTGAAGATCGAGGGCAACCCCGACCTGTTCAGCGAGGGCACGTTGTGCGGGCGCTGCTTCGCCATCCCGCAGGAGCTGTACAACCCGCTGCGCGTGCGCTATCCGCAGAAGCGCGTGGGCGAGAAGGGCTCCGGCCAGTGGAAGCGCATCACGTGGGAGGAGGCCTACGAGACCGCGCGCGACGAGTTCACGAAGATCGGCGAAGAGCACGGCTGGCACACCATCGCGCACCAGTACGGCACGGGCCGCGATATGCTGCAGTTCCAGGCCATCAACAAGCTGTGGCTCGAGCTGGGTTCCACGGCCACGTTCGGCGTGGGCAACCTGTGCTGGGTGGGTTCGTACTTCTCCAGCCAGCGTCTGTACGGCGACGAGACGCAGTACACGGGCTGGGACGGCAACAACACGGACTGCATCCTCATCTGGTGCCGCCAGGAGCGCAGCCGCGGCTACTACGACTGGCTCACCGTCAAGCGCGCGCAGGAGCGCGGCGCGAAGGTGATCTGCGTCGATCCGCGTTTCACCTGCACGGCTTCCAAGGCCGACATGTGGCTGCCCATCCGCCCCGGCTCCGACATGGCGCTCGTGATGGCGTTCATCAACGAAATCATCAAGTCCGACAAGTGCGCCACCGAGTTCGCGCGCACCTACACCAATGCCCCGTTCTTCATCGACGAGAAGGACGCCGACGGCAACGGCACGGGCTACCAGCTGCGCGAGTCCTACCTCAAGGAGGACGGCAACGAAGAGCTGTACGCCGCGTGGGACGAGAACAGCGACCAGCTGATCTTCTGGTCCGGCGACTGGCAGAACAAGAACGGCGTGGGCGGCCCGAAGGCCTTCCAGTGGCTCGACGCCGAGGGCAATATCGTTGCCGATGCGAAGCCCGCGCTGTCCGGCAGCCATGAGATCAACGGCAAGACCTACCGCACGAGCTGGGACATCCTCGTCGAGCACGTCACGCCGTGGACCATCGAGCGCGCCGCCGAGTTCTGCGAGCTTCCCGAAGACAAGATCAAGGAAGCCATCAACGCCTATATCGACGCGAGCCCGCACGCGTGCTTCACGCGCGGCCAGAAGGTGGAGTTCTCCATCAACACGTCCGGCATCTCGCAGGCGTTCACCATCATGATGGCGCTCGCCGGCAACTTCGACACGAAGGGTGGCCAGAACATCGGCCGCGAGCCCGCCACGGGCTACGACTCCTTCATGTTCGACGTCGTGCCGAACCAGCAGGGTCGCATGGGCCAGCGCCGCAAGGAAACGGCCATGAACATCAAGCAGCTGTCCGTGTGCCAGAACACCGGCTACCAGGACATCCTTGTGGCCGACGACGCCACCGGCGAGCTCAAGCAGACGAAGCAGAACTCCGGCGGCCAGGTGATCTACGGCCAGCAGGGCGGCTTCGGCGCGGCCACGACGAAGGCCATGGCGAAGGGCGACCCGTTCCAGATCTACGGATACTGGCAGCAGACGTCCGAGCCCATCCTCTCCATCGAGGGCGGCCACGAGATTGTCGAAGGCTTCAAGAACCTCGACTTCTTCGTGAACGTCGACCTGTACATGACCCCTTCGGGCGAGCTCGCCGACATCATCTTGCCGGCTGCGCACCCCAACGAGGTGGATCGCGTGGAGTGGGCGCACTCCGGCCACGGCTACCCGACCAGTCACACGTACCTCATTCGCCAGCCGTTCCACGAGCCGCTCGGCGAGTGCCGCGACGACATGGATATCTGCTTCGAGTTCGCCAAGTACATGGACGTGGATATGTACTGGAAGGACAAGTACGAGTGGTTCGACTACATGCTGGCCGGCCCGCCGACGCTGCCCGAGAAGCTCAAGTCGAACTTCGAGGACTTCCGCGAGCGCATTTCCATCACGGGCGTGCAGATGACCGAGGTGCGCGGCATGCCGAAGTACGAAAGCGGCATGATGCGCAAGAGCGGCGACATGAAGCCCGGCTTCAGCACGATGTTCCGCGGCAACAAGCAGGGCGCGGTGTACCGCACGCCCGGCTACACGCTGCCCGACGGCACCGAGGTTCCGGCGCATCCGCAGTCCGACAACGCGAAGATGGAGCTGTGGAGCGAGGATCTGCTCCTGTACGGCAACGGCCCGCTGCCCATCTACATCGAGCCGCCCATCACGAAGCGCTCGCGTCCCGACCTGCTGGAAGCGTACCCCTACACGCTCATCACCGGCGGCCGCAGCCACGCGTTCTTCCACACCGAGTACCGCAACTCGCCGTGGATGCGCGAGGTGCACATGTTCCCGACGGTGGACATCAACCCCGCGACGGCGGCCGAGCACGGCATCGAGCAGGACGACTGGGTGTGGATCGAGACGTACGTCGACCGCATCCGCCAGCGTGCGAACCTCACGGACGCCATGAATCCCGACATGATCCACGTCGAGCACGACTGGTGGTTCCCCGAGCGCGAGGCCACCGACGACCTGCACGGCGCGTTCGACTCGAACTGCAACGTGCTGTTCGAGAACAACGGCCCGTACGATCCCGCCGTGGGCACCGACAACTTCGGCGGCCTGTGCAAGGTGTACAAGGCCGACGACGGTGCGCCGAAGAACATCTGCATGAATTCGGAAGACCTCAAGATATTCCTGCCGCTGTCCGCCGATCAGCTTGCCGCTGACGATCAGCAGGACGGCGTCACGCAGGTGACGAAGGGGGGTGCGAAGTAACATGACTCGCAACATTATTGATATCGACCTCGATAGCTGCATCGGCTGCCACTCCTGCGCCGTCGTGTGCAAGCAAGAGAACAACGTGGGTCTGGGAACGTTCTACAACAAGGTGCTGACGGTGGGTCCTTCCGGCACCTACCCGGATCTCGAGATGTACTACCTGCCGGTTGCGTGCCAGCATTGCGACAACCCGCAGTGCGTGAGCGTGTGCCCGACGGGCGCGTCCTACCAACGCGACGACGGCGTGGTGCTGGTGGATCACTCGAAGTGCATCGGCTGCCAGTATTGCGTCATGGCCTGCCCGTACGGCGTGCGTACCTATGACGAGTCGAAGGACAAGGGCGTCATCGAGAAGTGCACGATGTGCGCGCACCTCATCGACAAGGGCGAGAAGCCGGCCTGCGTGCGACACTGCCCCGGCCAGGCCCGCAAGTTCGGCGACTTGGACGATCCCGAGTCCGATGTGTCGAAGCTGCGCGCCGCGAAGAAGACGTACAAGCTGAAGGACGTGGGGAACCATCCGGGCGTGGACTACGCCATGGACAAGTGCGCCTGGAAGGGAGATGAGTAACCATGGAAATTCAGTGGCCGCTTCTGATTTTCAGCGTGCTGTTGGGCGTCACCTCGGGCTCGTTCGTGTTTCTGGCCGTGGGCGAGCTGAGAGGCAAGTTCCGCGACGTGCGGTTTGCGGGTGCGCTCATCGCGCTGATCTGCCTCGCCGTGGGCGGGTGCGTGTCGGTGCTGCACATGGGGCATCCCGAGCGTGCGACGCACCTGCTGGGCAACCTGGGTTCGGGTCTGTCCAAGGAGCTGTTCGTGGTTGCCATCATGGGCATCGTGGCGCTCATCTACCTCGTTTTGGCGAAGAAGGACTACCCGACGGCGTCGAAGGTGTCCGGCGTGCTGGGCGGCGTCATCGGCTTGGTGCTGCCGTTCGTGGCGGGCGCGTCGTACCTGATCGCCGCTCGTCCCGCGTGGGACAGCATCGCCCTGCCGTTGATGTTCCTGGGAGCCGGTTTGGCGCTGGGCATGACGCTGATGTGCGGGCTGGTGCTGTTGAAGGGCCGCGCGGCTGAGGAAGGCGGGTTCGCGCTGAAGCTGGCGCTGGCCGGCGTGCTGATCATGGCCGTCACCACCGTGGCGTACGTGATCTGGATCGCCGTGGCGCCCTACCAGGCTCCGACCCGCTCCATCGAGCGCCTGATCTCCGGCGACATGGCCGTCATGTTCTGGGCCGGCGTCGTGGTGATTGGCATCGTGGTTCCGGTTGCTCTCACCGCGCTGGCATGCGTCCAGTCCACGAAAGGCGCCGGCGACTCCGGCACCGTGCAGCCGAAGCAGCTGGCGATGTACCTGTTCGCCGCCTGCGCCTGCACCGCCATCGGCGCCGTGGTGATACGCATCATCATGTACGGCGTAGGCACAAGCGTGGAGCAGTTCATCTACCACTGATGATGCGGGGCTCTACCCGGGTGCGCCGGGGGAGCTCCCTCCCCCTCCCCATGGCGCGCCCGGGAGTTTGCCGGTGGGTTTCGGCGCTGCGCGCCGATCGTTCGACCCGCGCATCCCTCGATCGGCGCGCAGCGCCGAACCCCTCCGAGAGCATTCGGGCGCGCCATGGGAAAGGCGCTGCGCGCCACACATAGTAGGAACGACGCAAGGAGATCAATCATGACCGATACCATGCCTGCGGAGCTCGTTGAGAACCTCATCGACTTCTGCGAGAATCGCGGCCGCGTGTATGCGCTGCTGTCGCGTTGCTACGAGACTGAGATTGACGCGGCGTTCGCCGAGACGTTTTCGCAGGGTGCCGCGCTGTCTTCCGACGATGCCGCCTTGGCCGACGGGTTCGCCGTCCTTCAAGCCGACCTGGCCGCGTGCGACGAGGGCAAGCTCGAGCAGCTGGCCGTCGTGTTCGACCGCGCTTTCTTCGGCATGGGGCCGCGCACGGCGCAGAAGGCCTTCCCCTACGAGTCGGTGTACACGAGCGACGGCGGCCTCATGATGCAGGACGCCTACAGCGAGGTGCTCAACGTGTATCGCGGTGCCGGATTCGCGAAGAACCCGGGGTTCAAGGAGCCGGAGGATCACCTGGCCGTCGAGCTCGCCTTCATGGCGCTGCTGTGCGGTCGTGCGGTGGAGGCGCTGCGTGCGGGCGATGCGGACGGCGCCGAGCGTCAGCTGCGCGCCCAATTGGCGTTCGTGCAGGATCACCTGCTGAACTGGATCGAGCGCTTCGCGGCCGACATGCGGAAGGCGGCCGAAAGCGGGTTCTACTTCGATTTGGCGGTGTTCACCGAGCGCTTCCTGAACGCCGATGCAGCCGAGCTGTCCGACGTGCTGGCGTAGTCCGTTCGCCCAAGAGGCGCATGTTTCACGTGAAACACCAAGGTTGTGATTGAGGGGATGATCAGAGTGGAGCAAATCGACCCGGCGCGGGTTCCTCGCGGCCGGCGCGGTGGGCGCGGCGATGGTGGGCGTCGGCGGGTTCGGCGCGGTGTCGCGCCAGGCCGACGCGGCGTTCGTGCGCCCGCCCGGCGCGGCGTCGAACCGCGCGCTCGCGGCGGCGTGCGACCGCTGCATGCGCTGTTTGCAGGCGTGCCCCTACGGCATCGTCACGCCGGTGCCGCTGGCCGAGAGCCTCGTGGCGTACGGCACGCCCATGCTTTCTTTCGCCGACGGCTGCTGCGACTTCTGCATGAGGTGCGTCGAGGCGTGCCCCACCGGCGCGCTTTCGCCCGGCGGGGAGCGCGAGCGCGACCTGGGCGTGGCGGTGGTCGTGAAGGACGCGTGCGTGGCCTGGGACTGGGCCGGCTGCACGGTGTGCAAGGACGAGTGCCCTGTGGAGGGCGCCATCACGCTGGACGACCACGACCGCCCGGTGGTGCACGCGGAGTTCTGCGACGGGTGCGGGCGCTGCGAGCAGGTGTGCCCCTCGGCGTCGCTGCGCGCCTACGACGCGTCGGCCTCGGCGAAGGGCATCGTGGTGGCGTCGCGCGAGAGCGCCGCGGCGCTCGCCGAGGGCGCGATCTCGAGCGCGGAGCTGGCCGCGGGCCGCACCGCGCCGGCCGGCGGCGCGGTCGCGCCGCACTCGAAGGGCGTGCACCCCGACGGTCCGGACGCGACGAGGGAGGCGGGAGGCGTTTCATGAAGACCAAGGTGAAGATGGCCCGCATCGCCGTCGCGGCGGGCGCGCTCGCGCTCGCCGCCGCCTCCGCGCACCTCGGCGGGGGCGCGCCCCTGGGCACGCTGTGCGCCCTCTGCCCGGCGGGCTTCGCCCAGATCGCGGCGGCGTCGGGTTCCGTCCCGTGGGCGCTGCTGCCCGGCGTGCTCGCCGTGCTCGTTATCGTGTTCCTGCTGGGCCGGGCGTTCTGCTCGTGGCTGTGCCCCTCGCAGCTGCTGCGCAACGTCTTCGGAGGGCGCGCGCCCCGCGGCATCCTCGGCCGCGGCGGCGAAGCGGCTCCCGAAAAGCCGTCGTCCTGCGCGTCCTGCGCGGGCGACGCCGGCCTCAAGACCCAGGGCCTCGTGCTCGCCGTGCTGTTGATCGTGTCCTTCGCGGTCGGCTTCCCCGTGTTCTGCCTGCTGTGCCCGATCGGGCTCGTCTTCGGCACGCTCTGGGCGCTCAACCGCGTGTTCGTGCTGCTGCAGCCGGGCTGGGAGCTCGTCGTGTTCCCGCTCATGCTCCTCGCCGAGCTCTTCCTGTTCAAGCGCTGGTGCGCCGCGGTCTGCCCGCTCGGGTTCTTCTTCGGGCTCGCCGCGAAGGCGCGCGCGAGGCTGGGCCTCGGCGCCCGCCCGCAGGCGGACTGCGCCACCTGCATATCCAAGGACGGCTGCCGCGCCTGCTCCACCGCGTGCCCCGAGGGCATCGACGTGGCGAGCCCCGGCACAGCGACGCTGGACTCGTGCACCTTCTGCCTCGACTGCGTGGAGAACTGCCCCACGAAGTCCATCAAGCTCGGCTTCGGCACCTCCTCTGATGTTCAGGAGAACCAGGTCCCTGTCGTCATCTCCGATGACGACCCCGTCGCAAAAGGAGAGTAATGCCGAGGGGTGCTTCCGCCGTGCCCCGTCTGCTTCGGCGCTCCGCTCAGGATGACATCAGGTATGCTGCGTGCGTCCTATCCCCGGCATTCTACCAGGTCGATTAGCTCTTGTTGGGAGTGGACGTCGAGTTTGGCGTAGATGTGTTTGACGTGGCTTTTCACGGTGTTGCGCGAGATGACGTAGTGGTCCATCACGTACTGCCCGTTGCGCCCGCGCGCCAGCATGGCGAAAATCTCCGTCTCGCGGTCGGTCAACCCGAACGATGGACCCAGCTCGGAGCAGCGGTCCTCGATGCTCGCCTCGGCCTGCACGCTCGCGGGCGCTTCCTCGGGCGCATCCGCTGCCGCCTCGACGGCGCGCGGCGGTTCCATGCCCGCTACGCCGCGGATGGTGTCCGCGAAGCTGAACTTGCGGAATCCAACCCACAGAAACGCGACGAATGCGAACAGCGCCACTTCGGCAATGAGCATAGCCATATCGCCGTTCGAGCCCACCAGGTCGTTGGACGTGTGGCCCGCGATGGCGCCCGCGTCGGTGCCGAGCGCGCCCATGCTGCGTACGAGTGCGAACGTCGGCAACAGGGCCAGTATGTTTCGCCGCCCCACGGCAACCACCACAAGCCAGATGAGAATGTCGAAGCATCTCACCCCGATGCGCAGGAGCGCGTTGGTTGAGGGCATACCGGAAACGAAGGTGAAAGGCGCGATGATGAATCCGGCCACCACGAGCAAGACGGAGAACGAGAACAGCTGATCCTCCTTATCGCGGCTGCGCGAAAGCAGCATCCACAGCGCAACGCCCACCAGCACGAGCGCGCTTGCGTCGACGCTGACCGGCGCATGCTCAACCTCGTTGAGTGTGAGGCCGTATCCCGTTGCCACGTTGAACAGGAACACGCACAGGAACAGCGCATGAGCAGGCTGCAAGAACGACT
>ENA-OQIJ01000330-OQIJ01000330.1-human-gut-metagenome-genome-assembly--contig:-NODE-330-length-11852-cov-3.549595_pt1 | contig 11852 bp, 14 predicted proteins | sample MGYA00242582_ERZ504747 | MGnify/ENA primary metagenome ERZ504747 (study PRJEB26092, sample SAMD00036435) | human gut metagenome | host: Homo sapiens | study: EMG produced TPA metagenomics assembly of...
CGATACACACTAAACAGGTGCGAGGTTGTCCAGTTGTTTGTTAAGTAGCCCAATACCAGAGAGGCGAGGGACAAAAAGAAAAAGGTCAGTGTGACGGGGGCATTGTATTGGAGTCGGATGCTGCTGCGTTTCATAGAAGTTCCTCCATCATTATTGGATATTATTAGTATAGCACATTAGAGCGAAATATGTTGCAGAATAGAAAATAATCTGGGAGAGTAAAAGAGAAAATAAATAAAACCATTTAAAGGCGATTGGATATTCCACAGGGAAGATATGCAGCAGCGGTCAAATAGCAGTCAGCAAGGGCTGCCCCTGCAGGGGGATAATTTGTGTGCTTTCCTTTTATACAGGGCGGTATGGCCAATATCGCTACGGGCGAGTTTGCCGCTGCCTGTTCCAACGCGGGGGCGCTGGGGCTGATCGGCTCCGGCGGCATAGACGCGGACTCTCTGCGGGAAAACATCCGCTGCTGCCGCGCGCTGACCGACAAGCCCTTTGGCGTGAACATCATGCTGATGCACCCGCAGGCGGATGAATTTGCCAAAATCGTGGTGGAGGAGGGCGTAAAGCTCGTCACCACCGGGGCGGGAAATCCGGGAAAGTACATGGCCGCGTGGAAGGCAGCTGGTATCACGGTCATCCCCGTGGTGGCGGCAGCCATTTTGGCCAAACATCTGGAACCGCTCGGCATTGACGCCGTTATTGCCGAAGGTACCGAGAGCGGCGGCCATGTGGGCGAGATGACCACGATGGCACTTGTCCCGCAGGTCGTCGATGCCGTTCGTGTGCCGGTCATCGCTGCGGGCGGCATTGCCGATGGACGAGGGCTGGCTGCTACGCTGGCATTGGGGGCGTGCGGTGTGCAGGTCGGTACCTGTCTGCTGGCGAGCACCGAGTGCCCCATCCATGAAAACTATAAAGCCGCCCTGTTAAAAGCCCGCGACAGTGATACCATCGTGACCGGGCGCATCGGCGGCACACCTGTGCGTGTACTGAAAAACCGCATGAGCCGCGAGTATGTCCGCCAGGAAAAGGCCGGGGCTGATAAAATGGCGCTGGAACGCTTTACTTTAGGCAGTCTGCGCAAGGCTGTGTTTGACGGTGACACCGAGAATGGCAGCCTGATGGCCGGACAGGCCGCAGGGCTGCTGCACGAAGTCCGCCCGGTGGAAGAAATTTTTGCCGCGATGGTAAGCGAAGCCAAAGGCTGCATCGCCGGGGTGCACAAGGAGATTACCTTATGAAACTAGCATTTTTATACGCCGGGCAGGGCAGCCAGCACACCGGTATGGGCCGGGATTTTTACGAGACTTTCCCGGCTTTCCGCGCTGCTTTTGACGAAGCCGACGCGGCGGTGGATTTTGATTTGAAAGAAGTCTGCTTTACTGACGCAGCCGGGGTATTGAGCGAGACCCAATACACCCAGCCCTGCATGACGGCGTTTGCCGCTGGCCTTACTGCCGTACTGCGGGAGGCAGGCGTCACACCGGATTATGCGGCGGGGCTGTCGCTGGGGGAGTATTCCGCCCTGGCCTGTGCGGGGGTGTTCGATGTGCAGACCGCAGCCGCTTTAACCGCCTTCCGCGGTAAGGCAATGGCTGCGGCTGCGGCGGGGCGCACCTGCGGGATGACAGCTGTTTTGGGGCTGGACGAAGACCCCTTGCAGGCATGCTGCAATGCAGCCGCCGACGAAGGTGTTGTGCAGATCTGCAACTACAACTGCCCCGGCCAGCTGGTCATTGGCGGCGACAAGGCCGCTGTCGATAAAGCTGCCGAGCTGGCGCTTGCTGCCGGGGCACGGCGCTGCCTGCCGCTGAATGTCAGCGGCCCGTCCCATACCTCACTGATGCACCCGGCAGGGGATGCACTGCGGGAAATCAGAACCGGCCCGTGCCGCAGCGGAAGCGGCCATCCCGGCAGGCAAAATCGGCCATGCCGAGGATGTTGCGGCGGCGGTGGCTTTTCTGGCAGGGGAGCAGGCCGGGTATATTACCGGGCAGGTCCTTTGCGTTGACGGCGGAATGGGAATGTGAGGTGTGCAATGGACACAAAAAAGAAACGCCGGGTCGTTATTACCGGCCTTGGCACGGTAAATCCTACCGGCAATACGGTGGCAGAAAGCTGGGCGAACATTAAGGCTGGCCGCTGCGCAGTAGGACCGATCACGGCTTTTGATACGGCTGATTTTAAAGTAAAGCTGGCCGCAGAGGTCAAGGACTTTGACCCTGCCGTGCGCATCGACAAGCGCGAAGCCCGCAAAATGGCACGCTTTACCCAGTTTGCCGTGGCCGCCGACGAAGCCGTCCGCGACAGCGGCCTTGCGCTGGAAGAAATTGACCATATGCGGTTTGGCGTGATCCTTTCCAGCGGCATCGGCGGCCTGCCCACCATCGAGGAAGAACACACCCGCGGTCAGCAGCGCGGCTTTGAAAAGGTCAGCCCCTATTTTGTCCCCATGTCCATTGGCAATATGGCGGCGGGGCAGATCGCCATCCGTTTTGGCTTGCAGGGCATGTGCAGCTGCCCCACCACCGCTTGTGCAGGCGACACCAATGCAATCGGCGATGCGTTCCACCGTATCCGCGATGGATACGAGGACCGCATGTTCTGCGGCGGCAGCGAAAGCTGCATCAGCCCGCTGGGCGTGGGCGGCTTTGCCAGCATGAAGGCCCTTTGCACGGCGGACGACCCGGCCCGGGCCTCGATCCCTTTTGATGCCCGCCGCAGCGGCTTTGTGATGGGGCGAGGGCAGCGGCGTACTGCTGCTGGAAGAACTCGAGGCCGCCAAAGCGCGCGGTGCCAAAATTTATGCCGAGGTCGTGGGCTATGGCGCTAACTGCGACGCCTACCACTTTACCGCCCCGGCACCGGGCGGCGCAGGCGGGGTAGAGGGCGTATTTACCGCGCTGGCTCTGCACGATGCCTTTTTGCCCGCACCGTCAATTTGCAGGAGCCGGATCCGGAGCTGGATCTGGACTATATCCCCAACTATGGCCGCGCGGCGCAGGTGGAGTATGCCATGAGCGCGGCAGAGATCGAAGAGATCCTGCCGCACCGTTATCCGTTTGCTTTGGGGGATAAGATCCTGGACTACACCCCCGGCCAATGGGCGCGGGGCGTCAAATGCGTGACCCGCACGGAGCCGTTTTTTGAGGGGCACTTTCCGGGACACCCCATTATGCCCGGTGTGCTGATTCTGGAAGCGCTGGCCCAGACCGGGGCGGTAGCCGCGTTAAGCCTGCCGGAAAACCGTGGAAAGCTCGCCCTGTTCGGCGGCGTAAAAAACGCCCGTTTCCGCCGGCAGGTCATACCCGGCGATGTGCTGATATTGGAATGTGAGCTGATAGAACAGCATGGCCCGGTAGGCATCGGCAAGGCCACCGCATGGGTGGACGGCGTGCGCGCGGCCAACGCTGAGCTGACGTTTGTTCTCACGGATGCCTGAGGGCTGGTTTTACATGGCGGAATGTGCTATAATAAATCCACTAACCTACAGGGGGATTCTCGCTATGCTGGACCAGACATTCGGACGGGTATATACCAAATTCAAACTGCACTTCTATAAGCAGATCTTCAGTCGATCCGAGGATCGTGAAGCCACGCTGACGACGGTAGAATCTTTCTGCATGGGAAGTCATCATGGCGTTGGGCGAACCTACGATTGCGCAGTTCAGCCACATGATGAATCTTTTCTACCCCCAACGCCGCCTATAAGATCAACTCACTGGTCAAAAAAAGGCTATGTAGAGCGCATCCAGTCCACCATCGACAAGCGGGAATACCGCCTGCGCCCGACCCAAAAGTACATTGATTACTATAACATCAGTTATTCCTACTTGCACCTTGTCATGGAGCGCGCTAAACAGCGCTTCAGTCCCGATGACCAGGCCAAATTGGAGGAAATGCTGCAAGTCGTCTCCGATGAGCTGATGCCGGAAATTCAACTGCCTGAATAATTATACCGATTCTAAAATCGTCTGCGATGACGACCTAAGGCAATACCGCCGGGGAGCCTTCCCGTTTTTGGGAAGGCTCCCCGGCGGATTTTTGTTTATATCGCGGCGATTTTGATTTACAAGGCAACAGACACCGCAGCCGACACCGAACAGGGGGAAAGCCGGTTTCCCCGCGCCTTAAAGTCTGCCATGACCGAAATGAAGGGCAGCTCATCTACCTGAAATAGCGTGCACACTGCAATGTGTGGTTTTCTTTATGGCGTTCTGCGGCTCTGCCTTAGTTGGGCGCGGTACTCGGCGGGGGTGATGCCGTACAGTGCGCGGAAACTCTTTAAAAAGCTGCTGTAATTTGCAAAACCGCTGGCGGTGCAGGCGTCCAGTACGCCGGTGCCGTCGGCGAGCTCGTTGCGGCAGTGCTGCATACGCAGGTTGGTCAGATACCCGTGTATACTTTCCAGCGTGTACTCTTTGAACACGCGGGACAGGTGCTCCCGGCTGGTGTAGGTGTACTTTGCCAGCTGGGCCACGGTCAGATGCGGGTCGGTGTAGTTGGCCTGAAGGTAAGCAACCGCCTTGGCGACGAGCAGACTGGTGGCCGAGGGCGGCGGGGCATTGTGGCGCCGGGTCACAACTTGGCTGATCAGCAAAATCAGCTCCGTGACCTCGCAGAATTGCACGGTATCACGATTTTTTCATCGAGATACACGGTCTGGGCCATCCGCTCCAGCAGACCGCGGAAGTCCCACTGCGTGACGGCGTCAGTGTCCAGAATGACAGGATCCCTCGACCAGACATGCCGCGGCAGGCCGCTTTGCGCCCAGGCACGCTCCCAGATGCCGGGAGCTATCTGCACGACGAGCCGCTCCGAGGTCGTGTCCGTGATGTTGAACTTGCCGGAGTGGTACATCTCGCCCGGAAACAGTATCAGCTCCCCCAGGTGCAAATCGTAGACACTGCCGTCGACGGAGTAGCGCACGCTGCTGCCCGCCACCGGCAGTATCATCTCATAATACGGGTGGGAGTGGACCACCGACTGGACATTCTCCCGGTTTGTATACAGGCCCACGACAACCTGACCGTCCTGCAGGGCGGCACTGGCATCCTCCTGCGTCAGAATGGAATCCACGTAATGCGGCATTTTTTGCAGGATCATGAGCGACTCCTCCTGTAAAATTTTGTCTTTACCACGATTATATCACATTTTGCAACATTTGCATTACAAATACGGAAGAAATATTGTGAAGAATTTGTTATTATAAAGGCGAAGAAGGGCACAATGTGCAGATTAAACAAAATATATTATACAATTTTGTACAATATGCACATTGCCTGCCAAATAACAAGTTCCCCCATTCAATTATACGCAAAAAAGGAAGGAGAAAACCTATGAAAGTGTGCTACACCGGCGGCGCTGTCAAGGACTGCGGAAGCTATTATTCCGTAGCCACCAACGCTGTAGAGCTGCGCATCTGGTTCCTGACCGACGATATACTGCGCATCCGCGCGGGCTTTGACGGCGACTGGGATGAAGCCTCCTACAGCCTGACCATGACCGCATGGGAGTCCCGCACCGACGAGCTGATGAAGGACTGCCGCAAGCGCGTCCAGTCCGCCGCCGCAGCCCTGACCGACGGCGACAGGCAGGCCGTTATCCAGGGGGCGCGTCTCAAGGTCGTCATCGAGAAGGCACCGTTCCGCATCATGGTCTATGATAAGGACGGCAGCCTGCTGCACGCCGATATTCCCGACCTGGCCTACCGCGAGGACAGCAACCACCGCCGCATCCACGCCAGCCAGATCGAGGCCGACGACTGCTTCTACGGCTTCGGCGAGAAATCCGGCGAGATCAACAAGGCCGAGAAATACATGAATATGGCTCCCGGCGACGCCATGGGCTACAACGCCAAGGAGACGGATTCCCTCTACAAGCACATTCCGTTCTATATCCGCCTGAACCGCGGCACCAAGCAGGCTGTCGGCTACTTCTACCACAATACCGCCGAGTGCGATTTCAACATGGGCCGCGAGAAGCGCAACTACTGGCACCGCTACTCGTCCTACCGCACCGACGCGGGCGACATTGACCTGTTTTTGATCGCAGGCCCGTCCATCCGCGAGATCATCGAGCGCTACACCGACCTGACCGGCAAGAGCGTCATGCTGCCGAAGGCCGCGCTGGGCTACCTCGGCAGCTCGATGTACTACCCCGAGCTGCCCGAGAACAGCGACGATGCCGTGCTGGACTTCATCGACACGACCCGCGAGGAAGGCATCCCTGCCGACGGCTTCCAGCTGTCCAGCGGCTACTGCGCCGTTGAGACCGCCGAGGGCATCAAGCGCTGCACCTTCACATGGAACCACAAGCGCTTCAAGGACCCGGCAGACTGGTTCGCCCAGATGGAAAAGCGCGGCATCGTTGTCTCGCCCAACATCAAGCCCGGTATGCTGCTCGTCCATCCGCTGCTGAACGAGATGAAGGAGAAGGGCATGTTCCTGCCCGCTCCGACGACAATGCAGGTCTTGACGGTCTGGCTGTCGGTACCTGGTGGGCGCCCCGGCCTGTTTGTGGACTACACAAGGATCCACCCGTCTGCACTGGAAGCAGTACATTAAGGACGCGCTGCTGAAATACGGCTGCCGTTCCATCTGGAACGACAACTGCGAGTATGACTCCCTCGTTGACAAGGACGCAAAGGTTTATTTTGAGGGCAAGGGCAGCACGATTGGCACGATGAAGCCCATCATGAGCAACCTGATGTGCCAGCTGTCCAACGAGGCCATCGAGGAGTATGACCCCGACTGCCGCCCGTTCTCGGTCTGCCGTTCCGGTCATGCGGGCATCCAGCGCTATGCGCAGGTCTGGGCCGGTGACAACCTGACCCACTGGGATACCCTGAAATACAACATCGCCACGATTCTGGGCATGGCGCTCTGCGGCGTGTCCAACCACGGCTGCGACATCGGCGGCTTCTTCGGCCCCGCGCCGGAGGGTGAGCTGTTCGTGCGCTGGGTGCAGAACGGCATCTTCCAGCCGCGCTTCTCCATCCACTCCACGAACACCGACAACACCGTCACCGAGCCGTGGATGTACAGCGACAAAAAGCAGTACATCAAGGACGCTATTGACTTCCGCTATAAGCTCAGCCCGACGCTGTATTCCCTGATGGAGCGCGCGCATGAGAACGGCCTGCCCATCTGGCAGCCAACGTTCAGCGTTTTCCAGAACGATCCGGCCACCTACGATGAGGGTGTGGACTTCATGTTCGGTGATTCTCTGCTGGTTGCGAACGTCGTGGAAAAGGGCCAGACCGTCGCCCGGTCTACCTGCCCGTGACCGAGAACGAAAACGAGCGGTTCTACGACTTCTACACCCGCGAGGAATACGCCCCCGGCCAGACGATTGAGGTACCGGTTGATATTGCCAGCATCCCGCTGTTTGTGCGCAGCGGTGCCATTCTCCCGATGAGCGGCAACAAGCTGCACAACCTGATGACCGAAAAGACCACCGCGCTGGACATCCTGATGGCCCCCGATGTGGATTCCGAGTTCACACTGTACGAGGATGACGGCCACACGAACGATTACCGCAAGGGCGCGTATCTCAAGACAAAGATCGCCGTCAAGGCAGGCGTCAAGACCGTCGTGACCTTCACGAATGAGGGCAGCTACGAGACCGCCGTCGAGAGCATGTACCTCGATATGATCCACCGCGAGAAGTCCCCGTTCTATGTGCAGGTGGACGGCAAAGAGCTGCCGCACTTCCTGCACCGCCGCAAGTTTGAGGAGGCCGAGAGCGGCTGGTACTACAGCCAGCGCCTCAAGAGCGTCCAGATCAAGTACCCTAACCCCAAGAAGGATCACGAGGTACTTGTCTCGTTCGAACAGTTTGATTTGATCGGAATGTAACCCAGCTTCTTGCCTCCCCTGGCAGGGGAGGTGCCCCGTAGGGGCGGAGGGGTTGAACCTTGCCGCAGCCCGAAATATTTCGGGTAATGGCACGGTTCTCTCCCCCAGCCGCTGCGGCGGCAGCCCCCTCTCAGAGGGGGCCAAGGGGAAAACGGCATACATACAAGAAGGAGGAAATTATGTTCAAAAAATTCGCAGCATTGGCTGCTGCGGCTGCGCTCAGTCTGGGTGTTATGACCGGCTGCGGCGCGTCCGGCACCACCGCCGACTCCACCGGCTACAGCGCCGAGAACCCGCTGGTGCTGACTCTGGCCCACGGCCTGTCCGAGACCCACACTGTCCACATCGCCATGACCCAGTTCGCGGACGAGGTCGCGGAAAAGACCGATGGCCGCATCCAGGTCAAGATCTTCCCCAACGGCCAGCTCGGCAGCGAGAACGAGAACCTTGAGCAGCTGCAGGCCGGCGTTATCGCCATGACCAAGGTTTCTGCACCCGGTCTGGCTACCTACAACGATGCCTTCAACACCTTCGGCCTGCCCTATATCTTCAACGATACCGATGACTTCTACCATGTCATGGACTCGCAGGAAATGCAGGACTTCTTCCTCTCCACCGGTGACGACGGCTTTGTCACGCTGACCTATTACACCTCCGGCGCACGCTCCTTCTACACGAAGGACCGCGCCATCCGCACGCCCGCCGACCTGAAGGGCCTGAAGATCCGCGTGCAGGATATGAAGAGCCAGACCGACATGATGAGCTATCTGGGCGGCATTCCCGTCGCCATGTCCTACGGCGACGTTTACACCTCGCTGCAGACCGGCATCATTGACGGCACCGAGAACAACGAGACCGCCCTGACCACCGGCAAGCACGGCGAGGTCTGCAAGGTCTACTCGGTGGACCAGCACGCCATGATCCCCGACGTCCTCATCATGAGTGAGAAGGTCTGGGAGACCATCAGCCCCGAGGATCAGGAAATCATTCTGGAGGCCGCCCACGATTCCACCGATGCCCACAAGGTCATGTGGGACACCGCTGTGGAGGAGGCCGTCAAGGAAGCACAGGAGACGATGGGCGTTGAGTTCGTCTATGACGTCGACAAGGAAGCCTTCCGCGAGGCAACCCAGCCCATGATCGAAGCCTACGAGGAGCAGTATCCCGGCGTCAAGACGCTGCTGGATACCATCGAAGCCGCAAGAGGGGAGGAGTAAGCCATGAAAAACACCTTTGCTGCCATCAAATTCTGGATGGACAAAATTTTGAGCATTGCCTGCGCCGTACTGCTTACCTTTATGACGGTGCTGGTTCTGATTCAGGTTTTCTCCCGCTATATCCTCAACAGCCCCGTCGCTTTCACCGAGGAGCTTGTCCGCTACAGCCTGATCTGGACCGGCTTCATCGGCGCGGCCTACGCCTTCTCCACCCGGGAGCACATGTCCCTGACCCTCATCCGCGACAAATTCACCGGCAAGGCGCACACCGCCCTGCTGGTGGTCATCGATGGTCTGATTCTGCTGATGGCCATCTTCGTATTCACTATCGGCGGCTTTAAGCTGGCTGTCTCTGCCAGCCGCGAGTTCTCGGCCCTGCTGGGTATTCCCCGCAGCCTGGTTTACTCCATCGCCCCGATTTCCGGCGTGTTCATTGTCCTGGCGCAGATCATCAACATCTATGAGGACGTCACCGGCGAAAAAGTTGAATCCAAGGAGGGTGCAGACAAATGAGTATCACCATGACCACCGTTATCCTGTTCGCCGTGTTCGGCGTGCTGCTGTTCCTCGGCGTGCCTATTTCCATCAGCATTGTGGCGTCGTCTATCGTGACCGCCATGTCCACCCTGTCCTGGGATCAGATCACCTTTATCACGATGCAGAAGATGAACTCCGGCGTGGAGAGCTTCTCGCTGCTTGCTGTGCCTCTGTTCATTCTGGCCGGCAACATCATGAACAACGGCGGTATTGCCAAGCGCCTGGTCAACTTTGCCCAGCTGTTCGTCGGACAAGATCCCCGGCTCCATGGCGCAGGCCAACATCCTGGGCAACGATGCTGTTCGGCGCGCTGTCCGGCTCCTCCGTTGCGGCCGCATCCGCCATGGGCGGCTGCATCAGCCCCATTGAGGAAGAAAACGGCTACGACCCCGCTTACTCCGCCGCCGCCAACATTGCCTCCGCCCCCACCGGCCTGCTGATTCCCCCGACGTCTGCCTTCATTGTCTACTCCACCGTCGCGGGCGGTGTCTCCATCTCCACGCTGTTCATGGCCGGTTACATTCCCGGCATCCTGATGGGCCTGTGCTGCATGGTCGTTGCGTTCATCGGCGCAAAAAAAGGCTGGCATGAAAGCCACCGGCATTGACCACAGCCAGAGCATTGCCAAGACCGTCTGGGATGCCGCGCCGTCTCTGCTGCTGATCGTCATTGTCATCGGCGGCATCGTCTCCGGTATCTTCACCGCCACTGAGGGCGCAGGTGTCGCGGTTCTCTACTGTCTGATTCTTTCCATCATCTATAAGAGCATCGACTTCAAAGGCTTCCTCGGCATCCTGCTCAACTCCGCCAAAACGTCCGGCATCATCCTGTTCCTGATTTCTGCCTCCTCCGCCATGTCCTTTGTTATGGCCTACTCCGGCATCCCGGCAGCCATCTCCAACGGCCTGATGAGCCTGACTGACAACAAGTACATCATCTTCCTGCTCATGAACATCATCCTGCTGGTCATCGGCATGTTCATGGACATCACCCCGGCCATCCTGATTTTCACCCCGATCTTCCTGCCCATCGCCACCAGCTTTGGCATGACGGAGATCCAGTTCGGCGTTATGCTGATCTTCAATATGTGCCTGGGCAACATCACCCCGCCGGTCGGCTCGGTTCTGTTCGTCGGCTGCGGCATCGGCCATGTCTCCATCGAGCAGGTCACGTCCAAGCTGATCCCCTACTTTGTGGCACTGGTTGCCGCCCTGCTGGCCGTCACCTACATCCCGGCCCTGTCTCTGGGCCTGCCCAGCCTGATGGGCCTGATTTAAATATTGGCTGATTATTAAAATAGTACAGCCCCCGCCAAGCTCTATGAGTTTCTGGCGGGGGCTGTGCTGCTTTTTTATTCCTTCGATTTTTTATATGCCGTCCCCCAAATCTCCATTGCATCCATAATGGGACGCATGGATTCGCCTATGTAAAGGGCATGGCTGTTCGTCTGCGAACGTGGGTAAGGATTTCGGAGTAATCATCAAATGGACTAAAAGATACACATAGAACATTTGCGAATGCTTGATTTCGTGCACTTACCAAGCGTCCAGTAGACGAATTCGTTGATCGCAATATGCCATGTTCTTTTCCATCGTCAATAGAATAAATGGCAGAAATGATATTTTTGATCAGATGCGTTTTCCCTACGTTGTTCCTTCCTATAATAACATGTATATTTGTTGGTGGGTTCGAATCCGGAATGACGTTGAAACGTAAATTTACTACATCTGAGTCATCGGTGCAGGGATAGGTGTATTCGATTTCATATTTTGTTAATCGAGCGTTCCCTTTTGCAATTCGCTGATACTGATGCGTAACCATAAAATGAGTAACATCGCGCATCAGAGAAACTTTTGTGACTTCGTAATAACGAACCTTCGTATATAATTCGGGAAAAAATGCGATATCCCGCAAACCTGCAAGAATTCTTTCCCGGCAAGAGTCGCCCAATTGGCTAATTTGTTCATAATAAAAATCACTTTGCCCAAGAGAGAAAAAGTCGTCAGATAACGCAGTGAATCGAGATGGAATGTTTGGCGAGCGTTGCCCGGAAGGCATTTCCGCTTGCCCTATTTTCGTGTTGCCAATTTCACAAAGCTCGCGGCTAGGAGTGATATAATACACAAAAAAATTGCGTTTCAAATTGGAACCAGTCATCCCAATTATCTTTGATGAGCAATATGGAATTTTGATAATCGTTGTAGTTATCGGGCAATTGATTAAGGCGAAAAAC
>ENA-OQIJ01000333-OQIJ01000333.1-human-gut-metagenome-genome-assembly--contig:-NODE-333-length-11797-cov-7.140189_pt1 | contig 11797 bp, 12 predicted proteins | sample MGYA00242582_ERZ504747 | MGnify/ENA primary metagenome ERZ504747 (study PRJEB26092, sample SAMD00036435) | human gut metagenome | host: Homo sapiens | study: EMG produced TPA metagenomics assembly of...
AATATCGCTTCATGATTGGTCGCATCGCTTACCGCACGCACCACTTCCCCCATCGAAAGCGTATCTCCCATCGGATGCAATTCCGGACGGATTACCTTTTCTTCTTCCACCTGTTCATAAGGCAGGAAACTATCCAGCCATTCTTTATGCTCGTTGGGCTGCAGCAATGCCGTAACAGCAGAGAGCGTCTCTTTACAGTTACCCAGAACCGCTACATCCGCATGTACATTCTTATTAATTTCAGCCGGATCGATATACAAAATGAATCACTTTCGCCTGCTTGGCGTACGTAGCCAGGTTTCCGGTCACACGGTCGTACAAAACGCATGCCGACAGCAATCAGGACATCACATTTATTGGTGTTCATATTCGGTCCGAGATTACCGTGCATTCCCAGCATACCTTTGTTCAAAGGATGCTCGGTCGGCAAAGCCGACAGTCCCAACAACGTACATCCGGCGGGCATATCTGCCTTTTCGATGAAAGCACGCAATTCCTGTTGTGCGTTGCCCAGTTCCACACCTTGCCCCACCAATACCAACGGGCGCTCTGCACCGTTAATTAATTCGGCAGCCGCTTTCACGGCCTCCGGGTCAGTCTCGGGTACAGGCACGTAACTGCGTATGAAATCGAGTTTCGCAGGCATATATTCGGCTTTCTCCACCTGGGCATTTTTTGCAAAGTCGAGCACTACCGGTCCCGGGCGTCCGCTTTTCGCTATATAAAAGGCGCGGGCCACCGCCCATGGCACATCTTCGGCACGACGGATCTGATAACTCCATTTTGTAATTGGCTGCGTGATGCCTACCAAGTCGACCTCCTGAAAAGCATCTGTCCCCAAAAAAGCTGTTCCCACCTGTCCGGCAATGACTACAATCGGTGTACTGTCGATCATTGCATCCGCAATACCGGTTATGGTATTGGTAGCACCGGGGCCGCTCGTCACCAGGCAAACTCCGACCTCACCCGAAGCACGGGCAAATCCCTGAGCCGCATGTGCCGCCCCTTGTTCGTGGCGAACCAAAATATGATTCAAAGTCTCTCTATGATCGTATAAGGCATCGAATACGGGCATGATAGATCCTCCGGGATAACCAAAGATCGTCTTTACACCATGATATTCCAAAGAACGCATTAATGCTTCACCGCCTGAAATTATATCTTTACTCATGTACTAAAATTTACGATTTTACGATTCACAATTTACGATTGAAACAACTCTGTGGTTAATCAATCAGTCTCACCGCTCCTTTATCGGCAGAGCTTACCATGCTGGCATACGCTTTAAGACTTTTAGGCACATAGCGTTCACGAGCCATGGCAGCCACGGGGCAGTTGACGGTGTGAGCACTGATGGTAAAGCCGGGGGCTTCCTTCTCGATGTAATCGTTATGGCTCATCCAGCAGATGGTCTTTTCGCTCACGCCCTGGAACAGCTTGCTGCTGGTATCCACAGTGACCTCGGTCTTACCGTATTCCCGCTCGGGGGCAACGCATACATGGCCACCCAGCAGATGCATCATCAGCTGCGAGCCGTAGCAGATGCCCAGCACGGGGATGCCCAGCTCGAACACCTCGGTGCTGATGGAGGGGGAATCCTCCAGATAAACGCTGTTGGGGCCACCGGTGAAGATAATACCGGCGGGCTTTTTCTCCCGGATGGCCTCCATGGCCTTGGTGTAGGACACGATCTCGCTGTAAACGTGGCACTCACGCACACGGCGGGCGATCAGCTGGTTGTACTGGCCACCAAAGTCCACAACTAAGATGGTTTCTGCCATTGATTTTCCTCCCTTTGCGACTGGTTTGCTTCACAGTTTAACCATGATTATAGCACATCTTTTGGGGCAAGAAAACAGCAAAACCGAAAATTTGCCGGTATTTCGCCGCTTTTTCCGTTTTTCCAGTGCACACAGCGTTTATCCGGCCGATACTGGTAAAAGCGCCCAAAATCACCCCTATCCTGCGCTTGACAAAGCCATCTCATATCCTGTATTATCTAGGCATTCCCACAAAACCCGAAAAGGAGAGCTTTTGATTTATGAACGACGGCGACCCTGCCCGATGCCCCATTGCAACTGAATCAGACCGACGATACAAGACACACCTGTTTTCTGCTTTTACGGGAAACGGGCGTGTCTTTTTGCGTTTTCGGCGGATGCTGCGTTAGGATTTTTTCTCCGCTCCGGGACGCCTTCCGGCCCCCGGCTTCCGGCCTGCTTTCATTTTTATCCTGATACGCGAAAAAGGAGTTATATTCATTTATGAATCCCATTGTATGGCAGATTCTTCTGCAAATCATTCTGATCGCCCTGAACGCGGTGTTCGCCTGCGCTGAGATTGCCGTGATCTCGGTAAGCGACGCCAAACTGGCCCAACTTATTTCTCAGGGCGACAAGCGTGCCATGCGCCTTGCCCGGCTGACCAGCCAGCCTGCACGTTTTCTGGCCACCATTCAGGTTGCCATTACCCTGTCCGGTTTTCTGGGCAGCGCCTTCGCGGCGGACAACTTCGCCGGTATTCTGGTGGATGGCCTGCTCCGTCTGGGCGTACCGGTGCCCGCCCAAACCCTGAACGCGGTTTCGGTGGTTCTGATCACCCTGATTCTTTCCTATTTCACTCTGGTATTCGGTGAGCTGGTACCCAAGCGTCTGGCCATGAAAAAAGCCGAGAGTCTGGCGCTGGCCATGTCCGGCATGATCTCGGCGCTGGCCCGGATCGCCTTGCCCATTGTGTGGGTGCTCACCGCTTCCACCAACCTTGTGCTCCGGCTGTGCGGCCTGGATCCCAACGCCGAGGAGGACGAAGTGAGCGAAGAAGAGATCCGCATGATGGTGGATGCGGGCAGCAAAAAAGGTGTGATCGACCAGGAAGAACGGGAGTTTATCCAGAATGTGTTTGAGTTTGACGACCGCACCGTGGCCGAATTTGCCACCCACCGCACCGAACTGACCGTGCTCTGGCAGGAGGACAGCGACGAGGTTTGGGATACCACCATCCGGGAGAGCCGTTTCGCCAAATACCCGGTGTGCGGCGAGACTGCCGATGATGTGATCGGCGTGCTGAATGTGCGGGATTATTTCCGTTTGCAAAACCGCAATCGCGCTTTGGTGATGGAAAAGGCAGTTCGCCCGGCTTACTTCGTGCCCCAGCATCTGCGGGCGGACGTGCTGTTCCGGGACATGAAACGCACCCGCAATCATTTTGCCGTGGTGCTGGACGAATACGGTGGTGTGACCGGCGTGGTGACCATGAACGACCTGCTGGAGCAGCTGGTGGGTGATCTGGAGGATGACCTGGAAAAGGCAGCCCAGCCGCAGGAAATCGAACCGCTGGCTCCCGGGCGCTGGCGGATTCAGGGCTCCGCGCCTTTGAAAGAGGTAGCCCGCAGCCTTTCGCTGGATTTTACGGAAGAGGTGCTGGATACATACGATACCTTCGGCGGCTTTGTGTTCGGTCAGCTGGGCACAGTACCGGAGGATCAGGCGCATTTTTCCGCCAAGCTTCCGCCGGTAACCATTCACACCGCCCGTGTGCGGGAGCACCGTCTGGAGGATGCGGTGGTAAGCTTTCTGACCCAGCCGGAGCCTACCAAAGCGGATGAGAACGCCGAAAAGGTCTAATTTCTCCGTCCTTATCCTTTCATAAGCAATAACGAAAACGCCCGTGACCTGGCAAACCACACAGGTTACGGGCGTTCTTTGTTTTCTTATCCGATGCTTTAAAACTCCACACCCTTGCGGCCCGGGATGCCCCGGTCGAAGGGATGGCGATGACAGCGCATTTCGGTGCAGTAATCCGCCGCATCCATCAGCCACTGGGCGGGCTCGTGGGCAGTGATTACCAGCTCCAGCCCGGCGGGCTTGTGCTCCACCAACTGACGCAGGGTATTCATATCCTCCAGCATATCCAGCTGGCAGAGAGAGCCCGCCTCGTCCAGCACCAGCAGATCCACCTGGCCCTCGTCCACCAGGCGGATGGCCTCGTTCAGCATCTTCTGCTGCACAGCCCGGGCGGCCTGCTTCTCCTCCTCAGTCATTTTAAACACAAACTTCATGGTCTCGGTGCTGCGGATTACTTTGGCGCCCAGCTTTTCCAGCCCGGCAACCTCGCCGCTGGGGTGGCTTTTCAGAAACTGGACCACCACTACCCGCCAGCCATTGCCCAGCGCCCGCAGCGCCAGACCCATGGAAGTAGTGGTTTTGCCCTTGCCGTTGCCGAAGTAAAGATGTGTCAATCGTTCTTTCATGTAGTTTCTCCTTTTTCGTTCCCGGTCAGCACAGATTGCAGCCGGGCACGGTTTTTCCAGTAGTATACAAAGCCCACCGCGTCTGCCAAAAACCAGCCGATGGGAACCGACCACCAGATGCCAACGACGCCGATGGCCGGGATCGCAGAAAGGCCATAGGCCAGAATCACCCGGGTGCCCAGCGAAAGGACAGTGAGCACCACCGACATGCCCGGCTTTTCCATGGCACGGTAAAGGCCGTACAGCAGGAACAGGCAGCCGATGCCGCAATAGAAGCTGCCCTCAATGCGCAGATACTGCACGCCGATGGACAGAATCTCGGTCTCCTCGGGGGCCACGAAGATGAGCATCAGCGGCTTTGCGAACACAAATACCAGAACGCTCACCGCCACGCAGAACCCGGCCGAAATGGCCACTGCCCGCCGGATGCCCTTCTGGATACGGTCCGCCTTGCCCGCCCCGTAGTTCTGGGCCACAAAGGTGGAAAAGGCGTTGCCCAGATCCTGCGCAGGCATGTAAGCAAAGGTGTCAATCTTCACCGCGGCCGCGAAGGCAGACATTACCGCCGGGCCGAAGCTGTTCACCCTGCCCTGCACCATCAGGATACCGAAGTTCATAATGGACTGCTGCATGCAGGTGAGCAGCGAATAGCTGGTCACCTCGGCCAGACGAGCCCGGCCAAAGCGCCAATGCTTTCGCCGTGGCAGCAGCTCCCGGGCAGCAAACAGGCTGTACACCGCCAGCTCGATACCGGACAGATACTGGCTGAGCACGGTGGCGAAGGCCGCACCTGCCACGCCCCATTCAAAGCGAAGAACAAACAGCAGATCCAGCCCGATGTTCATCACCGAGGAGATCCCCAAAAAAGCCAGCGGCACTGCCGAGTTCCCCACCGCCCGCAGCATGCAGGCAAAATAGTTGTACAGGAAGGTGGCGGGGATGCCCGCGAAAATCACCAGCAGATACACCCGCATCAGCGCCCAGACCTGCTCCGGCACCTGCAACAAAGCGAGAATGGGATCCACCAGCAGATAAACGCCCACGGTGAGCAGAGCTGCCAGCACACCGATCAGCGAGAAGGACGCCGCCACACAATAGCGCATCCGCTCGCCGTCCCGCTGGCCCCAGCAGATGGACACCAGCGCCCCGCTGCCCATGGCAAGGCCAAGCAGAATCGAGGTGAGAAAGGTCATGAGGGTATAGGCCGAGCCCACGCTGCCAGAGCATTTGCCCCCAGAAAGCGCCCAACAATCAAAGTATCGGCAATGTTATACAGCTGCTGCAGCAGGTTGCCCGCAATCATGGGCAGAGAAAACAGAACCAGAGTCTTTGTGATGCCGCCCTGGGTCAGATCTTTCGTCAACGAAAACCGCCTCCATACCAAAACAAAAAGCACTCGCCCTGTGCGGGTCAAAGCCGGGCATCTGGGCTGAGCGCTTTTTATTATAGCATACTTTTTCCAGTTGATACAGCGTGATCATAAACAATAAAATCCCCGCTGTGAAACACACAGCGGGGATACAACAGACATCGTTTTCTTTGACCGCTCAGCAGCCCAGATAGGCCTTGCGCACCTCGATGTTGTTGGCCAGCTCGTCGGCGGGGCCTTCCATCTTCACGGTGCCGGTTTCCAGCACATAGGCGCGGTCGGCAATCTCCAGCGCCATCTTGGCGTTCTGTTCCACCAGCAGAACGGTCACGCCGTCCTTGTTCACGTCCTCGATGATCTTGAAGATCTCCTTCACCAGCAGGGGCGACAGACCCATGGAGGGCTCATCCAGCAGCAGCATCTTGGGCTTGCACATCAGCGCACGGCCGATGGCCAGCATCTGCTGCTCGCCGCCGGACAGGGTACCCGCCTGCTGCTTGCGCCGCTCTTTCAGGCGGGGCAGGCGGTCAAACACCATCTCCAGATCCTGCGCGATGGCGGAAGCACCATCCTTACGGGTGAACGCACCCATGGACAGGTTCTCCTGCACGGTCAGATGGCTGAACACCCGGCGACCTTCCGGCACCTGGGCCAGGCCCAGCCGGATGATCTTATGGGCTTCCATCTGGCTGATGCGGCTGCCCAGAAAGTCGATGGTGCCGCTCTTGGGCTTCAGCAGGCCGGAAATGGCGTGCATGGTGGTAGTTTTGCCGGCGCCGTTGGCGCCGATCAGGGTCACGATCTCGCCCTCGTCCACATGGAACGAGATATCCTTGATGGCATGGATGGAGCCATAGAACACATTCAGATCGCTTACGCGAAGCATCTCACCCATGGTCAGTCACCTCCCAGATATGCCGCAATGACCTTGGGGTTATTGCGGATGGATTCGCCGTTGCCCTGAGCGATGACCCGGCCGTAATCCAGCACATAGATGTATTCGCAGATGCCCATCACAAAGTTCATGTCGTGTTCGATGAGCAGAATCGCCACACCGAACTCCTTCTGCACAAACTTGATGGTATTCATCAGTTCCTCACTCTCGCTGGGGTTCATACCGGCAGCGGGTTCGTCCAGCAGCAGCAGCTTGGGATTGGTGGCCAGCGCACGGGCAATCTCCAGCTTCCGCTGTTTACCGTAGGGCAGGCTGGAAGCGGGCAGATTGGCCTCCTTGTCCAGATCAAAGATCTTGAGCAGTTTCATGGCCTTGTAATCCATCTCCTGCTCCTTTTCACGGAAGCCGGGCAGGCGGAAAATTCCCGTCCACATGGAGTACTTGACCTGATTATGCAGACCGATCTTCACGTTATCCAGCACGGTCATCTGGCTGAACAGACGAATGTTCTGGAAGGTACGGGCAATGCCGGCCTGATTGATCTTGGCCGGTGCCTTGCCGGTGATATTTTTGCCATCGAGAATGATATCGCCCTCGGTGGGACGGTACACGCCGGTAAGCATGTTGAATACGGTGGTCTTGCCCGCACCGTTGGGGCCGATCAGGCCATACAGGTGACCCTTTTCGATCTTCATATCCAACTGAGCAACCGCCTGCAGACCGCCGAAAGCGATGCCCACGTTCATTACTTCAAGCAGAGCCATGGATCATGCCTCCCCCTTCGTTTGTTTTTTTGCCCGGGCCAGCTTCTGGAACGGGCCGGTGGCGGAGAGCTTTTCCCACACCTGATGACGCCAGGCGACCACCTGGGCGCTCTGGTTGAAGATCATCATAACGATCAGGATCACCGCGTAGATCAGCATGCGGTAATCGTTCAGTCCGCGCAGCAGCTCAGGCAGCACATACAGAACAGCTGCCGCGATCACCGAGCCGCGGATGTTGCCGATACCGCCCAGAACCACGAACACCAGAACCAGAATGGAGGTGTTGTAGTCGAACTTCTTGGCCGCCAGAGCGGACATATTCAGTGCATACAGCACGCCCGCCATACCGGCCAGGAAAGCAGAGGTGATGAACGCCATCAGCTTGTACTTGGTCACGTTGATACCGGTGGCCTCGGCAGCGATGCGGTTGTCGCGGATGGACATGATCGCACGCCCGGCACGGGAATTGATCAGATTCAGTACCACAAACAGGGTGATCAGCACCAGAATGATGCCGGCGGTAAAGCTGGAGGCTTTGGTCATGCCGCTGATGCCGATGGCGCCATTGATGATAACCTCGCCATCCTCACCCATATTCAGAGAGGCAGCATCCTTCATGGAGAAGTGGAAGCCGTTGCTGTCCCACCCCAGGTAGATGGCATTCAAAATATTCTTGATGATCTCACCGAAGGCCAGAGTCACGATGGCCAGATAGTCGCCACGCAGACGCAGCACAGGGATACCGATCAGAAAGCCGAATACACCGGCCATCACACCGCCAATGAGCATGGCTACCGCCAGGCCCAGAGCGGAAGGCAGGTTCTGCCCCGCGATCATCCAGTATACCGCACCGGAGAAGGCGCCAACACTCATGAAGCCCGCATGGCCCAGGCTCAACTCGCCCAGAATACCGACAGTCAGGTTCAGAGAGACCGCCAGCACCACATAGGTACAGATGGGCACCAGCATGCCCTGCATGGAGTTGCTCAGCACGCCGCCGCTGGCCAGCAGCTGCATCACCAGATAAAACAGCACCACAATGCCATAGGTGATCAGGTTGCTGCGGGTGGACTTTTTCATGGTTTTCAGGATATTCATAACCGCCACCTCACACCTTTTCACTGATTTTCTTGCCCAGCAGACCGGTGGGACGCACCAGCAGCACAATAATCAGCACTGCAAACACGATGGCATCCGCCAGCTGGGTGGAAATGTAAGCCTTGCTCATGATCTCGATCACGCCCAGCAGGATGCCGCCCACAAAAGCGCCGGGAATGGAGCCGATACCGCCGAATACCGCGGCAGTGAAGGCCTTGATGCCAGGCATGGCGCCGGTGGTGGGCTGCAGAGTGGGATAAGCCGAACACAGCAGCACACCAGCCACTGCCGCCAGCGCAGAGCCAATGGCGAAGGTCATAGCAATGGTGGAGTTTACGTTGATGCCCATCAGCTGCGCCGCACCCTTATCCTCGCTCACGGCCAGCATGGCGCGGCCCATTTTGGTGTTGTTTACAAAGAAGATCAGGCCCGCCATGATAACGGCGCTCACCACAATGGTCACGATGGTCTCGCCGGAGATAACCAGCCGGCCGCCTGCCAGCTGCACCGGAGCCAGACCCACCACAGAGGTGAAGGACTTGGGATCCGCGCCCCAGATCAGCAGCGCCAGATTCTGCAGCAGATAGCTCACACCGATGGCGGTGATCAGAACCGCCAGCGAAGAGGCGCTGCGCAGCGGCTTGTAGGCAAACCGCTCGATCACAATGCCCAGCAGCGTGCACAAAGCCATGGAAATGATAATGGCCAGCAGCGGCGGCATGCCCATCTGGTTCACCGCAATGAACACGATGTAGCTGCCCACCATGATCACATCACCATGGGCGAAGTTCAGCATCTTGGCGATGCCATACACCATGGTGTAGCCCAGGGCGATGATGGCATACACACTGCCCAGGCTGATACCGTTGATTAAGTAGGACAGAAATTCCATACTCGATTCCCCTTTTTTCGCGGCGGCGGACCGGTGCATGCCTACACCTGTCTGCCACCACCGCACAGAATATATGGATTATTATAGCACTGCTGTAAAGTGCGCACAAGAATCCCGCAGCATTTTCTGCCGGATCTTGCCGGATTTTTGAATAAAAAAGGGCTGCTGCGCCCCCGGCGAGCAGCCCTTTCAGCACCGGACCAGGCCGGACTGTTTGAATTACATTGCGGTGTAAGCGCCGTTCTGAATCTTAACGGCACGAGGAGCCTTGTTCACTTCGCCGGTGGCTTCCCACTTCATGCCCTCACCGGTCAGACCGTCCACAGTGATCTGAGTCATGGCAGCTTTCAGTGCATCGCAAACAGCGGAAGCGTCCATATCAGCGGTTACGCCGCCCTGCTCGCAGGCAGCCAGGATGGTGTATACGCCGTCGTAAGCGTCAGCAGCAAACTGGTTGGGAGTCTCGCCGTACTTCTCCTCATACTTGGAAACGAAGTTCTGGGTCTTTTCGTCCTGCGCGTCGGCAGCGAAGGGAGTCAGCAGCATTACGCCCTCGAACAGAGAGGTATCCGCGCCTTCGATGGTCAGCAGGCCATCCAGACCGTCACAACCGAATACGGAAGCGGTGCAGCCCTGCTTGTTCATCTCCTGGATGATCAGGTTGGCTTCGCTGTAGTAGATGGGCAGGAACACCAGCTCAGCGCCGGAGCTCTTGGCTTTCTGAACCTGCACGGAGAAATCGGTCTTGTTGTCGGCGGTGAAGGCCTCGTCGGCTACGATCTCCAGGCCCTTGGTGGCAGCCTCTTCCTTGAACTTGTCGTGGATGCCGGAAGAATAGGCATCGGAGCTGTCGTAGATGATGGCAATCTTGGTGGCCAGGCCGTTCTCAGCGATGTAGTCTGCGGAAGCAACGCCCTGGTTGGGGTCGGTGAAGCAGACCTGGAAAGCATTGTCCTCCTTGATGACATCTACCGCAGAAGCGGAAGGAGTCAGCAGGAACATATTGTCAGCAGCAGTCTCGGGCGCTACGGTCAGGCAGGGCTGAGTGGTAACGGTGCCCAGCAGAGCCTGCATACCCCAGTCCTTCAGATTGTTGTAAGCGTTCAGGGACTTTTCGGGGTCGTTTTCATCGTCCTGGAAGTTCAGTTCGAACTGCAGGCCGCCCTGTGCGTTAATTTCTTCCACAGCCAGCTCGGCGCCATTCTTAACAGCGTTGCCGTAGATTGCAGCGCCACCGGTCAGGGGGCCGATGCCACCGATCTTAATGGCTGCCCCGGAGGCAGTGCCGGAAGCGGTGGATGCTGCACCGCTGGTGCTGGATGCGCCGCCACAAGCAGCGAAGCTGAATGCCATTGCGGCCGCAAGGACCAAACTCATTGCTTTTTTCATGTGGATTCTCCTCCGATCTTCCCCCGCACACCCCTTATGCGTTTTCTGTGGGGGGAATTTTTTGCTTTTCTAAATTATACGGACATCAGTGCAAAATTGCAATTCGCTATTTTCACATACTTTTTATCGTTGTAAAGCGTAAACGTAGTGATAATGCACAGTATTCTTTGTTTTTTTGGACAAACAAAACTGTTCGTTTGGCAATTTGTAATGCTTTCGTTATTATTATTCTGCTAAAAAGCCGTTTTTTCGGCAAAAAAGAGCGTTTTAAGCATTGCAAACCCTTCGCTTTTCTGTATAATAGGTGTATTACCTTTTTCCGTGTGTGCATTTTGCCCGCGGTGGGGATACTTTTGTGTAGGGAGCGTTATGAAAGTATGAAACTGCTGGAAGAGCGAATTGTAAAGGACGGTCAGGTCCGCCCGGGCAATATTATTAAGGTGGATTCCTTTTTGAACCATCAGCTGGATGTGAACCTGCTGGACGAAATCGGCAAGGAATTCTATCGTATTTATAAAGACGACGGGATCAACAAAATCCTGACTATTGAGGCTTCCGGCATCGCCATTGCCTGCATGACCGCCCGTTACTTTGATGTGCCGGTGGTCTTTGCAAAAAAAGCAAAGAGCAAAAATCTGGACGGCGAAGTCTTTACTTCCACCGTGCATTCCTTTACTTACGGAAAAGATTACGATATTACCCTGGCCAAAAAGTTCCTGGGCCCCGAGGATCGGGTGCTGATTCTGGACGACTTCATGGCAGTGGGCAAAGCAATGCATGGTCTGCTGGATGTATGCGAGCAGGCCGGCGCTACCGTGTGCGGCATCGGCATCACCATTGAAAAGGGCTTCCAGAGCGGTGGCGATTCCCTGCGTGCAGCGGGCTACAAGCTCACCAGCCTGGCCATTGTGGAAGGCGTGGATGAGGAAGGCAATATCATCTTCCGCCCCCAGGAGGACTGAGGAATTTTTCCCTGCTGCACGGAGCGATTCTCCGAAGCGGCAAACTGCAAAAAATCATAACCCCACGTTAAACGTGGGGTTTGCAGAACGGCCCTATAAGGGCCATTATTCCAGCAGCACCTAAAGGTGCGTAATGAGCAACGCCAACCGCATTTGGCGTTGCTTTTTTACTTCTTCCT